>VOFC01001610.1_pt1 | contig 46001 bp, 64 predicted proteins | sample 5384161 | NCBI WGS metagenome assembly VOFC01 (sample SAMN12384722, study PRJNA508395) | human gut metagenome | isolation source: healthy gut B | host: Homo sapiens | reverse complement strand
TCTACGCATACATCAGATCTCTTAACCACTTATAAATGTCCGTAAAATTGCAAAAGCAACTGGAATCAGTGCTACAACCTTATATTCAATCATTCAAAAAGATTCCAATATTCGATTTGATTTTGCTTTAAGACTTGCAAACGAATTGCAAATTGATGTGAATGAGATATGTTCTGCCAGTCCATTTTCTGGCACAATTAAGGAAGAAGAGATTTATCCTACACTTCCAGACGGTTTGAACGGAGCATTAGACGCAAGTCGTGTAAAGACTTACTTAAAAAATTCTATGTATCCGCTGATGTACCTTTTCGGTAAGAACAGTATGCCTGATGTAGATAATCTGCTTACATCGTTCTATCAGCTTGATGATGAAGCCAGATGACCGGTCCGATTTCAGATAATTGCACGGTCTGGAATGCCCGTAGCCGATGGGCAAATAGGGACTTGCGATCTCAACGCTGTCCACATACAACGCCGCATAATAAAAGCCAGGTTCCAGCGGCAGCTTCACCTCCCAGAGATTGCGCTCCACCTCCAGCAGGATATAGGTATCCTGTCCGATGACGATCTTTACGTCGCAGGCATTTTTCATCCAGAGCTTCAAAAAAGGCGTTCCATCCTGTCGATAAAAAATTCCCTGCTCCGGCTGTTTTTCGTGCAGCGCAGTCAGGGACGCAGGATAGGGTCTGTGAAACCGCCTGATCCTGCAAAAACAGATTTTCCGTCATATGTACTTATTCCTCTCCTTTGTACGGGCGCAGCACTTCCTTTTCCTGCTCCGTCTTTTTATCCAGCGCCCGACGCAGCTTTCCGCGGCTGCGCTGCAGGGCGTTATCCGTGCTTTTTCCATCTCTGCCGAGCACCTTTGCGATCTCCCGGTAGCCCATGCCGGTCAGGTGCAGATCCATGACCTGCTTTTCTAACGGCGTCAGCTCCTGCTCAATCGTTTCTTCCAAAAGCCTCGTATTTTCCTGATCGATGACAAGCTCCTCCGGGCTTTTTTCCCAGACATCCTCCGGCTCATACGCCTGTTTGTCCTCATCCCGGTCCTCCGGCTGGCTCAATGAGACATAATGATTTAAGGGCGCATGCTTTTTGCGTGCGCCCGCCTCCACTGCCGTATAAATCTGTCTGGAAATACAAAGATCTGCAAAGGTGGAAAAAGACGCGTCCCTGTCTTTTTCATAATCCCGCACCGCCTTGAACAGCCCGATCATCCCTTCCTGGATCAGATCCTCCTGATCCGCGCCCGGAAGATACATCAAACGCGCCTTTCTCCGCACCAGATCCTTATATTTTTCCATCAGATAATCCATGACGCTGCCATCGCCGTCCCGCAGCCTCCGGATCAGTTCTTCGTCCTGATATTCTTCGTAATTTTTCATACTTCCTGCCAATTTCTGTCCAATCAGCAGCCCTTACTGCAGGCGCTGACGCACAATTTCATAAGCCAGAACACCCGCTGCCACGGAAGCGTTCAGAGAGTCGATATCGCCTTTCATCGGAATGGATGCGACCATGTCGCATTTCTCCTTCACAAGACGTCCAACGCCCTCTCCTTCATTGCCGATAACAAGTCCGATCGGCCCTTTTAAATTCAGGTCATACATCGTCGTGCCGCCCATATCTGCACAGACAAACCAGATGCCTTCTTTTTTGAGTTCCTCGATGGTCTTTGCGAGGTTCGTCACCCTTGCCACCGGAGTAAAGTTAATGCTCCTGCACTGGTTTTTGCCACAACCGCCGTCAGCCCTGCCGCCCGGTTTTTGGGAACGATCACGCCGTGTGCGCCCGCCAGGTTGGCGGTTCGGATGATCGCGCCGAGGTTGTGCGGGTCTTCGATATTATCCAGTAAAAATAAGAACGGTGCTTCGCCTTTTTGACGGGCATTGTCCAGAATCTCTTCCACGGTCGCATATTCGTAAGCCGCCGCATAGGCGATGACACCCTGATGCTTTCCGGTTTCGGAAAGCTGATCCAGGCGCTCCTTTGTTACAAATTTAACAGGCGTCTGCTTCGCCTTTGCTTCCCGCTTGATCGTCAGGATCGGTCCGTCCTGGCAGCCGTCCAGAATAAATAGCTTGTCGATCGGACGCCCCGCCCGATATGCCTCGATCACCGCATTTCTGCCTTCTATTGTAAATTCTTCATAACGCATCTGCGTGCTCTCCTATTTGATCATATTTGCTGCCCGGTCAGCTCCAGCCCTTTCGCAATCAGCCAAAGCAACCGGTCGGTCTGGTCGGTCAGGTATAAAAATCCATACAGTGCTTCCAATCCGGTCGCCTTGCGGTAATCCCCGATCGATGCATTTTTGGCTGCCGAATGGGAATGGGCGTTCCGCCCTCTGCGATAAACTGCCTGCTCTTCTGCAGTCAGTTCCTCCATCAGCGCATCCGCCTGTGCTGCCTGCGCCTGCGCCTTTACGATGGAGCTCTTTTTGGTATGCAGGACGCCGGGCGCAGTATTGCCGCGCTCCACAACGATCGTGCGGATGACCAGATCATAGATGCAGTCCCCGACAAATGCCAGTGTCAGCGGGGAATAGGTCCGGATGTCCACCCGATCGCATACAAATTTCTTCCGGATTGCGCCAAGCAAGCTCAGGCTCTCTTCCATTTTACGCCCTCTCTGGTATCCTCCAGCACGATGCCCATATCCAGAAGCTGCTGTCTGATTTCATCTGCGCGCGCGAAGTTTTTCGCTTTGCGGGCAGCCTGACGCTCTTCAATCAGAGCCTCCACGTCTGCATCCAGCAGCTCTTCCTTTTTCTCTACGATCAGACCGCAGACATCGCTGAGGGTTGTGATCTTTTTCTTTCAGAGCCTCCCAAAACGCTTTGGTGTGCTCTGCATCTCCGCAGGTGTTGGCAAATTTTACCAGCTCAAAGATGGCTGCGATGGCATCCGCGGTGTTGAAATCATCGTCCATCGCCTGATCAAATTTCGCTTCAAATCCTGCTGCCTGTGCAAGAAGCTCCTTCTCCTGCTCTGTCAGTTCGCTGTCTTCTGCGTTCTGCGCCTTAAACTGCAGAGTAGCAACTGCAGTGCGGATTCTTTCCAGGCTGTTTGCAGCGGCCTCCATCAGCTCTGCACTGAAATTTAAGGGGCTTCTGTAGTGGGCGGAAAGCATGAAGAAGCGCAGCACCATCGGATCATATTTTGCAACGATATCGCGGACGGTAAAGAAATTGCCCGCAGATTTGCTCATCTTGTGGTTGTCGATATTTAAAAAGGCATTATGCATCCAATAATGTGCGAAGGGTTTTCCGTTTGCAGCCTCGGACTGCGCGATTTCGTTTTCATGATGCGGGAAAATCAGGTCTTCGCCGCCTGCATGGATATCAATTTCATCCCCCAGATATTTTTTGCTCATGACGGAGCACTCAATGTGCCAGCCCGGTCTGCCGTCGCACCACGGGGATTTCCAGAAAGGCTCGCCCTCTTTTTTGGGCTTCCAGAGGACAAAATCCAGCGGATCTTCCTTCTGGTCTGCACCGGAAACCAGCAGAGAACGCTTGCCGCCCTCTAAGTCATCCAGATTTTTGTGGGAAAGCTTGCCGTAATCAGCTTGAAGCTTCTGACACGGTAGTAAACCGTGCCATCTTCCGCTGCATAGGCATAGCCTTTTTTCGATCAGCGTGCGGATCATCTCTTCCATGCCGCAGATCTCCTGTGTAGCCTGAGGATGGGTTGTTGCCGGACGGACATTTAAGGAAGCCATATCCTTTTTGCACTCTGCAATATAGCGTTCGGAAATGACATTCGCATCTACGCCCTCTTCTACCGCTTTTTTGATGATTTTATCGTCCACGTCGGTAAAGTTGCTGACATAGTTTACCTCGTAGCCCTTATACTCCATATAGCGGCGCACGGTGTCAAACACGATCATCGGACGCGCGTTTCCGATATGGATAAAGTTGTAAACGGTCGGACCGCATACATACATGCGTACCTTTCCAGGCTCGATCGGTACAAATTCTTCTTTTTCTTTGTCAATGTATTATAAATTTTCATGCTGTTTTCGTTTCCTTTCGTATTGTTTTCGATTCCTTTTCTTTTTCCAGACGCTTCACTTCCACTTCCAGCTCGAGAACCCGGTTGATCAGCTCGCTGTTTGCTTTCTGCAGCGTCATAATGTCCTCCCGCACCGGGTCTGGTAAATGCACCTGATCCAGAGTTTCCCGCGGGAGCGGCTGATTGTACCGGCGCACCACTCTGCCCGGGACACCGACTACCGTAGAGTTGGGAGGCACCGCTGAAAGCACGACGCTTCCCGCACCGATTTTGGAGTTTTCCCCAATCGTAAAAGATCCAAGCACCTTCGCGCCCGCGCTGATCATGACATTATCGCCGACAGTCGGATGGCGCTTTCCCTGCTCCTTTCCGGTTCCGCCCAGTGTCACACCCTGATACAGGGTCACATTATTGCCGATCTCTGCGGTTTCTCCAATGATAACGCCGTTTCCGTGGTCGATAAAGCCTTTTCCGATTTTCGCACCGGATGGATTTCAATTCCGGTTTTTGCGCACCGCGCGCTGTGAAATCCATCTCGCCGGAAATAATGCCCGGACAGATACAGTTTATGGAAGTACACGGTAGTGCAGCATCGCCCGGAAACTCGGATATAAAAAACTTCCATGGAAGAATGAATCGCCGGATCCCGCTCTCTGATCAGCCGGATCTCTTCTTTTACATTTCCGATGATTCCCATATCCGAAACTCTCCTTTCCCTTTTCTCGAATAATTACAGCAGTTCCCAACGTCTCGTGTATGCACGGACTTTGCAGCATTGCTTCGCAATATACAGCAATAGAATGCACGCTCTGCAGCATTCTATTGTCATGAATAAATGCAAGAATGCACGCTCTGTGAACCTTCTATTGTCATAAAAAAAGGAATTTTTCGCCTCTGTAGCCTAGAGACGAAAAATTCCGCGGTTCCACTCTGTTTCAGGATTCCAAATCCTGCCCTCAGGCGCGTAACGTGCGCAATTCGTACTCTGCTCATGCCGTCGGCTTCGCAGAATCTGCTCCCGGATGCACTTTCTGCACTGACCTGCGGGGACTGCTCTCAGCCAATGACATTCCCTCTCTGGCGCCGTCTGTCTGCATACTCTTTCCGTTCCATGCATTTTCAACCTGTTCATTTCAGCGATATCGCAGATGCTCCGGCTTTGGCGATTCGCAACTTCCCGAAGTATCTGCACAACTATAATTAGGATAAAAAATTTTCTTCTCTTTGTCAAGGGCTGCCGGTGTTTTTGTTCCGCCTGCGCTGAGTAGGACAGTGTCCCCTTTTCTTATTTTATGCAGCAGGCGAGGGCTCCGATGCCAGCTTTGACAGCTGCCCCAACGTTCCCGTCACTTTACAAAGATTGCGCCATGCGACAGGCGGACTTACTGCACGCCACAACCGCCGCAGCCGCCGCAGCCGCTGGTCACATTCTGGTCGTAGAGTCCCATCGGACTGTTTAACAGACAGATCGCCTGCGCAGAAATACCCTCTCCGGCTCCGGTAAAGCCAAGTCCTTCCTCGGTCGTCGCCTTTACATTGATCTGCGATACGTCGATTTTGAGCGCATCCGCCATGTTCTGGCGCATCTGGTCGATGTGCGGGCGCATCTTCGGCGCCTGGGCGATGATCGTCGCATCGATATTTTCAATTAGAAAGCAGTGCTCTTCCAGCAGCTCCCCTACTTTCTGCAAAAGCAGAATGCTGCTGATTCCCTTATAGGCGGGATCTGTATCCGGAAAATGCTTACCGATATCGCCGAGTGCTGCTGCTCCAAGCAGGGCGTCCATCACGGCATGTACGAGCACATCCGCATCAGAATGTCCTAAAAGTCCCTTTTCATACGGGATTTCCACGCCGCCCATAATCAGTTTGCAGCCCTCCTGCAATCTATGCACATCATATCCCATTCCAATTCGCATCTTTTCTTTTCCTCCTGTTTTTGCGTCTTGATCAGCCCTCCGGCTCGATCATCCGGTAGCCGACGCCGATTTCTGTAAAAATATACTCCGGCTGTGCCGGATTTTTCTCAAGCTTACGTCGGATATTCGCCATGTTGACCCGTAGAATCCGGTTATTGTTTTTTCCATGTTTGGTCCCCAGATTTCCCGGATCATAAAATCATAGGTCAGAACCTTTCCCGCATAACGGCTCAAAAGGCTCACCAGCCGAAACTCGTTCTGTGTCAGGTTCAGATCTAAGCCGCCCTTATAGGCACGATGTTTATCGTAATCGATCAGCAGGTCTTTCGCCTCAAAAACGCCCGTCATTCCACCTGCCGGTCCCTGATAGCCAGCTCTCGAATGACGGATCGCTGCCCGGATTCTCGCCAGCATTTCCGATGTTCCAAACGGCTTCGTGATATAATCGTCCGCTCCGAGGTCCAGTGCCTCCACCTTGTCCTTTTCATGGCTCCGCGCAGAAATCACAACGACCGGCATGCCCGACCATTTCCGAAGTCTGCTCAAAATTTCCATACCATCCATATCCGGAAGCCCCAGATCCAGAATCACCAGATCCGGGCACTGGGATGTAATCAGGCTGTAGCCCTCCTCGCCGGTATCCGCCGAAATGACATCGTAACGGTTCGCTTCCAGAATTGTCCGGAAAAATTTGCGGATGCTTCGGTCATCCTCGATAATCAGAATTCTGTCCCTTACTTCCATTCAGGCTTCCTCCATCCAGTTTTCTTCCTGACAGGGCAGCCAGAACTGGATCCTCGCTCCCCCTGTGCGCCGCCATATTTTCCGCCTTCATGTCGCCCTGATGCGCCTGAATAATGCTCATGCAGACCGATAGTCCGATCCCCATGCTCCGTTTTCCATCGCTCGCAGCATGATCGCCGGTCGGAAGCTGTCCTTCGAAAATAATCGGCAAAATCGCCGGATCAATTCCTTTTCCGTTATCCTCCACGCAGAACAGCACCCGTTCCGGCAGTTTTTGGATGGATATTCGTATTTTTGTAGTTGTTTTTCCATGTATCGCAGAATTTTCCATCAGGTTTACTAAAACCTGCTCCACCAAAATGCCGTCCATCGGAGCCATCACGACCTCCTCCGGCATGCTCGTTTCCACTTCGATCTGCGGAAACTGCTTCTGGAACTTCCCAACCGCCCCGCCTACGACCTCTTCTACGACCTCCCAGGTCGTCTGAAGCTGCGCACGGTCCCCGTTAATTCGCGTGATCGAAAGCAGGTTTTCCACCATCCGGATCAGCCACTGGGATTCATCGCGGATGCCTTCTAAAAGCTCCACCTTCTCCTGCCGTCCCAGCGCATCGTAATTGTCTAAAATTCCCGACGCGGATGCCTGAATTGATGTCAGAGGCGTCCGGATATCGTGAGATACCGCCCGCAGCAGATTGGCGCGTGTCTTTTCTTTTTCCACTTCCAGACGTATCTGTTCCTGCCATTTGATCTGCGTCGTCAGCGCGCTCACCATAACCGCCGTCGCCAGCATCACCACAAAGGTCAGCGGATAGCCTGTAATCGAAAAATTCAACTCAAAGTACGGGTAGGTGAACACATAGTTGACCAAAACCACCGCAGCCATCGCTGACAGGATCCCATAAACATATCCTTCTGTGAACCGCGCCACAATCACGACCGCAAGCACGAACAGCAGCGGCACATGCGTATCCGCCTCTGAAAAATGCTGCAGTGCCAGACATACAATCGTCGCAGCGCCCATAATGCCCACCGTGATCAGGATGTTTTTCAGAATCGTCCGTTCTTTTTGTTCCGGGTTCTGTTTTCGTTTTATCGTATTCTTTCTCTGCATCAGTGTTCTCCGAATGCCTTTCTCTTCTGTATCTTACCATATCTTTCTGTAAAATGGGGAAAAAAATCCCGCCGGCGGACTGTTTCTATCTGCGGCGGGACTACTTTTTAATTTTTTAAGCGTATAAGGATTTTCCATGAACAACCTTTCCGTATATTTTCTGTGCCAGCACCACAACAAGGCTCACGCACAGGTACAGGGTGGGAAGTCCGCCCAGAATTCCCATTACCACAAGCATAATCGCACCAAAAATCTGACTCATTTTTTCTTTACCCCGCTTTCTGCAGATTCTCTCCGTAACGCTTTTTTGCGTGTCCGGGATTTCAAAAAGCATCATATCAAACCAACTTTTTTTCTTCCATAGATTCGACACACCCTTAACATCTGCTTAGCTTTCTGCAGGCTTTCTTAGCGGCTTCTGAACAGTCAGTTTCCCGATTATTTTTCTGTACATAAACCGTTCACAAAGTTTTCATCTTTCGGTCAGACTCCTGTCACATCTGACTTGTATGATAAGAGCATAGATAAAGAAAAACTTTTTCTGAAATACTTCTTTTTCATACCAGCCGGCAGGGAGCACACCTGCCGGCCCTCCTTTTGTTATTCCATCGACAGTCACATAAAAAAAATGTGCCTTGGCACATTCTTGCCTCCGGCGTTGCCCCGGCAACCATCTACCCTTGCGCCGGATCCTCGCGGAGTTTTTTTGTCGTATGGAAACGAAGTTTCCTATACGACAAAAAAGCCGTGTGTCCGGCACAGCATCTTTCGATGCCTGCCAAAACACACGGCTTTTTTATTCATGACAATAGAATGTTCGCGGAGCGTGCATTCTATTGTTGCAGCTGCAGGATAGAGGTTTTCTCTTATTCGCCGCCTTTTTCAAATCATTTCGAAGTTGTTCTCAGTATGAATTATGCTTCAGATTTTCAGTAAAGAATCCCGTATCTTACAGGAAAATGTATTTCAAAATAAACAGCACTGCCAGTACCCACATCAGAGGGGTAATCTTTTTTTGCCTTACCAGCTACCGCATTCAGTACAACGAAAGGAAATAACGCCGAACGAAATACCTTCGGAAATAGAATACATGAAGGGCATTGCAAAAATGCAGATGAATGCAGGAATTGCTTCCAGCATATCGCTCCAGTTGATCTTCGCTACAGACTGCATCATGAAGAAACCAACAACGATCAGTGCAGGAGCGGTTGCAAAGGAAGGAATTGCAAGAAATACCGGAGAGAAGAACAGTGCCAGGATGAACAGTAATCCGGAAACAATAGAGGTCAGACCTGTTCTGCCGCCTTCTGCAATACCGGAAGAAGACTCTACAAAAGTAGTGATGGTAGAGGTACCCAGGCATGCACCAACGGTTGTACCTACAGCGTCAGCCATCAAAGCACCCTTGATGCCAGGCAGCTTGCCTTCTTTGTCCAGCATGTTTGCCTTTGTCGCACATCCGATCAGAGTTCCCAGTGTGTCGAAGATATCAACAAACAGGAATGCAAATACTACAACAACGAAGTTCAGAGATGCAATTGCAGAGAAATCCATCTTGAACAGGGTCGGTGCAACAGATGCAGGTGCGGAAATGATGCCGCTGGGGATCAGGCTGTAGAAACCAGCTTCTGCATTCGGAACATACAAGCCTGTCAGCTGACAGATAATACCCAGTACCCATGTGATCAGGATACCCAGCAGGATGTTGCCCTTTACGTTCTTGATTACCAGGAAGGCTGTGATCAGCAGACCGATCAGTGCCAGTACCACGGTAATGCCTTCGGACTGGAAGGTGCCTGCTTTTACAGAGCCATTAAAGGAGAACAGACCTACCAGTGTGGAACCATCCACTACAATATGTGCGTTCTGCAGACCAATAAAGGTGATGAACAGACCGATACCAACAGATACTGCAACCTTCAGGCTCGCAGGAATCGCATTAAAGATTGCTTCACGCACATTTGTCAGGGACAGGATAATAAAGATAATACCCTCAACAAATACTGCAGTCAGAGCAACTTCCCAGCTATAACCCATGCCAAGAACAACAGTGTAGGCAAAGTAGGCATTCAGGCCCATAGTCAATGGACTGTCACCTGTTCCAACCTGCAAAACGGAATATTCATCTGCATATTTACCGGCAAGAAAATCAATTAATGCTTTTCCATAGCCCTGTCCTTGATTCTGAGGATCGACTGCAATATTCTTGATTTCAAGTATTTCGTTATCTTCATCGGTGACAACACATTCAGCTTTTACATTACCATCTTCAAGCACATACATAGTACCGAATCGGTGCAGTCGTTCTTGAGCCATTCTGAGATAATTGCCATCAATCCCTGAATATAAAAAGGCCATGATATAAGGTCGATCCTGCGATAGTACACCGTAGCGGTCGAGAATCGGCGTAAACACATAACGGAACATCCTATCATAGCTTTTATCCATCCCCAACACCGCCGCATTTTCTGTTGCCGTGCGGAACAGTCGCTTGTTGTTCTTAATGTAGCTGAGGTAAGGTGTTAAATAATCCGGCGTAATTAGATATAATTCATCCCTCGGGCAATTCCGCAGCTTTGTAGAAAAGGCATCCGAATCTTTCTCCATAGAAGCAAGAAATTGCTCGTTCATACGACCGACACTCTCCGAGAGCAGGTCTGACATCGTTTCATAGTGCAGATAGAAGGTGGAACGATTGACCCCTGCTACTTCACAGATTTCTTTGATTGTAATATACTCAAAATCCTTTTTTGCCAGAAGGGTCAGAAAGGCTTCGTCCATTCTGGCTGCGGTAGCAAAATATCTGCTTTCCGATCTATTCAATCGTTCTCACCTTCTTTCGTGTTTTTGTTTACTTCTCGCTGATTTCTTTTGCCAGTTCCATGATTTCAAAAGCGTATTTCTGCTTGCCCTGTGCCAGCAATTTTTTGTAGATAGGGTAATTAACTCCCATGCCCAGTAGTCCGATAATGCCGACAATCACGCCGAGGACAAACATAGTGGTGCTACCGCTGCCGATGACCTTCATGGAAAGGCACATTCCAACACCGGCTACCAGCGCAGTGATAATGCCGAAGGTATAGGTAAAAACGGTTGCGGGAAGCTTGGCTTTTGCATCCAGCTTGCGAAGAGCGATCACCTTGGAGGTGTCCTTGAGTGCATATTCGTTTGCGAGTTGTTCTGCATAGATTTTATCTGTATTAATCATGCGGGTATGAACCCTCGACATGCTCTATGAAATGTTGAGCTATCTCGCCATAAAATGATATGAGCCTATAGGGGCTTTTCTGCTTGTAAGGCAGATGCTCTCCAGCTGAGCTAAGACCCCATAATTTATGCTGCAAGTACATCTGCAACCGACTTTCGTTAGTATACAAAACAATGCAGAATTTGTCAGCAGTTATTTTAAAGTTTTTATTCTGCGTTACAGTTCACTGCGCCGTTGGCGCAGCTCCTTTGCTTGTAACAGAACCAAAATAACCCTCGACACTGCGGGTATGAACCGCATGCTCTAGCCTATCTCGCCATAAATATATATGGGGCCTATAGGGCTCGAACCTATGACCCTCTGCTTGTAAGGCAGATGCTCTCCCAGCTGAGCTAAGACCCCATAATTGTTCGCCGCTCTTCGCGACTGCTTGATCATAATATCAAAAAAATCTGAAAAAGTCAATGGGTAATTTTATTTTTTTACAGTTCACTCGTAGCACAGATTCCATTTTGCTTGTGGCCTGAAATCGTGCACGAGAAGCTACTAGAAGGGGAGCGCCATTCTATGAGCAAAAGGAGCTGCGTAGCAGCGGAAAGCCTCGCAGAGGCGTTTTTGCGAATGGCGCGAGGAACTGTAACATTTTTACATCAGGAAGCATTTGTGAAGGGCAGCACCATCATGATTTCGTCCGAGTAGCTTCCGTCCGGTAGCTTGAAGGCATTGGGCATTCTGCCGACCTCCTGAAATCCCAGCTTCTGATATAAATGGAGTGCACTGCTGTTGTCCGAAAAATACGCCGAGCTCCAGCTGTTCATAGCCAGCCTTGCGCGCCAGATCAATCGCGCCGTTTATGAGCACCGTTCCCAGACCGGTATTCCAGTATTCCTGAACTACTGCAATTCCAAGGCTCGCCCGATGGCGCACCTTAAACCGTTCCCCGATGGGAAATATACCCACATTTCCAACAACACTTCCATCCTGAGTCAGTGCTCCCAGCATAAATGTCTGCTTTGATTCTCTCGTATTCTGCAGAATTTTTCGCTCGTTCTCCAGCGTATAAACCGCTTCCTCCGGAAGACGCATCAGAAAATGGGTCTCCTGTGCTGTTTTTTCTGTAAGTAAACCAGCATAGCTTCTGCGTCTCCAGCATTCAGCTGCCGCACAAAAACCTCTCTTCCGTCCTTTAAAACCAGCTTCCTTGCAGTCTCATAATACAAATCTGCTGTCATAACCTTGTAATATTCCGTCCTGTCTGCATTTCTCAATCTTTGCGTTATTGGCATAACACAGAAAAAAAGCATGCGCATGAGCTCCTCTACTGCCCTGCGTCCTGCGCTGCCAGTTCAATCAGACACTTCTGAAATTCTGTCAAAATCGCCCCATAGGGAACTGCCCAGCAGGTGCCGTAGGTATCACCGCCGGAAATACTTCCAACCCAAATCCCATTCTGCGTATAAACAGCGCCGCCGCTTGAACCGTAACTCGTTTCCGAATAAAACTGCAGTACATTCTGGCCCGGATTGTTCGGATAAATGACGGACAGCTGATCCAGAACGCCGATACAGCTGGCAGAACTTGGGCTGTCCAGAGAGCTCACGGCAACAAGTGCGTCGCCTGTTTTCATTCCAAGCGCGGGCGCGTCCGCTCCGGCTGCCGGGTAATCCCGCCCAGCACTTCCTCCGGCAGCTGGCTGTATTCCACCGTCAGAAATCCTGTGTCTGTCTCGGTGCTGCGATACAGCACAGCAGCGCTGCATCTTGTTCCGTCCGGCAGAATCACCTCTGTATGGTTCTGTTTTAAGCAATGCGCTGCTGTCGCAATATAAATTCTGCTGCCGTCCATCACCAGCACCACGCCGCTTCCGTCCGACCGGCGGATCAGTCCGAGTTCATCTACATCACTGTAATTGATCACGGATACGTTATGAGATTTCGTCATGACGCCGACCACATCTGCGACTGGCTGCAGCGCTTTGGAAACCGTCTGCACCTGCTCCTGTGAGGTGAGCCGATGCAGGTTCGCCGCTTTCGTCCCATATGCCGGCGCACCGTAGTCAGAGGCTTTCTGTACTTTCCACCTGCGCTGCAGGCTCTGCCGCTGCTGCCGTCACCGGCACGGAGCTTATCATCATCGAAATTGTAAGCAGCAAACCCGCCGCTGTTTTCCAGACATTCGTTTTTTGAATCATGAAAAGAACCCCTCCCCATTCTGCAGAAGTCATGCCCAAGGCAATCGTATACCAGGCATCCGGTTCTGTGCCCTCCTGCAAAATCTGACCAAGCTACTTCTTTTTCCCAATTGTCCTCTCTGCTGCCCTGCCTGTCAAGAAAAATTTGCTCTGCTGTGTTCCCGTCCCGGCGAATTTGTTCCGGGCACTGCGTTCTTTCTTAAACTACCGCTTATTTTTGTTCGTCGAAGTCCACCAACAAATTGCTATTCAAGTTGAAAAATTTTTTAATTCCGCTATACTTACTGTTAGAAAACAGCTTATTTTATAACGAAAGAGGACATTTCATGCATACATCCAGAAAAAATCTATTCCTTTATCTTCCGATCCTGATTTTATTCCTGGCGTCGTTTATCTGGGTTTTGAAAGCACCGGATCATTTTTCGTGGTCGGCGGATCTTTATCTGAGAAACGATGACACATCCGTCCTGTCCCAGCTTTTTTACAGCGACAATGACGAACTTTCGCAGGACAACTCCACTGACGGAACCCGGGACGGTAACATCGTCACCTTTTCCGGTCTGCCCGATCTGCGTAGTCTTACCTTATTTCGGTTTGACCCGACGAATACCCAGGAATCCTATCGCGTCACACACGTCGGCTTTTTTCTAAACGGGGAAGCTTTTTTACAATGGATGCCGCCGATCTGGAAGCCCAGGCTTCCCCCGTTAACGCCTCCTGGCAGTTAAACGGGGAAGAGCTCGTTTTCACACCGCAAAATCCCGACAGCAGCTTTTTGCTTTCTGCTGACAGTATCCGGGAGGCTGCCGAAAATGCGGCTGCAAAGCTCCACGTTTTATATGTGCGCCAGCGCTTTTTCCTTGCCCTGTCCATCGCGCTGCTGCTCTGTGTGCTTTTATTTTTCCGCAATGGTATCGCTTCTTATCTGAAAATGCTGTTCCTGCCGGACAGCTCCGGGCACTTTGACTGGTTTGCCCTCATCAGCACGGCGGTGATTGCAGGTGCACTCCTCGTCGTCTGTATCATCGGTTTGTTTTCTGCCCTCGGTCTGCATCCCGACGAATGGGACGTCAAAGCCTGTCTGGATTACGGCATGACGCACTTTCTGCCGCCCGATATGCGGGATCCCGCTGTTGCTCAGACCTATAGCGGCTACGGTTACACCAAGCTGGAAAATTACACCTGGTACTTTTATCTTGCCGGAAAGATCGCCCTGCTTTTTAAAACGATGTTCTGCAGCCTTGCCTACTACCGCGTTCCGAACCTTTTGCTGTTTACTGCCCTCGCCTTTTATTTTGTCCGGAATATCCGTCAGAAAAACTGGCTCATGGTCGCACTCGGAATCTGCGTCCAGTCCTGGTACATTTTTTCCTATACGACGGCAGATGCGCTGGATTTTACCATCGCTTTCGCGATCACCTGCCTGCTGTGCAACCCGCAGAGTCTGCTTTATCGCACCGTGGAAAAGAAAAAATTATGCCGAAGAGATATTCCTGCTTTTCTTCTTTTAGGGCTTTTGTTTGGCAACATCGCCCTCGGAAAACAGTGCTATCTCGCGATTCTGGCGCTGTCCTTCTTCGTCCTTTTGCTGCGGCTGATCTGGCAGAAAGACCCCTTACAGAAAAAAGTGCTCTGGCGTAATTATCTGATTATTGTGGGCGTTTTTCTCGCCGTCTTTGCATTCCGGGCTGGCTTTGACATCGCGCACTACGGTACGGAAAAAATCCCAGGTCAAGGAAGCGGTCGCCATCCAGTACGCCGACTACGACAAAAATCCGTCTACCCCGACCGAAGAGCTGAACCCGTCCTGGCATATGTACAGCCGTGGCTATACGCTTTCTGACGTCTTTGCCGAAAACCCGGACTGGTTTTGCCATGAGCTACAAGAGCTTTTGCGGACTTTTACAGGATCACGGCACCGGCGCGTGGTACTACTGGTGCATGGGGCTGCTCTATCTTACACTGTTTGCAGGAATCGGAATCGCCACGTTCCGGCAACCTGACAATCTGCAGGGAAACGTCCGTTTTGTTATCTGCACACTGCTGATGGTGGGTGAGCTTGCTGCATCCATTGTAAACTCCTGGCTGATCGAATCCATGGCTCAGGGACGCTATCTGCTGCCATGCATTCTGATTGCCGGATACCTTGCAAGCACTGTCCCGGAGCTGTTCCAGAAAAAAATCTACCGCACGCTGCTTAGTATCGCCGGAATTTTATCCGTCGGCTACTTCGGACTGGTCGGCATCCCGCTGTTTTTCTAAGCTCTGCAGAAAACTGCAGCACTGCCATTGGAGGAAACTATGATCTCACCGGAAATCATTCATGTGAACTATATCAAAAAGGAAGCACAGACCGGAAGCTACTGCGGCATGCGATATCGGCTTTCCAAAGGAAAAAATGAAGAGGGGGACTGTATGGACGTCACGATCTGGCCGGAGCCCTTCTGCTTTGTCAAAACGCCCGCCGAGCAAAAGACAACAAAACAGTTTCCCCTGACCCAGGAGGGCTGTCTGGAAGCTGTCGCGTGGTTAAACGAACAACATAAAAGCCGCAGCTGGTAAAAACCAGCTGCGGCGTAGAATTTTATTCATGACAATAGAATGCTCGCAGAGCGTGCATTCTATTGTTTTTACATTCTGTCGGGTGCGGAGAAGCCCAGTACATCGATGCAGGTTTCCAGCACTTCTTTGGTCAGCTTCAGCAGTGCAATCCAGCCTGCCTGCTTCTTCTGATCCTCTTCTGCCAGAATCTTTGTCTCATGGTAAAACTTGTTGAACGCGTTCGCCAGATCATAAATGTACGCGCAGATCTTATGGGGCGCAGTTTCCTCACAGGCACTGTCCATCATTGCATTGAAGCTGCACAGCTGACGCATCAGATCTTTTTCGGAAGCGCCCTGCGCCTCCTCCAGGCACAGGTTTTCCAGGCTCTTTCCCTGCTCCTGATACTTGGCAAGGATCGATTTAATACGCACGATTGTATACAGAATATACGGACCCGTGTCTCCCTCGAAGGAAGTGAAGCGATCAATATCGAAAATATAGTCCTTAGAAGCCTGATTGGACAGATCTCCGTATTTGATTGCGGAAAGACCGATGATTTTGGCGATCTTTCTTGCCTCTTCCTCAGACAGATCATGACGGCTTTCGGATACCTTACGGTACATTTCCTCGTCGATATCGCGGATCAGGTATTCCAGACGCATAACGCCGCCCTCTCTCGTCTTGAAGGGCTTTCCGTCCTTGCCGTTCATCGTGCCGAAACCAACATATTTTTTAACTCTGTTTCAGGTGTTACCAGCCCCGCCTTTTTTCGCTACACGGAACACCTGTACAAAGTGCATCTCCTGACGCTTGTCCGCAAGATAGATCAGGGAATCCGCATGCAGATTCTCCATACGGTCCACGATTGTTGCAAGGTCTGTCGTTGCATACAGCGCCGCGCCATCGGATTTTAAGATGATGCAGGGCGGCATTTCCTTCGTATCGGTATCCTCTTTAACATCTACAACCAGCGCACCCTGGCTTTCATACGCAAGGCCGGATTCTTTTAAACGATTTACCAGTCCCGGAATGAGCGGGTCTGCATCGGATTCGCCCTTCCAGAGATCAAATTCCACATCCAGGTTGCTATAGTTTTTTTTCAGATCGGCTACAGATACCGCAATAATATGCTTCCACAGCGCGCGGTAGCCACGGTCACCGCTCTGCAGGCGCAGCGTTGCTTCCAGCGCTGCCTCCTTATACGCAGGATCTTCTTTGGACTTGCCGCTCGCTGTCGGATAGATTTCTTCCAGCTCAGATACGGTAAAGGGAGCCTCCTGCGGATATTCCCCGGTAAAGCTTTCATCAAAATAAGGCAGCTCGGGCTTGCGTGCTTTTAACTCGGTAATGATCAGACCCATCTGCAGTCCCCAGTCGCCCAGATGGACATCGCCGATAACCCTATGTCCTTTGTAACGGTTGATCCGCTTGATGCTTTCGCCGATGACTGCGGAGCGCAGATGACCTACGTGGAGCGGCTTTGCAACGTTGGGGCCGCCGTAATCGACAACGATGGTTTTTTTCTTTTCGGGAGGCTCTACGCCAAACTTCTCCGCTGCAGCCATCCCTTTTAAATATTCACAGACAAAGCTGTCCTTTACTTTCAGGTTCAAAAATCCGGGCGCAACCGCAGATACTTCAGAAAATACTGCGCTGTCCGTCAGCTTTTCCGCTACGTCGTTGGCGATCATGATCGGGGCTTTATGGTATTTTTTTGCGCCCGCCATCGCGCCGTTACACTGATATTCGCACAGATCGGGACGGTTGGACACGGTTACGCGTCCCAACTGTGCCTCATAACCTGCAGCTTCAAAGCCTTTTCCCATCTCTTCGGAAATGAGCTCCAAAAATTTCTTCATGTTCGTTCTCCAATCTATCTCCTGTAATAAGCGAGCACTTTTTTAATCGCAGTGATGACGCTTTCCACGTCCTCGTCTGTCATGCTGTAAAGAGCGGGATGCTCATCATGCTCATACAGGTACTCCGCATTCGGGCACAGTCCCTTGGGATAGCCCAACTTTTCATAATAGGAATGCCAATAAACCGGCAGATAATGTACCTGTGCATGCACATTTTCCGCATACAACGCATCAAAAACTCTCTTCTGGTACAGGTCAGCAGCTCTGGGTTTAACTGAATGATGTACAAATGGCGCGCCGTCTTCGACTCCGGGATCTCCTGCTGCAGCACAAGCTCCGGGCACTCTGCAAACGCCTCATTATAGCGTTTTACGATCTGTGTTCTTCTTTCGATAAAACGGTCCAGCTTGTCTAACTGGCTGAGCAAAAGCGCCGCCTGAAAATCTGTCATCCGATAGTTATAGCCGAGCTCAACCTGTTCATTGTACCACTTCGCATCGGTCGGATGTACCATCTCATCCGGATTTCTCGTAATTCCGTGAGAGCGCAGGCGAAGCAGTCTGTGATACAGCTTCTCATCGTTGGTCGCAATCGCGCCGCCTTCTCCGGCTGTTACGGTTTTGACCGGATGGAAGCTGAAGGTTGTAAAGTCTGCGATGCTGCCGACTTTTTTATTTTTATACTGTGTGCCGATCGCATGCGCCGCATCCTCGATCAGCATCAGATTATGCTCCTTGCAGATCTGACGGATCTCATCCAGCTCCACTGCCTGACCGGTAAAATCCACCGCAACGACTGCTTTGGTCTTCTCCGTGATATGGCTGCGGATACTCTCCGGATCGATGTTGTAGGTGTCACGCTTTACATCAGCAAATACCGGCGTGCCGCCGCAATACAAAATGCAGTTGGCGGAAGCAGCAAACGTCAGGGGGTTACGATTACCTCATCCCCTTTCGTAATGCCCGCCGCCATCGCAGCCAGATGCAGCGCCGCCGTTCCGTTGCTGACCATAACGACATAGTTTGCCCCGGTTACTTCGCACAAACGCTTCTCCAGCTCTGTCACCTTCGGTCCACAGGTAAGCGCATCGCTGCGCAGCACATTTGCAACCGCTTCTATGTCCGCATCATCAATATACTGGTGCCCATAGGAAATCGGTGTCTTCCGAACCGGCTCCCCGCCAAAAATTGCTAACTGTTCCATTCTAATCTCCATTTCGCTCAAAACTGTGCAAACTATGCCCGTCTGCATTTCCTTCTATCATACCACCCCGGCGGGCAATACGCAACAAGTCTTGCTTTCATATCGTCGGCAGGAAAGCAAAACTTCTGCCGGTCCTCCTTTTTTTACAGGACTTTTTCTCCCACTGTCATAAAATTCAAAAATCATTTCCAGATACGGCTGCAGGACGCTGTTTGGCGCACGGTAAATTTCATGCCGGATATCTGGCACAACCACCAGCTGTCCATCTGGGATCCTCTTGATAAACTCTTTTTGCGCTCCGGGCGTTACGAGCGTATCTTTTCCCGCCTGAAATAAAAGTAGCGGCGTCTTCACCTTTTTCGCCTGCTTTTTGCTGATGACAAATTTTCCGGCATTGATCGCTTCCCTGCCCCATTCATAGCTTCCTGAAGAGGTCTGGCAGCTTTCATCCTCCCGACGTTTTTTCATATAATAATCATGGCGCGCTTCGGAGCTGCAGGACGCATCCGCAAAAGACTCTTCCGGATCAAAAGTGCCCTGTGTGAGCAGACGATCCTTCCCATTGCCTCCGAACACTTTAAAATCACACAGCACCCGCGCCGCCCAGGACGGCACGCCGCCCAGATTCACTCCCAACATCGGTGCATTCAGAACCGCTTTGGCAAAATCCTCAGGGTACTGCTCCAGATAAAATGCGCCGATACAGCCGCCCATGGAATGTGCGTACAGATACAGCGGCAGATCTTTTGCCATCGGCTTCACCACTGTTTTGACGAACCGATGCAGATCTTTTACATATCGGGGAAAACAATCCAATGTGTACAATTGTGTGATCTTCCACTTCACGCATGGATTTTCCATGCCCTCTGTGATCCATAATCGCCACCTGATATCCCTGCAGATAAAAATAGTAAATCAATTCATGATATTTCAGGCAGGGACTCTGTAAATCCATAGCTGATCACGATCGTCCCTTTTTGTGTCTCCTGCGGATACAGTTCATAATACAGACCGCCCGTCTTAGCTGTTTTTCTCTGAGCCACACCGTCCTCTGGCGCGTTCTCAGGCTTTTGCGATGTGCTGTCTGCCGATGCCGCATCACGCTCCTGCGATTCACCGCCTTCGGGCGCGACCTCCATCCACCCGCAAATCTGAACCTGTTTCAGAAACGGCTCTACCTGGCTGTCCATTTTCTGTTCCAGATTTTCTTCTGCGATACACTGCATTCTGCAGGAATTATTTTCCTTTAAAACCGTTTTTTTCATTCGTATTCTCCATATAAAATATAAAAAGAATGTGCCTTAGTATATTTTTGCGCCGAGGCGCGGTTGCTTCGGCAACCATCTACCCTTTGCGTCGAGTGTGCATCCTCGGAGCGTTTTTTAATTGTATAACATTGTATAGAAACGAACTTTCTTATGCAACAATAGAATGCACGCTCTGCGAGCATTCTATTGTCATGAACAAATAAAAAACCTGCTGACACGAAATCAGCAGGTATCGAATCTTTGTGGGGGGATGGCAGGACATCCTCCCTTGCGGAAAAAACATCCTGCCTGATTTTGTGGGTTGATAACTTCTCAACTTGATCATATTGTATCGCACCACTGCATCTTTTGTCAACTACTTTTCAAAATATTGCAGTTCACGCGCCATTCGTACCTTTTTTGTAAGCAGATTTTCATGCGAGCATGAAATCTGCCCCCAAACGGTACGAGTGAACTGTAACAATAGAATATTTTCCCCAAAAAAGATATATACTGATCCCAAAAGCTTTCCTATCGCTTTTTAATCCAACAATGAAAAGGAGGTTTTTGTCATGTATCCTGTAATTCCAGAATCAGACCGTCCTTCTGACCTTGCGGATGACTGCATCCCTCTCCCGACGGTGTCAATCGGTTTCAAAACGACGAAGCGCCGTCTGAAAAAACTGTTCGACGACAAGATCGCGGTATATCCTGTTCCGGGTGCGACCCTTCCGTTTTATTTTCCGGGTTATCCCAACCAGCCGCTGTAGGGCGTTCTTACAGCTCCCGCGCGGCATCGGCAACACTGCGGACACCGACTAATCGGATGCCGGAAATTTTCGGCATTTTTTCGAGACAGACCTGGGGGAGGATACAGGTTGTGAAACCGAGCTTCTGCGCCTCCCTCACTCTCTGCTCCGCCATCGAAACGGCACGTACTTCCCCGCTCAGGCCCACTTCCCCGAAGGCGACAACGCCCTCCGGGACGGGGCTGTTTTTGAAGCTCGACATAATTGCCATCACGATTCCAAGATCGATGGCAGGCTCTGTAATCCGAATGCCGCCCGCCAGATTGACGTAAGCATCACACCCCCCGATCTGCATGCCAAGCCGTTTTTCCAATACCGCCATCAGCAGATTGACGCGGTTAAAATCCGTTCCGGTGGTCTGACGACGTGGAATGCCAAAATTGCTGTGGCAGACGAGCGCCTGAATCTCCGTGAGCATCGGACGAGTCCCCTCCATTGAGCAGGAGACGACCGAGCCGCTCGCGCCGGCAGGTCTGCCATTTAACATGAATTCCGACGGATTTAACACCTCTGTCAGCCCCTCTTGGCGCATCTCAAACACACCGATCTCATCGGTTGAGCCAAAACGGTTCTTAACGCCCCGGAGGATTCGGTAAGATGCATGTCGGTCACCCTCAAAATACAACACCGTATCCACCATATGCTCGAGCACTCTGGGACATACTGCAACCGTTCCCTCTTTGGTCACATGGCCGACGATAAAAATCGAAATACCGAGCCCTTTTGCCAGCCGCAGCAAAACACCAGTCGATTCGCGCACCTGCGACACGCTGCCGGGCGCCGCGCTGACCGCTTCATTGTACATCGTCTGGATGGAGTCGATGATGACGATCTGAGGCTTTTTCTGCTGAATTACCTCTTCAATCCGATTCAGGTTCGTCTCACAGAACAGCTCCAGCGTGTCCGAAAAATCGCCGATCCGCATCGCGCGCATTTTGATCTGGCGTAAGGATTCCTCGCCTGATACATACAAAATGTGCTGCTTTTTTAACGAAAGGTTCCTGCACATCTGCAAAAGAAGCGTCGATTTGCCGATACCCGGGTCGCCGCCGACCAGCGTCAGCGAGCCGGTAACGATTCCGCCGCCCAGTACCCGGTCGAGCTCTCCATCCCGGTTTCCGTGCGTCTTTCCTCTTCCATCGAAATTTCATTCAGCACCGCCGGAGCGCTCTGCACCCCGGACAGCACCTGCTTTTTCTCTTTTCCGCCTGCGGACACGGAAACCGGTTTCCTCTACGAGGGAGTTCCACGCCTTACAGCCCGGACACTGCCCCAGCCATTTGCCGTTTCATAGCCGCATTCCTGACAGAAAAATCTGGTTTTATTTTGGTTGCCATTTATTTTGAAATTTCTACCTTTACTTCTCCGATTCCAGCAAGCTCCACGCTCACATTCAGCTTTCCGCCAAGGTTCGTGCGCATTCTGCCCGCATCCTCACCGTTGATTTTCACATCATATTCCGTATCTTCCTCCAGACCGAGTGTGATCTGCGCGTCCTCTGTGCCCTCTACCGTGAAGCTGACGCCATTTTCGCTCTCCGCAAAATGCTCTACGCTCGTGCCGGGCACGGATTCATAGACAAACATGCCGTTTCTTTCCAGCTTGGTAATCTCTTTAAAAGTCTTTACCTTGTACTCATCGCCGCCGGCCTCAAAACCCTCCTTCTTGCTCTTTTCCTGCAGAAGATGATTGCCGAAGCTGATCTTTCCGTCTGCTTCTGTTCTGATGAGTTCTGCTACTGCTGCCATTCTTTTGTCCTCCTGTCCGCCTTTGCGGCGGTTTGCTGTTTATTTGTTTTTGACGCTGAAAACAACTTTATTCTCGCGGAGCTGCACTCACATGATCGCCGGATTTTACCCGTCCCGACAGAATTTCTTCCGCAAGTGCGTCCTCGATCAGCGTCTGAATTGCTCTCTTTAACGGTCTTGCACCCATTTTCAGGTTGCTGTATTTTTCTACGATATGCTCTTTCAGAGATGGTGTCAGTGTCAGGCTGATATCCAGCTGCGTCCGGCAGCGCGTAATCAGGCTCTGTGCCAGCAGATTGATAATTCGCTTCATATCGTCTTTTGTCAGCTGATGGAATACGATCGTTTCATCTATCCGGTTTAAAAATTCCGGTTTGAACAGGCGTTTTACCTCTTCCATCACGCCGGCTTTCATCTTTTCGTAAGTCTTTTGCGCATCTTCTTTTGCCGCAAAGCCGAGATTTTTTGGCTCCACAATCCGCTGTGCACCGGCGTTGGACGTCATGATGATGACGGTATTTTTGAAGCTGACCTTCCTGCCTCTGGAATCCGTGATATGCCCATCGTCCAGCACCTGCAGCAAAATATTGAAAACATCCGGGTGCGCTTTTTCGATTTCGTCAAATAAAACCACCGAATACGGATTTCTGCGAACCTTTTCAGAAAGCTGTCCGCCCTCGTCAAAGCCGACATAGCCCGGAGGCGAGCCGATCATTTTCGAAACAGAGTGCCCTTCCATATATTCCGACATGTCCACGCGGATCAGCGCGTTTTCTGAACCAAACATCGCTTCTGCCAGCGCCTTGGAAAGCTCCGTCTTTCCGACACCGGTGGGGCCGAGGAACAAAAACGAACCGATCGGTCGTCTCGGATCCTGCAGTCCGACTCTGCCGCGGCGCATCGCCCGCGCAACGCTCGATACGGCTTCTTCCTGTCCGATCACGCGCTTATGCAGAATAGATTCCAGCTTTAACAGCCGTTCGCTCTCTTTTTCGGTCAGGCGGCTCACCGGAACCTTTGTCCAAGTGGAAATGACCTTTTGCGATATCCTCTTGCTGTCACCTCTGGCTGCCCCTTTTGCGGCTCTTTTCCTGTCGTTTCTGGTGCTTTTCGTAACGGGTGAGCGCCTCCTTTAGCTTTTGCTTTAGTCTGGAGGCCTCCTCCAAATCCTGATCGCGGATTGCCTGCTCCAGCTTTTCGTCCAGCGTTTTGATTTCCTTTGCCTGGTCTGTTGCCTCCGTCAGTCGTCTGCATCCGCTGCAGGCGCACCGCAGCAGCCGCCTCGTCCATCACGTCGATCGCCTTGTCCGGGAGCTTCCGGTCGTTGATATAGCGATTGGAAAGATGTACTGCGGCCTCGAGGGCTTCCGGCAGAATCTTTACTTTATGATGCTCTTCATATCTGGAAACGATTCCCTTAAAATGCCGATCGCCTCTTTTTTCCGTTGGTTCTTACCGTAACCGGCTGAAAACGGCGTTCCAGGGCAGCATCTTTTTCGATATATTTGCGGTATTCTTCCAGCGTTGTCGCGCCGATCAGCTGAATCTCGCCGCGCGCAAGGGACGGCTTTAAAATGTTGGAAGCGTCAATCGCCCCCTCTGCGCCGCCTGCACCGATCAGTGTGTGCAGCTCATCCAAAAACAGTAAAATATTTCCGTCGTCTGTCACCTCACGGATGACCTTACGAATTCGCTCCTCAAATTCGCCGCGGTATTTGCTTCCCGCGATCATCCCGGACAGATCCAGCATCAGAACCCGTTTATCCTTTACCGTATCCGGCACGCTGCCTCCGTAATCCGAAGCGCAAGTCCCTCGACGATCGCCGTTTTGCCGACACCGGGTTCTCCTACCAGGCACGGATTGTTCTTCGTCCTGCGGCTTAAAATCTGAATCACGCGCCCAATCTCCTGATCGCGCCCGACAACCGGATCGAGCTTTCCCTGTGCAGCCAGCTTCGTCAGATCCCGGCTGTAAAGCTCCAGCGTCCCGGTCTGGCTTTTTTGCCTGCGTCCCAGCTCTTCGCGGTACGCCGTAGGGTCCAGTCCTGCTGCCAGGAGCGTATCCCGCATGATTTTCTGCAGCGGCAGCGACAGCGTCTGCAGCACCCGCACTGCAACATTATCCCCATCTCCTAAAAGCGCTAACAAAATGTGCTCCGTTCCGGTCAGCACGCTGCCTGCCTTTTTCCGCCTGTCTGTGGCTTTCCTCCAGAACTTCCTCTGCCCGGGAATAACCGTCCCGCTCTATGACCGGATTGGGCGTCTCCGGAGCCAGCAGATCCTGAATCATTTCCCGGATCGCCTCTTCTTTTGCCCCGTTTTCCGTCAGAACTCTTGATGCCACGCCGGTTCCTTCTTTGATCATAGGCCCAGCAGGATATGCTCTGTTCCAACATAATTCTGATGCAGGCTTTTTGCCGCCCGCCCCGCCAAAAGCAGGGCAGTTTTTGCCTTATCCGTAAACTGTGACTGCATCTGTTATAGTCCTCCATACTCTTCATAAATCTCATCTATCAAAGCATGTACTTCCTCGCGGGAAATATTCCTGACAACTTGCCCGTGCCAGAATGACCCGCAGCGACTCCCGCATCTGCTCCAGATCACTGATTCGATCCGCATCAATCGCAATCACTGCGCCGCGGCGTCTGTCCACCTTGACGAAGCCCTCCTGCTTGAGCACGGTATATGCCTTATTCACTGTATGCATGTTATCCCAATGGATTCTGCAGCTGCCGCACGCTCGGGAGGGACTCTCCCTCCCTTGAGCCTGTTTGTCGCAATCCCACAATGATCTGATTGCGCAGCTGTATATATAGCGCTTCGCTGTTAAAATCTACTTCCAGAATCATGCTGATCCCCATCCATTTCTCTTTAAAGTGTTATAGAAACACTATAACAAGAATTCTGAAATAGTCCAACAATAGCATGCACGCGCTGCAGAGCATGCTATGTCATGAATAAAACAAAACACCGGCACTGCTGTTTCCTGTGCTCCCGCCAGACAGCGGAGTTTGCAGCAAAAGCCGGATGTTTTTTATGGATTCACGGCAATAGAATGTTCGCAGAACGTGCTTCTATTGTTTTCTGAATGCTTGCTTTTTGAAGATTTATTTCAGGTCAAGGAATTCAAACTCAAGATCGTCATCATCCAGGAAATTCTTGGACTGCCAATCTTTGGATTTGCCCTTTTTTGCGGCGCGGACGTTCTTCTTCCTCTTCCTCGTCCTCATCCTCGTCATCCTCGTCTTCATATTCGTCGACTCTGGGGCGACGGACAGGCTTCTTTACCGGAGCCTTCTTTGCCGGACGGCGGCGCGGACGCTCTTCTTCCTCTTCCTCGTCATCGTCCTCGTCATCCTCATCCTCTTCTACATAACGGGCAGGCTTTTTGCGGCCGAAGCGGCGCGGACGTTCTTCTTCCTCGTCCTCATCCTCATCGTCATCTTCGTCATCTTCGTCGTCCTCGTCGTCATCATCATAATCGTCATAGTCTTCATACGTGCTTCTGACTTTGATGATCAGGATTGTTACAACGATAATCAGAACTACGATTACAAACGCCATCAGAATAACGACAAAGCGCATGCTCTTTGCGGTCTGGTCAATGGTCGCCTGGTTGTTCTTGTTGGTCTCCTCTGCATTCAGCAGGTCACTGACCTGATATCTGGTTCCCCATAGTATTATCATGCAGATACCATGCACTGCTGCCGCTTCCGTCATCCTCAAAGGCGACGGAATAATCTGCGGAGTTGTCTACGATCGGCTCCTCTCCGGGTTCCTCCGTCTCCTGAGTTTCGTCAACAGCCGGCTCTGCTGTCGCCTCCGACACACATGTGCCTCTACCAGATCGGAACGGATATATCCGCTTACATTATCAAATGTTACTGCATACCAAGTCTTGCCGTCGCTGCCCTGTGTCTCGCCGGTAACGGTCAGCTCCTGTCCGCTGGTTGCCTTACCTGCAAGGCTTGCGCTGGTGGAAGCTTCGCTTCTGATATTAACGCTGGAAGAGGTTACGGTTGCGCTGGTAACGGTTCCTGCAGCAGCTTCCCTGCGGTGTTATCCTCTGCGGCTTTACGTCCTCTGCGGCTGCATCAGCGTTTCCGTCCTCTGCAGCATTGGTGTCGGTTGTTGTGGTCGTTGTCGTTCCGCTCGGGGAAGAGGTCAGCGGCACAGCGCCGACTTCCATTGTGGATGTAAATAAAAATACCGCAGCAAGTGCACATCCCAGCACAGTGCTGAACTTGGTCGTCCATTTCATCATTCTAGTTTACGTACCTTTCTGATTCCGATCCGCAAAGGTCTCTGCGGTTCTTTTCTCTTTTCCAAACTCCTCAGCCAGGCTTCCGATTTCGCCTGTCGCCAGTGCTCTATCGGTATATTATGCTTCGTCGATCGCTTTACCGATATCGTGTCTCATATATTTGTTGGCAAAATTGACCCATTCGGTCGCTGCATACGCTTTTGCGCGCGCTTCCTTTAAGGTAGGCGCTTTCGCCGTGATACCCAGCACACGTCCACCGTTGGTCAGGATCGTCTTTCCGTCTTCTGCAAACCTGGTTCCTGCATGGAAACAGAACACATCGTCTTTTCCGTCAAAGGCTTCCAAGCCGGAAATTGGGAGTCCCTTGTCGTATTTTAACGGATAACCGTCCGATGCCAGCACAACACAAACTGTCGCATTGTCTTCAAACTCCAACTTGAGCTGATCGAGCGTACCGTCGATACATGCCTCGCAAACGTCCAGAATGTCGTTTTTCATACGCGGCAGCACAACCTGCGCTTCCGGATCACCGAAGCGGACATTATATTCCAGCACTTTCGGGCCGTCAGGTGTCAGCATCAGGCCGAAGAAAATTACACCCTGAAAGGTGCGTCCTTCCGCAGACATTGCGTCGACGGTAGCCTGATAGATATATTTTTTACAGAACGCATCAACCTCTTTTGTATAGAACGGAGACGGAGGAAAAATTGCCCATGCCGCCAGTGTTCAAGCCCTGATCGCCGTCCTTTGCGCGCTTGTGATCCTGGGCAGAGGACATGATCTGGATGGTCTTTCCATCTGTAAGGACAGCACGGAAACCTCGCGTCCGGTCATGAACTCTTCGATGACCATCTTGTTGCCGGCTGTGCCGAATTTCTTATCTGTCATAATCGTGCATACGCCGTCTTCCGCTTCTTCCAACGTGCTGCAGATTAAAACACCTTTTCCAAGTGCAAGGCCATCCGCCTTTAAAACGATCGGGAATTTCGCTTTGGTATGCAGATATTCCAGCGCATCCTCTGCCTTGTCGAACACTTCATAGGCAGCCGTCGGAATATTGTATTTTTTCATCAGTTCCTTGGAAAATGCCTTGCTGCCTTCCAGAATCGCCGCATTTTTGCGAGGACCGAATGCACGGATCCCGGCTGCCTCCAGCTGGTCTACCAGGCCCCCGACAAGCGGATCATCCATGCCGACGATAACGAGGTCGATCTCTTTTTCCTTTGCGAACTCGGTCAGACGGTCAAATTCCATCGCGCCGATCGGAACGCACTCTGCCAGCTGCGCAATTCCGGCGTTGCCGGGTGCACAGTAAATCTTCTCTGCTTTCGGGCTCTTTGCCACGCTTGCAGCGATCGCATGCTCTCTGCCGCCGCTTCCCACAATCAGAATTTTCATATGAACCTCCATATTTCCAGGCGCTTTCGCTGTTATGCGATGCAATTTTGCATCACGATGCGATAATCGTCTTTCCATCCACAACGGTTACTTTGCCCTGTGCAATCAGGTCGATGGCCTGGGGCAAAATTTTCCATTCCGCTTCCTCCATGACGCGCTGCTGCAGGCTCTTGGGCGTATCGCCCTGCTGCACTTCAACCGCCTTCTGTAAGATAATCGGACCGGTATCCATTCCGCTGTCCACAAAGTGCACCGTCGCGCCGGTCACTTTTGCACCGCGCGCAAGCACACCCTCATGGACATGCAGACCGTAAAAGCCAACGCCGCAAAACGCAGGGATCAGCGACGGATGGATATTGATAATCTGGTTTGGGAACGCTTCGATCATCTCTGCCGGAACAGCGACTAAAAATCCTGCCAGCACGATCAGATCCGGCGCAATTTCCTTTACCTTTTCGGTCAGGGCATGATTGAACGCCTCTCTGCTCTCGAAAGATTTCGGAGAAAGACAGATTGCTTCCACATTATGCTGCCGCGCACGTTCCAGCGCATATGCGCCCGGGTTGTTGCTGATCACCGCTGCGATTTCGGCATTGCGGATTTTTCCCGCGTCAATCGCATCGAAAATCGCCTGCAGGTTCGTACCTCCGCCGGAGACACAGACCAGAAGCCTTAACATAAGGTCACTCCCTTTTCGCCTGCTTCGATGGTGCCTACCACATAAGGGGTATCGCCTGCAGCTTTCATTGCTTCCATGGTCTTATCCACATCAGCGGGATCTACTGCGACGATCATACCCAGGCCCATGTTATAGGTGTTATACATCATATGCTCTTCGATATTGCCCTTTTTCGCCATCAGGGTAAAAATCGGAGGAACGGGATAGCTGTTTTTGTTGATCACCGCATGGGTACCTTCTTTTAACATACGGGGCACGTTTTCATAAAAGCCGCCGCCGGTGATATGGCTACATGCCTTTACGGTTACGCCGGCTTCTTTGACTGCCTTTAACGCCTTAACATAGATGCGTGTCGGAGCCAGCAGGGTCTCGCCCAGGGTTGCGCCAAGCTCATCATAATAGGTGTTTAAGCTTTCAGTGGTCATGTCGAATACCTTACGAACCAGAGAGAAGCCGTTAGAATGCACGCCGGAGCTTGCCATGCCGATCAGCACGTCACCGGGCTTTAAGTTTTCGCCGGTAATCAGGTCTTTTTCATCCACTACGCCGACTGCAAAACCAGCCAGATCGTACTCATCCTCCGGCATCAGTCCGGGATGCTCTGCTGTCTCGCCGCCGATCAGGGCAGCTTCCGACTGTACACAGCCTGCGGATACACCTTTACGATCTCTGCGATCTTCTCGGGAATATTTTTGCCGCATGCGATATAGTCCAGGAAAAAGCAGCGGTTCGCCGCCTGCGCATGCAATATCGTTTACGCACATGGCAACGCAGTCGATACCGATGGTATCATGCTTGTCCATAAGAAAGGCGAGCTTGACCTTGGTTCCGACACCATCTGTACCGGATACCAGGGTAGGCTTTTCCATATCCTTGATCTTTTCCAGGGAAAATGCACCGGAAAAACCACCCAGTCCGCCAAGCACTTCCGGACGCATTGTCGTCTTTACATACTGTTTCATCAGTTCCACCGATTTGTATCCGGCTTCAATATCCACTCCAGAACTCTTGTAATCCATCTGATCCTCCATACCGTGCCTGTGCACCTGTTTATTTTGTGTAGTTGTGATAGCCGCATTCCTGCAGCTTTGCATCCTTTTTCAGTACGCCGTCTTTCATCTCTGCGCTGTAAGCCTTGAGCTTTGCAAGGAGCTCCGGATCGGAAACCGCTAAAATCTTCGCCGCCAGAATACCTGCGTTTGCACCGCCGTTGATCGCAACGGTCGCCACCGGGATACCGGAGGGCATCTGAACGATGGAATACAGGGAATCCCTGCCTCCCAGAGACGTCGTGTGCATCGGGATACCGATCACCGGCATCGGAAACAATGCAGCGCACATACCCGGCAGATGAGCTGCCATACCGGCGCCGGCGATAATCACCTTTACGCCCCGCTCCTCCGCGGTCTGTGCATATTCAAAAAAAGTATCGGGCATCCGATGTGCAGAAATAATCCGCATTTCATAGGAAATACCGAATTTGTCCAAAATCTCAGCTGCTTTTGCCATTACAGGCATATCGGAATCACTGCCCATCACAATACTGACCTGTGCCATGTGCTTTTATCCTCCTGTCAAAATATGTCGCAACTTATCAATCTACAGTGTACTAAACTTTTTTTAGCAGATGCAACCTATTTTTGTATTACAGTTCCTCGCAGCTTTCTGTGCACAGATTCCATGCTTGCATGAGAATCTGTGCACGGGAAGGCGAAGGGAAGCGCCACTCTATGAGCAAAAAAAGGGCTGCAACGCAGCGGAAAGCGTCGAAGACGCGATTTTGCGAATGGCGCGGGTGAACTGTAACGCTGCTTTCTGCACAGCGCGTGTGAACTGTAAGATGTTTATCCCTGATACAGCGGCAAATTTAATTCTTCCGTGCCGTCCAGTACGAAAAATCCGTCCTTGATCAGGCCAATCCTGGTGCCGTCTGCACATACTGCTGTTACCTCTGCCAGCTCTGCGTACGGAATCGTAATATCTGTGTGGCAGTTAAAATATGCCTTTTCCGGATCGGTATGACGAAGCGCGGACACCTCGTTGTCCCGTGCGATGATCGCCTTGCCATCCGGATTATAGGTCATGCGGTCTTCTTCATAGCTGTAGCAGGTATCACCCACTGCGAAGTGGGGCCGGTCTTTTCTGCAATCAACACCGGAAGCTTGTCATTGATTTCATAACGGCGCGCCACCATATAAGCAGTCGTGTTCGTGCCAATAGCAAATTCGCCGATCGGCAGCGTATCATGATGATACAGCACACCATCCTGCAGCAGCTTTTCGTTTTCCGCTTCCTTTTCGAAGTTACGGCAGGTGTATTTGGTAATCATGCCATCCCTAAACTGCAGCTCCAGATCGTTATACTGCATACCGCGCAAAAACGTCTGCGGTACATGTAAAACGCCTTCTGTTCCGGTCAGCTTCGGAGAGGTGAACACTTCCCCAACCGGAATGTTGACGTCCGCCACGCAGTTTTCGAAATTCGTTTCCTGCGCAGGGTTGTTGAGCGTATGGAGCATGACCTTCATATCCGTGTGGTTGTCGCCGCGTCCCTTGATCTCCACCCACGCTGCCTTATCCAGCGCATCGATCAGGTGCTGCTGAATCGTCTCGTAGGTCTTGTAATCCAACGTATTGATCTTTAACACTTCGTCGAAAATCTCCGGGAAATGCTCGCCGATGCCCGGAACCGGGAACGCGATACAGGTAAAGCTTCTTTCCTCCGGGTCGATATATTCGTTCGTCATCGCACCCGCCTGGCTCTGATATTCGACATACAGCTTCTGCTGTTCGGCCGATAAGGTGAGCAGATGCTCCTTGCTCGCAGGCTCGAAGGGCTCTTCGCCGAATGCTTCGATGACAGCGGGACCCTGCATGGACAACCGCCATATCTTTATACTCTTCCCACGCATTTTTGCGGCATTCCAGCATCCTGTGGACATATTTTTTGTCCAGGTACAGTGCCTTGTCGTTTTCATGGTCATAGTCGAACTGCCGGTTCACTGCACCGCCGAAAAATCCGAGCCGGAACACTCTGCGTCCCTCTGCAAAGCTCGCAGGTGTGCGGGCGATGACAGGCTCTAAGCCCATTTTTCTGAAGTTTTCAATTGCAGCTTTTACAACACGCTCAAAGCCCAGAGGATAACGGATCTGGACGGATTTCTTTTTGTCCAGAGGCTTCTTTGCCAGCTCAAAGCCCTTGCGGAAGCCCTCCGTGTAGGTATCTGCGATTTTCTGAATTTTTTCTTCCGGCAGACCATTCAAATGCTCTGCCAGCTTCCACTGATCATCCGCGATATATTCCCCGAACCAGAACAGGTAACGGATATCAGACAGGTCTGCGTTTTCGATGATGTCCAGCGCAAATCTCTGTCCCCAGTCCACGGTATGGCGGATCGCATGCTCTGCAGTCAGCTCCGCATAGTCGCTTGCAAACCAGTAGAAAATATCCCGGATCCGGGAATACTCCGGTGCTTCTTTTGTCTCCTCGAAGCTTTCTGCAAACGCACAGTAAATTTCGACAAACAGCTCCAGGCGGATCGTGATGCCTTCCAGATCCTGTTCATAAATAAACGCAGGCAGGCTGCGCAGCTCCGCCGCAACTGCAGAAAGCAGCTGTCCAAAGGTTTCGCCAAGCTGTGCATACGCCCAGTCAGGGGTTTGCATAGCTCGTCTCATAATTGCGTCCCATCAGGTCGATGAAGCAGCTTTCGTTGTGCCGTTCCAGCTCTTGCAGAGAGGCTTCCCGCATCGCCCCGGATGCTACCCATTTGTATTCTTCGAGCAGGACGCCCAGGTAGTCCGCGTTTTCTGCAAAATAGCGTTGAAACTGCTCCGGCATCCGTTTTTCTTTTTCGATTTCCAAAAATACGCTGTGAGGCAAGACTCAAACCGTTCTTCCATTACTGTCATAATCCATACACTCCTACTGCCACAATCCCCCCCTGATCCCCAACAGGGTCAGGGCGTTCAACACAATGCCAATCCAGGCGAACAGATAAAATTTATCCTCTTCCAGCTTCGCCATAATTCCAATTACCAGACCTGCCGCAGAAAAAATCAGGCACAGCAGTGTCACCACGCCGTAGCGCACATATGCCGTCCCATGATTCTGCCAGGTAAAATAGACGGTCAGGAAAACAGAAATCAGGGACATTGCCCCCAGCATTGCTGACAATATCCCCTTTTTGGATTCCCTCTTATCGGTAAAAATGTAATGCCTGCGCACGCCGGTCTCCTTTCCGAAAAGCTTCGCTTACGCAGTTCCTATCTGTAACCGGGAACTGCGTAAAAATCCATTTCCTGCATTCTCAGAAAATCAGTTTGCCCCGGTGCGCCAGCTGTCTTGCGCCGTTTACGATCAGCAGCACGCCGCTTGCAATCCCGGAAACCAGCACAACCCGCGCCGACCGCGATATTCAAAGCGCCGCTGCCTCCCAAAAGCTTATAGGTCTTTTCTTCCATATTGGTTGAACCTCCTTATTTTGCACCGTACTGCGCGTAATAAGCGTCGATCGCAGCCTTTAAGGTATCATCAATATAAACCTGTCCCTTTGTAGGGCTTGTTATACAGATATTCTGTCACCTCTGCCATGCTTACGATGGCATTGGCGTCAAAACCGTACTTTTCTTTGATCTCTTCCAGCGCGCTCTTCTCAGAAGAAAGTCCGCGCTCCATGCGGTTTAAAGGAAACCATCAGTCCGACGATCTCCACATCTGCCTGTGCTTTTAAGATCGGGAAGGTTTCTTCGATGGACTTGCCGGAGGTCGTTACATCCTCAATAATAACAACGCGGTCGCCATCCTTTAACTTGCTTCCCAGTAAAATACCGGTGTCGCCATGATCCTTTACTTCCTTACGATTGGAACAGTAACGGATATCCTTGCCGTAAAGCTCGCTGATGGCCATCGTCGTCGCAACGGTCAGCGGAATGCCTTTGTATGCGGGTCCGAACAGCACGTCAAAATCCAGTCCGTAGTTGTCATGAATCGCCTTTGCATAATATTCGCCCAGTCTGCGCAGCTGTGTGCCGGTCACATAAGCGCCCGCATTCATGAAAAACGGGGACTTACGTCCGCTCTTCAACGTAAAATCGCCAAACTTTAAGACATTGCTGTCCACCATAAATTCGATAAATTCCTGTTTATACTGTTCCATTTCGTGTATTCTCCTTCGTTGCAGTGCATTGAAAATGCCTGTGCTTTGTTATGAATGCAGCGTGATCGCCTGCAGGTACAAAAAATAATGCTAGTATAGCATTGCAAGACAGGTTTTTCAACCGTTAACTAACAGCACTGCGCTAAAGGGTGAGAGGTCTAATACACAGCCGTTCTCATATACCGGCTCTTCCGTTTTTTGCTGCCGCCAAAGCACTCCCAATCGCTGTTAAGCAGCACGCGATAGCTGCCGTCTTTCTGCAGCGGTACGGCATAGCCGTTTTGCGGCTGAGCGGAAAAATTGAATACGCCGATCACGGTCTGGTCGCCCGCCATTCTCTGCATCGCGTAGATCACGCGCCCCTCCTGATGGCAGTCCAGCCAGATAAAACCGTCGCGGTTAAAGTCCTTTTCCCAGAGCGCCGGATGATCGAGATAAAGGTGATTCAGTTCCTTCATATAATGATAGAACGCTTCGTGAATCGGAAAATCCAGCAGGTTCCAGTCCTGCTCCCGCTTTTCATCCCATTCCCGGAACTGCCCGATTTCATTGCCCATGAAATTCAGCTTTTTACCCGGATGCAGCATCATATAGGCGTACATGGCGCGTGCCTGTGGGAATTTCCGTTCGTAATCGCCGTTCATCTTCTGCAGAATCGTCGCCTTTCCATGCACTACCTCATCGTGGGAAAGCGGCAGCAGATAATGCTCGTTATACGCATACATCATTGAAAAGGTCAGCTTGTGGTATGCATCCGTGCGCGCCGACGGATCGAGCTGAAAATATTCCAGCGTGTCGTGCATCCAGCCCATGTTCCATTTTAAATCGAATCCAAGTCCACCCTGATCAGCGGGCGCCGTTACGCCGGGGAAATTCGTAGAATCCTCCGCCGCCAGGATACAGTTCGGAACGCGCTCTTTCAACCCTTTTTATTCATAAAACGGATAAAGTCAACTGCATTACCGTTTACGCCGCGCCGTTCATCCCCCTGCCAGTAAATGATCCGGCTGATGGCATCCATCCGGATACCGTCAAATGAAACTCCTTCATCCAGTAATACGCCGCAGACTGTAAAAAGCAGCGCACCTCCCCACGGGAATGCATAAAATTACAGCTTCCCCATTCACTCACTCCCAACATCCCTGCTCGGATATTCGTACAGCTCTCCGCCATCGTAACGTTTCAAACCGTAATCGTCTGTGGCAAAGTGTACCGGTACAAAATCCAGCAGCACATAAATTCCATTCTGATGCATCTGATCCACCAGCTTCTGTAATCCTCTGCCGTACCATACCGGGCAGTCGGAGCAAAAAATCCCGTATTCTGATATCCCCAGCTTTCATCGCAGGGATGCTCGCTCAGCGGAAGAAATTCCACACAGTTATAGCCGCTTTCCTTCAGATACGGGATCAGAACCTCTCCCAGCTCCTCATAGGTATACCAGTCGGTCTGTCCTGTACCCGGCTTTTTAAAGGAGCCAGCATGTACCTCATAAATATTGAGGGGCTTCGTGCTGATATCCTCCCGATCCTTTAACCATTTTTCATCGGTAAATGCATAACGGTTAAGATCCCGTACCACTGATTTATGTGCCGGGCGAAGCTCCATTCCAAACCCGTAGGGATCACAGTGCTCCTGGCAGGAACCATCCCTGTGCCAGATACGGAATTCATACAGGTCCCCTTCTTTTACCTGGTCCAGTGTAATTTCATAAAAGTTGCCGTCATGCACCCGCTGCATTCCGTGTCCCTGTCCGTTTAATACAAGCTCCACGCCCGCTGCAGAGGGGGGCAAACGTCCGAAACGTCGTGCGCTCCTTCGTGTAATGGGCACCCAGATATTTATAAGCTTCAAATTCCTGTCCGGTATAAAATCCGTAAAAATCCATGTTCTTCTCCCTTTCTTCTCTCTCCGTCCGCAAAGGTCATTTTTTGCAGCCTGCTTTTCTGATCTGCAGTTACAGCTCACTCGCGCCATTTACAAAAACGCGTCGTTGATTTTCTTGACGGGTGTCTATTTACACCGTATACTGATGATATTATCATACCAGCCGGAGCGTTTCCGGCACAATCGACAATCCTGCCCCTTGTTACAATACTGGACGTTTCGGGCAAATTGTCCAGAAAGGAGGGAATTCTTTTGGATCAACGGGAAATCAAAACCAAACGCGCCATCAAGAATGCATTTCTGATGCTGCGTGCCCAAAAGCCGATCGAAAAAATCACGATCCGGGAACTTGCCACCCTCGCAGAAATCAGCAAAGCCACCTTTTATCTCCATTATCAGGATATTTACGACCTTTCCGAGCAGATCGGGAAAGAGGTGCTCACCAATATTTTAAACAGTATTTCCAGACCGGAAAATGTACTGGAAAAGCCCGATGTGTTCACAAGGGAAATCACAACGGGCTTCTTTTCTCAGATCAATCTGATCCAGCTTCTGTTCTCCGGTTCGCAGGCGCATATTCTCCCAGACCTCGTCGATTCGTCGATCCGGGAATATATTTACCGCCTGAAACCGGAATATACAGACAATATGCAGTTCAACATTCGCCTCTCCATGCTCATCAAGGGAAGCTTCTATGCGTTTTATGATAACTACCACAAGTATGACAACGCTGCGCTGATCGATGAGATCTGCGCGTTTCTTGGACAGTGCACCCGATGGAGGAGCATTAACGCAAAGCGACCAGCAGGAAGAAATTCTCCCGCCGGTCGCTTTTTCCATTCTGATCTGCTCTGTTTAGAACTTTCCGCTTCGTCCCGAGCCTCCTCCACCGCTTTCGCTTTGGGTACTTGAGGAGGAAGAGCTTTCTCTCTCAATTTTGCGTCTTGTCTGGGTCGTGTGGGTGTAACGATCCTCTTTCCGGCTCAGCTTTAGCTTTTCGGAGACATAATCGTTCGCTTCTGTTTTCTGATGCACCGTGTGCATCTTCAACAGCAGCAGCAGACAGATAATGATAGAAATCACACAGGAAATTCAAGTGCCATCAAAAGCTCACCCCGAAATTTTCCCCGGGAGTCGCTTCATAATCCTCATAGTCACCGGAATCGTATCCCTCGGGCGCACTGACAGGTGTTCCCTGCTCTGCCAGCTGTAAGTAATTGCTGCAGGCATCGATATAGTCACCAAAGCCGCCATACCAGTCGTCATCCCGGAAATTATCCAGGAAATAGGTTTCCAGCTGTTCCTGACCATACGCGTTGAACACCTCAGAAGCCTTCGGACCGTATACAAACATCGCATAATCCCGATCCTCCATGCTCAGCAGGATCATAATGCCGTCCCGGTCCTCTCCCATGCCCATCTCATAGTCATGATAGATGGTATAATCTGCGGTATATACGCTCTCCGTGCTGTAATCCGTATAATCATCAACCGTTATCATATAGACGCCGCACTGATATTCTTCGGAAACCTGCTGTGCACGCTGCTCCAGATCTTCCCACTGACTGTCTGTCAGGATCCCGACATCATCCGTTACATAATTTAACTGTGCATTGCTCTCTGCAAAAACTGTCATCGGAGCCAGAAGAAGACAAAGGGCCAGCAGCACAGAAACAAATCCGTTCGGTTTTTTCTTCATCTCTTTCCCCCTTACGACAGCATCAAAATGATCGTCAGCACAACCGTCATCGGTGCTGCAATGGCTGCAAACAATCCCCAGAACTTTCCTTTGCTCGTCGGAAGGTCGCCGACCATCTTGCCGGTCTGACCGTTCATCGCAAACAAAAAATCCTGTCCGTTCCATTTCGTATGCAGCATCCAGACCGGAAGCAGTGCATAATGTACCTTTGCCGCGCTTTAAATCGATCTGCTTGTGCTCAAGAGTACAGGAGTCATATCCGGTTACCGTTCCCCGAAGGGCATCCTCCAGTGTGCTGGCACAGCGCGTATCCGCACGCTTCTGGCTGTCCTTGACACTCACATCATATTTGTCTGCAAGAAAGCCCGGCAGATATGCAGTGGAAAACTCCTTTAACCCGCTGTAATCATAGGGCTTCGATGGAATCCATATGATCATCCGGCATTTTGGATGACGCATCCACCGGAATTTTCTCAAAGCCGATGGAGCCGGCACGGGATACCTCATAATGACGGGTTTCCGTAATCTCTTCGTCACCCTTTTCGTATACCTTCGATGTCGTAGCCTTATAGGATGCTTCTCCGGAGGCTTTGCCGTCGAACATCCAGAACGGAACATAAACGCCCTGGATCTCTTCGATATGATTGTCGTCCTTAAAGGATTTCGGCAAATAAGGTCTTCCCTTATAGTGCATTTTCAGTTTTTCGATTGCTTCTTTTTTGCTGACCTTAAACGGGATCACATAATCCGGCTTCAATACACCGGAAAACTGTCCGGGCACAACAGTCGGATTCCCGCAGTAGGGACAGGAGGTTGCAGCAGTCGTCTCATCGCAGATCAGCTCCGCGCCGCAGGAGGGACAATTGTAGCTTTTCATGCCGGCTGCATCCTTGCCCCAGTCGTCGTTGATATCCGAAGTATCCCAGCCCTCTTCGGCCGCCTTTGCCTGCTGTTGCTTTTTCTGTTCCGTCTCTTTTTCTGCCTTTTTCTGGGCTTCGACAGATTTTTCTTCCTTCTTGGCATACATCGCTTCGATTTCTGCGACTTCATACTCCGTACCGCAGTAATCACATTTCAGCTTGCCAAGGCTTTCCGAATAATGTAGCGGTCCGGGGTACAGGCCGGACACTGATAATTGGTAATTTGTTCCGCCATTACAGCTCATCCCCTCTCAGAATCGTAATCATCCCTGTATCTCTTTGGATCAGTTCTGTACATCTCCTGCATCAAAGGGGTCTCCGCACTCCGGGCAGAATTTCGGCGGATTGGTGGGATCCTCCGGAACCCATCCGCACTTGTTGCATTTATACTGTTTTACTGCAGCCGGTTTGGGCTTTCCGCATTCGGAACAGAATCTGCCTTTGTTGACTGCACCGCAGCTGCAGGTCCAGGTATCGTCAACAGGCTTGGGCTGACCGCATTCTGCACAGAATTTTCCGGTGTTTACTGCGCCGCAGCTGCATTTCCAGCCCCCTGCAGGAGCTTCCATCTTCGGTGCTGCCGCTGCCTGCTGTGCTGCCGCATTCGCTGCTGCCTGCTGTGCCGCCATCTGTTGCTGCTGCCCCATCGCATACAGGCTCTGCGCATTGATGCCGCCTGCCTGCTGTGCCATGCCCATTCCCATAAATGCCATTGCAGGACCGGCTGACGTATTGGGAAGCAGCTGCTGTCATCGCCTGAGCCTGGGCACGGGACAGGGCGCCGGCTGCACGGGTCGGATCCATATATGCAGCTTCACGCTGCATCTCTTTGATCATCTGCTCGTCTTCTTCACTTGCCTTGACGGAAGATACGCCGAAGGAAACGATCTCCAGACCGCGGACATCCTTCCATTCTGCAGAAAGCTCATCATTTAATGCTTTCGAGATCTCCTTTGTATGGGCAGTCAGACCGGAATAACGGACACCGGTTTCCCCAACCCTTGCAAAGGCGGGCTGCAGTGCTGTCAACAGCTCTGACTTTTAACTGATCATCAATCTTATCACGGGTATAATCCTCTGATACATTACCGCAGACATTGGTGTAGAACAGTAACGGATTCGTGATTCTGTAGCTGTAGGCGCCAAAGCAGCGGATACCGATATCCAGATCGATGCCTGCCCGTTCATCTACCACCGGAACGGAACCGGAGACGGAGTCCCGTATTTATTGCCGGTAATTTCCTTTGTATTGAAATAATAAACTCTCTGTTCCTTCGGTGTCTCGCCGCCGAAGGTAAAAAACGCTTGCCGATATTTTTGAACACCGCACTGATACCAGCGCCTAAGCTTCCTGTAAAAACAGACGGTTCTGTGGACATATCATATGTATATTCACCCGGTTCTGCGCACACATCCACGATCTTACCCTGGTCTACGATCAACATACACTGACCGTCTGCAACTGCAATCAGGGAACCGTTGGAAATCACATTGTCGCCGCCCTTGTTGCTTGATCTGCCGGATACCTTCTTGCGCCCTCTTACCGCCAGGACATCAACCGGAAGGGCTTCACAGTAAAAATACTCCTTCCACTGATCCGCCATTACACCGCCAGCTGCGCCCATTGCCGCTTTTATCAATCCCATACGTAAGTCCTCCTTTTTTTGCAGTCAGATTCCTTATCCACAACATGTGTTGTCACTAATATTGGAATACACATCCTTCACCTTGTCACTGACATCGGAACACATTTTTTTCGCTTTTCTCCGACACCAGCAGATTTTCCAAACCGCTTCTTTGCATTTCCAATTCCGTTTGTAGAATCCTGTTTTATATATGAAAGTGATTTTATAGGGATCTTTTCTCCGTTTTCATCATAACCGCCAACGATTACCTTTTCAATTATACTCTCAAAAGATACCTCTGTCAAATTCCTCCAGCACCTCATTTTGAGACAGTGCTTTCTTAAAATCTGCAATCCTCCTTTGCAGCGAAACTTTCTTCATCCACTTGCTGTTGTAAATACTCCAGCTTAGCCTTTGCATTACTTAAATCTGTTTTTTGAGACTTACATCTGTTCCTTCATAAATATCCTGTTCCAAATGCCGCTCAAATAATTGTCCAACAGTTTCTTTCTCTTATATGAAAGATTATCAATCTTTTTTGAAGCTTGTTCAACTGATCTTTTTGCAGAATTTTCTCCGAGGGCTTTTCCGTGCGTTTCAGAAATTCTTCCAGTACATCTTTATTATCTCTGCAGAGCATCCGATACGACTCCACAAAGGCTTCCTCTATTACCTGCTCCGGGATTCCTTTACTATCCGGGCAGAAACGCTTGCCCTCTTTCGTAGCCTTCGCACACGCCAGATAGTTTTCTTATGCTTGGAATTGCTGTGCCAGCGTCTGCGTGAAAGATTACCCCCGCAAAATCCACATTCTAACATACAGCTAAAAGCGTACTTCCGGCTGAATTTTTTCCCGTTTTCCGGTGTAACACCATGCTTGCGATTTCCGTTTCGGCGGCTCCTGATTTCCTGCGCTCTGGCGAACATTTCTTCTGAAATAATCGGTTCATGGTGATCATGTATGTAATACCGATCTTCCTCTCTAAGTTCTCTAACCGTCTTTTTGAGATAGGATCGACTGTAAATGTTTTTCCTAATAAAATATCGCTTTATATTTTTCGTTATTTATGATTCCCATAACACTGGATGACACCCAAAGATTTCCTTTTATTGTCATTATCCCCTGTTCATTCAGTTCTCTGGCAATCATTGTGATTCCGGCTCCCGCTACATATCGTTCAAATATATAGCGGACAACCTTTTGCACCTTCTTCGTTAACGGAAATGGATTTTTGTAGCCACATCATAATCATAGCCCAGACATCCCTGAAAAAACCAACGAGTTCTCCCCGTTTCATTTTCATCTTCAAGCCTTTTTTCACATTAGCGGAGTATTTTCAACCTCCTGCTGTGCAACAGAACTTAAAATCGTGATAAAAATTCTCCATCCCCTTTAACGTATTTATCTTTTTCTCAGTAAAAATTAACCTGTTTGAAAAATTTTTTTTAGAAATTTTTATTTCAACATTGTTTTATGTGTTTTCCAGTTGTTCTTTTAATTTCTCCAATACTTTTCTTCCTCCATCTTCAATTTCTGGTTTCTGATCGTCTTTGGGCAGTTTCTTTACCCTGCAAAAAATATTCTGTCAACGGTTTTTTTAAAAGGGGTTACTCGTAAAATTCCCCTTCAAAAAAAGGGCAATAGCGTTATCAGTTCCATTTTGTTTCATCCTCTTAGTCAAATATCCCAGAGTTTCTTCTTCCAGTTCCTGTATTTCTGACAGTCTGATAACGATTTCTTCCGGTCTGATACTACCCGAAAAAGAGCAGTCATAGCCTTTTTTTCCTGTAATTCCTCCATGCTGCATACCCCATGCCTCTGCATTTTTCAACCTGGTATCGCTCTTTTCTTCCAGCCTGATACCAGGCCAAATATACTTCCCTGGTAACTTCCACAAGCGTGTCATTTATCGCAGCATATAGCGTTGTCTTTCCTTTTTGGCTTTTTACCAGGCATACTTCCAGTCTCCCTTTTTCCAATGCTCTGGCAGAGTTATCCGAATTATTCCGCATTTTCTGCATTGCCTGTGAAATACACTTTGATACTGCCGGAACTGTAATACCCAGTTCATGCGAAACTTCTTTTTGTGTTTTCTGCTGAAAATAAATACGCTGGATCATCTGTCTCTGTCGCTCTGTCAGCAAATCCATCAGCTCTCTGACTGTTTCCTCTGCAATGATTTTTTCAAGCAGACATTGTCCTTTATCTGCCAACTCGCACCATTCTTCAGAAATACAGCTATATGAAACACAATTATTATGTTCTCGTGTTTCCCTGTTTCTCCACAGCCGGTCTTCACCTTCTAATATCAGCCTTACATACCAGGGTTGATCATCGAAAAAATTCTCCTCAACAACTGCTATTTTTCTTTCTGCTTCATATGCATAATCTCGACAGGTAAATAATGGAAAAACCGTTGCATAGTCCCCCACACATAGAGAACATATCCGGTCTGATATGCGATAATTTCCGCACAATCCATCAACCTCTGCTTCGCAACTGCTACCTCATTTTCTCTTAAATATTTAGCGGACGGAACCTTTTCTTCTTTCTTCCCTGTTACTTACAACCTGTTTCAATTCCTGCAATGTAAGCATAATTACCACCTTTTCTGCCTGCTGGCAACAGGTGCCCATCAGCAGAAAGGATAGGATTCTTACTGATTCAACTGACAAAAGGACAGTAAAAACACAGCTTCCGGTACACCCGTTTTTTTTAAACGAGAGCCTGAAACTTCTTTACTGCCCTTTCTGCTAGTTTACAACCTCTTCTTACTTTATTTTCTGTCTGATGTCCCCGTCAGACTTCTTGGCATTTCTTTCTGCTTTTATGTTCTTTTCATTTTCCATCAAAACAGAATAGTCTCCCATTGCATCATAGGGACACTGTTTCCGATAAAGCAAATTTTCTTCGTCTTGTCATCCATCCTATCTCCCTTCTTTATCTCTCTGTTTTCCATTTTAACAACACAAGATTCTATTATCCTTAGCATATATGGGGAGTTTTTTTTTTACACCCCATATATGGTGAAATTTCACCTGTATTCATTGAAACTGTCTATCAGAGAATCTATGGTCTGCATGATAATTTTCTGCTCTTTCCATTCCATCTTCTGAATCCGGCAAAGCACTTCCTGAATCTGCTTTCATTCTCTGCACCGCCCCTCTTTTCCCAGCAGGAGATTGGCATCCGTTTCCAGGATCTCAATCATCTTCCTGAAAAATCTCAACAGACATTGCCGTTTGCCCTCCTTCTATCCTGCTGACCGTATTGACACTGATACCTGCTTTTTCCGCAAAAGATTCCTGTGACAACTTCATTTCCTGCCTGCGTTTTCTGATCCGTTCTCCCAATTCAATAAGTTCTGTTGAAATTGCACGATTGCTCAATACGGTGTCTCCTTTCCTGCAATTTGTTCCAACTTTACGCCATTGTGTCACAAAGTTTCCCGAAAAAAGCAGCTAATTTTTGTCTTAGCTGCTTTTCAAAAAATCTATTTCATTTTATTCTCGGTATTTTATGTATCCCTGTAAGAACTGTAATCAGAAAAACGCAGAGATAAATGATTGCCTGTCCAATCATTGCCAGCAATACGACACTTCCGATCAATCCTCCGATCAGAAGATTCATTGTCCAGACTGCCAGCGTGCCTCCGAGGTCAAAACCTTTTGGAACCATCCAGACACACATTTTTCCGATTCCAAACGGTATCCCCATCAGAAGTAACAGCAAGAAATAATTGCACTTCCCATCCTGGATACAAAACGTTCTTAATACTGCAAACAATACCGCAACCACCAACACTGGTGCTATCACTTTTTTAATCATCTTCTTCATGTTCCTTTATCCTCCATACATATCGTGATTAACTTCTGCCTGATAATAGCTGTTTATCGTTGCCGGAGCATTATACAGGGCGGTCAGAAGATACGCTTTAATATTCCCGATCTTGGTCGTATTCCGATTCAGACAGAACAGCACGTATTCGATATGCGAATAGTTCAATTTCATAAACCTGTTTTTTACCAAAGCAACTGGTCTTTCTACTCCCGCAATGCGAATCATACTGTCCTCCGGCATCATCATAACTTCGATCATCAACTCCACCAGTTCATCTACATCTTCCTTTTGGCATGATATTGATAATCTATGTTTTCATGGATCACCTCACGATATGCTCTCATCTTCTCCATCACATCTTTTTTCTTTTGGGGAATTATTTGATGATATGATTGGATAAGATTGATTTATCTCAGTTTCACTAATATCAGTCTTGTTAATATCAGTATTATTAGATTGTGATTTCGGGCATTCTGGTTTGTGATTTCCACTATTCTTGAATGATGATTTTCACCATTTTTGAATTGTGATTCTGGAAATTCTGGATTTGTGGTTTCCATCATTCCTGAATTGTGATTTTCACCATTCTGTAATTGTGATTCCCCATAATCCTGAATTGTGTTTTTCACTGCTCCTGAATGATGATTTTCACAATTCAGAGAAATGCCTGTTTTTTCCCCTTGTTTTCTGCTTCTTGTTGCAAATTTGCACATTCCTTATGTCTTTTCCTGTTTCGATTGCAAATCTGCAATTTTTTATGATCTTCCTGCTCAGATTGCAGATCTGCACAGCTATCCATCGGCTTTTGATCTGGAACCTCTCTGATCATAAAATTTTTCACATAAATAACATTCGGTTTTCCCAGTCCCAGACGTTTCTTCTCTATCAATCCAATCCCATTACTGCTGTCCAGCTCTTTTACCAGTTTCACTGCCTTTTGAGTTCCGCAGTTCATCAACTCTGCAATTTCTTCCACAGTGAAAATAATGTATACTCTGTCCTCTGAATCCAGCCATCTGTTCTTAATGCTCAGGCTCATACGGTCTAGCATCAGACCGTATAATACCTTTGCTTCGCAAGAAAGAGTTTTAAAGCATGGTTCGGTAAACAGCACTTTAGGGACACGATAAAAGCTGTATTGTTCCGCTTCCATCCCCGTAAAATAATCAAACTGTATCTTCTGCATCTGCTACTCCTTCTTTGTTTTCTTTCCATTTATCCAAAAGCATAAAAATGACTTCTTCTATCTGTTCTTTAGAATATGTCTCCGGAAAATAATTTCCAATTTTCTTTGCCGGAAGCGTCACATTGATCTTACTGCTTTCCTTTTTTAATAAAACAGCATAGATATAACTCTGGTTTAATTTTCCGTTTGCACTGCACTCCTTTTAACTGTTCTGCCTGTTGTTTTGTCGGAAAAATGCTGCTGTTGGTAATCACTTCCAGAAGCCACCCCTGTTCCTCTGGCTTCAGATAAGACAGTTTTCTCCCACAATCATGGGAATTTTATTATTGTCCACATATTCCAGCAAAGCATCTGATAATGCCGCCAGACGGATATACCTCTGTACGGTTCTCCCACTGTCCCCGGCAGCTTCCCCAACCATATCTGCTGTATATTTTCACCTTTACTTCCCTGATGCTTCATTGCATCATATTTCATCTTATAGGCATGAGCTTTCTTCACTTGGCAGTAGTTTTCACGCTGAATGTTGGAATCGACCATAATAATGACCGCTTCATCATCCGTATAATTTCGGACAAGGAGCTGGCAATGTAGTCTTTCCACACAGTTCACAGCCTCTTTTTCTTCTATGCCCGGAAATCATCTCATATCCGCCATCTGGTCGAGGTCTTACCAGCGCAGGAGTCAAAACACCGTATGTTTTAATGCTCTCTACGGTTTCTGCCATTTTTTCATCATCATT
>VOFC01001527.1_pt1 | contig 46001 bp, 81 predicted proteins | sample 5384161 | NCBI WGS metagenome assembly VOFC01 (sample SAMN12384722, study PRJNA508395) | human gut metagenome | isolation source: healthy gut B | host: Homo sapiens | reverse complement strand
TTACCAATAGATATAAGACCTGAAAAGCTTACAATAGAAGATTTTGCTAGATTATCAGATAATTTTGTAAACAATTTGTAAAAACTATTTTCTTTTAGTAAAAATAATGCTATAATAATAATTAGTTAGAAAAAGGTAGGAGGAAGATTAAAAATAATTATAATTTTTCGAAACAGTTTTGTGCTTTGTGAAAGGAATGAATTTAAATATGAATCAAATTTTAGTCACAGAAAAGCTTTATATAACTCCAGAATTGAAACGAAAAAAGAAATTGTATAAATTGAATTTTGCAATTTCAATATTTGTAATTATTGTCTTAAGTCTAATATATTTTTTTGCAGAATATCAAAAAAATAAAGAAGCAGGAATATCTGAAGCTATTTTTGTTGGTTCTAGCAGTAAAGATACAACAACTATTAAGGCAGATGATGAAACTTTAGTTTTGGCATTAGATACATATGATGATAATACGGTTTCTACAACAGTGGAAGAAGAAACAAATTATAATGTTACTACAACAAGTAGTGGAAAATATACGGCTCCTAATGGAAAGACTTATAATACAATAGGAAAGATTAATATTCCATCAATTGATGTACATTATTCTATTTTATCAGATACATCTGATGAATTGTTAAAAGTATCTGTATGCAAATTTTGGGGTGGTGAACCAAATGAAATAGGAAATTTGTGCATTGCAGGACATAATTATAGAAACAAAAGATTTTTCAGTAAAGTTCTTAATTTAGAAAATGGAGACATAATAGAAATAGAAGATTTAACAGGTAGATCCAAAAATTTACAATTGTTTTAAAAAATCAAAACAAAATTGAAACAGACATAGTAGTATTATCAACTGGATCTAAAGCGGCTCCTAAAACAGGTTCAGATGGATTTGGATATAAAATATGTGAAAAATTTAAGCATACTGTAAATAAGCCACTACCAGCTCTAGTCCAACTAAGGGCAAATGAAAAATACTTAAAGGATTGGGAAGGCGTAAGAGCGGAAGTTTCTGTAAAATTATATGAAAATGAAAAAGAGATAGGAAAAGAAGTTGGGGAAATACAATTAACAAATTACGGAGTAAGTGGAATATGTGTATTTAATTTGAGTGGCAGAGTTTCAAAAGGCTTAGAGGCGTCTAGAAAAGAAAAATAGAAATAAACTTTTTAGATGGATTGAATATAAAAATGAAAAACAATTTATAAATTGGATGGAAAGCCGAAATAGAAATTTAAAAGATAGAAATATGTATGAAGCATTAGAAGGAATTTTGAATTATAAATTAGTGAAAGTTTTGCTAAATTTATCAGAAATAAAACCATATCAAAATTGGAGCGAATTAAGTGAGAATCAGAAAAATGAATTAGCAAAAAATATTACAAAATTTAGTATGAATATAATTGGAACAAATTCATTTGATAAAGCTCAAGTATGCACAGGAGGCATACCATTAGATGAAATAGATACAAAAACGATGCAATCTAAAAAAAGAAAATGGACTTTATATAACTGGGGAAATGATAGATGTAGATGGAGATTGTGGTGGATATAATTTAGAATGGGCTTGGACAACTGGAATGATTGCAGGAAACAGTATAAGTTAGGGAGGAACAAAATGATTAGAGTAAGGCAAATAAATGTAGCAATTGATGAAGATGAAAAAGAACTAATTAGTAAATGTGCAAAAAAATTGAAGATAAATAAGGAAAATATAGAAGAATATAAAATAGTAAAAAAATCAATTGATGCAAGAGATAAACAAAATATTGTTTTTTGCTATGAGGTTGATAAAGGCAAAAAATGAAGACGAGATATTAAGAAAAAATAAATCAAAAGATATTTTTGAAGCGTCAAACATTCAATATGAATTTAAAATAACAGGAAAACAAAAATGAAAAATAGGCCAGTAATTGTAGGTTCAGGACCAGCAGGTTTATTTTTTGCGGATATATGCTTGCAAGTTATGGGTATAAGCCAATAATTATAGAAAGAGGAGAAAAAATAGAAAAAAGAGTAAAAACGGTAGAAACTTTTTGGAAAGAAGGAAATCTTAATAAAGAATCAAATGTTCAATTTGGAGAGGGCGGTGCTGGAACTTTTTCAGATGGAAAACTAAATACATTAGTAAAAGATAAAATGGGGAGAAATAAAAAGTTCTAGAAATGTTTGTGGAAGCAGGTGCTCCAAGTGAAATTTTATATCTAAATAAACCACATATAGGAACTGATTTACTAAGAAATGTAATTATAAATTTAAGAAATAAAATAATAAATATGGGCGGAGATATTAGATATAATTCTTGTTTAACTAATATTGAAATTCAAGATTCACACATAAAAAAGCATAGAAATAAATAATAACGAAAAAATTGAAACAGAAGTGTTGATATTAGCAATTGGCCATAGTGCAAGAGATACATTTAGAATGTTAAATAAAAACAAAATTAAAATGGAACCAAAGCCTTTTGCGGTAGGAGTTAGAGTTCAGCATCCGCAAGAAAAAATAAATTACAGTCAATATGGAAAGTTTAAAGATATGTTACCACCAGCAACATATAAATTAACTTATCACTCAAGCAATGGAAGAGGTGTATATTCATTTTGTATGTGTCCAGGTGGTTATGTAGTAAATGCATCATCAGAAGATAGAAGACTTGCAATAAATGGAATGAGTAATCATTCAAGAGATAGTAAAAATGCTAATTCTGCAATTGTTGTAACTGTTATTCCAAATGATTTTAATGGAAATTTATTTGGAGGTTTGGAATTTCAAGAAAAATTAGAAGAAAAAACTTATGAAATAGGAGGTGGAAAAATACCAATCCAAACATTAAAAGATTTTATGGAAAATAAAAAACAGAGAAAATTGGAAATGTAAAATTAGAAATGAAAGGCGATTACAGTTTGGCAAATTTAAATGAAATATTACCAGATTATATTGCAGAATCACTAAAAAGAAGCATTTATTAATTTTGATAAGAAAATAAAAGGATTTGCAAATGGAGATACAATTCTTGCAGCTATTGAAACTAGAACATCATCTCCTGTTAGGATTGTAAGAGATGAGCTAGGACAAAGTAATATAAAAGAATTTATCCAGCCGGAGAAGGTGCTGGTTATGCAGGTGGAATAATGTCTGCTGCTATGGATGGGTTGAAGGTTGCGGAAAGTATTGCAAAGATATATTCGAGTTAGGTTGAAAAAACTACCAAATATAAATCCAATTTATATTTGGTAGTTTTATTCATAATTTTCAACTATTTTTTTCAATTCCTCAAAGTCAATATTTAGAACTATACATAAACCAATTAACTCAAAATCTTTAACAGAAGTTTTTCCAGACTCTATTTTATAAAGTTCAAATCTATCAAGTTCAATGCCCAATAATTCTAATTTGTGAGATAACTCAGCTTTAGTAAAATGCCTAAGTTCTCGATACTTTTTTATAGTTGAGCCAATTACATTTCTACAGTTATTAAACTTTTTTCATAAGACCTCCATAAAAAAAAATACAAAAATTTTAAATTACCTATTGATTTTACAATATTTTTTATGATACAATGTGTATTGTTAATACACATAAGCAATTAAATTGAATAATCTATTGTTCAGTTATTTTTTTAGGTGCAATGTGTATTGCTAATACACATAAAATAATAAAGGAGGAATTTACAGATGAGAAAATGTGAAAACACATTAAATAGCAGTAAAGGTATAACATTGATTGCACTAGTGGTAACAATAATTATACTTATAATATTAGCAGGAATATCAATTTCTATGCTAACAGGACAAAATGGAATACTAACTAGAGCAGCAGAAGCTAAAGAAAAAAAACAGAAAAAAAGCCCAAGCTGAAGAACAGTCGGCATTGAGTGAGTTAGAGAGCCAAATGAATAATTATCAGGATGATGGATTTGATAAAGAAAAAGGAGTAAACAGACCACAATTAGCAAGTGGAATGACAAGAGTAATGTTTACAGATCCAACATCAAGCTCAAATGGTACAATAATAAAAGACGGTGAAAGCGGATGGTCTACTGATTGGTATGATTATAATTCGCAAAAATGGGCAAATGTAATGACAAAAGATGGAAGTATGTGGGTATGGATACCAAGATATGCATATATAATAAATGCAGATAAATCTATGGACATAAAATTTTTAGTAGGAACAACAAATAAATGGTATGATCCAAAAACAAATAAAACGGAGGATTTACCAGCAGGATATAAAATTCATCCTTGTTTCCAAAATGGAACCAAAACAGGATATCAAAATGGAGAATGGAAAGCAGAAATAAGAGGAATCTGGGTTGCCAAATTTGAAGCAGGCTTACCAGATGAAAGTTCAGCACCAAAGACAACAGCTGTAACTGGAATGGGAAATAGTTATTATCCAGTGTTTCAAGGAAAGAAATGCTCATATAATAATATAAATGTGTCAGAATGTTATTTATTATCAAAAACATTAACAGAAACCAATAATCCTTATGGATTTTCAAGTTCAACAGATAGTCACTTAATAAAAAATAGTGAATGGGGAGCAGCAGCATATTTATCTTATAGTAAATATGGCAAAACTGGTGGAACATATGATACAACGAAAGAAGTATATATTAACAATGTAAGTTATGGATATTGGGGAGAAAGCAGTATAAAAACTACGGTAAGAGGAAACAATGGTTATGCTGTAACAGGATATGCTGGAGATAATGCAAGTCAAGAACAAAATATATTATCTTCAACAACGTTAGGAGATACAGTTACAGGAACTAAAACATCTTATGCTTGGTATACAAATAACGGAATAAAGGCAAGTACAACAGGAAATATCTACGGAATATATGATATGAGTGGAGGATTAGCAGAATATACAGCTTCTTATGTAAAAGTTACAAGCGCTAATGCTAATTATTCTAATTTATCAAGCTATTTACAATCGTATGGAAAAGCATTTGTATTTGCAAATGGTTCATCAAGTAGTTATAAAGGAAATACAGAATATGCTACAGAATATCCGGAATATGCAAGTGGTAAGATTTTTGATGGATTGGCCTCAAGATATGGAGATGGATTCTATGAAACACAAACTTGGTTTGGTGATTGGGAAAATAACGATGCTTCTGGTCCGTTTTTCACGCGCGGAGCTCATTGGAAGCATACGTCCGGTGCCGGCGTGTTCGGCTTTGACGACGACAGTGGTTGCAGCCGCAGCGGCCTACGGTTTCCGTACCGTGTTGGTGGTGCAGTAGCACTTAGAACTTTCCTAGTAACCTGATTCCCTTTTTAAACTAAAAATTGGCACTGGTTACCTGCAAAAGTCGAAAAATAAAATAGAGAAATGACTATAATGTGTTAGTTGTAATACATTAGGGATTAAACTGTAGAAATTCAGTTCTGGTCCGTTTTTTTCACGCGCGGAGCTAATTGGAATAATACGTCAAATGCCGGCGTGTTCGGCTTTGACGACGACAATGGTAACAGCAACAACAACAAACGGTTTCCGTACCGTGTTGGTGGTGCAGTAGCACTCTGATACACGAAGAAACATAAAGGTTTCTATCTCAGATGGGTATGATTCAAGGAAAATACCGAGAGTTAAAACAATATAAAAAGAACAGCTAGATTTGTATCAAAGAAGTTTAATTCCTTTGATATTGAAAAATGTCATAAACACATAAACAGTAAGTTTGTTTTAGTAGTAATTTGCGAAAATCCAAATTTGTGGGAACCCTATTGAAAATTAAATTTTCAATAGGGTTTTAAATTATATCAAATTTATAAAGAAAGTCACAAGAATTATAAATTTTTTCCTGTAATTTATAGGTATTACAGTGAGAGGCATGTCCTTTCCAAGAATTTAAACTACAAAGAGTACTTTTAAAATTTAGTCTTTTAGAGTGATATAAATAATTCCATTTTTTCACATTTCTTTTAATTTTTTTCTTACTATTATTTCTAAGTAATCTATGAGTAGGAAAAGTCCTATAACCACAAAAAATCAATTCCCATCTTGTCTGGATAATATCTAGACTTAGAATTTAATGTTAAGTGTAATTCTTCCTCTAAAAAGATTTCTATTTGTTCTTTTTTATTAATACACTCTTCCTTAGATGGTAAAAAGAAGAATAAAATCATCCATATATCTGCCGGTAAAATTTAACTTTTAAAATACGCTTAACATATTGATCAAGCTCATTTAAATAGATATTAGCAAAATACTGACTAGTGTAGTTACCTATAGGAATACCGACATCACCAATTATATCTCTACCATCAAAAATTAATTGTTTAGTAAATCTTTTTTAAATAAGGATCTCCAATATATTTGCAAAGAATGTGATATAAAATATTAGGATCAATATTGTAAAAAAATCTTCTAATATCGCATTTTAAAACCCAAAAATCACCATAATTTCTCTTAAAAATTTGCATTTGGTGCTGAATATAATTATTTGCTTTGTGGGTACCTCTGTCTATAATACAAGCAAAACTCGAATTTATAAATTTTGGAACAATGTAGGGCTTAATAAATTCTTCGACATACCATTGATGAACAACTCTATCTCTATATGGAAGAGAATGAATAGTTCGTTCTTTAGGTTCAAAAAATCTTGAAATCATAATATTTGCCCATTTTGTAATTATTATTTTTTATAGAATTTAATAAATTTATAATATTATTTTCTAAATTCATTTCAAATAATATAACATCTTTTTTATAAGCTTTATTTTTTCTGGCTCTATAATGAGCATCAAGAAGTTTTTTAAAAGTAAGATTTTTGTAAAATAAATTTTTTATCTTTTTAGGCACGAATTAATCCAACCTCCTAGCATATTACAAATATCTGTAATTGAATTACACCAAGTACCATAATTTTGAGTAGATATATATTTGTATTTATAAGATAAACGAATATGAATTTTTAAAATAGATAAATTTACATCAAATTCATTTAAATATTTCAATTTATCCTGTGTACTATAACTTTTTATACCATACAAAAAGTAATCTAAGACCGGTATATAAGGTACTTTTTAATTTCCTTTACTAGGGCAAAAGTTTCTGATTTGGGATATTTTTTTAGAATATCATTTGTGTAATATATAAGACTCATATATTTTTGATAAATGATAAGATTAGGTTTATTTTTAGTGTTCATTTAAGTTCCTCCTTTTTTATTTTGAATTATAGCACAAATCGACAAGAAAGTCTTGTCTTTAACAGAAAAAAATGATAAAATTTTAAAGAAGGTGAAAAAAGTGGATATAAGAAATATAAATTTGGATGATAATTATATAAACGAAAAAATAGAAAAATGTAAGGAGCTATACGAATGCAATAGTAAGTATAAGAAAATTTTAATAAGCATAGAGAATATAGAAGAATGGATAGAAAACAAATTAAAAGTAAAAGAAAAAAAAGTAAAGTAGAAGAGCTAAAAAATCTTATAACAGAACTAGGTAGAATTGAAAAAAATGTGGTATACAAAATAGGATTAATAGATGGAATGAAAGAAAAAAAAATAAGTGTATTTAATTATTCTTATTAAATACACTATTTAATCAAAATCGGTTACGTTTTTTAAAAAAATCGTCAATTGGTTTATCAAAAACAATTGAAAATGCCAATAACTCAAAGTCTTTTACAGAGCGTTTATTATGTTCTATGGAATAAATATCGGCTTTATATAATTGCAATCCCATTAGTTCTAATTTTTCACATAGAGCACGTTGTGAATAACCACATTCTTTGCGAAATTGTTTAAAGTTTTCAGAAATTACATTTGATTTGTTATTTAATTTTTTTGCTACCACTCATTTTATTCACTCCTAAATTTTTTCTATTATTTTATAACAAATTTGGACACACGATGGCAATACTATATTGCCGTTGTAGATAATTTCTATTTACGATTCAAAACAAAGCACAATTCCTTCAACATATCCAAAGCCCCAATAAGTTCATTTTCTGTATATCTTTGCAAATAAATTTGTGTTTTATCTATAACAGTATCATCAAGCCCAAATATAATATAGTCAGCAGAATGGCCAGATAAATTTCTAAGTAATTTAATGCTTCTAAATGTTAAATTACTTTTTACCTTCCTCTACCAATCCAAGAAATTGACTAGATACACCAATTTGTTTAGCAAGATCAGTTTTATTCAGCCTAAGTTCATTTTCCCTAATATATTTTATTCTTTTTGCCTCTTAATATTTGGTCCTGTTTTTCTATACTAACATCAAAATTTTTACTCATAAAATCACCTCTATAATTTTAAAACATAAAAAAACACAAAACGATGGAAAAAAGTGATGTGTACATATAGTAATTTTGGTATTTTATGGTATAAATGTTGTAAATATTGTAAATATATGTGAAGGGGGATTACTATGGAAAATAAGCCGATGAAAATTTTAATTATTGAGGATGATGTTAAAGACTGTGAAGCATTTATAAAGTGTGCAAAAGAGAGAAATGATATCGAAATTGTTGCAATAACAGACTCAGATGTTGAAGGATTAAAACTTGTAAAATCAAAAAGGCCTGAGGGAATAGTTTTAGATTTAGAACTAAATAATAGTTATAATGGAAGCATAGATTCATTAGACTTTTTATCTGATTTAAAAAGATTAAATTTAAGTTATGAGCCTATAGTAATAGTTACAACACACGTAAATTCCAAAAGAACCTATGACATATTACATAGAAATGGCGTAGATTTAATTTTATATAAAGATAATCCAAAATACTCAAGTGAACACGTATTGAATAATTTTATCAATTTAAGAAAGGTGGATTTTAATTATAAAATGCCATCAGTAGAGGAAACCATTGAAAATGAGGAAAAAAGAATTTCAAATTTAATTAATGATGAACTAGAATTAATAGGCGTGACATCTAAATTGAAAGGAAGAGAGTATATACACGATGCAATTTTATATTTAATACAAGATGATAGCAATAAAATTAATGTTATACAATATTTAGTAAATAAATATAAAAAATCATCTACGACAATAAATAACGGAATTCAAAATGCAATAATATATGCGTGGAGAATAACACCTCCAGATGATTTAATTAAGTATTATACTGCAAGAATTAATTTAGACACAGGAATTCCAACACCAATGGAGTTTATATATTATTATGTTAATAAAATAAAAAAGAAAATATAGGTTTATTTGCAAGGAAAAATTGTAGATAAACCAAAAAATAGAACGTACAACCGAATGTACGTTCTATTTTTTACCACTTTTTTCATTTTTTTTCAAATATAACTATCACAAAATACCGCTAGATATTGGGGGATAGGTAGTATGATTTTATATGTAACATATAGATTAGAGCAACATAACATCGAAAAGGTGGTGAAAAGCTATGAGTTTTCGTGAAGCATTTTGGAGATGGGTAGCATTTTGGATGTAAATCCAAAACAAAGAAGTAGTCAATAAATATTGACTGCTTCTTTCTTTTTTTCTTATAATATACAATATAAATTGTTGAGGGGGGAATTTTGAATGAAGTTTACGGCTATACAAGGAAATTTAGATACATATATGTATTATTTTAGATTATTAGTTGTTAATTTAGGTACATATTATATTTTTCTAAAAATAATAAATGGTCAAAAGAATAGACTAGCTAATATTATTAAGATGTTTTTTATATTTTTAGTTACATTTATAAATTTATATGTAAATGTAGTAACAAACAATTTAACTGGAACAATGATTACCTTGTTATTATTGATAGTGTTATTTGATAAGGTGGGTTACAATACAACATCTTATACAATAATTTCATTTGGAATCAGTAATCTGATTTTTTTCTTATCTGTTATGATAAGTGGGATTCCAGGAGTACTATTTAGAGTATATAATTTTAATATATCATTAGTAATTATTATTACAATATACATTTTATTATTATTTTTTGTTATGAAATCTAAAAAGAATCAAATATGGTTTTTCTTTTTTTTAACTAGTAAATCTAAAAATGATTATTTTGATTTTGTGATGATTAGTTTAAGTGTTATAATTTTATTTTTAATCGTTGTGTTAAAAAATAATGATTTTTTAATAACGGAACGAATGGGGATTTTTGTTATTATGTTCGCTATAATAATGTTTATCACAATCAAAAAAATCCTTCCAAGTCTACTACAAACAAAAATTACTAATGAAACAATTAGAAGAAGCTGAGAATGAAATCATCAACAAACAAAAAGAAAATAGAAAAATTAGAGCAAGAAAATTTAAACTTTAGTAAAAAAGCCATTCAATGGCACACAAACAAAGAGCACTAGAATATAAATTAAATCATTTACTTATGAAAGAAGAAACCTCAAAAGAACTAGAGATAAAAACAGAAATAGAGAAACTATCAAAAGAATTATATCAAATACCAATAGAAGATTTACCTTCAACAGAAATAACACAAATAGATGATATGTTAGAATTTATGCAATCAGAATGTGTAAAAAATAAAATTGACTTTAACCTACAAATAATCGGAAATGTTTATCACATAATAAACAATATAATAACAGTAGAGCAACTAGAAATCCTAATTGCTGACCACATAAAAGATGCAATCATAGCTATAAAGCATACAGATAATATAAATAAAAGTATTTTAGTAAAATTAGGAAAAAATAGATGGATGTTATGGATTATACATATATGACTCAGGTATTGAATTTGAAAAAAGAAACTCTAAAAAAACTTAGGAAAGAAACCAAGTACAACACATAAAGACGAAGGTGGTACTGGAATGGGTTTTATGAATACATTTGATACTTTAAATGAATGTAAAGGAAGCTTAATAATAAAATGAAATTGGCAAACCCTCTAAAGACAATTTTACCAAAATAATTATGATAAAGTTTGATGGCAAAAATGAATACAAGGTTGAATCATATAGATAAATTTTAATAATAAAAAAATACAAAAAGCACAAAATTTTGTTTGACAAAACTGCTTTTGTATGATATTATATTTTTAAATTTATTTTGGAGAGTGATATATATGCCAAGAAAAGCACAAGAATTGAATAAGAGAGAAAAAAGCAATATTAAAATTTATCGAAAAAAAAAATAAGTGAAGATGGATATCCTCCATCAGTAAGAGAAATAGGTAAAGCAGTAGGGTTAAGTTCAACAGCAACAGTCCATGGATATTTGGCGAAATTAAAAGAAAAAGGTTACATTAAAAAAAGAAGATAAAAAAGGAAGAACACTTAAATTACTAAAAGGCGGAAACGGAGAACCAGTAGATAGCACTCCAAAAAGAATTTCTATGCTGAAAAAGAATTAATAGATGTACCATTAGTAGGAAAAATTACAGCAGGAATGCCAATATTAGCAGTAGAAAATGTTACAGATACATTCCCAATACCAATAGACTTTGTTGGAAGTTCAGATTGTTTTATGCTAAAAGTTAGAGGAGAAAGTATGATAGAAGCAGGAATATTAGATGGAGATTTAATATTGGTAAGAAAACAATCAGATGCAATAAATGGACAAATTGTTGTAGCATTAATAGAAGATGAAGCAACAGTAAAAACTTTCTACAAAGAAAAAAAGACCATATTCGTTTACAACCAGAAAATCCAACAATGGACCCTATAATAGTACAAGATTGCAAAATTTTAGGAAAAAGTTATAGGTGTGTTTAGAAAAATGTAGTTAAAAATAAAAAAGGAGGAGAAATTAATGTCAAAAAAGAGCTCTAAACATATAAAAAATAAAAGGAAAACAACAAAGGCTAAAAAAGATAGCTTTTGTTGTTATATTTATTTTAATAGTTATTATAGCAATAAAAAATTCAAATAAAGTCCAAAATACAGAAAATACACAAATTATTATAAATAATAACAATGTAACCAAAGAGTTACAAAACGATTTAATAAAAAGAAAATGACAAAATATATATGAGTTTTGCAGATATACAAAAATTTATAGATAATACAATATATAAAGAGGACGAAACAGGAACAATAATAACAACAAGTCCTAAAAAGCTTGCCACATTAAAAATTGGGGAAGATGAAATTAATATAAATGGAGCTAGTAAGAAAGGAAAGGATATTGTTATAGAAAAAAATGACAAAGATTATATAGCAATATCAGAATTAGAAAATGTTTATGATTATGAGTTTAAGTATATAACCACAACCAATATAGCCACAATTGACAGTTTAAATAAAAAAAAGTGATTAAAGCTTATGCAAAAAAGACCATAAAAATAAAAGAACGAAATAATTTATTTTCAAAAAATATAGAGAAAGTTGAAAAAGGCAACTGGCTAGTTTGTATAGAGCAAGATAGAAATTTGACTAAAGTAAGAACACAAAATGGAAATATTGGTTATGTTCAAACAAGCAAATTAAACAATTTTGTAACAGAGCGTGAGGACTTTAATTTAGCAGATAATAGTAATAGCCAAACAAATAATAAATTAGAATATGATATTTCAAAAAAAGATATATCAACATTTGAAAAAGACAAAATATTATAAATTTAATATTGCAAGAAGCAATAAAAAATGATAAGATGTATGTAAAGATGACATATAATGGAGCAGAAGAACAAAAATACGATAGATTTAAAATTGAAATTACTCCAATATTAAGCGAATGTGGAATAAAAGTAGAATTTTAAGAAAGAGGAAATACTATGAGAAAAAAAGGAATATTTATAATATTAGGAGTTATATTATTAGTAATATTAATAGCAATAATATCATCAATAATTTGGTATCAAGTATCATTAAAACAGCCAAATAAAAATACAAATCAAGACCTTCAAGCAGTAGTAGAGATAAAAACAGGGACAAGCACAAAGGAAATATTAAATTTATTAAAACAAAACGGAGTAATAAAAAGTCCATTTGCATCAAAAATATATATTGCATTACACGAAGTAAAAAGTTTACAAGCAGGTAAATACTTATTTACAGGTAATGAAACATTACCAGAGGTAGTAAATATATTATCTTCTGGTAAAGTTATGGATGAAACAGTAACAATAACATTCTTAGAAGGAAAAAAATATGCGTTACATTGCATCCACAATAGCCGAAAAGACAGACAACACAATAAATGATGTATACCAAACACTTGAAAATGATGAATATATAACATCTCTTATAGATAAATACTGGTTCTTAACAGACAAAATAAAAAATTCAGCTATTTATTATCCACTAGAAGGGTATTTATATCCAGATACATATAGTTTCGAGAATAAGGAGGTTTCAGTAGAAACTATTTTCGAAAAAATGCTAGATAAAATGGATAAAGTATTAACAAAATATAAAGGAATTCCAAATTCAACAGGAGGTTCATATTCAGCACACGACATTTTAACAATTGCATCAATAGTTGAATTAGAAGGAAATAATAGTGATAATAGATCAAAAATTGCAAAAAAGTAATCTATAATAGATTAGCAGCAAATATGTCATTAGGAAGTGATGTAACAACATATTACGCCATAAGAGTTGATATGGGAGAAAGAGATTTGTATGCAAAAGAGATAAATACATATAATGCCTATAACACAAGAGGCCCAAATATGGAAGGAAAATTACCTGTTGGTCCAATTGCTAGTGTATCAGAAGAATCTATAAAGGCAGCACTAAACCCAACTGGAGAAAAATCACTATATTTTGTTGCAGATAAAAATGGAGATATATATTTTTCAGATACCTATGAAGAGCATCAAGAAACAATAGCAACATTAAAGAAAAAAAAGGTCTATGGTATGAAACAATACAACTGCAACTGACAATTCAAGTAATTAATTATATTAAATAAAAAATAATAATATGCAAGTACTAAATAATAGTCTTGCATATTATTTATTTTTGTGATATCTTTTGATAAGAATATAAATATTCATTTTTAGTATGTTTTATAAATATAATTAATACTAAATAACATAAAAAGGAGCGTGCGTGCGCTATGAAAAAAAATTATATTTAAAGGCTGCGGAACAGCAATAGCAACACCATTTAATGAAAATGGTGTAAATTTACCAGAATTTTCAAAACTTGTTGAGGAACAAATAAAACAAGGAGTAGATGGAATAATAGTATGTGGTACAACAGGAGAAACAGCAACAATGACAGAAGAAGAAAGATTACAAACAATAGAATGTGCGGTAAAAATATCAAATGGAAGAGTACCAATTATTGCAGGAACAGGTTCAAATAACACAAAAGCAGTTATAGAAATGAACAAAAAAAGTTGAAAAAATAGGAGTAGATGGAGTCTTAGTAGTAACACCATATTACAATAAGACAACAGGAGAAGGTTTGGTTAGACATTATAGTGAAATTGCAAAAAATACAACATTACCAATTATTTTATACAATGTCCCAAGTAGAACAGAGGTAAATATAAAACCAGAAATAGCATTAAAACTATCAAAAATAGAAAATATTGTAGCAATAAAAGAAGCAAGTGGAGATTTATCACAAATAGCTCAAACAATAAATTTATGCAGAGATAATTTAAAAGTATATTCAGGAAATGATGATCAAATTATACCAATATTATCTTTAGGAGGAATTGGAGTAATTTCGGTATTATCAAATATAAAACCAAAATATACTCACGAAATGTGTTACAATTATTTTGATGGAAATGTAAAAAAAAGCAGCTCAAATGCAAATAGATGCAATACCATTAATAAATGCACTATTTTCAGAGGTAAACCCAATTCCAGTTAAGGAAGCATTAAATATATGTGGGTACGATTTTGGAGAACCAAGATTACCATTAGTACCAATGAGTAAAGAAAAAAAGAGAAATATTAATGAAATGTATGGAGGGTTAATTTTTTGATTGGGGACGGTTCTTTTCACGAAAAGAACCGTCCCCAATCAGAAATTGAGAAAAATTTCAATTGTATTATAAAGAGAAAAATGCTATAATGAAAATTGAATTTATAACTACAAGGAGATTTTTAAATTGGTAAGAAATATTGAAAAGATACTTAAAGACAAAGAATATTTAATGATAATAGCTGATTTAATAAACCAAGAAAAAGTTCAAGAAATGAAGCAATATAGACAACATCATAAAATAAACTGTTTTGAACATTGTTTATTTGTTTCATATAATACATATTTAATTTGCAAAAAACATCACTTGGATTACATATCAGCAGCAAGAGCGGGAATGCTACACGATTTATTTTTATATGATTGGAGAAAACGTGAAAATGGAAGAAAAGGGCTTCATGCTTTTACACATGGAAGAACAGCTTATGAGCAAGCTTCAACATTTTTAAAATTAAATGATATAGAAAAAGATATGATAATAAAACATATGTGGCCTGTTACACTTGCAGTACCTAAATATAAAGAAACCTTTATTATAACTTTTGTAGATAAATATTTTGCAGTAGCAGAAGCTTTTATAAAAATAAAAAATCATAATGAAATCTTAATAAGAGAAAGGGAGAAGATAAGGAAATGATAGATGTAATGGTAAATGGATGCAATGGTAAAATGGGACAAATTGTATGTGATTTAGTAGATAAAAATCAAAATATGATATTGAAATGTGGAGCAGATAAGGTAGATACAGGTTATTTTACATACCCAGTATATACTGATTTAGACAAAATATCAGAAAAACCAGATGTAATAATTGACTTTTCAATTCCAGTTGCAACATTTGGAGTTTTAGAATATGCCAAAAAGAATAATGTGCCAGTAGTAATTGCAACAACGGGTTTTACGGGTGAGGAAGAAAAGAAAATTGTGAAGTATTCAAATTATATACCTGTATTTAAATCTGCAAATATGTCATTTAGTATAAATATGTTTCAACACATACTTAAGGAGATTGCTCCAAAATTAAAAGATACAGATATTGAAATAATAGAAACACATCATAATAGAAAGATTGATAGTCCAAGTGGAACAGCACAAATGCTTGCAGATACTATAAATGAGGCTTTAGGTGGTGGATATGTTTGCGAATATGATAGACATAGCAAACACGAAAAAAGAGCTAAAAATGAGATTGGAATGACTTCAATTCGTGGAGGAAATATTGTTGGAGAACATACTGTTAAGTTTTTTGAGATTCCGAAACTTTTGAAATAACTCATACATCTTATTCTAGAAATGTTTTTTGCAGAAGGTGCTATTAAGGCAGCTGAATTTATTGTTGGAAAGAAAAATGGATTTTATAATATGGATGATTTAGTTAGTGAGAATTAATATAAAAAATTACTGTACAATTAAAATTGTACAGTATATTTTTTTTGGTGCTGATGGTGGGACTCGAACCCACATGGTTTCCCGCTGGATTTTGAGTCCAGTGCGTCTGCCAGTTCCGCCACATCAGCATTAATACCTGTATATTCTAGCATATAAATAAAAAAAAGTCTACAATTTTTCTTAAAACTATAAAAAAAGTTGAACAAAATAAAAAAAATGATATAATATATATCAAAAAAATACAAGGAGTAAAAATATGTTTTTTGCAAGACCAAATGAATATGAACCTTGTGGAATATTTACCACAAAACATTTTATATTAATAATACTAACAATAGCAGCAATATCTGTAGCATTGAAAAAAACAGTAAATAAAAAGCAAAGAGGAAGTAAAAAAATAATAAAAAAAACTAACAATAATAATTTGGATACTAGAATTTGTAAGAATAGGATTCAATCTTTACATAGGAAATGCAAATAATGTAAATGAATATTTGCCATTATATTATTGTAGTTTACTTTTATATGCTGGACTAATGTCATCATTTGGAAAAGGAAAAATAAAAAGAATTGGAGATGTATTTTTATCTACAGGAGGAATTATTGGTGGAATCGTATTTATAATAATGCCAACGACATCACTTCCTACATATCCAATGTTACATTTTCTAAGTTTACATAGTTTCTTATATCACGGAATAATGGTATATATAGGACTTCTTATGAATGCTACACATTATATTAATTTAGAGTTTAAAGATATTATATATTTTGCAGAATTAATAGGTGGGATTTGTGCTATATCTTTAGTAATAAATCATATTTTTGATAGTAATCTAATGTTTATATCAAAAGATTTTCCAGGAACTCCACTTACAATACTGTATCATTTAACCGGAAAATTATTTACACCAATAATGATAATATCTCAAATGACACTGCCATTTTTAGTAGTATATTCTGTAGAAAAAAAGAAAGAATAATATAAAAATGAAGAAATTGCCTAAAAATATGCGGAAAAAGCCAAAAACTTTTTTCGCAAAACTATTGACAAAAGAAAAATAAGAGTTTATAATATTAAATGTTCGCACATCGCGGGGTGGAGCAGTTGGCAGCTCGCAGGGCTCATAACCCCTGAGGTCGTAGGTTCGAGTCCTACCTCCGCAACCAAAAAAAATTAAAGAAGAGCAACTTAAAACTAAGTTAAAGCTCTTCTTTTTTTTTATCAAAATAAAACTTAGTTTGAAAGAAAATAAAATCTTTTAAAATTAAGTAATGCCTTTAAATAATTTAAGAAAGGGATGGAGTCTTTATGAATAAATTTATGAATCAAGCCAAACAAAATGCAGACAATGGAATAAACCAAAAAGAAGGAGGACCATTTGGAGCAGTAATAACAGATAAAGACGGAAACATAATTTCAAATGGAAACAATCAAGTATTAAAACAAAAAGATCCAACGGCACACGCAGAAATAGTAGCAATAAGAAATGCTTGTAAAAAATTAAGCAAATACGATTTATCAGAATGCATATTATATACATCCTGTGAACCTTGTCCAATGTGTTTATCAGCAATAATTTGGTCAAATATAAAAGAGGTATATTATGGATGTACTAAAGAAGATGCTGGAAATATAGGATTTAGAGATGATATAATATATGACTATTTAAAAGGAAAAAACAAAGATTTAATAAATTTAAAACAAATAGATAGAGAAGAATGTATAAAAACATTTGAACAATATAAAAATCAAAATGGAATTATATACTAAAAAACAAGCTAATTTTGTACTTAAAACAAAATTAGCTTGTTTTTTATAAATTACAATAAGTTTTTACGCTATTTAAAATTCCATCTATATAGCCACTCATATTATTAATAATAATACTTAAATCTTTTTTTCAATAGACATATATCCAAGATCTACAACATAGCTTTCAATACCTGTATTTGAATTATAATACTTATTAGTACCATATTTAGTATTTCTACCATCAACAAATGCATTAGTAGAGATTCCTCCAGTTTCTCTAATTATATAAAGATAAGGTGTAGTCAAAGTAATATTATAGGGCTCGTATTTTCCTTTTTATTGCATTTGATTTGAAAGCCAAAATATCACTATTAGTAAAATTACGAACATATACGCCGTCTGCCTTTTTAAATTGCGTATTCTCAGAGTAATATAAACCTGATTTATTAACAATATTTCCAGCAAGGCAAGTTGCAAAATCTAAATTACAATTACTTGGAGCATAAATTTCAAGCCCACCAGTTTTTTTATTGTAAGACGTTCCATTAATTTGAAGAGATAGTAAAAGTTTAGCATGTGATGCATTTAAAATATTAATTCTTCCATTTTCGCTATACATATTATTGGCTGTATCCTCTTTCTCAGAAGAATTTGAATCTCTTGAAATATATACTTTTAACCCCAAATTTTCTAATTCAGATTTCAATTTTAAACCATAATTTAAAACCAAGTCAGCTTCTGTATATTCGCCAGAAGTAGAACCTCTATCTAAACCGCCACGTGCTGGGTCAATTGCAATATCATATACATCATCAGGTAAATTTTGAGCTTTAGAAACAACTATTGATAAATATTTTGTATTATTATATGTATTAAATGAAATATCAATTTTGTTATTACTATTATTTTTTTGGTAATTGTATAATAAGTTATATCACTATATTCTGAATCATTAACAAGAGAATAGTACTTGATATCACTATTAGAATAAGTAACTTTTATAAACATATAATAAGTATCTATTGGTAAATTTTCTAAATCGACACCAGTATTTATTTCATCAGAAGTAGAAAAAGAACAAGTATTATCCGAATAATTAAAATTTGCCTTAATGCTATTTTCATCACCATTCAAATTTTTTATTATTAAATCAACATATTCTATTTTTATACCTGATAATTTAACAATATCTATAGTTCCATCTAAATTAAAGTGGGTTCCATAGGTTGCAAATTTTGTGATTTTAGCATTTGTACTTTTATCAATATTACTAAAATTGCATTTTTTTGTTCTTCTGTAATTATATCTGGATTATTATCTTTACGAAATTTTACAAATACTAGAACTGTCATTAAAATTATAAAAAAGAATTACTATAATTTTTATATAAAATTCTTTTGTGGCGTGACATATTTACTTTCAATAAAATCACCTCATATTTGTATTTTTACTAAATAATATAAAAAAAAATGTGAATATGTCAAGAAATTACTCGATTTCTGTCAATTTTAGGTTATATTTATCCTCAAAAACTTTTTTCTTTGCGATATATTCTTTAGTTTTAAACCCCTTAACATCAATAACATCGTAGGTTCCATCATTATTAAAAACAATAAAATCAGCCTTATATTTTAAACCAGGTGCAAGAATAAATGTAGGTTGCAAGCAAAAACCTTTTATATCGTTACATTTTAATCTTAATTTTAAATCATTATAATAATTTGCTTCTTTTAAACTATCAAAGGTATGTCCATCTATAGAGGTTTTATATGACCTGTATTTTGCTTTTTTTGATGTTTTTTTTATCTGTATAATTTTTATAATCTTCTACGCTCCAGTGTTCCATAGTTTTTATCCTTTCTTTTTTTGAAATGGGGACGGTTCCTTTTTCAAAAAGGAACCGTCCCCATTTCAAAAAAATGTTCCTTACAAACAAATATTTTACTAAAAGCTTCCAAATATGTCAATAAATAATCAAAATAAAACTTGTAAAAAATAAAAAATGTGATATAATAAGAAAAAAAATTAGGAGGTACTAAAATGGATTTAAAAGGAACAAAAACAGAAGCTAATTTAAAGGCGGCATTTGCAGGAGAATCTCAAGCAAGAAATAAATATACTTATTTTGCAAGTCAAGCAAAAAAAAGATGGATATGAACAAATAGCAGCAATATTTGAAGAAACTGCTCAAAACGAAAAAGCAACACGCAAAAATGTGGTTTAAAGAATTAAATGGAATTGGTAGCACAGCTGAAAACTTAAAAGCAGCAGCTGATGGTGAAAATTACGAATGGACAGATATGTATGACGAATTTGCAAAAACTGCTAAAGAAGAAGGATTTGACAGAATAGCTTATTTATTTGAAGCAGTTGGTAAAATAGAAAAAGAACATGAAGAAAGATTTAAAAAACTATTAGAAAATGTTGAAGATGGAAAAGTTTTCGAAGCAGGAGAAGTTAAAATTTGGAAATGTAGAAACTGTGGTCATATAGTAGTTGGTACAAAAGCTCCAGAAGTTTGCCCAGTTTGTAATCATCCAAAAGCTTATTTTGAAATTAAAGCTGAAAATTATTAATATATTACATCCTTGAAATCAGTTGGTTTCCGAGGATTTTTTATAGAAGGAGAAAATAATGAAAATATTAATAGGAACAAAAAATCCAGGAAAAATACAGGGGGCAAAAAGAAGCTTTTTGAAAAATATTTTGAGAATGTTCAAATTGAAGGAATACCTGTAAGCTCAGATGTGAATGCTCAGCCAATAAACAAAGAAATATTTCAAGGAGCACAAAATAGAGTTAAAAATTTAAAAAAATATGCAAAAAGAAAACAACATAATTGCAGATTTTTATGTAGCAAGTGAAGGTGGAATTCAAAATTTACTATGTGATGAATGGATTGATTTTAATGCGGTTGTAATGGAAGATAAAAATGGAATAATAAGTTATGGTGCAAGTCAAGGATTTCCTATTCCAAATAAATACATAGAAGAAATTAAAGAAAAAAGAACTAGGTAGTGTTATGGATAGAATTTTTTGAAGGACATGATTTAGGAAAAGGAAAAGGCGGAATTGGGTTGCTAACTCGTGGCGAATTATCTAGAATTGATTTAACTAGAAGTGCTTTTATTATGGCTTTGACTAGATATATTAATGGAGAGATATGGAGATAATTGCACAACGACGAACGGTCAAAATATGCACAATAAGTAAAAATAATGATACAAAAAATTCTAAAATCATTGACATACAAGCATATTTTATGCTATTATGAATATAATAATGAAGAACATCATTGTTAAATAAATGTGTTTGTCGCCGCCCCTTTGGCGAGTTATAAATGAGAGAGTGAATAAATGTGTTTGTCGCTGCCCCTTTGGCGAGTTATAAATGAGAGAGTGAATAAATGTGTTTGTCGCCGCCCCTTTGGCGAGTTATAAATGAGAGAGTGAATAAATAATAAGGCTTACCTTTAATGGTAAGCCTTATACTGTATAAGGAGGAAATATGCAAATAGACGTAGGAAAATTTTATTTTATAAAAGACGAGTTCTTTGAAATTGTAAATGATAGAGAATTAATGAAAAATAAAGAAAATAGTATAAAAAGACCTTGCTATTATTGTTTTAAAAGCAAAGAAAACGAAAAAATAATATGGTTTATACCTGTAAGCACCAAAATTGAGAAATATAAAAAAATTTATGATAAAAAAATTCAAAAACAAAAAGAATTAAGGAAAAAATCCTTCTGTTGATACTATTGTTTTTGGATATGTGCTAATACATATAGTACATTTTTAATACAAAATATGTTTCCTGTTACAGAAAAATATATTGAATGTAAATATATAAAAAATAAAGTGGAAATAACAGTATCAAATAGATTGCAAGAAGAGATAATATTTAAAGCTAATAAAGTATTAAATTTATATAAGCATGGAATGAAAAACATAGTGTTCCCAAATATAAACAATATATTAAAAAAACTCGAAAATAGCTAAATAAATACAATGCAACCAAAAGTAGCATAGATGTAAATAAAAGTTTATAGAAAAAATACCAAGAATTCAAATGAACCCATCATAAATATGAAAGATACTATAGAAGGAAAAAAAAAAGAAAAAAAAAATATATAATAAATATATATAAAACAATGATTTTTGCAGATATATTTTTTTCAATAATATTTGGTTTGCCAAATGCAATGAGTGGTTTGTCAGATTTTTTGGGAAACTTTATAGAAAATATTATTATGTTTCTTTTTAATAACAATATTTGTAGCAATAAAAAATTATGTGGATTTGGAGAAAAAAGTAAAAGAATTAAATAAAGAAGAATCATTTACAAATGCACAAAAATACGTTATAATATAATTGCTTTTGCTTATTTCATCAAAAAGTTAAAGGAGGAAGACGAAATAAGTAAAAATATTTTAATTATAGGAGAACCACGTTGTGGTAAAACGACCATATCAAATGCTTTATTTCAAAGAAATAAAAATTATGAATTAGTTCGAGGAGATGTATTTTCAATAGCCTTAAATAGTATGTTACGAAAAAAAGTAATGTCAGAAGCAAAATCAAATAACGGAGTATATGAAATAAATATAGAGCAAACATTGGTACCAGAAAGGGTAATAACAATGTTAATGTCAGATATTGCAGACGAAATGAATATAGACCTTAGAAAAGCAAAAAGAAAAATGATATTTGAGACACACGAAATAAGTGTGGAGGACGCAAATAAATATTTTATACCTAAAGGCTTTGATGTGTATTGTTTAGGAATGCCAAACGAAACAAAAGAAAGTTTAATTAAAGCAATTAAATTAAATGATGACAAGGATGATTGGACTGCAAATGTAGGGACATTTATGCTTGAAATGACTTGTAACCAAATAATATGTCGAAGCAAAGAAATGCAAAAAGAATGCCGAAAATATGGTATAAAATTTTTTGATACATCTGGAAACAGAAAAGAAAAAATAAACAAAATAATAGAACAAATTGAAACAATAAGTGTAAAATAAAAAAATATTGATTAAATAGCAAAAGCAATAATTAAAAATATAAAATGTATAAAAAATCTACGAACGGCGAACAATAATCATACAAAATAAAAAGTAAAAAATACGAATAAAAAGCCTATAATTCCAATTTAGAAAATAGAGATAATTTTAAATATATAAAAAGAAACTGAACAAAATTACAAAAAACATACATTTTGTTTGCTACACTAAACAAAATATTGACAAGAAAAACAATCATGAACATAATTATATTAAAGAAAAGATAGTAAATGACGATAAATACTACTTATTTTTTGATGAGATTCAAAATGTAGAACACTGGGAAAAAGCTATAAATTCATTTAAAGCATCTAAAAATGTATCAATATTTATTACAGGTTCTAATAGTGATTTACTATCTGGGGAGCTTGCTACACATATAGCAGGAAGATATGTAAGTTTTAAAACATATCCATTTACTTTTAAAGAAGTATGTAATTTAAAAAATATAACAGATAGAAAAGATTTAGAAGAAGCATTTAATGATTATATGACTTGGGGAGGAATGCCACAAAGATTTATGATGACAGATGAAGTTCAAACAAGAACATATTTGTCAGATATATATAATTCTATTTTAGTAAAAGATATAATAGCAAGGTTTAATATAAAAGATTTAGATTTATTTAATAGAATAGTAGAATATATTGTTACAACTCCATCGCAAAATTTTTTCGGCAGAAAGTTTATCAAATTATTTTGCAAACAAAGATAATAGAGAAGTTTCAAAAATAACATTGTATAACTATATAGAATATATGACAAAAAGCTATGATGGTAAATAAGGCTGATAGGTATGATGTTAGAGGAAAAAAGGATATTAAATGGAAAATACAAATATTATTTAACAGATTTAGGATTTGGCCAAATAATGAATATTGGAAAAAGGCCACAGCTAAGAGCATATCTAGAAAACATAGTATATAATGAATTATTATCTAGAGGATATGATGTTAAAGTTGGAAATTTAGATAATGGAGAAATAGATTTTATAGCAACAAGATTTAAAGAAAAGATATATATTCAGGTAGCATATATTTTAGCAGATGATTCTGTTATTGAAAGAGAATTTGGAGCATTCAAAAATATAGAAGATAATTATCCTAAATATGTTTTAACAATGGATAAATTTGATTTTTCACAAAATGGTATAATCCATAAAAATGTAATAGATTGGTTGTTAGAAGAAGAAGAAAAAATATTATAAATCTTAGGGTTAAAACCTTGAGATTTATTTTTTTAATTTAGCAAAAGCAATAATAAAAACACAAAATGTATAAAAAAATCCCCAAACAGCAAACAATAACCACAAAAAAAGCAAAAAAGGGGAAAAATTTATGACCACAAAACAACTAAAACTAGAAGGAGCACTTCTAAACAAACAAGAACTATACGAACACCTAGAAAAAATAGCAAGCACACATAACACTAAAATAAAATCAGACAAAAACACCTACCCAATACCAGGTCTAAAAAGAAAACTACCAAGTAATAAAAGAAGTGTATAACCTTTTAAATGAACATATAAAACAAAAAATAGCCATACATCCTGCAGGGGAATGGCTACTAGACAATTTCTATATAATAGAAGAAGTAACAAAGTCCATAGAAAAAGAGCTAACCCTTGAAAAATACACAAAATTTGTAGGAATAGCAAACGGAAAATATCAAGGGTTTGCAAGAATATATGTATTATCCGCAGAAATAGTAAATTATACAGACAATAAAATAACCAGAGAAATATTAGAAAATGGAATTACTGCTTACCAAACAAAAAAAAAAGAATTTAAGTATGGACGAAATATGGAATATAGGACTATTTCTTTGGATAGCAATTATAGAAAATATAAGGCAAATATGTGAAGTAATTTATGTATCTCAAATCGAAAAGTTTAAAGTCGAATCTATTGTAGAAAGATTAGTTGATTTAACTCAAAACAAAATCAAAAATTTGAAAATCAAAAAACAACAAAAAAATTAAAAATAAAAACGTATGACTTAAAATATCCATTTATAGAATAAATGTCATATAAACTAAAAAAATATGGGAAGAAAACAGAAAGTTACCTAAAAATATTAGAAGAAGAAAAACCTTAAAAACAGGTTCATCAGTTTCGGAAATAATAAAAAGAGAACACTTTGATATTGCAGTAAGAAAAATAAACAATAGGAAATTGTATAACATCAATAAAAAAGATTCAAAGAATAAATTTCTTAGAAATATTTGAGAAGATAAATGGTGTAGAGGAAGTGTTAAGACAGGACCCGTCAGGTGTATATGAAAATATGGATTATAAGACAAAAGAAGATTATAGAAACAAAATAAAAAGAAATTTCTAAAAAACAAAAATATCTGAAATGTATATAGCACAAAAACTTCTAGAACTAGCAATAGAGGCAAAGTCAAATTCTGATGAAAATAATTGTAATACAGAAATAATAACTGAAAAAATAAAAAAAGACACATATTGGATATTATTTATTTGGGAAAAATGTAAATTTATTATATAAAAAATTGCAATACAACGAGGAGAAAGCAATATCTCCAAATAAAAAACAAAAATATATATTTATTTTGTATATATATTAACTGCTATTGTTGCAAGTGCAATTGCAAGCAAATATCCACAAAATCTGCACAATATGTGGATTAATGTAATATCATTTTTACTATTAATAATACCGATTTCAGAACTTGTAATTCAGATTACACAATACATTCTGAGTAAATTTGTAAAACCAAAATTAATACCAAAAATGGATTTTTATAATGGAATTCAAAAAGACGAAGCAACATTTGTTGTAATTCCAACAATAGTAAGTTCAAAAAGAAAAAGTAAAAGAAATGTTTAGAAAACTAGAAGTAGATTTTCTAGCAAAAATAAATCTGAAAACCTTTATTTTTGCTTACTTGGAGATTGCAAGGAAAGTAATTTAGAACAGGAAAATTATGATAGAGAAGTTATAAAAGAAGGCTTAGAAGAAGTACAAAGATTAAATCAAAAAATATGAAAATAATGAATTTCCAATATTTCATTTTATTTATAGAAAAAAGAAAATGGAATGACAAAGAGGGTTCATACTTGGGCTGGGAAAGAAAAAAGAGGAGCATTAACCGAATTTTCTGAATTTTTTGCTAGGAAATATTAATGAACAAGAACAGGAAGAAAAAATTTAATGTAAATACTTTAATAGATTACAAAAAAGAAATGCCAAAAATAAAATATGTAATAACATTAGATAGTGATACAGACCTAAGTTTAAATTCAGCTTATGAGCTTGTTGGTTCAATGGCACATATTTTAAATAAACCAGAAATACATGACGGAAAAGTAGCAACAGGATATGGCTTAATTCAGCCACGTGTTGGTATAAATTTAGATGTAAGCTATAAAACTTTATTTACAAAAAATATTTGCGGGAAGTGGTGGAATTGATTCATATTCAAATGCAATATCAGATATTTACCAAGATAATTTTGGCGAAGGAATATTTACGGGAAAGGGTATTTTTGATTTACTATTATACGCGAAAATACTAAAAAATGAAATACCAGAAAATACAGTACTAAGTCACGATTTGCTAGAAGGAAGTTATTTAAGATGTGGTCTAGCATCAGACATTTTAATAATGGATGGATACCCAACTAAATATTTGAGTTTTATGGCAAGACTTTCTAGGTGGATTAGAGGAGATTGGCAAATGTAGGATGGCTTAAAAACCAAAAATTAAATTTACTTTCTAAATATAAAATATTTGATAATTTAAGAAGAAGTTTATTTGAAATTTCTATAATAATTGCAGGTATTTATTTTTTTTATAATATCAAATATACTCAAAATAAATGTAGTATTTCCAGTTACATTACTTGGAATTATTACAATATTGCCATTTATCCTAGAAATTTTAAATGTAATAATTTTCAAAAAAGATGGAGAACAAAAACAAAATACATTTACACCAAAAAAAATTGCAGGAGTTACAGGTGCTATTTATAGAGCTTTTTATAACATTTTGCAGTTTGCCCTACAAGGCTTATGTAAGTGCAAAAAGCAATAGTAATAACTTTATACAGAATTTTAGTGAGCAAAAACACAAGCTAGAATGGATGACATCAGAAGAAGCTGAAAAGGTATTAAAAGATGATATTGCAAGTTACTATAAATTAATGTATTTTAATACAATTTTAGGTTTTATAACTTTAGTATATTTTTTGTACTAAACCAAATATCCTCGGAGCCGTAATTGGCATAATTTGGCTACTTGCTCCAAGCTTAATGTGGCTTATAAGTAAAGATATAAAACAAAAAAAATCCAAAAGAAGAGCTAGAAACAGGAGAAATAAAATACCTAGAAAATGTAGGAAAAAAAGAACTTTTGAGTTTTTCTTAGATAACCTAAACACAGACAATAATTATTTAATACCAGATAATTTCCAAGAAAATAGAAAAGAATTATATGTAGATAGAACATCATCAACAAATATAGGATTATCAATGCTTTCGGTTATTGCAGGTTATGACTTAGGATATATCGATTTACTAACAACGATAGAACTTCTAAAAAATATAATAAATACAATAAATGAACTAGAAAAATGGAATGGTCATTTATATAATTGGTATAATATAAAAACTCTAAAACCACTAATACCAAGGTATATATCAACAGTAGATAGCGGAAATTTTGTAGGATATTTATATGTGGTAAAAAGCATTTTTAGAGGAGAGAAAAGAAGATGAAAGTTTAATAAAAATGTAGATTATTTAATAAAAAATACGGATTTTTCAAAATTATATAGCAAAGAGCATAGATTATTTTCAATTGGATTTAATATAGAAGAAAACAAACTTACAGATTCTTACTATGATTTGCTAGCATCAGAAGCCAGACAAGCAAGCCTTGTTGCAATAATAAAAAGAGATGTAGAAGTAAAACACTGGAACAGTTTAAGCAGAACTCTAACAATTTTAGACAACAAAAAAGGCTTAGTTTCATGGTCTGGAACAGCTTTTGAGTATTTAATGCCAAATATAAATATACCAAGATATAAAGGAAGTTTAATAGATGAATCAATAAGATTTGCAGAAATGTGCCAAATAAAATATGCAGAGGCTTTAGGCACACCTTTGGGGAATTTCAGAATCTGCATTTAATGTAAAAGATTTACACTCAAACTACCAATATAAAGCCTTTGGAATTCCGTGGCTAGGATTAAAAAGAGGATTAGCAGATGAAATTGTAATTGCAAGTTATGGAAGTGTTTTGGCTTTACAAGATAAACCAAAAGAGGTAGTAGAAAATTTAAAACGACTTGAGAAATATGGAATGTACAACAAATATGGATTTTATGAGAGTTTGGACTTTTCACCACAAAGGCTTAAAGCAAATGAGGAAGCAAATGTTGTAAAAAACATATATGGCACACCATCAAGCTTTAATACTATTATCAATAAATAATTTAATAAATAACAATATTTTTCAGGAAAGATTTATGAAAAATCCAGAGGTAGAGGCAGTATCAATTTTGTTACAGGAGAAAATGCCAGAAACATTTATTGTAACAAAAGAGGAAAAAAAAGAAAAGCCAGAAAAACAGAAATATCAAGATTACGAAAATTACTCTGTTGTAGCTTATAAAAAGATTGATGAAAGACTAATGAGGTCAAATGTAATATCAAATGGAAATTATACTGTTTGCTGTAATCAAAGACTCCAAGGCTTTAGTAAATTTGGTGATATATATGTAAATAGATTTAAAAAGACGGCTGACTATAATCAAAGGAATTTTTATGTATGTAAAAAATATAGAAAATCAAAATATTTTAACAGTTGGAGAGGATGGAACAACTGCAAATTTTATGCCAGACCAGATGTCTTATGAAAAAGATTTTGGATATATAAAAACAAACTTAAAAATAACGTTAGATACTGAAGAAGGTGTAGAAATAAGGTGTTTAGAGTTAGAAAATATGGGCGCAAGGGAAGAAACTTTAGAAGTAACAGGAGTTTTTGAACCTATACTATCGAAAAGAGAGCAAGACTATGCTCACCCTGCATTTAATAATTTATTTTTGCTATATGATTATGATAATGAAAACAATATATTAGAAGTAAAACGTAAAAAAAGAAACAAAGATGAAGAGGAAATTTATTTAGAAACTGCATTTCTAACAGATTGTGAAACAATTGTGGATAACGAATTTGAAATAGATAAAGAAAGATTAAATGAAAGAGGAAACTTAAAAATACCAGTAGCAATTGAAAAATCACTTCCATTTTCTAAGAAATTAGGTTTAGTTACAGAACCGATGGTAGCACTAAGAAAAACAATAAAATTAGGTGGTGGACAAAAAAATGATAAAGCTTGATTATTTCGGTTGATAAAACAAAAGAATCGGCTATCAAAAATTTAGACAAATACAAAAACTAGAAAATATAAAAAAGAGCATTTGAAATATCAAAAGCAAAAAGCAGAAGCTGAAAGTAGGTATTTGGATGTAAAAGCAAAAGAGATGGAAATATACCAAAAAGTTTTAGGATATATACTTTTCGATAATCCTATAAGGTCAAGACAAATAAAAAAAATTAAATGTTACAAGATACAGTCAAAGTGATATATGGAAATATGGTATTTCAGGAGATTTAATAATCATTTTAGTAAAAATACGAGAAAGTAATGACATTTATGTAATAAAACAAGTTCTAAAGATGTACGAATTTTTTAGTTAAGTAAAAATATCAAAATAGATTTGGTGTTTTTAGATGAGGAAAACCATAGCTATGAAAATTATGTAAGAGAGGAAATTGATTCCCAAATTTTGGATAGACATCTGTTCTTCCTAAAAAATATAAGAGGCGGAATTTTTGTATTGCAAAAAAGTGAGTTACCTAAAAAGACTTAGATTTAATAAACTTTTTATCAAGTTTCACAATTGACGCACATTTAGGGGACTTAAGACATTTGGTAGAAGATATTGAAGAAGAATATTTAGCAAGTGTTCAAAATATACCAGAAGAATATATTGAAGATGGAAATATAGAAAGCCCTCAAATTGGAACAGAAATTGACATTTTAAAAAGTAACGAAAACAAGTACTACAATGGTTATGGGGCATTTTCACCAGATGGAAAAGAATATTTAATAAAAGTAAACAAAGATAATAAATTACCAATTGTATGGAGCCATATTTTAGCTAATGAAAATTTTGGAACAGTGATTACAGAAAATATGGGCGGATACACATGGTACAAAAATAGCAGATTAAATAGGATATCAAACTGGTCAAATAGAGCCTTTTTAGATGACCCATCAGAAATTATATATTTAGAAGATTATAAAACAGGTAAAAAATGGTCACTTGGATTAAATCCTATGTCAGATGAAAATGATTATAGCATAATTTATGGATTTGGATATAGTAAATTTATTCATAACAGTTTAGGAATAAATCAGGAATTAGAGGTATTTGTGCCTTGCTTAGATACTGCAAAACTAAGTATATTAAGGCTTACAAATAACAATCCTGAAAGGAGAAAATTAAAACTAGTATATTATATAAAACCAGTTTTAGGTGAAGATGAAATAAAATCAGATGGATGTATAAAAATAAATTATGATGATAATTCAAATATGGTAATTGGTGAAAATTTATATGAGGCAACATTTAAAAATAAGGTATTTTTAACAAGTAGTGAAAAAATAAAAAGTTTTACAGGAGATAAAAAGCTATTTTTAGGAAAGGCGGAATTTCAAATCCAGATGGACTTAAAAAGTTAGATTAAACAATTCCTCAGGATTTGGAGCAACAAATTGTATTGCAATTCAAATTGATATCGAGTTAGATAGTATGTCATCAAAGGAAATTGTGCTTAATTTAGGTGTATGTGAAAATATTATAGATGGAAAAAATATGGCATATAAATATAACAAAATTCAAAATTGTAAACAAGAATTAGAGGCAGTAAAACGAAAATGGAAAGATACTTTAGAAAGATTGCAAGTCTATACTCCAATAGAGTCAATGAATATAATGCTTAATGGTTGGGCTTTATACCAAACAATATCAAGTAGATTATATGGAAGAACAGGATTTTACCAATCAGGTGGAGCCTATGGATTTAGAGATCAATTGCAAGACACTTTGTGCTTAAAATATACAAATCCAAATAAGGTAAAAGAACAAATAATAAAACATTCTATGCATCAATTTATAGAGGGGGATGTAGAACACTGGTGGCACGAAGAAACTTCAAGAGGAATAAGGACAAAGTTTTCAGATGACCTATTGTGGTTACCATTTATGGTAGAAGAATATATAGAAGCAACAGGAGATAGCGAAATTTTAGAAATAAAAACACCATATTTACAAGGAGAGGTTTTAAAAGAAGATGAAGAAGAAAGATATGACTTATATAAAAGCTCAGAAATTCAAGGCTCAATATATGACCATTCAATAAGAGCTATAGAAAAAACTTTAAACTTTGGAGAACACGGAATACCAAAAATTGGAACAGGTGACTGGAATGACGGATTTAGTACTGTTGGGAATAAAGGAAAAAGGAGAAAGTGTATGGCTAGGATTTTTCCAGTATTTAGTAATTAATAGATTTTTGCCATTTATAAGACAAAAAGGAGACCGAGAAAAAGAAGAAAGATACAAAAAATCTTACAGGACCTAAGAATTGCCCTAAATATCAAATGCTGGGATGGCAGATGGTTTAGACGAGCATATATGGATGATGGACAAATATTAGGAAGTATAGAAAATGAAGAATGCAGAATAGATAGTATTGCACAAAGTTGGTCTGTAATCTCAGGAGCGGGAGATATGGCAAAACAATTGGTGTCTATGGAAAGTTTAGAAAATCATTTAGTAGACAAAGAAAATGGAATAATAAAACTTTTAGACCCTCCATTTATAGATGGAAAATTAAATCCGGGATATATAAAATCTTATTTGCCAGGTGTTCGTGAGAATGGGCGGACAATATACGCATGCAAGTGTGTGGGTAATTATAGCAGAAGCTATGCTTAAATTTGGAGATAAGGCAGTTAATTTTTACAATATGATAAATCCAATTGAACATTCTAAAACAAAAGAATCAGCAAATAAATACAAAGTTGAACCTTATGTAATTGCAGCTGATGTATATGGAGCCTCAAACCTTGCAGGCCGAGGAGGATGGACTTGGTATACAGGATCCTCAAGTTGGTTTTATAAGGCTGGAATTGAATATATTTTAGGGTTTAAGATTGAAAACAATATGCTTAGAATTAATCCTTGCATTTCTAAGGATTGGCGAGAATTTAGTATGAGGTATAAGTTTGGTAGGAGTATTTATAATATTAAGGTGAAAAATCCTAATGGTAAGTGCTTTGGAGTGAGTAGAGTTTTAGTAAATGGAGAAGAAGTATTAAATAAATAAGCGATTTTGTTGGTTGATGATGGTAGAGTAAATGATGTAGTTGTGAAGATGTAAATGACCCATTGGGACCGGTTCTTTTTGGGACAAAAATTATTTTAAAGATATTTTCAAATAACCGAATGAAAAACCCACAAATAACCGAACAAAAAGTCACAAATAACCGAAAAGGCAATTAAATTTCTTAAACACGAAATAAAAAACCAAAAAATAAAAGTTATTTCTAATTTGAGAAATAACTTGACAAAAATTCTATGGGGAGTTAAAATAAATATAGGTGATGAAAATGTTAAAAAAGAGAAATGTATTTATCAAGAATAAGAGGATTTTATGACAGTGATTTAATAAAAATACTAGTAGGAATAAGAAGATGTGGTAAATCTGTAATACTAAAACAAATAATGAATGAGTTAAAAGAAAAAAAAAAGTAGATGAAAATCACATTATATATGTAAATTTTGAACTTATAGAATTTGAAGAATTACAAGACTATAAAAAGCTTAATAAATATATCAAAGAAAAAATAAAGGATGACAAAAAATATTATGTTTTTCTAGATGAAATTCAAAAAGTAATAAAATTTGAAGAGGTTGTAAATTCACTTAGAGCCTCAATAGAAAATATCAGTATTTTTATTACTGGTTCAAATAGTAAATTACTATCAAATGAATTATCTACGGTACTATCTGGAAGATATGTATTATTTAATATTTATCCATTAAGCTATAAAAAGAATTTATAGAATTAACAGGAAAAAGATGCAAAATCAATAGAAACATTTTGGGACTTTGTTAAATGGGGAGGACTTCCAAATAGGACACAATTTAAAGATGAGGGTAATATAAAAGATTATTTGCATAGTGTATTTGACTCGATTATATTAAGAGATGTTGTTGAAAGATTAGGACTAAAAGATACAATTTTATTTGATTTAATACTTCAATATATTGTAGACACAACAGGTCGACAATTTTCAGCTGAAAACGTTATAAACTTTTTAAAAAGAGAGGGGAAATCTATTTCAACAGAAACTTTATACACATATTTAGATGCATTATGTAAGGCTCTAATGATAAAGAAAAAATATAGATATGATATTCATGGAAAAGCAATATTGAAAACATTGAATAAATATTATATGACAGATTTAGGAATTGCGCAAATAAAAAATAACAATTTTGAAATAAACAAGAGTTATGCTATTGAAAATGTGGTATATAATGAATTATTAGAAAGAGGATATGATGTATATATTGGGAAAACAAAAGAGGGAGAAATTGACTTTATAGCAACAAAAACAGAAGAAAAAATATATATACAGGTTACCTATTTATTAGAAAGCGAAAAGGTTATAAATAGGGAGTTTGGAGCATTTGAAGAAATCAAAGATAATTATCCTAAATATGTTCTTTCATTAGATAATACTAATTTTTCTAGACAAGGAATTATTCATAAAAATATAATAGATTGGTTACTGGAAAGTAATTAACTTAACGAAATATTCTAGTATGTAAATAAAAGGAGAGCTAAAACTCTCCTAATTTTTTTTTACTAAAATTTAATCTATCATATTGGCACATAAACCCCAAATATAAGAAAAAAAAGAATAACAACATATAAAATCAACATAGCAATTCCAGCAATAATTAATAACCCAAAATCTTTAACCTCAACATTAACAGTTTTCATTTTATTACCAACCTTAACTTCTATAATAGTATTTCCCTTAGATATACCAGTTACAACTCCATAATCATTTACACGAGCAATATCAGAATTCTGACAATTATAACTAATAACATCATCAAAAAATACCTTCGTAATTTTCAGGAATGGTTTTAATATTTAAATCTAATTTTTTGCTTTTGTTAATAAACAAAACTAAATTATCATCTGAAATATCAAAATCATAATCTATTTTAATTTTAGAATCCTCTATAGTATCATTGGTAATTTTAACTTCATTAGTAGAAATAACCTTAAAATTATCATTATCAATTGAAATTACAGAACTATTGCTAGTTCCAGCATTTAAGCTACCAATATTACCACCAACCAAATTAGTATTAACAGCATCTATCACGCCAGTAACAGTTGAATCCTCCGTTTCACCACCAACATAAAATTTTTCAATAGAACCAGAGTTAAGTTTAACATTGGCATTTTCTACTGTGCCTCTATTTACAGACTGATATAAATAAATAGAACCACCATTAATTTTAACAGTACAATTACCGGTATACCCATTAGAGCCTCCAGCAGTTACATAAGCTTTGCTCATATCTCCACCATTAATAGTAAGATTTGCGGTTCCTGTATAAGAATAACCTTGGCCTCCTCCAAAAAAGAAGAGATTGGATAGTTCCGTCATTTACAATAGTATTTGCACTATTTACACGGCATTTAGAATTGATAGCATCATCTTTAGTTCCAACAGAATAATTTTTGCCACTAATTTTACCAGTTGCAATTGCGCCACCTTGAACCGAAAAAAAAATATTGCCACCATTTATTTTAACATTTGAAGTATCAACTGTGGAGTAAAAATATCCTCCTCCTACAATTGCATTTGTTACATTGCCACCATTTATGATTATTTTTGTATTAGAAACAAAAGATGAATTTTCCACAGTAAAACCAATTCCACCGCCTACAAGGTTTTGAACAGTTCCGCCATTCATTGTAATGCTAGATGAAGCAAAATTCCCTCCATTTCCACCGCCAAAAATTGTCACACTATTTGGTACAATTTGACTTCCATTTTCCCAAGATACAACGGTTTTGCCATTTTCTTCTGATACTATAATAGGTGTTCCATTTGCATAAATTGCACCTTGATTATTGTTATAGGTTTCGTCATATATTGGGAGTGAAGAAGCGTAAGAAGTAGTAATATTTAAAATTCCAAGAGAAATTATTAGCGAAAATAATAATATTTTTTCATTTAATTTTAGTCCTTTCTTAATATTTTTTTGAATAAGCGTATTATAATATTTTATGAGAAATTTTTATAAGGTGTGATTTCTCTTTAAATTGTATGAAATATTAATTTTAACTTGTGTGACAAATGTTTATTTGCTATAATGTAGAAAATCTAAAAGATGGGGAGAAAACACAATAATGGACAAGTTTTATTTGGAAAAAGTAACTCCAAAAAGGAAAAACGACATAATTGAGTATATAAGAGAATTATATAAATTTGGTTCAAGAATTAATGGAGTTGGCAGGCTACAAGATTATGTAACAGAGGACAATGAAAATTTTGATGATTGGTTTAAAAAAATAAAAAAAAGAAGAAAACGAAGAGTTTTCATAAGACATGCTTTCTTTTTTATTAGAGAAAACGATGATAAATTAATAGGAATGTTAAATATTAGAATATGTGAGGATTTAAAAGATTACCCATATGGTCACATAGGATATTCAATTAGACCTTTAGAGCGTAATAAAGGTTATGGAAAAATACAATTCTTTTTAGCTTTAGAAGAACTAAAGAAAAATAATATTAAAACATGCCAGATGAATTGCGAGAGTTGTAATGATGCTTCAAGAAAAGTGATACTATCATTAGGCGGAGTTTTTGAAAAAAATATTGATTGTGAAGAATATTACTTGATTGATATTTATAAGGCAATAAAAGAAAACAATGACAAGTATAGTAGTTATGAAAAAATAATTATTAAACCAATTATTGTAACTACACTTTGTGATAAAAAAGAAATTGCTGATAAAATAAAAAATATATTATTGAAAAAAAGATTAATTTCAGGATGTCAAATATCGGAGAGAAAATCAACATATTGGTGGAATAACGCTATTGAGGAAGCAATAGAGTTTCATTTAGAAATGAGAAGTAAAGAAAACTTATTTGATAAAATAAAAGAAACAATATTAGAAATTAATGATTATGATGTATGTGAAATTTCATATTATGAAATAAAGGGTGCAAATAGGGATTTTTTAGAGTGGATAGAGAATGAAACAATTTAGTTAATATTGGAGGGCATTATGATAACTAAAATAATAAAATTCAATACTACTGATGGGATTATATTAGATGGATATTTAAACAAATGTCAAAAAAATACTAATAGCATTTTAATACAAATACATGGAATGACAAGTAATTGTTTTAAAAATAGGGATAATATAATATCAAACAAAGTAGCAGAATTAAATATTGATACATTATGTTTTAATAATAGAGGTAGTGAAATTATTAAGTATTGCCAAAAAAGAAAATGGAGAAAAAATATTACAAGGTACTGCATATGAAGATGTAGAAGAATGTTTTTATGATATTGTTGGAGCAATTAAATTTGTAGTTAATTTAGGATATCAAAATGTTTATTTACAAGGACATAGTTTAGGATCTACAAAAATTGTGTATGCATATAACAAGATGCTAAAAAGAAAATAATAAATATTTAAAATATATAAGGGCTATAATATTATTATCATTGGTAGATATACCTGATATAATAAATACATTTACTCCAAAGAAATTTATAGAGCTTGCAAATGTTAAAGAAAAAGAAAATAAATTAGATGAATTAATGCCAATGGAGACATCAATACATCCATTTTCTGTGAAAACATTTTTGAGATATATTAAATATTATGAGAATATTAATTTTGCTCAATATAATAATGAAAATTACAATTATGAAGAATTAAATAATATAAATGTACCGTTATATATGAGATGGGGAACAGAGCAGGAGTTAATTAAACAAAATGTAAATTATTTAGTGAATACGTTAAAAATAAATTAAATAACAAATATTTTGATATTGGATATATTGATGGTGCTAATCATTCATATTATGGAAAAGAAGATGTTTTGGCTGATGAAATTTGTGGGTTTATAAGCAAATGTGAAAATTCGTAAAAATAAGTAAAGCCACCAAAAAAGAGAAAATCTACCTAAAAACACCAAAATAACAATTGAACAAAACAAAAAATGATATATAATTCACTTTCAAAGGAGCGAGAAAATGCAAACAACAAAACTAATAAGTGAGGTTTTTAGTGACTACCAAACAGAAAACATAATAAAACAAGCCAAAATACTAGAACTAAATCTAATAAAAAAGCAAATGTACTAGAAATAGACTTAGAAAGTGAAAACTACCTAGAAATAAAAGAACTATGGTATTTTGAAAAAATTTCTAAAGGAAAGATTCCAATTCTCAAATATAGACATAAAAATAAAATATTCAGAAAACGTAACAATAAAACCAATAGAAAAAAGAATGGGAAAACCTAATATGCTATATGGTACACAAATACCCATTAATGAGGCCAATGATACTACTAAAAAGTACAATAGAGGTAACAAACAATAAAATAATAGTAAGTATGAAAAAATTAAGGGGGCAGACTTCTTAAGGGGAAGAAAACTAGATAGAGAGCTAGAAAGAGTAATAAATAACCTATTTGGCTATAATTATAAAGTGGAATTTGTAGAAAATATAAATGAACAAGATGCGAAAGCTTTAGAAGAAAAAGAAGAGAGCAAAGCAAAAATATGGCAATCCAAAAAGCACTAGAACACATGGCAATAGGAGAGCAAATAGCGGAAGAAATGGCCAACAAGAAGCAAGCATCAAACTCAAGAAATCAAATAATAAAGCACCAAATAATCAAAATCAACTACCACCACCAGAAAATATGCCACCAATTCCTCCACCACCAGATATGCCACCTGTAATGGAAGAGCCAGAGGAAGAAACACCTTTAATATGTGGAAGAAATCCGAACAGAACCAGCATAATAAAAGTGGTAGACATTTCGCCAGACGATGATATGGCAGCAATAAGCGGAGAAATATTAGGTGGAAGTATAGAAGAAAAAAAAGAACTAAAAAGCGGTAAATTCTTAATTTCATTTAATGTATATGATGGAACAAGTACAATAACATGTAAAGTATTTGCAAAGCCAGAAGAAAAGCAAAAAATAGTTACAAGATTATCAGCAGCAAAAGGAGTAAAGCTTGAAGGAAAATCAGGAATAAGTAACTTTACACATGAAATGGAGATTTTAGCAAATGTAGTAATAGAAACAGAAGGAATAAAAAAGACAAGTACGTCAAGATTTAGCGGATATAAAAAGGGGTAGAATTACATATGCATACACAAATGAGTCAGATGGATGCAATGACATCCGCAACAGACTTAATAAAAAAAGAGCAATGAAATGGGGATGGAAGAGTCTAGCAATAACAGACCATGGAGTTGTGCAGGCATTTCCAGAAGCACATAAATTACTTGGACTAGATAATCCAGATATGAAAATAATTTATGGAGTAGAAGCATATTTAGTTCCAGATGGCTCACCTGTTGTTGTAAATGATAAAGGTCAAAGTATAGATACAACTTATTGTGTGTTAGACTTAGAGACAACAGGACTTTCGGCTAAAACGGAAAAAAATAACAGAAATAGGAATAATGAAGATAAAAGATGGAGAAGTTTTAGAAGAATTTTGTGAATTTGTAAACCCAGAAAAGCCTATTCCACAGAGAGTTCAAGAAATAACTAACATTACAGATGATATGGTAAAAGATGCACCAACAATAGAAGAAATGTTCCCAAAAAGTTCTAGAATTCATAAAAGGAACAGTATTAGTTGCACATAATGCTACATTTGATATAGGATTTTTAAAACAGTTGCAAAAGACCTAGGCTACGAATTTGACTATACTTATGTAGATACTTTTGCCTTTAGCTAGAAAAAAAACTATATCCAGAGCTAAAAAAAATATAAACTTGGAAAAATTGCAGAACACTTAAAAATAAAGGTAGAAGTAGCTCACCGTGCATTAGATGATGTTGATACAACAGTTAAAGTTTTAAGAGAAATGATGAAGACTTTAAAGGAAAGAGGAGCTAAAAACTGTTGGGGATATTGCAACTAAATGTGAAGATGAAAAAAGCAAAGGAGAAGAATATAAAAGACTACAACCATATCATGCAATAATACTTGCAAAAAAATTATGTAGGACTAAGAAATTTATATAAATTAGTTTCAATATCACATCTAAAATACTTCTATAAAAACCTAGAATATTAAAAAAGTTTGTATAAGAATATTCAGAAGGATTAATACTTGGAAGTGCCTGTGAGGCGGGAGAATTGTACCAAGCAATAGAACTTGGAAGGTCAGACGAAGAAATAGAAGAAATTGCAAATGACTATGATTACCTAGAAATTCAGCCAATTGAAAATAACGAATTTTAGTAAGGAATGGTGTAGTAAAAGATGATGAAGCATTAAAAGACATAAATAGAAAAATTGTAGCATTAGGCGAAAAGCTAAATAAGCTAGTTGTTGCAACTTGTGATGTTCACTTTATGGACCCACAGGATGAGGTATATCGTAGAATTCTGGAAGCAGGTCAAGGTTATAAGGATGCAGACAATCAAGCACCTTTTATATTTAAGAACAACAAATGAAATGTTAGATGAGTTTAAATACCTAGGAGAGGAAAAAAGCTTATGAGGTTGTTGTAACAAATACAAATAAAGTAGCAGATATGTGTGAGCAAATTTCTCCAATATCACAAGAAAAATGTCCACCACATATTCCTGGTTGTGAGCAAACAATAAAAGATATAGCTTATGATAGAGCACATAAATTATATGGAGAGGTTTACCAGAGCAAGTACAAACAAGGTTAGATAAAGAGCTAGATTCTATAATAAAAAAATGGATTCTCAGTTATGTACATAATTGCACAAAAACTGGTATGGAAATCAAATGAGGATGGATACATAGTAGGTTCAAGAGGTTCTGTAGGGTTCTTCATTTGTTGCAAATATGACAGGAATTACAGAAGTAAATTCACTTCCTCCACACTATAGGTGCCCAAAATGTAAATATGTCAGATTTTACAGACTATGGCTATGGAAACGGATTTGACTTGCCAGATAAAAAATGTCCAAAATGTGGTTCAAGACTAGATAAAGATGGAATGGACATACCATTCGAAACATTCTTAGGATTTAATGGGGATAAAGAGCCAGATATAGATTTGAACTTTTCTGGAGAATATCAAGCAAAAGCACATAAATATACAGAAGTAATATTTGGAAAAGGAACAACATTTAAAGCAGGAACGGTTGGTACAGTTGCAGACAAAACAGCTTATGGGTATGTAAAAAAATATTTCGAAGAAAGAAACATACCAGTAAGTCAAGCGGAAATTGCTAGATTAGCAGTAGGATGTACAGGAATAAAAAGGACAACAGGTCAGCACCCGGGAGGAATTATAGTTGTGCCAAAAGGAAGAGAAATATACGAATTTACCCCTGTTCAGCATCCAGCAGATGACCCAAATTCAGACATTATAACAACACACTTTGATTACCACTCAATAGACCAAAACCTATTGAAACTAGATATACTAGGACACGATGATCCAACAGTTATAAGAATGTTACAAGATATAACAAAAGTTGACCCAACAAAAGTGCCACTAGATGATAAAGCAACAATGTCACTATTTTGCTCAACAGAAAGTTTAGGTGTAACACCAGAGCAAATAAGGTCAAAAGTAGGGAGCTTTGGAGTTCCAGAATTTGGAACAAAATTTGTAAGAGGAATGTTAGTAGATACAAAGCCTACAACATTTGACGAGTTAATCAGAATATCTGGTCTATCACACGGAACTGATGTATGGCTAAATAATGCTGCAACATTAATAGAAGATGGAACTGTAACCTTAAAAGAAGCTATATGTTGTCGTGATGATATAATGATATATTTAATAAAAAAAGGACTAGACCCAAACAAATCATTTAAAATAATGGAGGCAGTACGTAAAGGAAAAGTTGCAAAAGGAAAAGAGCCCAAATGGGAAGAATATAAGGCAATGATGAGAGAACACGATGTGCCAGAATGGTATATAGGTTCTTGTGAGAAAATAAAATACATGTTCCCAAAAAGCCCATGCGGCAGCTTATGTAACAAATGCCTTTAGAATCGCTTGGTTTAAAGTTCATATCCCTAAAGCCTATTATTCAGCATTTTTTTCTCAATAAGGGCAGCAGACAACTTTGATGCAGCATCTATGATTTTAGGAAAAGAAAAAGTAAAAAATAAAATGAAAGAAATAGATATGCAGGGAAATGCAGCTGCGAAAAAAGATCAAGATATGTATCCTGTTTTAGAACTAGTTTTAGAAATGTATGAAAGAGGCTTAAAGTTTTTACCAATTGATTTATATAAATCTCATTACAAAAATTTCTTAGTAGAAGATGATGGAATAAGACCACCATTTTCAAGTATTGCAGGATTTGGACCAATTGCTGCAAAATCTCTTTATGAGGCAGCAAAAAGTGGAGAAGAATTTATGTCAATAGATGAAGTAAGGTTAGCTGCAAAACTTGGAGATTCTACTGTAGATTTATTAAGAGAATTTGGAGTTTTAGATGGAATGCAAGAAAGTAACCAAATAAGTTTATTTGGATAGAAATATCCACTAACTATCAAAAAGACGATAGTTAGTGGATATTTTCAGGCTAGATTTGCAGAAAGAAAAAACTTGAAAAAAGTCCATAAAATGGAAATGCTCTGGAAAGCTCTTTTTCCTTTTTTTCATTAAGGTATTCGATGATGCTATCTGGGTCAACACCATCATTTAACAAATCTTCTGCGGCTTGCAAAAGATCAAAATATTTCTCTCTGTTTATCATAGCTTGGTTCTGTCATTATGCATTCCTCCTTGAGTTTAATCTATTAACATAATATCACTAAATGCAAAAAGAGAATATGGGAAAAAAGAAATTAGCTTATGAAATAAAGAAAAATAAAAAGCTATTTATATGCTAATTAATTTTGAAGCAAAACCAGATTCAATTCAAGAACTTGAAAGAAACTATAGAATAGCTGATGATATATTAAAATTTATAGTTGTAAGAAAAGACGTTAAATAATAAATAATTTAATGGTAAATAAAGAAGGGGCCTTTATTTAAAGAAAGGTAGGAAAACAATATGAACAAAGTAATTTTAATGGGTAGATTAACAAGAGATCCAGAAGTAAGATATACTCAAACAAATAATACACTTGTTGCATCATTTAGTCTTGCTGTAAATAGAAGATTTGTAAGACAAGGTGAAGAAAGGCAAGCAGATTTTTTTAACATAGTTGCTTGGAATAAACAAGGAGAGTTTTGTAGTAAATACTTTAAAAAAGGTCAACAAGTAGGAGTAATTGGAAGATTACAAACAAGAACATGGGATGATGACAAAGGTACAAAACATTATATAACAGAAGTTATAGCAGAAGAAGTTTACTTTGCCGAAAGTAAGAGAGATTCTGAAAATGCAAGTGCTTCTTTCGAAAGCACATTTGGAACATCAATTCCAGGAGGAATGGACCAAGCTTCTGATTTTGAGGTATCAGCAAGCGATGATTTACCATTCTAAATAATTAGGATAGGGGTGAAAAAGAGATGGCAGATAAGAAAAATAAAAAGAATAATAGAAATAATAAAAACTATGATGAGGATTTTAATCCAAGATTCAAAAAACAAAAAAAGAAAGTATGTCAATTATGCAGTGATAAGAACTTTGTTTTAGATTACAAAAATTCAGATATAATGAAGAAATTTGTAAATGATAAAGGAAAGATATTACCTAGAAGAACAACAGGAAGTTGTGCAAAACATCAAAGAGATATCACTTTAGCAATAAAAAGAGCAAGACATATTGCAGTATTACCATATTCTGCACAAGACTAATTTAAGAATTTAGTTATATTATAAATATGATAGGGGCAAATAATTTATTTTATTTGGCTCTATTTTTTTTTATATATATTTTTTGAAAATATAAACAAGTAAAGTTTCTATTGAAAAAAAATACATTATTTGATAAAATACAACAAAAAGCAATATAAAAGGATGATAAAATTGAAATTATTAATTACAGAAAAGCCATCTGTTGCAAGAGAGTTCGCAAAAGTATTAAAAGTAAATGCAAAGTCAAAAGGAAATTATTTAGAATCTGACGAATGGATAATAACATGGTGCGTAGGTCATTTAGTAACAATGAGTTATCCAGAAAAATATGATGAAAAACTTAAGCAATGGAGATTGGATACACTTCCATTCATGCCAAAAGAATATAAATATGAAGTAATAGAAAGAGTAAAAAATCAGTTTGATACAGTACAGAGTTTATTGCAAAGAGAAGATGTAGAAGAAATATATAATGCAGGTGACTCTGGACGTGAGGGAGAATATATTCAAAGGCTAGTGTTTATGATGGCTAAACCAAATCCAAAAGCTAAAATTAAGCGTGTATGGATAGATTCACAAACAGAAGAAGAAATCTTAAGAGGAATAAGAGAGGCAAAAGATGAATCAGCATATGATAGCATATCAGATAGTGCATATTTAAGAGCAAAAGAAGATTACTTAATTGGAATTAATTTTTCAAGGTTACTTTCAATTATATATGGAAGAAGACTTGCAAAAAAGTTGAATCAAGACTATTTTGCAATATCAGTAGGAAGAGTAATGACGTGTGTTTTAGGAATGGTAGTTTCAAGAGAAAGAGAGATTAAAAATTTCAAAAAAACAAAATACTATAAAATTTTGGGAGAATTTGAAAATGAAAAAGGTTCATTTAAAGCAGAATGGAAAGTAAATGAAAAGTCTAAAGTTTTCGAATCACCACTATTATATAATGAGACAGGTTTTAAAAAGAGAAGATATAGCTAAAAAATTTATAAATTTTCTTTCAAATAAAAAAGCAAGAGTTACTGAAATAAAAAAAACAAAACAAAAAGAAAATGCTCCTCTTTTATTTAATTTAGCAGAAATACAAAATGAGTGCACAAAAAGATTCAAGATAAAACCGGATGAAACCTTAGAGGTAATTCAAAACCTATATGAAAAAAAATTAGTAACATATCCAAGAACAGATGCTAGAGTACTATCAACAGCAGTTGCTAAAGAAATAAATAAAAATTTAAATGGGATAGCCAAAGGCTATAAAGATGAAGAAATGTCTAAATTAATAAAACAAATGGTAGAAGAAAAATACTCAACAGATATTGTAAAAACTAAATATGTAAATGACAGTAAGATAACTGATCACTATGCTATAATTCCAACAGGTCAGGGATATGAAAATTATGAAGGATTAAATTCACTTCAAAAACAAGTATATGACTTAATTGTAAGAAGATTTATTGCAATATTTTTTCCACCAGCAGAATATAGTAAGGTAAATGTCACTTTAAATGTAGAAAATGAGAATTTCTATGCAAATGGAAAAGTCTGTTTAAAGAGAGGATTTTTAGATGTTTTAAAGCCAGAAAAGAAAAATGAGCAGAGTTTGGATAAAGAAGAAATTGTTAATAAAAATTCAAAAAAATGTGAAGATTCAGAAAATGAAGAAAATAATTCAAGTTTAGAGATACTAAAATTATTGAAAAAAGGAGACGAGTTAAATGAAAAGAACTTTGAAATAAAAGATGCTGAAACATCTCCTCCATCGAGATATAATTCAGGAACAATAATTAAAGTTGCAAAAATTCCACCTAAGTAAAAAGCCAGCTCCTATACTTAATCCTATGCAAGTTACAGCAAGAAGTCCAGCGGCTGTAGTTAATCCCTTAACATTAAAACCATCTCTTAAAATTGTTCCAGCACCAATAAATCCTATTCCAGAAAGTAATTGTGCAGGAATTCTTGAAGGGTCTATGTCATATTCGCTTGACATATATTCTCCACAAAGCATAATTAAAACAGCACTTACACCAACTAAAGAGTGTGTTCTAAATCCAGCAGGTTTGTTCCAAGAAGATCTTTCTAATCCGATTACACCTGCAAGAACAAAACCTAATGTTATTCTTAATAATGATTGAAACCAAAATGAATTTAGTATGTTTAATACTGATTCCAAAATTTAACCTCCTTAAAATTTTTTATTATGAGGATTCCAATTATATCATAAATTTAGATTGAATTCAAATTTTTAGTTTAATTTTTTTTTATGAATGAAACAAAAAATATTTCGTATTTTTTTTATGTCAAATTATTGACTTTTTGCTAAATTCATTATATGATAATACAAGCAAAAAAATCCTAAGAAAGGAAGAACAAAAATGGGTGAAGTTATAGTTATTACATCAGGAAAAGGTGGAGTAGGAAAAACAACAACAACAGCGAATTTAGGATCAAGTTTGGCATTAGAAGGAAAAAAAAAGTAGCACTAATAGATACTGATATCGGACTTCGTAATCTAGATGTTGTAATGGGACTAGAAAATAGAATAGTATATGACATAGTAGATGTTGTTGAAGGAAAATGTAAATTAAGACAAGCATTAATAAAAGATAAAAGATTCAAAGAACTATATTTATTACCAGCAGCCCAAACAAGAGACAAATCAGCAGTAAATGAAGAACAAATGAAAAAATTAACAGAAAGACTAAAAGAAGAATTTGACTATATACTTATAGATTGCCCAGCAGGTATAGAGCA
>VOFC01001522.1_pt1 | contig 46001 bp, 87 predicted proteins | sample 5384161 | NCBI WGS metagenome assembly VOFC01 (sample SAMN12384722, study PRJNA508395) | human gut metagenome | isolation source: healthy gut B | host: Homo sapiens | reverse complement strand
TGAAAAAGTCTTAAGTATGATGGAGTCAGTTGTTTCTGAAGGAACAGGAAAAAAATGCAAAAGTTGCAGGATATAGAATAGGGGGAAAAACAGGAACTTCTGAAGACGGTGTAAATACAGGAAAATATACCAGTATACAATGTAGAAAAAAAAATCTTACCATATTCATTAGAAAGTATTATAAATCAAACTTATAAAGACCTTGAAATTATAGTAGTAAATGATGGTTCAACAGATTCATCACCAGAAATCTGTAAGGAATATGCTAAAAAAGATAAAAGAATAAAAATAATTAATCAAAAAAATAAGGGACTTTCAGGAGCGAGAAATAGCGGAATAGATGTAGCAAATGGAAAATATATAAGTTTCATAGATTCAGATGATGTAATTTCAAATGAATTTTTTAGTTATCTTTACAAGTTAATAATAGAAACAAAATCTGATATTGCAGAATGTGCATTTGTAAAAATTTCTGAAAATGATGTATATGAAAAAAATTATAAATTTGATATAAAAAGAAAATTATATAATAACAGATTCAGAAGGGGCTTTAAATAGGCTACATAATGAAAATGTTGATATAACAGTAAAATCTGTAGTAGTGTGGAATAAGTTATACAAAAAATCATTGTTTGATGATATAAGATATCCAGAAGGAAAATTACATGAGGATGATTTTACTACATATAAAATATTAAGTAAAATAAATCAAATGGTATCAACAGATGCGGTACTTCATAATTATGTCCAAAGAGAAAAAAAGCATTATGCATCAAGAATTTTCACCAAGAAGATTAGATGCTTTAGAGGCTTTTTGAAAATTATATAGATGTATTTAAAGAACATGAAGATATATATTTATTTGATAAATGTTTAATAAGATATTTAAGGGTATTGACAACAATATTAGAAGAATTATATAATTCAAATTACGAAGAAAAAAATAAAATAAAAAATGTGCTAAAAGAAAATATGCAGAAATAGTTTTATGTTACAAAAAATATAAAAAATTAGATGAAAATCAAAGAAAATTTGTTGAAGATGCAATAAATTTATATAATGAAAAATTTTATAAAATAGCACAAAAATTTAAAAAAAGGAAATTGGTAATATGAATATTTATGTAATAAGACATGGACAAACAGACTATAATGTTAGAAAATTATTTCAAGGTCAAATGGATATAAATCTAAATGAGGTTGGAAAAAAAGCAAGCAGAAGAAACAGCAAAAAATTTGAAGGAGTAAAAATAGACAATATTATATCTTCTCCATTATCACGTGCATATAAAACAGCACAATATATTTCAAAAGTTACTAAAACTCCTATAGAAATAGAAGAAGGACTAAAAGAAAGAAATTTTGGACAAATGGAAGGAAAAGAAAATAGAGAAGATTGTAATATTGAAATGATGCTTGACTATGAAAGAAACTATGATTTATACGAAATTGAGCCAATACAAGAATTTTTTAATAGAGTAGGAATTTGTTTAGAAAAAAATAATATCTAAATATAAAAATAAAGATATTGTTTTGGTAACTCATGCAGGTGTTACTCAGGCAATAGAATTTTATTTTAATGGAATGCCAGCAGATAAAAATTTAGAGGTTTATGCATTAAAAAATTGTGAAGTTAGAAAATATGAGATAAAAGACTAAACAAATGAAAGGAAAGTGTTAAAAATGAGAGAGTATGGTGAGGAAAAAAGCAAAAAGAGAACTTGAAGAATTATTACAAATAATACCAATAAAAATTAAAAATCAAGACTTTATAAATGACGTAAATGAAAACATGAAAAATCAAGAATACAGAATGGCTTTAGAAAAAAGTAGAAGGTTTTTAGATGAAAAAAGAAGCTGAACTAGTAGAAATAAAACCTACAGAAATAGAAGAACTTGATCCTGATAAAATTATAACAGAAACAAAAAAAAAGAAGCAGAGGAAAGCCTATATCCGGAAAAATTAAGAAACTATGCCTTAGAAAAAGACTTTATAGGAATGCTTTTAAATGATCCAAAATTAATGGCAAAATATTATATATTAAATGATGAATGTTATTTCGACAACAAAATATTCTTAGAAATATATAAAGGAATAGTGTTTACAGAAGGTGAAGCATATACACCATATATTGCAAAAAGTGGATATAACTTTGGAAAAAACAATTATGAAATAAATCATACAAAAGAATGCTTAAAATATGAATATGAGTATAAATGTGAAAAAACTTAATATGGAAAAAATATATGTAGAAATAAAAAATTATTTATATTAAGAAAAAATTATACATCAATGCCAATAAAAAAGTATACAAAATGGAATTGTAAAAATAACAGAATATAAACTATATGACCAAATGTCTGAGGAAGAGGTTAAAAGTGCAGTAAATCAGGTTATGGTAACAGATAAATTTAAGCAATCAGTATTAAGTGAGGAACTAACAGACTTTTTTTTGTACAAGGGAACAATAATTTGACAAATGGTCTAGAATTTCCATTTAGAATAATATCAAGTGTATTTAAAGGAATAAGACGTGGAGAAACTATGGCTTTTGCAATGCCATCAAATGCTGGTAAAAGTAGGTTTACAATAAATATAGCAGCTTATGTTGCTTTTATACATAAAAAGAAAGTACTTGTTATTTCAAACGAAATGTCAGAAGAAAAAAATGAAATTATGTTTAATTACAACAATTCTAAATAATGAACCATACCAAAAATTACACGGACAAAAAACTTCACAAATCAGAAGGAGAGCTACTAGAATTTAAGTTTAGACCAGATAATTTAGAAAATGTAAATGTTGATGAAAATGGATATGTAATAAAAGAAAAAAATGAAACACAAGAAGAATTTGTAGCAAGATTAAAAAATATTTCAGAAGAATTTAGAATGACATTAAGAGCAATGGATTGGGTAAAGGAACAAACAGAAAATTCAATATATTTTGTAAATATTACTAACCACACAAATGACGAATTACAAAAAATAATATTAAATTATTATTATAAAGAAAAGATTGAATATATGTTTTATGATACATTAAAACCAGATACAGAAAACATAGGAAATGGTGAGGAAATTAAAAAAACAGCTACAATGTTATCAAATTTAGCACAAAACTTTAGTTTATTTATAGGTTCAACTATACAATTAAATGAAAATGCAACAACTCCAATAAACCTAACTGTAAATGACCTAGCAGTAAGTAAAACTGTAAAAGAAGTATTAGATACATTATGTTTGGTAAAACAAATTAATAATGATCACTTAGTAGATTATGAATATTCAAACCAAGAAGTAGGTTTGCCATATAAAGGTTTACAAAAATTTGATGATCCTGATATAAGATATTATGCTTGTGTAGTTGACAAAAATAGAGCGGGGGCAAAGCCAAAAGTTTTATTTAGGTTAAATTTAGCATATAATTTTTGGGAAGAATTGGGATATTTAAAATTAAAACAATAAAATAAAAAACTCATATTTGAAAAGAAGTCTAAAAAAGGGGAAGATTTCCCCTTAAGACTATCTTTTCAATTATGAGTTTTTATTTTTAACCCCTACAAGGTTTTTCATCTACTTCACATTCGCATTTCTCACCAGGTTTACCTTTTAAACATTTACCCTCGTGATGTCCTTTAAATTCCATATTATAATGACGTACATCATTTACCCAAATGTCAATTGCATATTTTTTTCCAGGGCAAAGAGGTCCGAAAACGAATTCGCCATATTCATCTGTAAAAGTATGAGATACAGGAATTCTCTTTTTTCTTCCATCTTTTCCAAAATCTATTTCAATTAATTTTACTACAGCATCTTTAATAGGCTCTTTAAATACATTTTTTATAGTTCCAAAACTACATCTCTTGCATCTTCTGGTAAAGTAATGTCTAAATCAAATTGTTTTCCATTAGCTATTAAACCATTTACATCAAAACAAGGGCAATGTGGATGTGGTGGTCTTGGCATATTCATTTCCATTCCAATATTTTTATCTTCCATTATTTTTTCCTCCAATATTTTTTAGCAATTAATTGCTTAATATATAGTATGAAATTTGTCGTTTTTTGTTTCTTAAATTTAAAATAAATTGAAAACATATATAAAGTATGATATAATTATGTAAATAAAATTTTATGGAGGTATCAATATGAAATTAATTGATAATGCAACTAAAATTCGGATTCCAAAAGACTCTATAATTGCAATGACAGGGTTACAAGGTGGAGGAAAAACGTTTTTTACAAATAAATATTTCGAAAAGGAAAATATTATTTGTAATGATGAACTGTTTTGGAATGAGTTTAGAAAATCAGGGAAAAAAGAAATGCGGTCAGAGAAAGATTATGATGACATTTGTATAAGAACGAATGAGTTGTTGTATCAAATGTTAAGGAAATACAGTAAAGAAAGGCCTTATACTGTACTTGACTCTGCACCATATTATTTTAAGCAGAGAGTGACGTGTTTAAATGAATTAAGAAAATATTTCAAAAAATGTTATTCTAGTTTTAATATTACCTGATTTTGATACTACGTGGAAACAGCTTCAACAAAGAGAATGCAGTGTAAAGAAAATGAAAGAAGAATTAGGATTAACAGCACCAGATTATGAGACAATGAAATTTAATGAAAAAATCCTGAATCTTCAGATTGAAAACAAAAGCATTGCTGTTGGGGCGGATGTAACATATATTGTAAGAAATCAAGAAAAGATTTCTATTGATACAATGTAAATAATTTTGTTTTTTTTTACATTTATCCCCCTAGTTAGAAATAGCTAGGGGACTTTTCTAAATGATAATAATATAAAATGGAAAAATTACTGATAAAACTTTGCAAAAAGTTTAAAAATATTTATCAAAATATAATATTAGATTTATTAATAAAAAAGAAGCAATTTGGAAATAATATAAAAAAAATGTAATGGAGAGGAAACATTATGTGGGATAAAACAGTTCAAGAAGTTTTGAAAATGACAAATTCAAGTAAAGATGGAATTACTCAAAAACTAGCAGAACAAAGGTTATTATTAAATGGCAAAAACGAGATACCAAAGGGAAAGAAAAAAAGTATAATAGAAATCTTTTTTCAGCAATTTAAAAGCCCAATTATATTAATTTTAATAGTTGCAGCAATATTTTCTATTATTATAAAAAGTTATGCTGATGCAATATTTATTTTGATTGTAGTATTAATAAATGCAATTATTGGAACAACCCAAGAATGGAATTCAAAGAAAAGTGCGGAAAAGCTACAAGATATGATAAAAATGAAAACAAGAGTAATAAGAAATGGAAATATAATAGAGATAAACTCAGAAGAGGTTGTAGTTCGGAGATATTGTGGATTTAGAATCTGGAAGTAAAATTCCAGCAGATTTAAGATTAATTGAAAGTAAAAATTTAAGTATTGATGAATCTATTTTAACACGGAGAAACTAATCCTAAAAATAAAATGACAGATGTTTTAGCAAAAAATACAGAATTAGCTGAAAGATTAAATATTGCATTTGCAGGAACTGTTGTTACAAATGGAAGAGGAAAAGGTGTAGTTATTGGTGTTGGAAAAGATACAGAATTTGGTAAAGTAGCTGAAAATGTGTTACAAACAGAAGATACTAAATCTCCTTTGGAAATAAAACTTAGCAAATTTTCTAGACAGATAAGTATAGGTTTTATCATTTTAGCCATAATTCTAGCAATAATATTGTATTTAAAAAACTATGCGATTTCGGAAATATTTTCAGCAGTTATAGCTCTTACAATATCAGCCATTCCAGAGGGACTTACTATTGCAATGACCATTGTTTTATCAATAGCATCAAACAAAATGGCAAGAAAAAATGTTATAATAAAAAAAGTTAAATTCTGTAGAGAGTTTAGGAAGTTGTACAGTAATTGCAACAGACAAAACAGGAACTTTAACTGCAAATGAACAAACAGCAAAGAAAATTATTTTTCCATCAAATAAAATAGTATATATTAAAGGAATTGGATACAATGATGTTGGTGAAATTAAGTATGAGGGAAATTTGGCTAATGAAATTAAGACCTTAGGTTTAATGGGAATGATAAATAATGAAGCATCATTAAAATTGGAAAATCATAAGTGGAGCCATTCAGGAGATGCAATAGACACAGCATTTTTAGCATTAGGATTAAAAGCATCTATAAATGATGTACCAAAAGCAGAATACAGAATAGCCTATGAACCTGCTCAAAAGTATTCAGCAGTGTTTTTTAAACAAAAAGATAAAATGACAGTTACTGTAAAAGGAGCACCAGAAAGAATATTAGATTTTTGTGAATATATGAATATTGATGGGGAAAATCAAAAAATTGATAAACAAAAATATTATATCAAAATAATCAATTAGCAGGAGAAGGATTTAGGGTAATAGGTGTTGCAAAACTTAATGAAAATAGTTTAGAAATAAAGAAAGAATATAATGAAAATGACATAAAAGGATTAACTTTTTAGGGTTGGTAGGCTTTATAGATCCAATACGAGAAGATGTGGAAGAAGCGGTACAAATGTGTGAAAATGCGGGAATAAAAACGATTATGATAACAGGCGACCAGAAAAAAATACAGCAGAAACAATAGGAAAAAAATTAGGTATTAATAAAATATACTCAAGAGTAACGCCTATGGAAAAATTAGAGATTGTAAATAACTTAAAGGCAGATGATGAATTTGTGGCTGTTACTGGTGATGGAGTAAATGATGTTCCAGCTTTAAAGGCCGCAAATATTGGAGTTGCGATGGGAAGTGGAACAGATATTGCAAAAGATACAGGAAATATGATAATAACAGACGATAACTTTTCTACTATTGTAAAAGGAGTAGAAGAAGGAAGAAGGGCATATAACAATATAAGAAAAAGTCATATATTTGCTGTTATCAACTGGTTTTTCAGAAATAATTTTATTTGTACTTTCAATAATGTTTAATCTTCCAATTCCATTAATTGCAATACAACTATTATGGCTTAATTTAATAACAAATGGAATTCAAGGAGATGCACTTGCATTTGAGGAAGATAAGGAAAATGTGTTAAATAAAAAAAATCAAAAGACAAAAAATATTTGATAATTTAATGATAAAAGAAATAACAATTTCTGCGATTATTATGTCTGTGCTGGAATTTGTTTTTTATGTGTATTTATATAGAATTAAAAATTTAGATATAACTCTTGTAAGGTCATATTTGTTAACATTTATGGTTTTTTTTTGGAAAATATTCAAATTTTTAATTGTAGAAGTGAAAGAATATCAATGTTTAAGATATCTGGAAATAATAATAGATTTTTGATAATTTCAATAATATTAACCTTGTGTATACAAACTATAATTGTAAGAATACCAGAAACAGCAGGATTTTTTGGACTCACAACAATACCTATCGAAAATATAGGAATGTTATTTTTTAGGAACAATTCCATTAATTATGGGAATGGAAATATTTAAGAAGGCATAAGTAAAATCAATGTGAACATTTTGTGAAATATAAAATTAATACTTGTCAAAGGAAAATCTTTATGCTAAAATTGTAAAAAAATTAAAAAAGAAAAAGGAAGAGAAAATGGACAAAGATACAAAAATTGAATTATTAAAAATTTTAGCAATGGTAGTAATTTTAATAGTATTAATTATAGGAATTGTTTGGATGAATAAATCAGATAATGCTTCAAATGGAACAAATAATAATGCTACTACTACACAAGAGGAAGAAGCAAATGATGAGAAAGAAAACACTACTGAAAATGTAGAAGAAAATACTTCAAATTCAGAAGCAAATGAATCAACTAATACAGAAAATGCAGAAACCAATAACGAAAATGCTGAAAATGAAAATAATCAAACAGAATCTGAAAATAATAACAAAGAAAATACAACAGTAACTGAATAATAATAAAGGAGCACTAATTAAGTTTAGTGCTTTTTTTCTGATTGGGGACGGTTCTTTTCGCGAAAAGATCGTTTCTTTTGCATTGGGACCGTTTCTTTTTGCAAAATGATACGGTCCCAATGCAAAATTTTAGGATATTTTCTGAAAAAGGAATTTTCTTAAATAAAAAATATATATGAACCACTAATTATACAATATAGTACTAAAATAATTAGTATAATTCGATGAAATAATTATATATAATTTTAATATATTATTGTATAACAGGAGGTACAATATGGAACCAATACAAAGACTATATAGAAAAGATGAAATGGTTACAAGGAGTTTACATATAGATGAGGATTTATATTGTAAATTACAATATTTATGTGACAATATATACGATACATCTGTAAGCAAGTTAGTAAATATTTGTGTAGAGACAATGTTACTTCATAAAGGTAAAATAAAATTTTATAAGAAACCATATAAGACAGATTCAATATATCGTTCTATATTATTTAGAAACGAATTTTTTGATGAATTAATTAGATTAAGAGATGAAACAGGTATATCTTTTAGTAGATTAGTAAATGGAAGTATTAAGGATTTCTTTGATAAATATGATGGTAGAGCTTTTAAGGTAAGATAATTATAAAAATGCCAACATATAAGAGAATTACTTTGTCTTATATGTTGGTATTTTTCAAACTCGTTTAATTAAAATTATAATTTATTTATTTCATCAATTGAAATGCCGGTTATTTTGTGAATTGTATCAGAGTCTAATCCTTGTGCTTTCATTTTGTTTGCAAGTTCTAATGTTTTATTTTTTCGCCTTGCTCGATGCCTTGCTCAAAACCTTGCTTTAAGCCTTGTTCTAGGCCTTTATCATATCCAGCAGCTTCAGTAGCTTTTTGATCCATAATATACTTTTCACGTAGTTCTGCTAAACGTCTTTCATGTTCATCTTGACTTAATTCGTCTAAAACTTCTTTTGCTTTTTTAACTTCTTCATTACTCATATCGATCACTTTCAGATTAATAATAAATTTTACCCAATCTGCTAAAGCTGTATTATTCATATATTTTTTGAATTTGGATAGTTCGATTATAACAATCTCGATGTCATCTGACTTGCATTTCAATATCGCAATTAATTTTATTATCAATTTTTACTTTAATTTTTAAATTTAATATTTGAATAATTATAAAATATAAATAAATTTGATTTTTTAGATTTAACCGAGTTTGAAAAAATCTTTATAAATTATATGGCGGAAAGCCCACAATGTCAAGAAAAATCGTTCGACATAAAACGACAAAAGCAGCTATATATGTAGCTAGACTACGAGTGTTACGAAAAAATTACATTACATTAACAAATGAATAACATTGCAAAAAGGAATTGAAAATGCGTGCGAAATATGATTAAATAAAACTACAGGATGTGATATCAGTTTTGGGTGTATAATAATTTAAAAAATGAATAAATTAAATGACGGAGGGAAAAGATGAATTTTAAGAATAAAGGTGGAATTACGCTTATAGCTTTGGTTGTAACGATAATTGTTTTGTTAATTTTGGCTCGGTATTAGTATAAGTATGCTGACAGGCCAGAATGGAATATTAAATAGAGCAACAGAGGCAAAGGAAAAAACAGAAACAGCAAGTAAAGACGAAAAAGAAAATTAGCACAAGCGGAAGCTTTAATGAATACAGATGAGACAACATATAAAGGTATTACATTACCAGAAGGATTTGTTCCGACTAAAATTGAAGGAGAGGATTCTATTGATGATGGATTGGTTATAACTGATGGATATGGAAATGAGTATGTTTGGGTGGAAGTCCCTAAAACGACAGAAGTATATTCAACTGCAGGATTAAGTGTGACAGATTTTTCAGACGAAGAATATGGAAAGATAGAATCAGATTTACATTCATATACTGGTATTTATAGAAAAGAACCGAACTATAAGGATAAATGGTATGATGCAAGTGGAGACTTAAATGAGACAAATAAATTAGATTGGTATCAGAGTGAAAAAAAGATTATAATATAGCAAAGCAAAAAATGTTAAAAAGTGTATATCAAAATGGTGGCTTTTGGGTAGGGAGGTATGAAGCAGGAATTGAAGTAAATAGAAAAGAATCTGGTAATGTAACTGAAGTACCGTTATCAAAACAAAATTTATACCCATATAATTATGTGACAAGGACAGAGGCAAAGAAATTAGCGGAACAAATAAATTCAGGAAGTTATACAAGTAGTTTAATGTTTGGGGTACAATGGGATTTGGTGTTAAAGTTTATAGAGGAAAAGACAGTTAGTAAGGCAAATGAAGCAAATAGGAAAAACGTTAGAGAAATAATAGAAAAAACGTTGAATAATGATAGTACCGATATAGGAAATTACAATAATAATTTATGGAATATAACCAACATTAATGCAAAATATTCAATAGATTATGGAAATAATTTTAATGTATTTCCATATAAAAAACATCAACGTCAGATGTATTACTGACGACAGGAGCATATGAAAAATTTTTATTAATTAATATATATGACGTAGCAGGAAATTTAGGTGAATGGACGTTGGAAAAAAATTCTGATGATAGTAGTCCGTGTGTCGTAAGTGGCGGTTCCTATTGTAACAATGGATCGAATAGCTCAGCCAATCATCGTTTTACATATGATACATCTTATAATGACTTTGGTATTGGTTTCCGCATCGGTCTTTGGAAATAACCTTATATACAAATCAAAACAAAAATATCCAAGAATAAAACTTTCTAGGATATTTTTATTTTTTACAAAAAATATTGTATTTTTCGACAATCTATAATAAAATAAAAAACACATAACGAAAGAAGAAAGGGAAGGTAGTATAAAAAGGCAATATATGTAGAAAACTTTTTTTAACTAGCATACTAAAAAAAGACAAAAAAACCAAAGGACAAGTAGTAAAATGTTATTAAAAAAAGAAGAGGTGGTAAAAGTGTTTCAAAACATAACTGAAACAGAAAAAAAAAAGAAGAAAACGGAAAAAAAAATTTAGCCAATGTAATTTCAAAAAAGTATATAATTTTATATATAGTAACATTTATGGTATCAATGGTAAATATGGGATACAATATGTCTCCATTTAGTTTAGCAATAATAGAGCAAGTATAGCAAATGAAATCCCAATAATTGCAGTAATAGGCTTAGCATTAATAGGAAATGGAATTGAGCGGGGCTAAATGGAACCATAAGTTTAATTGTTACATTATTAATATTCTTTTTGCGAGCTTTTTTTTATAAGAGAGCCGAAATACAATGATGCAAGTCGAAATGAAAAAAGTAATGTTATCCAGAAGAATATTTTTTTCAAGCTTAATAGTAAGTGTTGTAAAAATATTCATAACACAATTTTTAATATATGATTTATTAACAGCAATATCAATGTCAATTGTAGCTGTAATCTTTTATAAAATATTTGCAAATTCACTTACTGTAATTACAAGTTATAATGAAAAAATGGCATTTTCAATAGAAGAAGTATTAGGAACAAGTTTGCTATTATCAATTGCGTTATGTAGTTTAGGTAATTTTAGTATACTTGGATTTTCAGTAAGAAATGTGTTATCAATTTTTATTGTTTTAGTCTTAGGATGGAAAAATGGAATCCTAATAGGAACAACGGCAGGAGCAACAATAGGAGTGACACTTGGAATAATTGCAAACAATGAGCCAATAGTAGTTGCAGCTTATGCAATATCAGGTATGATTGCAGGAATATTAAACAGATTTGGAAAAATAGGTGTAATTTGTGGATTTGTACTTGGAAATGTAGTGCTTTCTTATGTTGCAAATGGAATGGTCCAAAATTTAATATTATTTAAGGAAATATTAATTGCAGGAATTGCGCTTTTAGCGGTTCCAAAAAATATCAATCTAAATATAGAAAACATAATAGGAAAAGACAAATTTTTACCAGCTGGAACAAATAGAGGGTTAAATAGAAGTAAAGAAACAGTAAGCAAACTAAATAATGTATCAAAAGTTGTAAAAGAAATGGCAGATACCTACAAAATGTTGCAGCAACCGCAGTTACAGAGGAAGATATCACAGAAAAAAAATAAACAAAAATTTATAACAGAATTACTAAATAATATAGAATATATGGAAACCAATATTTTATATGACACAATAGAAGATGTGGACGGAAAAATAGTAGACGATATATTTAAAGAACTTATGGAAAAACAATTCATAAAAAGAAAGTGATTTACTAAGAATTTTAGCAAGAAACAATAATTATGTTGTAGGATTTGATAAAAATGATGAAAAAACATCAAGAGATGTAGAAAAATGATGGAAGCAATAAATTCTGCATTTAGGATAAGCAAAATGAATTTTATATGGTCAGAAAGACTAAATGAAGAAAAAAGAAACTTTGAAACTCAGCTAAATGGGGTATCAAAAGCAATTTCAGAAATAGCAGATAATATGGAAAAAGAATTATCATCAGATGATTTATTTAATGATAAAAAAGAAGAAATAATATTGCTATTAAAACAAAAAAGAAATTCTAGTACAAGATGTTGCTATAAATAGAAAAGAAAAATGAAAGATATAAAATAGAACTTTATATTGAGAAAAAACGAAAATGAAGATGTTCAAAATATAATTATCAATATATTAAATAAAGTATTAGAAGAAAAAAGTAGTAATTCAAGAAGAAAAAAAAAAGAAATAAAAGGCGAAAATGCAGTTAAATATACATTTATATCAGATGATAAATACATATTAGATGTTGGACATAGTATAGCAATAAAAGATAATATGTCAGTATCGGGGATAGCATAATACAAACAAAGCTAAAAGATGGCAAATACTTAATAGCAATTAGTGACGGAATGGGCTCTGGACCAGAAGCAAGAAAAAGCAGTCAAATTGTTACATCAATGCTTAAGAGACTGTTAAATTCTGGATTTGAAAAAACACATCAGTAGATTTAATAAATTCAAGTTTAATAAACGTATCTGATGATGTTTTTGCAACATTAGATATTGTAATAGTAGATTTATATAAAGGAAACGTTGAATTTATAAAAAGTGGAGCGTGTCCTACATATGTAAAAGATAATAGAAAAATTCAAATAATAAAATCACTTACATTACCTGCAGGAATAGTAAAAAGTGCAAGTACAGATGTTTTTGATAAAGATATTGAAAATAACGACATTATTGTTATGTGTAGTGATGGAATTTTGGATTCTAATATTGAGTATAAAAATAAAGAATTATGGGTTAAATACCTTTTTTAGAAGATATAGAAGTCACAAATCCACAAAAGATTGCTGATATTATTTTAAATGAGTCAGTCGATAATAATTTTGGAAAGATTAAAGATGATATGAGTGTGGTAGTTTGTAAATTTATAAAGAAAATGTAATTTTTTTTGTATTGGGGACGGTTCTTTTTCCGAAAAAGAACCGTCCCCAATCCGAAAAAGGATTGAAATTTTTACAAAATTATATTATAATGTAAAATATTTGAGGAGAAAGGCAGGAGAGATTATGGAAAAAACATATTATTTAACAACACCAATATATTACCCAAGCGGAAAATTTCATATAGGAACAGCCTATACAACAGTTTTAGCAGACGCAATAAAAAGATACAAAAAATTAAGAGGATATGAAACATACCTACTTACAGGAACAGATGAACACGGACAAAAAATAGAAGAAATAGCCAAACAAAATATGAAACCACAAGAATATGTAGATGGAGCAGCAAAAGCAGCAAAAGAATTGTGGAAATTAATGGATATAAATTATGATGACTTTATAAGAACAACTGAAGGCAGACACGAAAAAGTAGTACAAAAAAATATTTGATAGATTAATGGACCAAGGAGATATCTATAAAGGAGAATATGAAGGTTGGTATTGTGTACCTTGTGAAAGTTACTTCCCAAAAACACAATTCGTAGATGGCAATGCCCAGCTTGTGGAAGAAAAGTAAAATTAATAAAAGAAGAATGTTACTTTTTTAATATGAAAAAATATGCACCAAGACTATTAAAATATTATGAAGAACATCCAGATTTTATAAAGCCAGATTACAGAAAAACAGAAATGATAAACAACTTTATAAAACCAGGATTAGAGGATTTATGTGTAACTCGTACTACTTTTTGATTGGGGAATAAAAGTATTAAAAGACCCAAAACACGTAATATATGTATGGTTAGATGCCCTAACAAATTATTTAACAGCACTTGGATATGAATCAGATAATGATGAACTATTCAAAAAAATTCTGGCCAGCTAATTTACATATAGTTGGAAAAAGATATAGCAAGATTCCATTTAATATATTGGCCAATATTCCTAATGGCATTAGATTTACCACTTCCAAAGCAAATATTTGTACATAACTGGATAATGATGAAAGATGGAAAAATGTCAAAATCAAAAGGAAATGTAATCTATCCAGAATTATTAATTGATAGATATGGGTTAGATGCAACACGTTATTTTCTACTTAGAGAAATGCCAGTTTCAACAGATGGAGTATTTTCTCCAGAAGAATTTGTAGAAAGATACAATTTCGACTTATCAAATGATTTAGGAAATTTATTAAATAGAACAATTGCAATGTGTAACAAATATTTTGGGGGAATTGTTCCAAAATATAATGGATGCAAAAATGATGTAGATAAAGAATTAGAAGAATTTGCAAAAAATGTAACATCAAAATTTGAAAAAATCATTTGAGGATTTTGAGATTGCAAATTCACTTCAGGAGATATGGAGTTTAGTTTCAAGAACAAATAAATATATAGATGAAACATCACCTTGGGTATTAGCAAAAGAAGAAAACAAGGAAAAACTTGAAGCTTGTATATATCACTTAATTGAAAATTTAAGAAGAATAGCAATTTTAATTAGTCCATTTATGGAATCTACATCAGAAAAAATGTTTAATCAACTAGGCATAACAAATCCAGAATTAAAAACTTGGGAAAGCCTTGATAATTATGAAAAAATAGAAGATACAAAAGTAATTGAAAAAGGTGAACCTTTATTTATGAGACTAAATGCAGAAGAAGAAATTGAATTTATAAAAAAGTAAAATGAAAAATTAAAAGACTTAAAAGAGAGGGTGTAGTAAATTGCCTAGAAAGAAAAAAAGAACGAGCTAGATTCTAAAGTAAAAAGAAAAGCTAGAATATATAGGACTAGATTTAGACAAGGTACCAAAATCATTAAAAGAATATTCTGACATAAATTTTAGAACTTTAAGAGGATATGATGAAAAAAAAATATAAGCAATATAGATTTATAAATGTAAATGATATTGAAATTCTACTTTCACCAACAAATAGAATTAACACAATAAAAGAAAAGTATGAAAAAAGCAATGCCATTATGTTTTTATTTAGATTCTAAAAATGAAGAAAATTTGATGAATTTTACTGAATTCTTAAATATGATAAATAAGGTAAGTATTCCTCAAATTGAAGAAATAGAAGAAGAACAAAAAATGCTTTCAAAAAAGAAATTCCTTTTTAAGGTAAAGTTTACAGGAAATTATTTATGGCAAATATATTACTCAGAAATATCTAATAAATATTTTATGATAGTACCAATAGAAGATACAGACTATTCTACATTTTTCTATGTTTTGAAAAAGAAAATAGAAAACAAGAAAAATGAAAAGATATTTGTACCTATAAGTTTAGTAGATTATGAAGGCGAAATTCTAAAAAAAGAAGAAATAAAAGATTTAGAAAATTATCTATGGCTATTTACAAAAGACTATCCTACAATATATGAAGTTTGGAACAAAAAAAGGAAGTAAGTTTAAAACATCGTTGGTGAGACTGAACTTTTTGATAAAATAAAAACCTTGTATAAAGTAAAATTAGATAACCCAAAAGAAGCTGCAAAATTCTATAAACTAGTAAAAGCATTATTCATTTTACAAACTGAACTTCCTCGTTATTATAAATTTGAAACAAATATAAATGAGGAAGGAAGTTTGGAATTCTACTTAGATAATTCAAATATAAGATATAGAGTTTTACCAGAATTTATAATGCAACAATATTTAAAATCTGTTAGCTTAAAAAACAAGGTGACAGAGGATTTAGATGAACTTAAAGCTAAATTGGATGTATTAAAAAAAAGAATCAAAAGCTCTAGAAGACGAATATATGGCAAAAGAAAAACAAATAACGACTTTTTTAGAGTGTAAAAAACCTTCTTTGAAAAAGTAAAATATTTCTTCAAATTTGGTGGGAAAAAAAGGAACATCAAGTAAAATTGTAAAAGCAAAGAGCAAAAAAAAAGAAGAGCAAGTAGAAAGAAAAACTAAAAATAAACCAGAAAAAATTTAAAATGGAGCAAAAAAAAATTATACTTTATATGAATTAGAGCAAAGTTTTAAGGAGCTTGAAGCAAAAGAAGACGAGGCCAATAAGGTAGTAATGGATATAAATGCTCTTAAATTAAAAAATAAAAATTTAAAAAGAAGATTGAAAATGCAAGCAGTTATATAGAGGAAATAAACAAACATAAAAAAAAAGCATATTCGAATTCTGGAAATACTCAAACAAAGATGCTGTTGCAACATTAGATGAGGGTGAAGAAGAAGAATTTAATGTAAAAAACTAGAAAAAGTATTTAATTACGAAGATGATTTTGAGGACTTTGGAATAGAAGCAGATAAAGCACAAAGAAATAAACTTACAATTCGGAATTAGACAGTAGCTATATTGCATCGACAGACGTCTTACCACTTTTAAACAGAATGAACTTAAAAATAGCTGAAAATAAAGAGATTTCAGAAAAGCTAAAAAGATAAAATTAGCTAGAGCAAAAGGTGATGACATAGAAACAGATGATGATGATATTTTTAATATCTTTGGAAGGATTAGACAAACAAATAATAAAGAAAGAACAATAGGTAATAAAACTCATAGAGAACAACCACGTGATAGAGTTGAAATTTTGAGTTAAAAAAGAAACAAGAGGAATTGAGCTAAAAAGAAGTTTAGAAAGAGTAATAAAAGATATAAAAAGTGCGATAAAGAAAAATCAGTTATCAGAAGATATGTATGTATATAAATACCCAAAGGTACAAAACAATATAGCATTTACAAACATAATCTTTTTTTTGATAATAAAAATATGACATTACCATTAGGTATGAATTTATCAAATAAAATTTTAGTTGATTTATCAGAAATAACTATAAATGAAGAAAAAACAAAACAAATAAATAAGTTACAGTTTGAGGAAGAAGATGATGATTTTTCAAATATCATAATAAAAAATATTAAATTAAACGAGATTAAATAGAAAAGAGGGGAATAAAAATGCTAGATGATAGAAAGAAAAAGGTTTTGCAAGCAATAGTTGAAGAATATATTAACACTGCAGAGCCAGTAAGCTCAAATGCTTTAATAAGTAAATATGGCTTAGAATGTAGTAGTGCAACAATAAGAAATGAAATGGCAGACCTTGAGAAAAAAGGCTTACTTGACAAAATGCATACATCTAGTGGAAGAGTACCATCAGCAAAAGGTTACAGATACTATGTTGACGAATTAATTAAAGATGATAACATAAGCTTAGAAGAAGTTAAATATATAAGTGATAAACTAGAAACAAAAAGTTAATGAAATTGAAGATTTAACTAAAATAACAGCAAATACTATTTCAGAAATAACTCATTATACTACTGTTACAATAGGCCCTAAAACAGATGAACAAATAATTAAAGAAATAAAATTTGTTTTATTAGGTTCAAGAATGATTTTGGCAGTTATTATGACAGATACAGGAATGGTTAAAGAAACTATTATAAAATTTGATGAGGATGTTAATGAAAAACAAGTTGAAACTATAAATTATATGTTTAATAATAAACTTAAAGGTAAACCAATTGAGACTATAAACCAACCTTTAGAAGAATATTTATATAATGAGATGAAAGGAATGGTTGGGGTAATTAAACCTATAATTACTCAAATTAAAAAGGTTCTATTTGAGGAAAATGAAATCCATCTTCAAGGTGCTAGAAAGGAATTAGATTTGCCAGAATTTAATTCTCTTCAAGTTGCTAAGAATTTTATGAATATTCTAGATGAAAAAGAACTTATTGCAGATATGCTTAATTCAGGCTTTGCCGAGGATATTAATGTTTATATTGGTGGCGAAGATGAGAAGGAACAACTTAAGGATTTTAGTGTTGTTACTTTTAAACATAAGATTGGTAATAAAGATATGGGAACTATTGGTATTATTGGTCCTAAGAGAATGGATTATTCTAAGGTTATTTCGGTTATGAAGTATATTAGTAAGAAATTGAATGAGGGAAATAAAGAATAAAGTCTTGTGTTGTGCAAGACTTTATTTTTTATTAAAAAAATTAGCAAAAAAATACTTGACAACTGCTAAAAAAAAGTATATTATATACAAGAATTTAGCAAACTTTACTTTTGAGTGCTAAAATAACACTAAAAAAAAGAAAGAAGGGATAAAAGTGGCAGAAAAAGAAAAATACTGAAGAAGTAGAAAATATAGAGGTAAAAGAAAAGCAAGAAAAAGTATTACATTCAAATGAAGAATACGATGAATTAAATGATAGATATAAAAGAGTCCTAGCAGAATTTGAAAACTTCAAAAAAAGAAGTCAAAAAAGAAAGAGAAAGCTTATATAATTCTGTTTTAGGGGATATAATAACAGGAATGTTACCTGCAATAGACAACTTAGAAAATGCGGTAAAAGCAGAAAGTAAAGATGAACAATACAAACAAGGAGTTCAACTTGTAGAAAAACAATTCAAAGAATTTTTAAATAAACACAATGTCGAAGAAATACCAACAGATGGACAAATATTTGATCCAAGTTTACATGATGCTGTAGGAAGTGTACAAGACGAAAGTAAACAAAGTCAAGAAATAGTACAAGAATACAGAAAAGGATACAAATTAGGAAGCAAGGTATTAAGACATTCAATGGTGGTAGTTAATAATTAATAAATATAAAGGGAGGAAGATTATAATGGGAAAAATTATAGGAATTGACTTAGGAACAACAAACTCATGTGTAGCAGTTATGGAAGGAGGAGAACCAGTAGTAATACCAAATGCAGAAGGAGATAGAACAACTCCATCAGTAGTTGCATTTTCAAAAAATGGTGAAAGACTAGTTGGACAAATTGCAAAACGACAAGCAGTTACAAACCCAGACAACACAGTAATATCAATAAAAAGAAAAATGGGAACAAGTGAAAAAGTAAAAATAGAAGGAGATACATTCTCTCCACAAGAAATTTCTGCAATGATATTACAAAAATTAAAAACAGATGCAGAAAGTTATTTAGGACAAAAAGTTACACAAGCTGTTATTACAGTTCCAGCATACTTTAGCGATAGCCAAAGACAAGCAACAAAAGATGCAGGAAAAATAGCAGGTCTTGAAGTTTTAAGAATTATAAATGAGCCAACAGCAGCAGCATTAGCTTATGGAATGGATAAAGAACAAGACCAAAAAATATTAATATATGACTTAGGTGGAGGAACATTCGATGTTTCAATCCTAGATATTGGTGATGGAGTATTCGAAGTTTTAGCAACAAATGGTAACACACACTTAGGAGGAGACGACTTCGACCAAAAAAAATTATAGATTACCTAGTATCAGAATTCAAAAAATCTGATGGAATCGACCTAAGTACAGATAAAATGGCAATGCAAAGATTAAAAGAAGCTGCTGAAAAAGCTAAAAAGACTTATCAGGTGTTGGACAAACAAATATCAATTTGCCATTTATCACAGCTGATTCAACAGGTCCAAAACACTTAGATGTAACACTTACAAGATCAAAATTCGAAGAATTAATAAAAGACTTAGTAGATGCAACTGCAGGACCAGTTAACCAAGCACTTAAAGATGCAGGATTAACAGCTCAAGATATCCACAAAGTATTATTAGTTGGTGGATCTACAAGAGTTCCAGCAGTTCAAGAAGCAGTTAAGAAAATAACTGGAAAAGATGCAGATAAGGGAATAAACCCAGATGAATGTGTTGCAATTGGTGCAGCTATTCAAGGTGGTGTATTATCTGGAGACGTTAAAGACTTAGTATTACTAGATGTAACACCTCTATCACTAGGAATTGAAACTTATGGTGGAGTATTTACAAAATTAATCGAAAGAAATACAACAATACCAACTAAAAAAAATCACAAATATTCTCAACAGCAGCAGATGGTCAAACATCAGTTGAGGTTCACGTATTACAAGGTGAACGTGAAATGGCAGCGTATAACAAAACATTAGGAAGATTCCAATTAACAGGAATTCCAGCAGCACCAAGAGGAGTACCACAAATAGAAGTTACATTTGATATAGATGCAAATGGTATAGTTCATGTATCTGCTAAAGATTTAGCTACAGGAAATAGCCAAAATGTTGCAATTACAGCTTCTACAAACTTATCAGATGATGATATCGAAAAAGCTGTTAAGGATGCAGAAGCACATGCTGAAGAAGACAAAAAGAGAAAAGACGAAATTGAAGTTAAAAATAATGCTGAAAGCTTAGTATATAATAGTGAAAAAACTCTAAATGAACTTGGAGACAAGGTTAGTGGAGAGGAAAAAGCTAAAATTGAAAATGAAATTGAAGCAACTAAAAAAAGCCTTAGAATCAAACGATACTGAAGCAATTAAAGAAGCAACAGAAAAATTAACAAAAGTATTCTATGAAATGAGTGAACAACTATATAAAAATGCAAATCCAAATGCAGGAGCAGAAGGAGCAGAAGGTGTAGACCCAAATGCTGGAAATGAAGCAAATGATAATGGAAATGTATATGATGCTGATTATAAAGTAGAAGATGACAATAAATAATTGTAAAGAAGTTAAAAGAGGTTGGAAACAAAATGTCCAACCTCAAACTTTGATAAAGGACGAAAAATTAGTTGGAGGTGAAAAAGGTGGCAGAGAAAAAGGATTATTATGAAATACTAGGTGTAAGCAAAACGGCAACAGATGACGAACTAAAAAAAAGCATATAGAAAGATGGCAAAAAAATATCATCCAGATGCAAATCCAGATAATAAAGAGGCAGCAGAAGCTAAATTTAAAGAAGTAAATGAGGCTTATGAAGTGTTATCAAATCCACAAAAAAAGAAAAATGTATGACCAATTTGGAACAGCAGATCCAAGTGGTGCAGGATTTGGAGCAGGAGGACCATTTGGTGGTGGAAATGGATATTATTCATATACATCATCAGATTTTGGCGATTTTGGAGACTTGGGAGATATATTCTCATCATTCTTTGGTGGTGGATTTGGAGGTCAAAGAACAAATTCAAGAAGAAATAATGGACCACGAAAAGGTGAGGACTTAAATATAAGCATAGAAATAACTTTTGAGGAGTCTTTCTTAGGAACAGAAAAGGAAATTATTGTTAATAGACAAGAGACTTGTACAGAATGTAATGGAACAGGAGCCAAAAAAGGAACAAGTCCAATAAAATGTCCAACATGTAATGGAACAGGTAATGTAACAAGTTTCCAAAATACAATATTAGGAAGAGTTCAAACTACAAGACCTTGCTCAGAATGTAGGGGAACAGGTGAAATTATAAAAGAGCCTTGTGAACATTGTCATGGAAAAGGAACTGTTAGAAAAACGCCAAAGGTTAAAGTTAAAATTCCAGCAGGAATAAATGATAACCAAACAGTGGTATTAAGAGGTCAAGGAAATCCGGGAACAAAAAGGTGGACCTGCAGGAGATTTATACATAACTGTTAGGGTTAGAAAAAAGTAGTATTTATAAGAGAGATGGAAATAATGTATATTGCGATATTCCTGTTACAATTACACAAGCAACATTAGGTGCAGAACTTGAAATTCAATGGTAGATGGAACTAAAGAGATTTATAGAATGCCTGATGGCACTCAAACTGGTACGCAATTTACTATCCGTGCGAAAGGATTTAAGAGCTTAAATTCTACTGCTCAAGGTAATTTTATTTTTTTAGAGTTGTTGTTCAAACTCCTAGAAAACTTACTAAGGAGCAAAGAGAACTTATGGTTGAACTTGCTAAAACTATGAATGAGCAACCACCTGTGAAGAAACGCGGATTGTTTGGGTAAAATATAAATAAATGAGGTATGTTAAGTGCAGTATATTGGAGAACTTAATTTGGAAAATATAGGAGAATACAGAGAAAAGGCAATAACTAGTGAAGTGATATTAACGGATGAAAGATTGAATGAACATATATTAATAAAACATTTTGACGAATATATGGAGTTAAAACCTTATCTAAAAAATATTATAGAGAGTCCAGATTTAATATTAAGTGATAATAGAAATGAGGATACTATTATATTATTAAAAAGAATAAATGAGATTGAAAAAAATGGAAGAGTTGTAATAAAAATTGCTATAGCAGAAGATAAAGAACATCCTAAAAACTCAATCTTGACATTGATGAAGCTAAATGAAAGAACATGGAAACAAACAATCAAAAATACAGGAAATATAATATTTAAAAATTTCTAGACAAAACTGAATTAAAGTGATATAATTAACATACAATAAGAAGGGTTATTTGAAGTGGACAATTGTGCCCTCCACACACCTACTAATAAATAGGTCAAAAGAGATGTAGGATTTGGCACACCTACCAAATAGCCAAAAGAAAGAAACCACTTAGCAGTGGTTTCTTTGGTTTTAATCTACAAACTCAATTAAATTTTTCCCCAATTTACTAACTCTAGCCAAAGAATAAACATCAAATCCGCTATTAACTAATTTATCATGCCCAGGCTGAAAAGCCTTCTCAATAACAATTCCAACGCCTTTAACATTACAATTAGCCATACTCAAAATTCTAGAAGTACCTAAAACAGCTTCGCCATTAGCCAAAAAATCATCAATAATTAAAATATTGTCATTTTCATGTAAAAAATTTTTTAGAAGCAGTTAAAATATAATCAGAATTCTTAGTATAAGAATGGACAGTTGTTTCATAAACATCTCTATTTAAAATACTTGAATGTTGTTTCTTAAAAATAACCATAGGAACATTCAAAATATTTGCAGTTGCAAAAAGCAGGAGCAATCCCTGAACTTTCTATAGTTACAACTTTTGTGATATTTTTATCTTTAAAATAATTAGCAAAACATTTTCCGATTTCAGTCATTAAATTTGTATCAACTTGATGGTTCAAAAAACTATCAACTTTTAAAATATTTTCATTTAAAGCAATTCCTTCTTCTAATATTTTTTTTTTTAATAAATCCATATGAATACCACCTTTTTATATAATAATACTTAGTATAACACAAAATCAAAGAAAATTGTTTATTTTTGCAAAAAAAATGTAGTAAAATAAATAAAAATCATAAATAGTGTAACAATAAACACAAGAAATGGAGAAATTTTATGAATGAAAAAGAAGAGATGATTTTAAACTTTATGAAAGATGAAGATTATGTGCCAATGAAAGCAAAAGAAATGGCAATGGTCTTAAATATTTCAAAAGACAGATATAATGAATTAATAGAAGTATTAAATAAATTAGAAGCAGACCTAAAAATAGTAAAAAACAGAAAAAATAGATATAGAATAAATGATGAGAAAATTTTAGAGGGAATATATAGAAGAAATAGCAAAGGATTTGGATTTGTAAAAATAGATGGAGAAGAAGATGAAATATATATTTCAAAACAAAATTCAAATAAAGCATTTAATGGAGATAAAGTAATAATTGAAATTATAGATGAAGGAAATAAAAATAAAAGCCAAGAAGGAAAAGTTATAAAAGTAGTAGAACACGCTAAAAATACGGTTGTCGGAACATTTGAATTTAATAAAAATTTTGGCTTTGTAGTTCCAGATGATAAAAGTTTCGGAACAGATATATTTATATCTAAATCAAATATGGGAAAAAGCAAGAAATGGACACAAAGTTTTAGTGGAAATTACAAAATATCCTGAGGGAAATAAGCACGCAGAAGGAAAAGTTTTAGAAGTTTTAGGTAGACCAAATGAAGCAGGAGTTGATATGTTATCCTTAATAAAAGAATATGGTTTACCATCGGTTTTTCCAGAGGAAGTTGTAAATGAGGCTAAAAGTAAAGGCGACAAGATAGATAAAAATAAAATAAATGGCAGAGTAGATTTAAGAGATAAAGAAATTTTTACAATAGATGGAGAAGATGCCAAGGACTTAGATGATGCAGTTAGAGTAGAAAAATTGCAAGATGGAAATTATTTGTTAGAAGTTCATATAGCAGATGTGAGTGAATATGTAAAGCCAGATTCTCTTTTAGATAAAGAAGCATATTTAAGAGGAACAAGCATTTATATGTTAGGAAGAGTTATACCTATGCTTCCAAGAGAACTATCAAATGGAATTTGCAGTCTTAATATGAATGAAGATAGGTTTACATTAAGTTGTTCAATGGTTATAAACAATAAAGGAGAAGTAGTTGATTCTAAGGTATATAAAGGATTAATAAGAGTTACAGAAAGAATGAACTATAACGATGTTCAAAAAATATTGGACAAATCTGATGAAAAAGTTCTAAAAAGATATGAAAATATATTCCAGAATTTGAATTAATGGCAGAGCTTGCAAATATTATAAAAAAGCAAGAAGACTAGAAAAAGGATATATTAATTTAGATTTACCAGAAAGTAAAATCGAGCTAGATCAAGACGGATGGGCAATTGATGTTCATAAATATGAAACACATTTTTCAAATGAAATAATAGAGCAATTTATGCTTACAGCAAATGAAACAATAGCTGAAAAATTCTACTGGTTAAATGCACCTTTTATATACAGAATACACGAAGAGCCAGATATTGATAAAATAAAAAGAAGCTAATAAATTTTTATATAATATGAACTTAAAAATAAAAAGCAAACAAAGACAAAATTCATTCAAAAGCATTTGCAATGGTTTTAGATGAGGTAAAAGGAAAAGAAGAAGAAAGAGTTGTATCAAATTTATTACTTAGAACTTTAAAACTTGCAAGATATAGTGATGAAAATATGGGACATTTTGGTATTGCAAGCAAATATTATTGCCACTTTACATCGCCTATTAGAAGATATCCAGATTTATTTATACACAGAGTTATTTCACATTACCTAGATTGTGGATATGATGTGGATAACGAGTTTTTAGAAAAGTATAAGGTCCTTGCAAATCAAGCAGCAATTAATTCTTCGGAAAGGGAGAAGATTGCAACTAAAACAGAAAGAGAAGCAGATAAAATTAAGAAAGCAGAATTTATGGAAAAACATATTGGAGAAGAATATGAAGGTGTTGTATCTAGCATTACTTCTTTTTTGGTATGTTTGTTGAATTGGAAAATACTGTTGAGGGCTTAGTTGGCTTTAGAGATATGGGAAATGAGTATTTTATTTATGACCAAGATAGAAAGATTTTAGTTGGGGAAAATAGTAAAAAAAACTTTTAAGATTGGTGATATTGTTAAAATTAGAGTTAAGGATGCAAGTAAGGAGCTTAGACAGGTAGATTTTGAAATTGTTTAAGTACAGTTATTTACAAAATGTAGAAAAGATGATATAAGTAACTTAGATTAATACTTGAAGTATAGGAGAAAATTTATGTTAAAAATAAATTAAATATTGAAAATCAATATGAATTAGATAGAGAAGAGGAAAGAATTACAAAAATAAAAGCAGCTAAATTATTTAAAGAGGGTATATTAGATACATTTGAAGTTGGAACATTTAAAGGTTTATCTCAAATACACAAATTTTTATTTGAAGATGTTTATGAGTTTGCTGAAAAAATCAGAAACGAAAATATTGCTAAGGGAAACTTTAGATTTGCATCTGCAATGTATCTAAAAGAAGCTTTGGAAAAAATAGATAAAATGCCACAAGAAACGTTTGAGCAGATAGCCGACAAATATGTTGAAATGAATGTGGCACATCCGTTTAGAGAAGGAAATGGTAGGAGCTCAAGAATATGGTTGGATTGTATTTTGAAGAAGCAAATTGGAATTTGTGTTGATTGGAGTAAAATTGATAAACAAGATTATTTGCTAGCTATGGAACGTAGTCCAATTAAAGATTTAGAGATAAAGGAGCTGCTAAAAGGTGCTTTGACAGATAAAATTAATGATAGAGAAGTTTATATGAAAGGATTAGACGCAAGTTATGCTATTGAGGGGTATAGTGTTTATTGTGCTAGCGAGCTAGATTAAAATAAAAAATCGGTATTAGTTATTATACCGATTTTTTTATTTTTTGATTTTCTAGGATAAGGATTTCTTTCATCAGTTAATCCAACAATGTAATCTAAAGAAGTATTATAAATTTTAGCTAATTTGATTAATATATCTACTGGAAAATCTCGATTGCCACTTTCGTATCTGGCATATTGAGGTTGTTTCATTTTAGTTTTGGCAGCTATATATTCTTGTGTATAGTCGTTATCAATTCTTAGTTCTTTTACTCTTTCATATTTCATAATATTTTGTTCCTTTTTTATAAATTATTATTGACATTTTATAACTAATTGGATATACTTTATATTAAATATAACCATAAGGTTATAAAAAAGACGCTTGAACAAAAGAAAGGAATGAATTTTTTATGAAAAAATGTGATAAATTTGGTGGAGTAAATGGTATTACACTGATTGCGTTAGTAGTAAGTGTTATTGTTTTACTAATTTTAGCACGGGATAAGTATAAGTATAATTACAGGAGAAGACCGGAATTTTAGTCAGAGCAAAAAATGCAAAAAGAGAAAACCGAAATATCATCTAAGGAAGAGAAAATGAGAATGGAAGATTTGCAGGAACTAATGAGTGTTAATGGAGAAAATTATATAAAAAATGATGATTTACCAGAAAATAAAGAATTAAAAGATTTTATTACAGAATGGACCGTTAACAGTGGAGATACAATAGTATTGCCTATTTATGAAAAACAGGAATATGATGAAGAAAGAGGAGAAAAAGAAAACGGAGTTTAGTTACGATTTTAGGGTGGATTATGGAGATGGTACGATAGTTAATGTAAAGAGTTATAACGACGAAAATAGAAAACATACATATAGTGAATCAGGAACATATACTGTCAAGATTAATGGAAAATGTGAAGGCTTTGGATTTAACTTTGTTAGTGAAAGTAAATTAAAAATAACTAAATTGATACAATGGGGTGTTATAAAAGCAAAACATTATGATTTTTCAGAATGTTCTAATTTGAAAGGAACAATACCTTTGCCATCGAGAAATAGCTTTAGCGATGTAGAAAGTTTCAGATTGTTATTTTATAAATGCGAAAAAATGACGGGCAATATACCTAAAGATATGTTTAAATATGCTAATAATGTTATAACTATGGCAAACACATTCAATTGGGCGTCAGGTTTTACAGGAAGCATTCCACAGGATTTATTTTGCGAATTGTGGAAAAGTTACTAATTTTAGATATACATTTGCAGGAACGAATTTAAATGGAAAACCTTCTGGAAAGCTATTTGAAAATAATAAAGAAGTTATAAATTTCGATGGTACTTTCTCGGATTGCTCGAATTTAGAGGGAGCTGCCAAGTGATATATATTCATATAGTTATAAAATTAAAGTAATAAAAGGAATTCTTGTTAGAAATAATTTAACTATTAAAAATATATATTTGAATTCACCTAATATTGAAGTGTTTAATAACAATTATCTAGACAGTAGTGGTGAAGAAACAATTATTATTTATGTACCTAAAAATTCTAATACCGAAAAAAACAATAAGAGAAAATTATAAAGATAAAGATTACTTGAAAATAGAATATATTTAAAAGTGAAACTATTGATATTTAGGTAAAGTATCAATAGTTTCACTTTTAAACTGTTACTAATTTGATGTAAGGTCCGTTAAAAAATATAAAAAATTATTTAGATACAATTTTCCTACTAAAATCCAAATTACCCCAAGAATCATTTTCAAACCCCAAAGTAAAAACGTTAGTAGCCAAAATATCCTTATTCATCAAAATCTGCAAATTTTTATTTCCATTACCATCAACAAATTTTTTAACAGAAGTAACAATTTTAGCACTTGGATTTTTATGCTTAATCTTACTTACCAAATTTTTACCTTTATCATTAAAACCTAGAACCCTAACATAGGGAACAACCTTTTTTAGAAATATCAATATCCTTTTTAGAAATTCCTAAAAGAGCATACAAAAAGAATTCTTCTAATTCTAGTTTTAGTATATCTTTTAGAACAAACAATATTAACAAAATCATCTACTGTATTACAAGAAAGAGCAGCCTTTTTTTAATTAAATGTTCTAGTCCTTCAGAAACATCAGGAAGTTTTTTTATTTCTTCTAGGCTCATCAAACGTAAATTATATAGAGCAATTTTTTTCGAACTTCGAAAAATCTCTAACAAAATGACCTTTATTTATTTCTTCTTTTAAAATAGTATAAGAACTAGGAGTAAGTGCATCTTTAAGATTAGCAGTATTGCCTGTTTTAAGCATATTTCTAATAGAAGTGCTACTGCTAATTGAACCAGTATAATCCAAGGTCAAATGACCTGAAGATTTTCTTGGAATCAAAACAGGTTTTATTCTAGAACGATATTTTTTTCAATGCTTTTAAATATTCAATTCCCAAAATGTTATTTGGTTCAGATAAAATATTCTTATAAGAAAAGTCTTTCAAGTAGCTCAAAATAGCATTTTCTCTTGCCTTAGGAAAGGAAACTCCTTTAGATAATTCATCAGCTAAAAATGCTTTAAATTCTTTAGGTTCTTCATATAAAACATTTGCAATTATATTTAATTTATTAAGTTCTTGACATTCGGCACCAAAAAGATAAATGGTCAACAACTTTTAAGGAGTTTAAAATTTTTACAGCACCATCTGCAAAATTTTCTGCACTTGATACTGAATATATAGAGAGGGAAGTTCAATAACCAAGTCAGCTCCGCCTGCTAATGCCATTTCAGCTTTTGTCCATTTATCTACGATAGAACTTTCACCACGTTGGGTAAAGTTTCCACCAATAAGCGCTATTACATAATCATCTTTTGTGAGTTCTTTAGATTTTAAAATATGATATAAATGTCCATTGTGAAATGGATTATATTCAGCAATAATACCTAATACCATAAAAAATTTGTCCTTTCAAAAAAATTATGTTTATGATATCATAAAAACGTTTAAAAATCAATAAAAATTTAGACTATTGACAACTTTTAATCAATATGATATAAAAAAATCATACATATTATGAAAAAGACCTAAAAATCCCGTTTAAAATAGCAACATACGGGAAAAAATATTTTTAGGAGGTAAGAGTTATGGAAAAAGTAAAAATTGTCCAATATGGATGTGGAAAGATGAGCGCATACACAATGAGATATGCTATCGAAAAAGGGTATGAAATTGTAGGAGCATTAGACATCAATCCAAATGTAATTGGAAAAGACATTTCAGAAATCATTGGATGTAATTGTGGGGAAAAAAGGAGTAAAAGTTGCGGATGTAAAAGATGCACGTAAGGTTTTAGAAGAAACAAAGCCAGATGTATGTATAGTTACAACAATGAGTTTAATGAGTGACTTAGACGAAGCACTTACATTATGTGCAGAGCTTGGAATAAATGCAATAACAACTTGTGAAGAAGCATTTTATCCAGAAGCATCAAATCCAAACTTGACAGAAAAATTAGATAAATTAGCAAAAGAAAATCATTGTACAATAACAGGAAGTGGATACCAAGATGTATTTTGGGGAAATTTAATTTACACTTTAGCTGGTGCAACACATAAAATAACAAAAATAAAAGGAAGTTCATCATACAATGTAGAGGACTATGGAATAGCACTTGCTCAAGTTCATGGTTCAGGAATGACTTTAGAAGAATTTGACGAAAAGATAGCTGCAGCAGACAAAATAAGTATGGAAGAAAGACAAAAAATAATAGAAAGTGGAACATATACACCATCATATATGTGGAATGTAGTTCCTTGGCTTGCAGACAAATTTGGATTTACAATAACATCTATGACACAAAAATGTGTGCCAATAGTTGCTAAAGAAGATATTCATTCAAATACATTAAATATGGACATAAAAGCAGGAAATGCAACAGGAATGAGTGCTGTAGTTACTGCAGAAACTAAAGAAGGCGTAGTAATTGAAGCGGAATGTATAGGAAAAGTATATGACAAAGATGATGTAGATACAAATGATTGGACAATATTTGGAGAACCTGATACAAGAGTTGTTATAACTGAACCTAAAGCAGTTGAACTTACTTGTGCAAGTATTGTAAACAGAATACCTGATTTAATAAAAAGCAGAAGATGGATTTGTACCAACTTCTAGAATGGGAGATTTGAAATATTAATATTTTTCTGATTGGGGACGGTTCTTTTTCAGAAAAGGAACCGTCCCCGATGGAAAAAAAAGGAGCAAAAAATGGAAAGAGTAGACAAAACAAACTATTACCTAGACATAGCAGAAACAATACTAGAAAGAGGAACATGTTTAAGAAACAATTATGGAAGTGTAATCGTAAAAATGACGAAATAATATCAACAGGGTACAGTGGAGCACCAAGAGGCAGAAAAAATTGCCTTGATTTGGGATATTGTATACGTAAACAAAAAACAGATTTAAGTGGTGCTGGATATGAAATGTGTAGATCTGTACATAGTGAACAAAATGCTATAATAAGCGCAAATAGAAGAGATATGCTAGGTGCAACATTATATTTGGTTGGAATTAATAAAAGAAATGGTGAATACATAGCAGATAATTATCCTTGTACATTATGCAAAAGAATGATAATAAATGCAGGAATAGAAAAAGTCGTTATGAGAGATAACAAACAAAATTACAGAATAGAATATGTAGAAGAATGGATAAAAAATGATGATACATTAAATTAAATAGGATTTATTTTAGCCAAGAAAATTAGCTAAAATAAATCCTAAAATTAAACTTAAAATTGAAACAAATCCTGTTAAATCAAAAAGTAAATCCGTGGATATAATATGAAAACAGAGCCCAGTGTAAAAAGCCTATTATTGCAAAAAAAGTTTGAGGATAAAATTTATCTAATAAAAATTTAGTTAATTTCATAAAAAATATACTACCAATTATAATTCCAATTCTAATGGAAAAAGAAAGGGTAAATATATGATAGATACAGCATCTAAGTAATGTTCATAGATCCCTAAAAGCATCAAAATTAAGGTATTACTAACACCTGGTATAATTATGCCTGCTGACATAAGAAATCCAGAAATTATTAAAAATAAAAAATTATAATTTACATCATTAAATCGAGAAATCTTTTTTTCTAAAATGACGAGCAAAATTCCAACCAAAAGTGTTACAAATGTAAAAATTAAATAAGAAGGTTTAAATTTTACTTTAGATGTACAGGTCTTAACTAAAGCTGGAATGCTACCTAAAATTAAACCAATAAAAATAAATTTTATTTGGATTGGATATGCAAAAAATAAATATTTTAAAATATTACCAAACAAAACAATTCCAATTAAAGAGCCAAGTCCAATTGGAAATAGATATTTAAAATTTTCTTTTATATTCTTAAAAAAATTTAATACACAATTAAGTAAATTTTCATAAATTCCAAAAATGACACACAAAACGCCACTACTTATTCCAGGCAGAATAGCACCTGCGCCGATTAAAATTCCTTGAAAAAAGCTTTTTAAAAATTTCAAAAAATCAGCTCCTTATAAATAAATATATGTATTAATTCTATAAATATACCGATTTTTCATAAAACAAAATAAAAAATAAGGTCAGGCACTTTTTATTTTTACACACATATAATTGTGTAGAGAAAAATGGAGGTGCTTATATGTGTTTTGGCATTTTTATGACAGGTTTTTTACAATTTTTAAAACAGCCATATTGGTTGTTCGGATATATTACTGGAACAAATTTATTTCCAGAACCATTAACCCCAGAAGAAGAAAAGATAGCAATAGATAGGCTTGCAAGCGGAGATGAAGAGGCCAGAAATTTGCTTATAGAGAGAAATTTAAGACTTGTAGTTCACGTATGTAAAAAATATGCAAATACAAATATTGACCAAGATGATTTGCTTTCAATTGGTACAATTGGATTGATAAAAGGAGTAAATAGTTTTAAGCCTGAAAAAAGGTTCTAAGCTTTCTACTTACGTCTCAAAATGTGTGGATAACGAGATTCTAATGATGCTTCGTTCAACTAAAAACTTAATGCTGAGGTTCACTTGAATGAGCCTATTGGAAAGGATAAAGATGACAATGTTATAACCTTAGAAGAAGTTTTAGAAAATGACGATAAATGTTTAGATGATGTTGTCGATACTAAAATGAAAATAAGGAAAATGTATAATAAAATTAAAGAAGTACTTAAAGATAGAGAGAAAACTATTATTGAACTTAGATTTGGCTTAAAAGGAGGAAAGCCTAAAACTCAAAAAAGATTGCAAAAATGATGGGAATTTCTCGTTCTTATGTTTCAAGAATTGAGACTAAGGCTATTGAGAAGTTGGCTGATGGGTTTAGAATAAAATTCCAAAACCATTTGCAAACCCTAAAAAAATGTTATAATAATAAGTAGCCAAGAAAAATAAAAAGAAGGTGAAAATTATGAACAAAAAAAATAAAATATATAATAATATCATTAATAGCAATTCTAATTATAACAATCGCTATAATAATAGTAATAAAATACAATGAATCAAAAGAAACAGTAACACCTATAGAAGAACCAGAAAATACATCAGAAGAAAATGTAATGGTTATAGGGATAAATACTGAAAATACAACGAGTCAAGAAGAGCAAAAACAACCAGAAAATAATAATAAACACCAGAAGAACCAACTCAAGAACCGAATCAAGAACCAGAACAAACAAGAGATGCATCGGCACTAACACAAGAAATATACAATATGAATACAACAATAGGAACTCTATACATACCAAAAACAAAATATAAATACAAAAGTATATTGCAATCCAGATCCGAAAAAGATGGAAAAAAATGCCAGCATTTTTATACACATCAGGAGGACTAAATCAAGTTGGAATCACATTATTTGTTGGTCATAATAGAAGAAATGGAAAAATGTTTTCAAATAATAAAAAACTAGCAGTAGGAGATATTTTCTATTTTACAGACTATGAAGGAAATAAGAAAAAAATACACAATATATTCTAAATTTACAACAACATCTGATGATACATCATTTCTAAATACCAATGTAGATGTACCAACAATTGCCTTATCTTGTTGTACAGATGCTAGTGATGATAATAGAATAATAATATTAGGAAGAGCTGATTAAAAATGAAAAAAAAAAGAAGGTACTATTTATATCGAGTACAGGAGGGCATTTAAATGAATTATTACAATTAAGCCCATTATTTGAAAAATATGATTATAATATAATTACAGAGAAAGATAAAACAAATGAATATTTAAAAAGAAAAATATGGAAAAAAAAGTAAAATACTTGCCTTATGGTACAAAGAAGTCATCTATTAAAATACATATTTATATATTTTTTATTTAATATTAAAAACAATATATTTATATATTTTAATAAGACCAAAAGTAATAGTAACAACAGGTACTCACACGGCAGGACCAATGTGTTATTTAGGAAAAATTTTTGGGAGTAAAATAATATATATAGAAACAATTGCAAATATAAATAAAAAACTGCAACTGGAAGACTAATATATCCAATTGCAGATTTATTTATTGTGCAGTGGGAGGAAATGCTTAAGTTATATCCAAAAGCAGTATATGGAGGATCAATTTTTTAAATTTTGCGAAAAAACACCAATGCAAAAATTTTTTGCGAAAAGAAACGGTCCTTTCGCGAAAAGAAACAATCTTTTCAGAAAAAGAAACGGTCCCAATGTAAAAAGAAACAATCTTTTCGGAAAAAGAACCGTCCCCAATCCAAAAAGGAGAAAAAGAAATGATTTTAGTACTATTAGGAACACAACATAACGAATTTACAAGACTACTACAAGAAGTAGAAAGTTGTATAGATAACCAAATAATAAAAGAACAAGTAATTGTGCAAGCAGGTTTCACAAAATATAAAAAGCGATAAAATGGAAATATTTGATATGATATCAAAAGAAGAGTTAGACAAATATATGTCAAAAAGCAAATTTAATAATAACACACGGTGGAGTTGGTTCAATTATAATGGCCTTGGAAAAAAGGCAAAAAGGTAATAGCTGTACCAAGACTTCACGAATATGGTGAACACGTAAATGACCATCAAAGGCAAATAATAAAAGTATTTAGTGAAAAAAATTATTTAATAGGAATTCAAAATGTGGAAGATTTACCAGAAGCAATAAAAGAATCTGAAACTTTTGAACCTAATGAGTATAAAAATAATAATCAGAAGATGCTAAATATAATAGAAGATTTTATAGAAAAAGTTTAAAATGGATGTGAATATTAATGGAAAATGAAAACATAAGTAGTCCGGAAGTGGCAAATGTGCAGGAGGAAAGATTAGAAACTACACTTAGGCCACAGACACTTGATGAATATATTGGACAAACCAAAGTAAAAGAAAGTATGAAAATATACATAGAGGCAGCGAAAAAAAGAGAAATGAACCTCTTGATCATTGTTTATTTTATGGACCTCCAGGTCTTGGAAAAACAACAATTTCTGGAATAATTGCAAATGAAATGCATTCTAAAATAAGAATAACATCGGGTCCAGCAATCGAAAAGCCGGGGGATTTGGCAGGAATCCTTACAAGTTTGGAGGAATATGATGTTTTATTTATTGACGAGATACATAGATTAAGTAAAAGTTGTAGAAGAAATTTTATATCCTGCCTTAGAAGATTTTGTTTTAGACATAACAATAGGAAAAGGACCAGAAGCAAAATCTATTAGGTTAGATTTACCTAAATTCACCTTAATTGGAGCAACTACAAAAGCAGGTTCACTTACAACGCCACTTAGAGACAGATTTGGAATTGTGCAAAAATTAGAACTTTATTCTGTAAAAGATTTAAGTACAATTATTAAACGTTCAAGTAGAATTTTAGGAGTAAAAATAGATGATGATGCAAGCGTAGAAATTGCAAGAAGAGCAAGAGGAACACCTAGAATTGCAAACAGATTACTAAAAAGAGTTAGAGATTTTTCTTTAGTATTATCAGATGGAAAAATAGATTTAAAGATTGCAAAGTATGCATTAAATCAATTAGAAATTGATGAATTAGGTTTAGAAGAAACAGATAGAAAAATGTTATCTATGATGATTGTTCAATACTCAGGGAAGACCAGTGGGAATTGAGGCTTTAGCAGCATCCTTGGGTGAAGAAATTGACACAATTGAGGACGTATATGAACCTTATTTATTACAAATTGGCTTTATTGCAAGAACTCCAAAAGGAAGAGTTGTTTTGCCAGCTGCTTATGAACATTTGGGGTATGATTATCAAACAAAAATGTATTAAAAAATTAAAGAGGGGGATATAAATGTCTGTAATAAATCAATATTATGAATTAAACGAAGAAAATAGAAAAAAGGTAGAAGATTTACTTTTAATAAAGGGAAAAGTTGCTAATAGTGAAAAAGAAATAACTAAGTTTGTGAATGATTTAAAGAGTGGCAAGCTAAAAAATAGGGAAAATATAGAGTTAGATATAATATATCCAGATTTAGAGGAGAACTTAAAAATATATTGGAAAGTTTATATATCAAAAAAAAGTAAAGAAGATATAAATGTAAAAGATATAATAAGTTTAAGCCCAACAGAGATGGAAAAAGTAGTATATTATTTAATGAAGGAGCCTAAAGCCAAAGGTCTAGCTAACTTATTAGAAAAAAATAATAAGTGGAAAGGTAAAATATGAACAAATTGATACAGATGGATTCTCAAAATTGACGAAGAGCTATTAAAAGAAGCATATTTTTTTATTCTTTAAATTCAGAAATACCTAATACAATTAAATTTAGTGAATTTAAAGAAAGTAATTTTTCAAAAAGGGACAGTATTATAAGCATAGAAACGTATGATGAACTTGAAGAGATTATAAGTAAAATATCACAAATAGATTCAAGTACAAGGTTCTTTTTTGAAAAATAATGTTGCTTGTGGTAGTGCAGATGTATACGAGGATTACGTACTTAGTTTTAAAGCATGTAGCGAAATTATGAAAAAAAGATATATAAACAATAGGATTGGATTTTTAGAATATCAAGACCTAAAAGAAATTTAGCACAAAAATAGGTGAAATTATAAGGAAAACTGAAAATTTGAATAATGAGTTAGATATTATAAATCTGGTTGCAATTTCAGTTTATGAAAATTCAATTAAGGAAAATGATGTGTATAGAGAAAATTCTATAAAAATGTTTAATAATAAAAAACTCTATGTATTGAGCAAAGTGAAGTTGCTAAAATTATATTGGATATGAAAAAGATAAAATGTAGAATAAGACAAGGTATGGCAAAGAAAAGTATAACAAGTGGGCAAATTGAAGCAGGACATGCTTGGCTAGAAGTTTGGTGCAGTGATGGTTGGAGATGTTTGGATTGTGCCAGATTGGAGTGCACTTTAGAAAATAACAGTTATTTAAATACGATTAAACAATATTTAGAGAGGAATGGATATGTATCACAAGATAATATAATTTCGACCGAGGAGATAAATGAAATCGGAATTGAAGAAGTAAATAAAAGTTTTGAAAGAATAAGGAAAAGTATTTATAGGGATTCCTTAGAAGCAAATGTTGGTCAAGGAGCAGATGGGGGAGTAGACAGATAAATAATAAGTTAATGTAAGGAGCTAGAAAAATGAAATTATTAATGCATACATGTTGTGCACCATGCAGTGTATATTGTATAGACGAACTAAGAAACGAAAATATAGAACCAACAGTATATTGGTTTAATCCAAATATTCAACCATATATGGAATACAAATCAAGAAGAGACTGTTTAAAAGAATACACAAAAAAGCATAAATATAAATGCAATATTTGAAGAAAATTATGGATTAAAGGATTTTTGCAAAAATGTAGTAGATGGATTAGATACAAGATGTCAAGATTATTGTTATCCTGTAAGATTAGAGCAAACTGCAAAATATGCTAAAGAAAATGGCTTTGATACAATATCAACAACTTTGCTTGTAAGTCCATATCAAAAACATGATATTATTCATAATTTAGGACATAGAATTGCTAAAGAATATGGATTAGAATTTTTGTATAGAGATTTTAGAGTTGGCTTTAGAGAGGGACAAGCTAAAAGCAAGAGAAATAGGACTTTATATGCAGAAATATTGTGGGTGTGTGTTTAGTGAAGAGGAAAGATACGCTAAGCAAATAAAAAGAGAGATTTAGAAAAATAAGATTTAAAATTAAGTTTGTGGAGAAGTAATAAATGGGGATACAATTAGATAAAAAGTAAAGTGAATTTTTTTGAAAAAATGATATGGAGAATAAAATATCGAGATTTATATAAAAACTTTGGAAGTAACATCTTGGCTATGAAAGTTTTATTACATGATAAAGAAGTTAGAGATTTTTATAATAAAAATAAATCGGAAATAAATTTTTTACTAGATAGTAGTGAAGAAAATTTTTTCAGAATATAAAAATGAAATATTTGAAATACTGATATATTCTATTCAAGCCCAAAAGTTTGATATTGTAAAAAATAATATTAATAATATTTTTATTTTAAGAAGAGGACTTGAAAATGACAATATTAATAAAGATACATCAAAAGAGGACTTTGAGAAGGAATTAGATGAAAATATACATGTTGTTGAATCAAGCCTAGTATTAGATTTAGAAAATGTATTTAAAAATAAAGATATAAAAATATTAACAGGAAATATATCTCAAAGTATAATCGCTGAAAAATTAGAGCAAATCAGGGAAAATAAAGAAATAAAAGACACATGGATGGAACACAAACAAAAGACAGAAGAAAAGTTAAAACAATATATCCTTTCCCCTGAGGATAAAAAAGATATATATGGAAGGGGTAAGAAATGGTGAATTAGAAAGTAGTTTGCAGGCTTTTTACAATTAAGAAACAATAAAAGTTTTGAAGATTCAGGAAGTTTAAGAGTTAAAAACGTAATAAGAAAAAAAACATTGGATATAGTGAATATTTTTTGGTTAATTCAAAAATGTCATTTAATTATGAAAGTATGTCATGTATAAATAATGCAATAAATAAAACAAATATGACTATTACAGATATAATAGCAGCAAGAGGAGCTTATATAGATGCATATATAGATGACAAGATGAATGAAAACAATATATCTGAAGTGAAAAAATATATGCAATTAAAATATATAGGAATACCTTATGAGTTTTTACCTGATGAAAATAAAACAACCAATAGGCTTACTAAGAGGGCAATAGAAATAGCCAGAATTATAGAAAGTACAGATTCAATGGAAAAACTAAACAAGATAAGACGAAACCTAGATGCTAGAAAATATTTTGTTGAGATACCTAGTTTAGAGGAAATAGTTGCGATAGGGAAAAGAAAAAACAGAAGACTTATTTAATGTAAAAAGAACATCAAGCAAGTGAGAAAGATTCAGTAGAATATCAAGGAAAGAAAATTCAAGTTATAAACCTAAAAGGAGAAGATTACAAAGGATTTATACATGTATGCATAAATATTAAGGCTGATAATAATACAAAAGACAAAAAAGCTGCTTTTTAAATAATTCTAATTTGAATTTATGTACATCAGGTATTGAAGATGATCATATGTATCTAGCTTGGACTGGAGATAATGAACAATTTACAAAATTTGGATATGGAAATGACGTAGAAATATTTCAGTTTGCAAGTCAAGACGTTGGTTCTTCTCAATGAGAAGAAGAAAAGAAAAAGAAAAATATTATCCCAATGTGTATAGCTCGGAATTTCAAGGAAAACAAGAATATTGGAATGAACCAATAGATAATTATGAAGACCAATATAATGAAGCTAATATTTATAAAAGAGCTCCTGATTATATTTTATGTATAGATAAGATATCTCAAAAAGATAAAGAATGGGCGGTAGCATTTGACGTCCCAATTGTAAGAATGGATGGAAAAGAATATTTTGAAAAATTTGATTCTAAATATGAAGAAATTTTCAAAAGTGCAAGTTTCGGAGATGTATCTTTGGAAAACTTTAAGAAAATGGTTATTTATGATAGACAAAGAGAATTTTTTTAGCGGAAGGGTGAATATTCCAATAAAAAATTCAGAGTTTGAAGGTAAGAATTTTTGGAAATTATACAATAGCATAGAAAAAAATGATGAAAATAAAGAAAAAATTAGCTGATATAGTTGAATTTTTAGATGGTAGAAATAAAAAATGGGAAAATGATCTCGCAAGCAGTTTGGATGAAGCTGGTAAAAAGAAACTTGAGCAATTAATTAGTGAATTAAGAGAATCACGCCACCAATTTGATGGATGTATAAAATAGTGAAAGATAAAATTTCACAATAATTAATATTCATCAATATAATATATTAATAGTTATAAAAATAATTATTAATATATTAAAGGTGGTGAACTTAAAAATGGAAGAATATACTTGTAAAAAGACTTTGCAAAGGAACTTGCATAATAGAAATACTAATAAGTATAGTAATAGGAATAATAGCAGGAATAGTATTTACAAATGGATTACTTGCAACAGTAACAACATTTGCAATTATAGCATTAGTAGGAACAGCAGTTATATCATTAATATTTACACTACTAATATTAGGAACCAAAGAACTTGGAAAATGTAATGGATTTGAAAAATGTATATGTAAAACTGGCGGATGTTTATTAGCATCAATAATAGGAACATTAATTGCAGGAATAGCTATATTAATCGTAGAAATTTCAACAGGTTCAATTGTATCAATACTAAGTGTTGGATTTACTGCATTTTTCTTTGTATGGATGATATTATCAACTGTATCTTTAATGGGATGTTTAATTAGAGACATTTGCGATAGATAGTTTATAAAATAGACTTTTTACAGTGTGAAAGCATTGTAAAAAGTCTAAATTTTTATTAAAGATAGACTTTTGGTATTGAAATGGATATAGATTTAATATATAATAACTGCATATATGTAAAGGAAGGAAGAGAAAAATGAGTGAAAAATTAGTAAATGGAATAATAGGAGCATTTGGAGGATTAACAGCAATAGCATTTGGAAAAAGAAATATTAGTATTTATAATATCATTACTACCAATAGTAGAGCTAAGAGGAGGACTGCTTGCGGCAGCACTTTTAGATTAGACCCGATACCAAGTTATATAATAAGTATAGTTGAAATTTACTTCCAATACCATTTATATTATTATTAATAAATAAAATATTAAACTGGATGAGAAACAGCAAAACACTTTAAAGGAATAGCAAATTGGTTAGATCAAAAAGTAGAAAAACATAAAGGTCAAATTGAAAAATTTGGATATTTAGGAATAGTATTATTTGTAGGAATTCCACTTCCAGGAACAGGAGCTTGGACAGGATCTCTTATTGCATCAGTTTTAGAGATGGATAGAAAAAAAGACGTTTTTAGCAGTTTTAGCAGGTGTATTTATGGCAAGTATAATAATGATGCTAATATCATTTGGAGTTGTTGCTAAAGTTGTTGGGTAATTTGGAAGATGGAGATATTTCAGAAGAACAATGTGATTATTTGTATAGGAAATATATCAGAATGGAGAAAAGAAAAAGAATGGTTGATTTTAGAATTGAAAAATTAGCAAATAATTTACTTACATATTCGGTAAATATACAAAAAGGAGATAATATTCTAATAGAAGTATTAGGAGAAGACGGAATAAACCTGGCAAAAGAATTGATAAAAAAGCAGAAGAACTAGGTGCCAAGCCATATTTTAATATAATAAATTATGAATTATTAAGAATAATGTTACAAAATGCAGATGAAGAACAAATAAAATTATATACAAAACACGATTATCAAAGAATGAAAGATATGGATGCATATATAGGAATTAGAGCAACATCAAATACATCAGAATTAAATGGAATTCCAAAAGAAAATATGGATTTATATAACAAATATTATCAAAAACAAGTGCATTTTGAGGAAAGAGTAAAACATACAAAATGGTGTATATTAAGATATCCAAATTACTCAATGGCACAAATGAGTAAAATGAATAAAGATGAATTTGAGGAATACTTTTTCAATGTTTGTAATTTAGATTATAAAAAGATGTCAAATGCAATGGATAGCTTAAAAAACTTAATGAACCAAACAGATAAAGTACATATTTTAGGAAATGGAACAGATTTAACATTTAGTATAAAAAGGAATACCAGCAGAAAAATATACAGGAACATTTAACATTCCAGATGGAGAAGTAGCTTCAGCACCTGTAAGAGAAAGTGTAAATGGTTATATAACATACAATACAGAAACCACATATAATGGGATTTTATTTAATAATATAAGATTTGAATTTAAAGATGGGAAAATAGTAAATGCAACCTCAAATAAAACAAAAGAACTAAATGAAATTTTAGATATTGATGAAGGTGCAAGATATATAGGAGAATTTGCATTTGGATTAAATCCTTATGTAGATAGACCTATTGGAGATACCTTATTTGATGAAAAAATAAAAGGAAGTTTCCATTTTACACCTGGTGATAGTTTAGAGGAAAGTGATAATGGCAATAAATCAAGCATTCATTGGGATATTGTAAATATTCAAAGACCAGAATATGGTGGAGGAGAAATTTGGTTTGATGATGTTTTAATAAGAAAAGATGGAATGTTTGTTGTAGATGAATTAAAATGCTTAAATCCTGAAAATCTAATTTAAATGACCTTTAGGAAAGGAACTTAAAAATGCAAAAAGTAATTATAATAGGAGCAGGCCCAGCAGGACTAACTGCAGCAGATAAATTATTAGATGAAAAAAGAAAAAATATGATGTGACAATTTTAGAGGAAACGAGCGAAATTGGTGGAATATCAAGAACAGTAAAATACAATGGCAATAGAATGGATATAGGTGGACATAGATTTTTCTCAAAAGACCCAGAAGTTATGAAATACTGGGAAGAACTTATGCCTATTCAAGGAGAAAATTCATTTGATGATGAAGAATTAAAAAGAAAAAAAACAACTAAATTTGGGTGGACCTAATCCTAATACCGAAGATGAAGTAATGCTTATAAGAACAAGAGTATCAAGAATATATTTCCTAAAAAAATTCTTCGATTACCCTGTAAGTTTAAAATGGAAAACTTTAAAAAATATGGGATTACTTAGAACAATAAAAGTGGGATTTAGTTACTTAAAAGCAATAATTTTAAAAAGAAAAAGAAAAATCACTTGAGGATTTTTATATAAACAGATTTGGAGAAGAACTATATAAAATGTTTTTCAAAAACTACACAGAAAGACTATGGGGAAGAAAAGCCTCAGAAATTTCAGCAGACTGGGGAGCTCAAAGAGTAAAAGGAGTTTCTATAAATGCAATTATAAAAGATATGTTTAATAAATTATTTGGTATAAAAAAAGCAAAGAAAATACAGAAACATCTTTGATAGAACAATTTTGGTATCCAAAGTTTGGACCAGGTCAATTATGGGAAACATTAGCCGCAAGAATAAAAAAAAAGGTGGAAAAATCCTAAAGGGATATAAAGTAAAAAAATATAAATATAAAAGATGGAAAAATTGTATCAGTAGAATGTGAGGTAAATGGGGAAAATGTAACGATTTTAGGAGATATATTTATATCTACAATGCCTGTAAAAGACCTAGTTTGCGGATTTAAAGGAGAAAAAGTTCCAAAAGATATGCTAGAAATTGCAAAAGGTTTGCCATATAGAGATTTTATGACAGTTGGGTTATTAGTTAATAAACTAAATCTAAAAATGAAACAGATATCCCAACACTTGGAAATATTGTTCCAGATTGTTGGATATATGTTCACGAACCAGAAGCAAAATTACTTAGAATTCAAATATTTAATAACTGGTCACCATATAGCAAACAGAGCATTTTATGGAATAATGGGAAGTAAAATGTTAACAGCTAAAGATGGGAAATATACAAACGCAGTATATGGATTTTTAGCAATAATGTTTAAAAATATAGAAGATCTAAAACCAGATTATATGGCTGTATCATTTGACTTAAAAGCTCCTACTGCTAGACATAAGATGTATGAAGGATATAAAGCTAATAGACATGGAATGCCAGAAGAACTTGCTCAGCAAATGCCTATGATAAAAGAAGTTCTAAAAGCAATGAAAATTGATATAGTTCAAAAAGAAGGGTTTGAAGGTGACGATATTTTAGGAACACTTGCAAAATATGGAGAAGAACAAGGACTTGATGTTATAATACTCTCAGGAGATAGAGATATTTTTCAATTAGCAACAGATAGAGTTACAATAAGAATACCAAGAACCAAAGCTGGAAAAACAGAAACAGAGGAATATGATAAAAATAAGATTTTTGAAGAATATGGATTAGAACCTAAAGCTTTAATAGAAGTAAAAGGATTACAAGGAGATTCATCAGACAACATTCCAGGTGTACCAGGTATAGGTCCTAAAACAGCTATTAATTTGATAAAAAAATATAACACGATAGAGAATTTATATAAAGCAATAGATGAAGGAAAAGATGATTTAAAAGGAAAACAGAAAGAAAATATTGTAGAAAATAGAGAAAAGGCATTTCTTTCAAGGACTCTTGGAGAAATAAATAATGCAGTACCGTTAGATGATGATTTAAATACTTTAAAGGTAGAAGAATGGGACAAGGAAGAGGTGCTAAAACTATTTGAAGAATGGAATTTTAAAAAATATATAGAGAGATTTGACTTAAATAAAGAAAAGTCTAGTGGAAAAAGCATAGATTCTGAAAATAAAAGTATTGAAGATATATTTGAAATTATAGGAGATATAACAGAAGATGTAATAAAAACAATAAATTCATTAGATAAAATAGTTTACTATTTAGGATTAGAAGATACAAAAAATGAAGAATACATTATAAAGAAAAAGATAATATCAATTGGTATTTTTGATTATGAAAAAAATAAAGTATATTATATAAAATCAGAATACCCAAAATTTTATGAATTATTGAAGAATGTTTTTGAAGATCCCAAAAAAGAAAAATTTGGTATAAAAATGACAAATGATTATATCATATTAAAACAAATGGGAATTCATATGCAAAATATAAAATTTGATGTTGAAGTAGCAAGTTATATTTTAAATCCAACTGAGGGAAAATATCCAATAGATAAATTAACAGATTTATATCTAAATTTAAATATAGAAGATTATCTATTAAAAAAAAGGAATATCAGAAGAACAAAAACAAATAACTTTCTTTGATAACGAAAACGAAAATAAAAAAGACGGGTTAAAATATAAGACATCATTTTATGCATATGTAATATGGGCACTTTCAAAAGTTTTAGCAGAAAAGTTAAATGAAATTGAATGTATGGAACTCTTCGAGAAAATAGACATGCCAACAGTAGAAGTACTTTCAGATATGCAATGGAATGGAATGGGAATAGAAGAAAATGAATTAGAAGAATTTGGGAAAACATTAAAAGATGGATTAGAAATTTTAACACAAGAAATATATAATATAGCTGGAGAAGAATTTAATATAAATTCACCAAAACAATTAGGAGAGATATTGTTTGAAAAATTAGAATTACCTGTAAAAAAAAAACAAAATCAGGATATTCAACAGCTGAAGATGTTTTAGAAAAATTGAAAAATTATCATCCAATAATAGAAAAAATATTAGAATATAGGCAACTTGCCAAACTTAATTCAACATATGTTGAAGGAATGAAACCATATATAAATCCTAAGACAAAAAGAATACATTCATTTTTTCATCAAACAATAACAGCAACAGGAAGAATTAGTTCAACAGAACCAAATCTTCAAAATATTCCAACAAGAATTGAACTTGGAAAGCAATTACGAAAGGTATTTAAACCTGAAAAAGGAAATGTTTATATAGATGCAGACTATTCACAAATAGAATTAAGAGTATTAGCACATATGTCAGAAGACAAACATATGATAACTGCATTTTTAAATGGAGAAGATATTCATAAACAAGCTGCATCAAAAGTATTACACAAACCGATTGATGAAGTAACAAAAGAAGAAAGAAGAGTGCAAAAAGCAGTAAACTTTGGAATAGTTTATGGAATAAGCGAATTTGGACTAGGAGAACAATTAGGTGTAAGTAGAAAGGAAGCTAAAGCATATATAGACCAGTACTTTGATGGTTGGATAGAAAAAGGAACTTTAAAATCAGATGGATCAGACATTGAAAATGTTCCTTTTACGGAAACGAACAACTATGTAAGAAAAATTTTAAGAGATTATGAAATTTATAAAAATATGTACGAAGAAAGCAATTAATAGGAAGTGATATAAATGGAAGCACCAGAGGTAACGGCAATTAGAGCAAATTGCGATAATAAAGAATATGTATTAAAAGCAGTATCTGAACAAGGAAAACTGCTAGAATGGGCATCAGATAGCTTAAGAGATGACGAAGAAGTTGTAAAAACAGCTTTGGAAAATGATGGAGAAGCAATGGAATTCGTTAGTGATAGACTAAGAGATAATAAAGAATTAATGTTACTTGCAATTAAAGGAGCTCCTTGGACAGCATGTTATGCATCTGAAACTTTAAGAGCAGACAAGGATGTAGTACTATCTAGTGTGGAATCTTATGGGCAAACTTTGTATTTTGCAAGTACAGAGTTAAGAGATGATTATGATGTTGTTAAGGCTGCTGTTAGTAACAAAGGAATTATTGTGAAGTATGCAAGTTTAAGACTTCGTGATAATGAGGAAATTGCTAAGATTGCAGTTTCGCAAAATAAGGTTGCTTTTCATTATTTGAGTGAGAGAATGAAAAATGATGAAGAGGTTAAAAAAGTTAATTGAATAATTTTTCTGA
>VOFC01001518.1_pt1 | contig 46001 bp, 53 predicted proteins | sample 5384161 | NCBI WGS metagenome assembly VOFC01 (sample SAMN12384722, study PRJNA508395) | human gut metagenome | isolation source: healthy gut B | host: Homo sapiens | reverse complement strand
GGAAACCGGGGAGGCCGTAATGGCGATCTGGGAGGCAACCACAGCGATGGAAAGCGGAACAGCCGGACGGATGTTCTGTTCCTTGGCGACTTCAACGATAACCGGGATCATCGAGAAGGCGGTGTGGCCCGTGCCGGCGAAGAGCGTAAGCACATAGGTCACGACCGGAGCGAGATAGTTGATCTGCTTCGGGTTGCGACGGAGGACGCGTTCAGCGATGCGAACGAGATAGTCGAGACCGCCGGCGAGCTGCATGGCAGCAATAGCGGCAATCACGGAAGCGATGATGAGAATCACGTCCCAGGGCACATTACCCGGCTTCATGCCGAAGCCAAGGCCGAGGACGAGAACGCCGGCGCCGCCGACGTAGCCAATGCCGATGCCGCCAAGGCGGACACCGAGGAAGATCGCGGCGAGAACGACCACGAACTGGAGAAGGGTGATGAAGTCCATATTAGCTTCAAAAACGGCGGGAGCCGCTTTTGAATCCTCTCTTTTCTTTGGTTGGTTAATCGAAGCAATCCGGCTTGGGCAGGAGCCCAAACCGGAGTGCTTCGTTTTTTTTTGTCCGGGACCACCCTTTTTCAGAGCGGCCTGGATCCAGACTTTATTCTCTTACTTTTCGAACTTCGGGTTGATGAGGTTTTCGTACGTGAAGACCTTGTCCCACTGTTCCTGGGTAAGCATCTGCTTTTCTTCGACAACGAGCTGGTGGAGGGACTTGCCGGTGAGGAAGCCTTCACGAGCGATGTTGGCGCAGGGCTTGTAGCCGAAGTGCGGCTTCAGGATCGTGATGATGCCGAGGGAACCCATGACGAGATCCTTGCAGTGTTCGGCGTTCACGACGATACCGTCGATGCACTTTTCACGCAGATGGTTGCAGGCATTCGTCATGACCTTCATCTGCATGTAGAGGGCGAACGTAATGACCGGTTCCATGACGTTCAGTTCGAGCTGGCCGGCGGAAGAGGCGAGCATGACCGTCGTGTCGAGACCAATGGCGAGGAAGGCAGCCTGGTTGGTGACTTCCGGGATCACGGGGTTGACCTTGCCCGGCATGATGGAGGAAACCCGGCTGGAGCTGCGGAAGGATGAGCTCGGAGAGACCCGTACGCGGACCGGAAGCGAGGAGACGGAGGTCGTTGCAGACCTTCGTGAGCTTGACGGGCGAGGCTCTTCACAGCGGAAGAGAGAGCAACGTAGGAGCCGCAGTCGGACGTAGCAGCGATGAGGTCTTCGCTGTTGCGGAAGTCGATGCCGGTGATTTCAGCGAGGTGCTTGACAGCCTTGGCCGGGAACTCCGGATGCGTCGTCACGGTCGTGCCGATAGCGGTAGCGCCGAGGTTGACGATCTTGAGGTGTTCCTGAGCTTCCTTGATCGTCTTGATTTCGTCGGCGATGGTGAAGCCCCCAGCCGTGGAATTCCTGACCGAAGGACATCGGAACGGCGTCCTGAAGGTGGGTACGGCCCCATCTTGAGAACGTCCTTGGTTTCTTCAGCCTTCTTGTAGAAGGAAGCGACGAGGTCTTCAACAGCCTTGAGAAGGACGTTGGAGCGAAGGATCAGGGACAGGTGGAAGGCCGTCGGGTAGGAGTCGTTCGTGGACTGACCGAAGTTGGCGTGGTCGTTCGGGGAGACCTTCTTGTCGCCCCTTCGGGAGGCCGAGGTGTTCGCAAGCGAGGTTGCAGAGCACTTCGTTGCAGTTCATGTTCGTGGACGTGCCAGCGCCACCCTGGAGCCAATCGGTGACGAACTGGTCGTTGTACTTGCCAGCGATGATCTGATCGCAGGCCCAGATCAGGGCGTCAGCGACGTCGGCCGGGATGCAGCCAAGTTCCTTGTTCGTCATCACGGAGGCCTTCTTCACATAGCCGTAGGCGATGGCGAAGAACGGTTCCTGGGACATCGGCATTTCGGTGATGTTGAAGTTGTGCTTACCACGCATCGTCTGGACGCCGTAGTAGGCTTCATCCGGAATCTCGAGTTCGCCAAAGGAAGTCGCTTTCAATACGAGACATTTTATTTGCTCCTCAAATATTCGGGTCGGACCAGACAGAGAGAATTCTCTGCCGGTGATCCTCACCGTTTGTGTTTCCCGCGGGGCGTTATGTTTGGTCCTGAACGCTGATCCCGGGAAACGGGTCGAAACCGCAAGAGGTGATCAAATGATCTCAAACCAAAAGATCACCTCTCACGACCTACATTTTACTGCCTAGCCGGCTTAATGGGAATAGCCTTTTTCTGGGTCGGCAGAACCTTGTCGTAACCACGCATGCCCTGTTCAGCCATCTTGCGGCGGATGAAGGCGATCTGCGTCTTCAGGGAAGTTCCTTCGGGCAGAAGTCATGGCAGGCAAGGAGGACATGCAGCCGAACACGCCGGATTCGTCACCGACGATATCGTAGTAGTCGGCGTCGTTACGCGTGTCGCGCGGGTCGAGACGGAAGCGGGCGATCTTGTTGATGCCAACGCCGCCGACGAAGTCCGGGCGGATGCGAACCGTACCGCAACCGGCGATACAGCAGCCGCATTCCACGCAGCGGTCGAGAACGTAGATGTCTTCGGCGAGCTGCGGGTCCATCGGGACTTCCTTCTTGCGAAGGTCGACTTCCTCTTCCTTCATGTGAACCCACGTTTCCATGCGTTCGGACATGTTGCGCATCCACTTGCCGGTGTTGACCGAGGGTCGCCGATAAGTTCGAAGGCGGGAAGCGGGGCGAGCGTGAATTCCGTCGGAAGGTCACGCGTCAGCGTACGGCAGGCGAGACCCGGCTTGCCGTTGATCATCATGGCGCAGGAACCGCAGATGCCGGCGCGGCAGACGAAGTCGAACTGGAGCGTCGGATCCTGGGTGTCGCGAAGTTCATTGAGAGCAATGAACAGCGTCATCGAGTCGGATTCTTCCAGCCCATAGGTCTGCATGTGCGGCACGCTCTCAGGATCCTGCGGGTTGAAGCGCAGGATGCTGATCTTGAGCATGCGGTGCTGCTTGTTGGTGGTCTGTTGAATATCAGCCATTTTGACGTCAATCTCCAAAATTAGTCTTTCAGCGGTTCATCAACGCGTTCGTTCTTGCCCTTGAGGCGCTTCGGCAGCAGATCCTGGTAGGGCATGAGGGCGTCCTGAATAGCGAAGCGGTCGGCACCGGCGGCTTCCATCTTGGCGCGGATAGCGTCAACTTCAGCCTGGCGCTTGGCCGATTCCGGATTTTCGATGTAGTTCTTCACACCGTAGCCGCGGGAAGCCCGGGGGAAGTTCCATCTTGCTGATATCAAGCTTTTTCGTAGTTGAGGGTCGGCAGCGTGTCGCCTTCCTTCCACGTAGCGATCGTACGGTTGAGCCATTCGATGTCGTTACGAACCGGGAAGTCTTCGCGGTAGTGAGCGCCGCGGGATTCCTTGCGGTTGAGAGCGCCGTAGGCCACGGAGAGGGCCACGCGGAGCATCTTCTGGGTACGGTAGGCGTAGATGAGCTCGGGGTTCGGGCCGACCACGTCCTTGACGGACACCTTGAAGGAGCGCTTGTAGAGCTCTTCAAGTTCAGCGACGGCGGATTCCATGTCAGCGCCCTTGCGGAAGATGCCGATCTTCGTCGTCATGATTTCCTGCATGCGGGTGCGGATTTCATAGGCGTTTTCAGAGCCGCCATTGTTCATGAAGGACTTCAGGCGAGCCTCTTCCTTGGCGAGAGCGCCGTAGATGAGGACGTCGGGATGTCGATGCCGTTTTCAGCCTTGTCGCAGAAGTCGGCGATGAATTCACCGACGATCATGCCGGCCACGACGGTTTCAGCAACGGGTTGCCGCCGAGGCGGTTGAAGCCGTGCATGTCCCCAGGCGGCTTCGCCGGCAGCGAAGAGGCCCTTGAGCGTCGGGGATTCGCCGGTCGGCTTCGTGCGCACGCCACCCATGGTGTAGTGCTGGGCCGGACGGACGGGCACCCATTCCTTCGTCGGGTCAACGCCGAGGAAGTAATGGCAGATTTCGTAGACTTCACGCAGCTTGTGCTTGATGTGGTGTTCGCCAAGAAGCGTGATGTCGAGCCAGATGTGTTCGCCAAAGCGGCTCTTCACACCCTTGCCCTGGGCAATGCGTTCTTCCATGCGGCGGGAAACCACGTCGCGGGAGGCGAGTTCCTTCTTTTCCGGTTCGACGTCCGGCATGAAGCGGTGGCCGTCGACGTCGCGGAGCAGACCGCCGTCACCACGGCAACCTTCCGTGACGAGAATGCCGGCGGGGAAGATGCCGGTCGGGTGGAACTGGATGGCTTCCATGTTGCCGAGGGAGGCGACGCCCGTTTCGAGAGCGAGGTCGTAGCCGGTGCCTTCGCAGATGACGGCGTTCGTCGTCACGCGATAGATACGGCCGGCACCGCCCGTGGCGATGGCCGTAGCCTTGGACACGTAGGCCATGAGTTCGCCCGTGATGAGGCAGCGAACGATGGCGCCGTAGCAGCGCTTGCCGTCGTGAATCAGAGAGAGGGCTTCAACGCGTTCGATGACCGGGACCTGTTCGGCGATGATGCGGTCGGAAACGGCGTTGAGCATGGAGTGACCGGTACAGTCGGACACGTAGCAGGTACGCCACTTCTTCGTGCCGCCGAAGTCACGCTGGGCGACGAGGCCGGCAGCTTCCTTGCGTTCGGTAATGGTGACCTTTTCACCATTGATGATGACCTGGCGATCACCCGGGGTGATGCGGCTCCAGGGCACACACCCAGGCAGCGAGCTCACGCACGGCCTTCGGGGAGGTGTTCACGAACATGCGGACGACTTCCTGGTCAGCACCCCAGTCGGAGCCGCGGACCGTGTCGCCGAAGTGGACGTCTTCGTTGTCGCCGACGCCCTTGATGACGTTGCCGAGCGAAGCCTGCATGCCGCCCTGAGCAGCCTTGGAATGGCTGCGCTTCGGCGGAACCAGCGACAGGACGATCGAGTCATGCCCACGGCGCTTGGCAGCAACGGCCATACGCAGACCGGCAAGACCGCCACCGATCACGAGCACGTCGGTGTAGATAATTTTCATTTCCAATGGTCTCCTAGATCCAAAGACGATGTGCCGGGAGCGAAACTGAGGTTCCGCCCTGCCCGGCACGGGGTCAGATTCCGTCAATTCACCTGAATCGCCGTTCTCCTGGTGCGACTCAGTTGAACTGGCCTCTTCACGACCTTGCGGCAGTCGTTCAAGAGGCGGACTTTGAAGCAAGAGTAACGCTTTTCTTTCTCCGCATTCCTTATATCAGCTTTGCCGAAATCGGGTAGCGGGAAAGTCGGGAGGATGACGTCTGCGTCAAACTTTGCCCAATCTTTACGATCTGCCTTCTCGAAAAGCTACGTATTTCTACGGTCACCCGTGTCAGCATCGATTCTTTCGAACTAGGCAAAACACCCAAGGCGGCTTTTCTTAAGTCACGCGCAGTTTATTACTACTACCACCTCAGAAACATTCGGGGTAACCCTAGGTTTCTGTTTTTTTCTTACGATTCAGTCAAGGGTCCTCAAATCTCTGATCGCCCCGCTTCTCCTGATTCCCCAAGCATTCGCCCGATCCGCCCTCCGGCGCCCCCCGAACAGGCTCCTACCTAGGACTGCGCGCCAACCTATCCCAAGGTACTACCACTCAAGTAATACACGTTAACCCCTAAAATACCTTAAATGTTAATCTCGTTGTAGGCCGTCTCGCCTAGGGAATTCTGCGTATTTATACTCACTTTTCCTCCTCATAGGCTTTATAGTGTTCCTTAACAAATCCGATAGAATCACCCCCTATCGTGCAAAATTTTCCGATAGAATATAGGCATTCAGCGGATTTCGCCGCAACGCGCCCGACATGCGCGCACCGACTTCGGAGGATACCCACCATGCCCGTCAATCCCGTCCACACCGACAACGCCCCCGCCGCCATCGGCGCCTACAGTCAGGCGACGCTCGCCGAGGGCTTCCTCTTCACGTCGGGCCAGCTTGGTCTAGTGCCCGCAACGGGCGCACTTGCCGAGGGCGTCGAGGCTCAGGCTCGACAGGCCTTCGCCAATCTCGAGGCGATCTGTGCCGCAGCGGGCACCACGCTCGGCAACACCGTCAAGATGACGATCTTCCTTGCAGACATCAACGAGTTCGCCGTGGTCAACAAGGTGATGACCGAAGTCATGTCCGAGCCCTATCCCGCCCGCTCCTGCTTCGCGGTCGCCGCACTTCCCAAGGCCGCCCGCGTCGAGATCGAGGCCGTGGTGACGATGCCGTAAGGCAATCCCCCATCTTTGTATATATGCAGAACATGGCCGCCGCCCCGAAACAGCAGGAGCGCGCCTCGGGCGTCATCCGTCAGGAGAAGCTCGCGCCCCTTGACATCAGGCTCGAGAAGCTCGGGCTCGTGCGCGACTGGGGACTTTTGCGCTTCACCTCCCGCTTCGCTATGAGGACGAGACGAGCGTCACACCCATCGGCTCGCTCGCCGTGAACACGCACGCCCAGATCGAGGGCCGCGTCGCAGACCAGCGCTTCGTGCGCACGGGCCGCGGTCAGCAGCTTCAGGCCGTCGTCGAGGATTCGACGGGCAGCATCACGATCCGCTTCCTCCACTACTTCCCGTCCATCCAGAAGCAGCTTGCCGTCGGCAGCACCGTGCGCCTCTACGGCGAGCCGCGCGAGGGCTACTACGGCGGGCTCGAGATGGTGCATCCGCGCATCAAGTCCGGCAAGGCTGCCGAGACCGAACTGCCCAAGGCGCTCACGCCCGTCTACCCCGCAGGCGAAGGCATCCAGCAGCGATGGCTTCGCAAGCGCATCGACCGCGCACTGCTCGATCTGGACCTCACGGACCTCGTGCCCGAGGCGGTCAGGACGAAGTTCGGCCTTCCCGGCCTTCGCGAAGCACTCTCCTACATCCACACGCCGCCCTCGGGCGCCGACGTCATCGGTCTGCAGGAGCGCTCCGCCCCTGCCTGGCGCAGGCTCATCTTCGACGAACTCCTCGCCCAGCAGATCACGCTGCGCGAATCGCGCGCCGTGGCCTTTCAGCGCACCGCCCCGCCGCTCGCGGGCGACGACGCCGAACTGGTCGGCTGCTTCCTTGCGCAGCTTCCCTTCAACCTCACGAACGCCCAGCGCCGCGTCACGGACGAGATCCTCGCCGATCTGGCCGCGAACCGTCCCATGCACCGCCTCGTTCAGGGCGACGTCGGCAGCGGCAAGACCGTCGTAGCTGCGCTCGCCGCCCTGCGCGCCGTGGCCTCGGGTCATCAGGCCTCCCTCATGGCGCCCACCGAGATCCTCGCCGAGCAGCACTTCAGGAAGATCGCCGCCTGGCTCGAGCCTCTGGGCATCCGCACCGCCTGGCTCACGGGCCGCCTCAAGACCGCGGAGAAGAATGCCGCGCTCGAGGCCGTCGCCTCAGGCGAAGCACGCATCGTCATCGGCACCCACGCCCTCATTCAGGAAGGCGTCAAATTCGCGAACCTCGGGCTTGCGATCGTCGACGAGCAGCACCGCTTCGGCGTTGCCCAGCGACTTGCGCTGCGCACCCGCCCAGAGTCCGCCCTCGTCCCTCACCTCCTGATGCTCTCCGCGACCCCGATTCCGCGCACGCTCGCCATGAGCTACCTCGCGGACCTCGACGTCTCGGTCATCGACGAGCTGCCGCCCGGCCGCACGCCCGTCGTCACCAAGACCGTGAAGACCTCCCGCAAGGACGACGTGCTTTCCGTCGTGAGGAGCGTCGTTGCGCAGGGCCGCCAGGTCTACTGGGTCTGTCCGCTCATCGAGGAAAGCGACAAGCTCGACCTCACACCCGCGACCGTCTGCCGCGACGACCTTCAGCAGCGCCTGCCCGACCTCACCGTCGGCCTCGTGCACGGTGCGATGCCCGCTGCCGAGAAGGATGCCGTCATGCAGGACTTCGTCTCGGGCCGCACCCAGATTCTCGTCGCCACCACCGTCATCGAGGTGGGCGTCGACGTTCCCAATGCAACCCTGATGGTGATCGAGCACGCAGAGCGCTTCGGCCTCGCGCAACTCCACCAGCTTCGCGGCCGCGTCGGCCGCGGCGCCACCCAGAGCGCCTGCATCCTGCTTTTCGGCGAGGACATCTCGCCCACGGGATGGGAGCGCCTCAAGGCGATCAGGGACACGACCGACGGCTTCGAGATCGCGAGGCGCGACCTCGAGATGCGCGGCCCCGGAGAATTCCTCGGCGAACGCCAGTCGGGCACGCCGCTCCTACGCTTTGCGGATCTCGATCGCGACGAGGCGCTCCTTGCCGCCGCACGCCGCACGGCCGATGCCTGGCTCGAAAAGGACAGGGATGCGGCCCTCAGGCACGCGGCCCGCTGGTTCAAGACGGCTGGCGAATTCCTAGCCGCATGAGCCCTTTGCGAAACGTCCCGCAACCGCACTACCATATTCATACAATCCACAAACAAGGATCCCTGATCATGACTCTCACCGAACTCAAGTACGTCATCGCGGTGGCCCGTGAAAGGCACTTCGGCCGCGCCGCCGAATCCTGCTTCGTGAGTCAGCCCTCCCTTTCCGTCGCCATCAAGAAGCTCGAGGAAGAGCTCGGCGTCTCGATCTTCGAGCGCCGCACGCCCGACATCTCGATCACGCCCGTGGGCGCCGCCATCATCGAGCAGGCCCAGAAGGTGCTCGAGGAAAGCCGTCTCATCTCAGAGATCGCCAAGCGCGGTCAGGATCCGCTCGCCGGCCCGATCCGCCTCGGCATGATCTACACGGTCGCCCCGTACCTCATGCCCGAGCTCATCGTGAAGCTCTCCACGCTCGCCCCGAAGATGCCCGTCTACCTTGAGGAGACGTACACCACCGAGCTCATCTCCCAGCTGCGCACGGGCGCCATCGACGTCGCCATCATGGCCGACACGATCTCCGACACGGGCTTCATGACCCAGGCCCTCTATCAGGAAAGCTTCGTCGTCGCCGTTCCGTCCCACCATCCGTGGGTCAACCGCAACTACATCGGTCCGCAGGAACTGCGCGACCAGACGATGCTTCTGCTCGGCGCCGGCCACTGCTTCCGCGACCAGATCATCGGCATCTGCCCGGACCTCGTGCGCGCCAACATCGGCATCGCCGACGTCCAGCGCACGGTCGAGGGCTCCTCGCTGCAGACGATCTGCCACATGGTCGCCCAGGGGCTCGGCATTACCGTGCTGCCCGCCTCCTGCGTGCCCTATCTGCGCTCGAACGTCAACAGCATCAAGACGATCCCGTTCAAGAGCCCGTCGCCCTCGCGCCGCGTCATCATGGTCTGGCGCAAGAGCTTCACGCGCATGAGCGCGATCGAGACGCTCGCCCAGGCGGTCAAGAGCACCACGCTCAACGGCTGCTTCTATCTTGACGAGCCGCCCGTCGCCGACTGAGCCGCACCGCCGAGGCCATCATGACCCAACCCGACACCCGAACGGGCGCGGAGCCCGGTCCGTCCGCGCAGGCGGCCCAGCCTGAGCCCCACGCCCAGTCGCCCGCCGCCGAACGCAACCGCGGCCCGCAGACGCTGCGTTCCATGCTCAGCTTCAGCGAGCGCGTCGACCTGCTCATCCGCGTCGTACTTGCCGTGGCCGTCTCGATCGGCTGCTACTTCATCATCGAGCCGTTCCTCACCGCGATCGTCATCGCGGCGATTCTCGCCGTCGTCACATGGCCGCTCTTCGCGAGCGCCCGTTCGTCGGCGGGCGGCTCCACGACGCTGCCCGCGCTCCTGATGGTCTTCCTGCTCATCATCGGCGTGCTGATCCCGTCGAGCTTCCTGCTCATCGCGCTCGCACAGCAGATCCCCAAAGGGCATCTCCGTCATCCGCAAATGGATCGCCAGCGGCTTCACGATTCCGCCCGCCATCTCCGAGATTCCGGGCATCGGCCCTTGGCTTCACGACCAGCTGCTCTTCGCGATCGACCCCGCGTCGCTCTCGACCACCATGCAGAAGCTCCTCGAGCCGCTCTCGGCCGCGCTTCTCAATGCAGCCGTCAACGTGAGCAACATCCTCCTGCAGCTCGCCCTCGTCACCTTCATCGTGTTCTTCTTCTACCGCGACGGCGCCTGGTTCGCCGACCGCGTGCAGGCCCTGATGAAGCGCGTCTCGGGCGACCTCTCGAACGAACTCACGAAGATCCTCGTCAACACGACCCGTTCCGTCGTCTTCGGCCTCGTGGGCACCGCGCTCGGCCAGGCCGTCGTCGCAGGCATCGGCTTCTGGATCGCAGGCGTGCCTGGCATCCTCATGCTCTGCACACTCGTTTCGTCCTCTCGATCGTCCCGATCGGACCTCCCTCGTCTGGGGCCCGTCCGCCATCTGGCTCTACTCGCAGGGCGAAACGGGCATGGCCGTCTTCCTCGTCCTCTGGGGGCTCCTCGCCGTCTCGAGCGTGGACAACTTCCTCAAGCCGATCCTCATCGCGCGCGGCTCCTCACTGCCCCTCGCCCTCATCTTCCTGGGCGTCTTCGGCGGCGTGATCGCCTTCGGCTTCCTCGGCCTCATCCTCGGCCCGATCCTGCTCGCCGTCGGCCTCTCCATGCTTCAGGCATGGCTCAAGAATCCGATCCTCGCCGCGAAGCTTGATCCCGACCGTCCCCGCAGAAGCAGGCGTCCGATCAAGCGGGAGAAACGCGAAAGCACTCAAACCAAGGGAAATTCCCTAGATAATCCATCTGATCAGGAAAACACCTCCGAATAACTACGGAAAGTGTTGCGTATCAAGAGGTTGCAGAACTGCAATCTCCTTTTTTAGGGCCCGATCAGGCCCTTTTGAAGCTCCTTTTTGCCTGAAGCAGTACGTAAAAACCTTCAGGCGCGATCCTTGACAGTAGGGCATACTAGCAACTGTATTCGGAGGACCGCCCTCAGGCGGAGTCTGTTACAGAGCGGCCCTACCCATAAAACACTCAACAACCAAAGTTTGGAGTTTCTTATGTCGATTCAAAGCTGGGTCGCCATTGCCGTGACGCTCGTTACGGTCTGGGCCCTGATCAAGCGCTATGAAACGCGACTGGTGCTTCTTGCCGCCGGTCTCTTCCTCTGCTGCATTAGTCTTGACCCGATGTACGGTCTTGACGCCATGGGCAAGTCCATGACGAACAAGTCCCTCATCATGGCAATCTGCGGCTCGATGGGCTTTGCCTTCGTGGCTTCCTACACGCAGTGTGACCGTTCTCTCGTTCACTACCTCGCCTCCCCGATCCGCGGCCTCGGCATCTTCCTGCTGCCGGTCTGCACGACGATCACGTTCTTCATCAACATCGCCATTCCGTCTGCCGCCGGCTGCGCTGCCGCCGTCGGTTCGACGCTCATTCCGGTGATGCTCCGCGCCGGCATCAAACCGGCCGCCGCCGCTGCTGCCGTTCTCGGCGGCACGATCGGTTCGTACCTCTCTCCGGGCACGTCCCACAACGTCTTCGTCGCCAACATGGCCAAGATGTCTGAAATGGACTTCATCGCCTATCACTCCACGTTCTCCCTGATGTGCGGCGCCATCCTCATCGTCGGCATTGCTCTCGTCGCCTTCATCCTCGGCGACCACAAGGGTGACAAGAACGCCCAGGTCGACGAATCCAAGCTCCAGAAGATGGACTTCGTTCCGTCCCCGCTCAAGGCCATCGTTCCGTTCGTGCCCATTGCCATCCTCGTGCTCGGCAACACCTGCCTTCCGGCCATCAAGATGGGCGTTGCCCAGGCCATGCTGATCGGCGCCATCGCCGCTCTCGTCATCGCCCGCGCCAACCCGCAGCAGCTCACGAAGGAATTCTTCAGCGGCATGGGCAAGGGCTATGCCGACGTGATGGGCATCATCATCGCCGCCGGCGTGTTCGCCGCCGGTCTCCGCGCCACGGGTCTCATTGACGCCGCCGTCGCCGCCCTTAAGGACTCCAACGAATTCGCCCGTTGGGGCGGCTCCCTCGGTCCGTGGATCATGGGCGTCATCACCGGTTCCGGCGACGCTGCCACCCAGGCCTTCAACGAAGCTGTGACCCCGCACGCCGAATCCTTCGGCATGACCATCCCGGGTCTTGGCGGTCTCGCCTTCCTGACCGGCGCTCTCGGCCGCACGATGTCCCCGCTCGCCGGCGTGACGATTCTCGTGTCCGGTATCGCCATGGTCTCCCCGATCGAAGTCATCAAGCGCACCGCCGTTCCGTGTATCGTCGCTGTCGTCGCCTGCGCTCTCCTGATGGTCTAATTCATCAGAGCCTGAAGTCCTCTCCGAGAGCTTCATGACAGAGACAAGAAGGGCCGTTCCGAAAGGTGCGGCCCTTTTCATTTCCCTCTTTCTCCCCGTCTCTCGCCTCTCGTCCTGCAGCGCCGCCCGCCCGACCCGCAGCCCCCTGCTCCACGCACCTCATCTCCTCCCGCTCCCGCCCCCAGAGACTGCGAAGGACCTTCCTGCGTGTCCGCGCCTGCCCATCCTTCACCTTCCCGTGGGATCCTCGGCACGGCAGACGACTGCAACCGGAACACCTCTCTCGCCGCCCCCGCTTCCTTGCGCTCATCGCCGCAGCTCCTCCCAACGTGATCATCACGGCGAGGAACTCACGAGACTCGTGAAGGAAATTCGTGCGAGGAGATCAAGCATCTGCACGACTCCTTCATGAACGTCATGACCAAGCAGGAATCCGACGGTCAAACGTTCCGTCCGCTTTCAGAAGCTTGAAAAAGCTAGACGAAACCGATGAGGGCTGTTTGATGCAGCCCGCTACTGCCCGAATTGGGTAGGGACTAGAATGGGGGGGGTTACGGCCCCCCAGAATCCCCTTCCAATCGATTCGGAGGGGATTATCAATTCCGTTCAGATCAGCGGGTGCGCACGAACACCTGGGTGTGGATGTGATCGGCGGGAATCGTGCGGTACTGCAGGATGATGTTGCGCACGTACTCGACGAAGATTTCGGAGCCGCAGAGATAGACGTCGCTTTCGGCGTCCATGCAGGCGTGACGCAGCGTGGCGGGCATCAGCTTGCCCGTGAACTGGTAGTCCTGGCCGACGTGTTCGTCAAAGCGCGGTTCGGTGTAGCCCACGGCCATGCCGCTGTCGGGAATAAGCTTGATGAGGTTCTTCGTCTCCTCCTGAAGCGGGAAGTGCTCGCCGTTCTTCGTGGAGTAGATGAGATGCACGCGGCGCAGCGGGTGGTCGGTGGCGATCTCGGAGAGCATCGCGACCATCGGGTGATGCCGATGCCTTCGGCGATCATCACGACGGGAGTTTCACGGTCGTCAAGAACGAAGCCGCCAGCGGGTTCGGAAACCTCGATCTCGTCGCCGACGTGCAGGCACTGGGCGAGCTGGGCGGAAAGGGCGCCGCGGTCGTTGTCGAGCACCTTGATGGTGATGCGGTAGCAGCCTTCGTCGGGCGTGCTGCAAAGCGTGTAGGCGCGCGGCTCAAAACCCTCGAGGCGAAGCGCCACGCCCTGGCCGGCGCGGAAGGCGGGAAGCGGCTGCTCGTCGGCGGGCATCAGCGTGAAGGTGGTCGTGTCGACGCATTCTTGCTTGCGGTTCATCACCTTGAACTTGCGCCAGCCCTTCCATTCGACGAAGGCCGGGGCCTTGACTTCATCAACGTGGGCTTCCTTCTTTTCGAAAAATCCGAACATGATGCTTCTCCTTTTTAATTCTTGCGCAGGCGTTTCGAGCGCTTTGCAAATGGCTTTCAGCTGACGCCCGGTCTCGGCGTCCTGTTGTTTAAAGCATACCCCTAACTACTACCACCTAATCCTTTCGCATCGACTTTTTGTTGATCTTTTTTAGATAAACCAGACTACCCCTTACAGATCCACTACCCTTTTCGGTATAGGAATCACCCTTATCAACCCCTTTCGTGCGCAGACACTGCACTTGGGAAGTCCTCCCTGCGCAGCGTTTGAAATGAAAAAATCAAAGAAAAACGGCCGTCCCCCGCAAGGGAGACAGCCGTCTTCGTCAATTCAGATGAGGTCCGTCCGTCAGATCTTCAGGATCTCGCGGCGGTAGTACTGAAGCTCCTCGATGCTTTCCTCGATGTCGGAGAGGGCCTGGTGCTTCGTGGCCTTCTGGATGTTGCGCGTCTTTTCGGGAGCCCAGCGGCGGGTGAGCTCCTTGAGGGTCGAGACGTCGAGGTAGCGGTAGTGGAAGTACTCCTCGAGGTTCGGGAGCCAGCGCGCCATGAAGCGGCGGTCCTGGCCGATCGTGTTGCCGCACATCGGGCTCTTGCCCTGCGGCACGAAGCGGCGGAAGGTCTCGAGGAAGATCTTCTCGCACTCGGCCTCGTCGATCGTGCTTTCCTTCACGCGGGCCACGAGTCCGGAGCGGGTGTGCGTGTCGGTGTTCCAGGCGTCCATGCCGTCGAGGACCTCGTCGCTCTGATGCACGGCAACCACGGGGCCCTTGTGCAGGATGTTCAGATTCTTGTCGGTGATGATCGCCGCGACCTCGATCACGCGATTCACCTCGGGCTGAAGCCCGGTCATCTCCATGTCGATCCAGATCAGGTTGTCGTCCGAATACGCGGGATCTCGTTCAATGTCGTTCGTCATGGGTAGTCGTTTGTCCAAAAGAGGTTCGAGCAGAGGCGCTCCGCCCCCCGCGTCTTTCCTGCGGGGGCGCCGATCCGCCATAATATAGGATTATCGTCCCTTTCATCACGCCCGTCCGCGCAGTCCGTCCCATGTCCCTGCACGCCACCTCCATCGAGCACACCTTCGTCAGCATCCTTGCGCTATACGTGACGCTCGAGTGCGCGGTCACGATCCTGCAGACCCGCGCGGCCGAGAAGTCGTGCGGACGCGTGCCCGAGGGCTTCGAGAAAAAGCTCACGCTCGCGGGCATTCGAAAGGCGGCGGACTACACGGGCGAACTCGCCCAAGCGAACCTTCTGCTCACCGTGGTGGGCGCGGGCTTCGCGCTCTTCATGACGTTCGGCAACGGCCTCAACGTCTTCACGGCCGTCATCGAGACGATCATGGGTCCGGGCATTCCCGCCGACTGGGTCCTCATCAGCCTGATCGTCCTCCTCATGCTCCTCATCGAGCTTCCCTTCGGATGGTGGGCCCGCTACCGCGTCAAAGGAACGCTACGGCTACATGCGCGAGCCGCGCATGCGCTGGCTCTCGCGCACCCTTTCAGAGGCCCTCTGGGGCTGGCTCGTCTTCATGCCCGTCTCCGCCGCGCTTCTCACCATCTTCGAATACGCGGGCGGCGACTGGTGGAAGCTCGCATGGGGCGTCTGGCTCGTCTATCTCCTCTGGCGCTGGAAGCTCTCGAGCGTCTACGGCGTCTTCTGGAAGCGCCGGAGCCGCCCCTATGCGAACGCCGAAACCCGCGAGGCCGTTCGGGAGAGCCTGCACCGTCAGGGCATCACCATGACCGAAATGGTCGTCATGACCCGCCCCGCCTCCTGGGACCACTCCAACATCGTGCTCTCGGGCTGGGGCCTCAGGCGCCGCGTCATCGTCTTCGCGCACGTCGCGCACCTGCTCAGGAAGGACGAGATCGTCGCGCTCGCCGCCCACGAGGCCGCACACGTGCGCCACTTCCACGGCGTGCTCCGCCTCCTCATCAACGTCGCCGTCTCCTACATCTTCTGCTGGCTCGCGGGCTGGGGCGCCACGCACGTCCAGTTCTTCGAGGGTTTCAACTATTCGCCGATGCTCACGCTCGACATGCCCGGCACCCATGCGGGCAGCGTCTGCGCGGTCGCGCTCGTCGTCTTCCCCATGCTTCTCTACCCGCTCTCGCCCCTGCTCAACCTCGCCGCACGCCTCATGCAGTACGACGCGGACCTGCACGCCGCGCGCATCGCGGGACTCGACCCGATGATCAGCGCCCTCGTGAAGCTGCACAAGGACACGACGACATCTCTCTCGCCGTCCCTCGTCTATTCGCTCTTTCACTACAAGCGTCCGCACCCCGGCATGCGCGTTGCGAACCTGCTGCGCCTCAAGCGCCTGTCAGCGCCCGGCGGCCGGCTCGAGCACCTCTTTCCGAAGCCCGCCGAGCCCCGAGCGCCCGAAGCGGACTAAACTACCTCACCAGCAACCTTTCTTCGCGGCTCACGTCCGCTCACGAACCTCAGCTACTGTCCCATGGCCAAAACTCCGTCCCGCAAGCACCGTCCGACCGCCGAAGCTGCCGGCCCCCTCATCACAGGCCGCGTCACCGCAGGCCACGGCCGCCACTACTTCGTGACGACGGAGGACGGCGCCGTGCTTGAAGCCCACCGCCGCGGCAAGAAGGGCGACGTCGTTGTGGGCGACGTCGTCGAGTGCACCGAACCGGTCTCAGGGCGTCTCCGCCATCGAGTCGATCCGAGAGCGCCGAAACCTTCTCTACCGCTCCGACGAATGGCGCATCAAGTCGCTCGCCGCCAACATCGACCTCGTCTGCATCGTCTTCGCGTCCCGCCCGACCTTCAACCCCTGGTTCATCTGGAGGCGCTTCTCGCCGCCCATCAGGCAGGCATCCCCGCGCTCGTCATCCGCAACAAGGCCGAACTTGCCGAAGGCGCCGAGGAGGCTGCGGCCGCCGTACGCCTTCTCGAGTCGATCGGCCACGACGTCATCACGGTCTCCGCCACGGGCGAGCCCGAGGCGACCCGCGCCCGCCTCATCGAGCGTCTCGAAGGCCGAGCCTCGCTCCTCGTCGGCCAGTCGGGCATGGGCAAGTCCACGATCCTCAACCTTCTCGTCCCGCACGCCCAGGCCGCCACGCGCGAATTCTCCGTGGCCCTCAACCTCGGCAAGCAGACGACCACCGCCGCCCGCTGGTACGACGCCAAGGACGACGACTGGCAAGGCAGCGTCATCGACACCCCGGGCTTCCAGGAGTTCGGCCTCGCACACCTCTCGCTCAACGACATCCTGCGCGCCATGCCCGACATCGCAGCGCACGTCTCGGGCTGCCGTTTCTTCAATTGCCGGCACCTCGAGGAGCCCGGCTGCGGCGTCAAGGCCGCCGTCGAGGCGGGCGAGGTCGACGAGGCGCGCTACGCCTTCTACAGGTCGCTCGCAGTCCACGCCGACACGCTGCCTCTATAATCATTCAATTTCCCCGAAACGACTCCCGCAGAAACGTTCCACAGAGGTCCACCGTCATGGCCGAGGTCATTCCCATCGCTACGAATCCCGCCCCCGTGCGCAGTCTTCCGATTCCGCAGACAGGCGCCGTGCGACGCCTCGGTAGGCCACTGGACCGACACCCGCGGACGCCCCCTGAGGGACCTGCGCATCTCGGTGACCGACCACTGCAACTTCCGCTGCCGCTACTGCATGCCCAAGGAGAAGTTCAGCAATCCCCACGCCTTTCTCGCCCACACCGAGCTCCTCACCTTCGAGGAAATCCTGCGCATCGCGCGCATCGTGGTCGCCAACGGCGTCGAGAAGTTGCGCCTCACGGGCGGCGAGCCCCTGCTCAGAAAGGGCCTCGAGGAACTTGTCGCAGAACTGCGCAGGCTCAGGACGCCCGACGGCCGCGACATCGACATCGCGCTCACGACGAACGCCTCCATCCTTCACAAGAAGGCGCAGGCCCTGCGCGACGCGGGCCTCGACCGCGTCACGATCAGCCTCGACGCGCTCGACGAAGGCATCTTCCAGGGCTTCAACGACGTGGGCTTTCCCGCCGCCAAAGTGCTCGACAACATCAGGCTTGCGGCCGACATGGGCTTTCGCGTCAAGATCAACACCGTCGTCAAGCGCGGAGTGAACGAGTCCGAAATCGTCCGCATCTGCGAACACTTCCGCCACACGGGCATCATCCCCCGCTTCATCGAGTACATGGACGTGGGCACCTCCAACGGCTGGCGCATGACCGACGTCGTTCCCTCCGCGGAGGTGGTCGGGATGATCCGCGCAAAGTGGCCCGTCGAGCCCGTCGGCGCCAACTATCCGGGTGAAACCGCCTCCCGCTGGCGCTATCTGGACGGCGCTGGCGAATTCGGCTGCATCTCCTCCGTCACCCAGGCCTTCTGCGGCGAATGCTCCCGCGCGCGCCTGAGCATGGACGGGCGCCTCTACCTCTGCCTCTTCGCGACCGAGGGCTACGACATCCGCACGATGCTCCGCGGCGGCGCCACCGACTTCGAGATCGAGCAAGCGCTCGGCCGAATCTGGTCCGCCCGCGACAACCACTACTCCGAGCTCCGTTCGCTCGGTCTCGCGCCCGAGCGCGCGAAGATCGAAATGAGCTACATCGGCGGGTAGTTTCGCCTAGGCATCTTGCCTTAGTCCTTCACCTTTTCTCCCGTTCAGTGGGACAGAAGGCGTTCGCGTCCGTATACTTAAATACCCGAACACAAGTCTTCGGTCATCCGGCGGCCAGGCCGCGCTTTTTTTTGCGCCCGTTTTCTTCACCCTGCCAGGCCCCCTTCTCGATGACGCGCCCGCCGCGCCCCCGCCCGGCGAACAATCAATATAAGAAAGGGTCCCCTTATGTTCAGCAATCCCACTGCGATCACCTTCGTCGGCTATCTGCTCGTCATGGTGTGCGTCGGCTTCTACGCCTACTACCACACCCGCAGCTACGGCGACTACATTCTCGGCGGACGTAGCCTCGGCGGCTTCGTGACGGCCCTTTCGGTCGGCGCCTCCGACATGTCCGGCTGGCTTCTGATGGGCCTGCCCGGCGCCGTCTACCTCGCCGGCATCTCCCAGTCGTGGATCGGCATCGGCCTCGTCCTCGGCTCCTACATCAACTGGTGCGTCGTCGCCTCCCGCCTGCGCGTCTACACGGAGAAGACCCACAACGCGCTCACGCTCCCCGACTACTTCTCGCACCGCTTCGAGGACAAGCAAAACCTGCTGCGCATCATCGCCGCCGTCGTGATCCTGCTCTTCTTCACGATCTACTGCGCCTCGGGCGTGGTCGCGGGCGCCCGCCTCTTCGAGAACACCTTCAGCATGTCCTATGAGACGGCCCTCATTCTGGGCGCCGCCGCCACGATCTGCTACGTCTTCGTGGGCGGCTTCCTCGCCGTCTCCTGGACCGACACGATTCAGGCTCTCCTCATGTGCCTCGCCCTGATCGTGACGCCGATCGCCGTCATGTACGACCTCGGCGGCTTCACCGCCGCCACCGAGTGCGTCGCGAGCGTCGACATCAAGATGCTCAACATCCTCGAGGGCCACACCCTCGTGGGCATCGTCAGCCTTCTCGCCTGGGGTCTGGGCTACTTCGGCCAGCCGCACATCCTCGTGCGCTTCATGGCCACCCGCTCCATCAAGGTGATCCCGAACGCCCGCCGCGTCGCCACCCTCTGGATGAGCTTCTGCCTCTCGGGCGCCGTCGCCGTCGGCTTCTTCGGCGCGGCCTTCTTCGCCGAGCACCGCGACGTCGCCTCCCTCGTCGAACAGAACCACGAGCGCGTCTTCATCGTCCTCTCGGGCCTTCTCTTCAATCCCTGGATCGCCGGCATCCTAATGTCCGCCATTCTCGCGGCCGTCATGTCCACGCTCTCCTGCCAGCTGCTCGTGTGCTCGTCGACTCTCACCGAGGACTTCTACCGCACGTTCATCCGCCGCAACGCCTCCCAGCGCGAACTCGTCTGGTTCGGCCGCAGCATGGTGCTCCTCGTCTCGGTCGTCGCCGTCTGGCTCGCCCGCGACCCCAACAGCCTCGTGCTCTCCCTCGTCTCCTACGCCTGGGCGGGCTTCGGCGCGGCCTTCGGCCCCGTCATCATCATGTCGCTCTGGTGGCGCCGCATGACGCGCAACGGCGCGCTCGCGGGCATGATCACCGGCGCCGTCACGGTCCTCGTCTGGAACCACTACGCCTGGCTCGGCCTCTACGAAATCCTTCCGGGCTTCGTCTTCGCCCTCATCGCCATCGTCGTCGTGAGCCTTCTCGACAAGGCTCCTCCAAGAGCATCGCGAAGACCTTCGACGAAGTCCAGGCCGCCGTGCGCAATCCCGCCTGACCGCTTCAGGCCTGCCACGATTGAAAAGAGGAGCCTCGCGCTCCTCTTTTCACATCCGACCCGAATGCAGTCCGTGCAGGCCAAATCCGTTAGAATCTCCTGCACAACGCTTTTTTTCGGGAAGCCGCCGCAGCGGCCGTCCCCATCCCGCTTTCCGCGGCGCCCGCAACCGGCTGCCGCATGACCTTCATTCATGGCACGCTCTTCACATCTTGCGGCCCAGCGCCGCGAACTCAGCTTCATCCTCAACCGCCTGACGGCCTATACGACCCTCGCCGACCGTGACATCCTCGAGCAGCGTCTGCGCACGATCCTCGAGAAGCCGCTCTCCGACGACTTCTACATCATGGCCAACGAAGTCTTCGACAAGATCGAGGCCCAGCATCCTTCCGTCGCCAACGAGGCCCGCGGGAACTTCTACGGCATGCTCTCCGAGGTGAAGTACGAATACAGGACCCCGACCGAGTCCACATCGATGCTGATGGTCGGCCTGATGATGAGCACGTTCTTCAAGACCGCCTGCCCCAACGTCACGCTCTCGCAGGAAACCGCCGACAAGGTTGTCGAGATCCTCAAGAAGCACTACATCAACCCGAAGGCCAAGATCACGATCTTCCATGAAATGCTCCGCAGCAATCAAGGGCCCGCCAACGATACCGAGACGGCGGGCAGGCTCACGCGTGCGATGGCCGAATGCAAGGGAACCCTCTACACCAAGGAACACCTCGACGTACCCGAAGGCGAGGATGACCCCATCGCCGCGCTTGAGAACGAACGCATCTACGGCCTCTACCTGCGCCACCTCGTCATCACCGTAACCGTGCCTGCGGGCGAGCTCGCCGTCGTGCATCCCTACCGCTGGTGGGACACCACGCGCCACCCCGAGTTCTGCGTCAGCGGCCACTTCGATCCCAACCAGATCCTCAAGAATCCGTTTGCGTTCGACATGCAGGAGGCCCTCAAGTCCAACATCGCGTCCTGCCAGACGATCTTCACGGAACCCATGCCCCTCGTCAAGGGACTCGACTTCTTCGAGCAGCAGCTCTCGCCCTTCCGCATCTACCCGCTCCTTACAAATGCCGTGCAGACGGCGGATTGCGAGCCCGACCAATTCTGCGCCTCGATCGCCATCTTCTGCTCGCGTCCCGACGCGGCCAAGATCTACGCCTCCGAAATCCGCATTGCACTCTCCATGGAGACCTCCCGCGACCAGCCCTTCTCGGGCGACTGCATCTCCTTCCAGGACACGGGCGTCGACCTCAACACATACGCCACCAACTTCGAACGCTTCTTCAACATGCTCGGCCTCACCGACGTCGTCATCCACGAAGAGCCCCGCTACTATGAATACGAGGACGAGGGCGGCCGCATCTACGTGAACGCCCGCGGCGTCTCCATGCCGCTCAACCCAAACTTCGCCCCCGTCATGCCCGCACACTTCCTCAACTGACGCGCGGCACATGCAAAAAGACGGCCCTGCGCTTCCTGCGCGAGACCGTCTTTTTCACGAAACCCCTCCCCTGCACTTGCAAACATGGAGCTGACCATGTATTGCCAACCCGAGCACCCTCCTGCTTGGCACCATGGCCTCTGCTGACTTCTCACGGCAAGCTTTACTCCATCGCCCTGTTGGGGCGATGTCCGTGAGGCCTCCTCGGGCAAGGACACGCTCACTCCCCTCATGCAGCTGCCTCATTGCGCATCGCGACGCACACACTGCGAAGGGGCTTCGCCGTTGCCGGCGAAGCCCCTTTCGTCATGAGCAGCTCACGAGTCGGACGGATCCGAGCACCTCAGCGTCACTGAGCGGCCTTCTCCACGTCGAACGTGAACCTGCCGTCCTTCGCGCCCACGCGGATCGTGTCGCCGGGACCTGCGGAACCCTCGAGCATGACCATCGCAAGACGATTCTCGATGTGGTCCTGGATCGCGCGCTTGAGCGGACGTGCGCCGTAATGCGGATCGAAGCCCACTTCGGCGAGTTCCGCCATGGCCTCGTCGGTCACCTCGAGCGTCACGTCCTGGGCGGCCACGCGGGCCTGCAGGCTCTTGAGCTGGATCGCGGCGATGCGACGGATGGCCTCGCTGCCGAGCGAGTTGAAGATCACGATCTCGTCGATGCGGTTGATGAACTCCGGACGGAAGTGCTCCCGCACCTCGGTCATCACGGCATTCTTCACGCTCTCCCTCGACTCGCCGATCATCTCCTGAATCTCGGAGGAGCCCAGATTCGAGGTCATGACGATCACGGTGTTCTTGAAGTCCACCGTGCGGCCCTGGCCGTCGGTCATGCGGCCGTCGTCAAGCACCTGCAGCAGGACGTTGAAGACATCGGGATGAGCCTTCTCGACTTCGTCAAGAAGAATCACGCTGTAGGGATGACGGCGGACGGCCTCCGTCAGGTAGCCGCCTTCCTCGTAACCCACGTATCCCGGAGGCGCGCCGATCAGGCGGGCGACGCTGTGCTTTTCCATGAACTCGCTCATGTCGATGCGCACGAGCGCATCCTCCGTGTCGAAGAGGAACTGCGCGAGCGCCTTCGTGAGCTCGGTCTTGCCGACGCCCGTCGGGCCGAGGAAGAGGAAGCTGCCGTAAGGACGGTTCGGATCCGAAAGCCCTGCACGGCTTCTCAGAATCGTCTCGGCCACGCGCTTGACGGCTTCGTCCTGCCCCACGACGCGCTCCTCGAGCGCATCCTTCATGTGCAGGAGCTTCTGGCGCTCGCCCTCCATCATCTTCGCGACGGGAATGCCCGTTGCGCGACTGACGACTTCGGCGATTTCCTCGGCACCCACGGTGGTTCTGAGAAGCTTCGGCTTGGGCGCATCGCCCGCTTCGGCCTTCTCGGCCTTCTTCAGGCGTTCCTCAAGCTTGGGCAGAACGGCGTACTGAAGCTCGGCGAGCTTTTCGTACTGGGCCGTGCGACGGTACTCCTCCATCTGGTGACGCGTGCGGTCGATCTCGTCGCGGACGCTCTTGGCGCCGAGCGCCTCGCTCTTCTCCTTCTTCCAGACCTCCTCAAGGTCGGCATACTCGCGGGAGAGCTTGTCGATCTCGTCCTCAATCGCCTGCAGACGCTTCTTCGAGGCGTCGTCGGTCTCCTTCTTCATGGCCTCGCGCTCGATCTTGAGCTGGATCAGGCGGCGGTCAAGCTTGTCGAGAGCCTCGGGCTTGGAATCGATCTCCATCTTCACGCGGGCCGCGGCCTCGTCGATCAGATCGATGGCCTTGTCGGGCAGGAAGCGGTCGGTGATGTAGCGGTGCGAAAGTTCGGCCGCGGCCACGATGGCTGGGTCGGTGATCTCGACGCCATGATGCGCCTCATAGCGTTCCTGCAGGCCGCGCAGAATGGCGATCGTGTCCTCGACGCTCGGTTCGTCGACCAACACCTTCTGGAAGCGGCGCTCGAGGGCGGCATCCTTCTCGACGTACTTGCGGTACTCGTCAAGAGTGGTCGCGCCGATCACGTGCAGCTCGCCGCGCGAGAGCGCGGGCTTGAGCATGTTGCCCGCATCCATCGAGCCTTCCGTCTTGCCGGCACCCACCACGGTGTGCAGCTCGTCGATGAAGAGGATGATCCTGCCGGACTCGGCCGTCACTTCCTTCAGAAGCTTCTTGAGACGCTCCTCGAACTCGCCGCGGTACTTCGCACCCGCAATCAGGCCCGCCATGTCGAGCGAGAGAAATGCGCTTGCCGCGAAGGCTGTCGGGCACCTCGTTGTTGACGATGCGCTGCGCCAGACCCTCGACCACGGCCGTCTTGCCCACGCCGGGCTCGCCGATCAGGACGGGGTTGTTCTTGCTCCTGCGCTGCAGGATCTGCATCGTGCGGCGGATCTCGTCGTCACGACCGATCACGGGATCAAGCTTGCCCCTGACGGGCGCGCTCGGTCAGGTCGACCGTGTATTTCTTGAGCGCCTCGCGCTGGCTTTCCGCATCGGGGTTGTCGGCCTTGTCGCCGCCGCGGACGGTTTCGACCGCCGCTTCAATGGCAGCGCGAGTCAGCCCTGCATTCTTCGCAAGACGGCCCGCCTCACTCCTGTCCTCCGTGAGGGCGAGAAGCAGCATTTCCGTCGAGATGAACTCGTCGCCGCGCTTCATCGCCTCCTTCTCCGTGAGGTTGAGGAGGTTCATGAGGTCGCGCGAGATCTGCACGTCGCCGCCCGTGCCCGAAACCTTCGGCAGGCGCTCGACGGCCGCGTTCACTTCGCGCGTCAGGCTCTGGACGTTCACGCCCGCACGTTCAAGAAGGCTCCTGCTCGAACCTTCACCGTCGGCGAGCACAGCCGCCAGAATGTGCACAGGCTCGATGACCTGGTTGTCATGAGCAAGCGCGAGCGACTGGGCCTCGCCCAACGCTTCCTGGAATTTAGTCGTTAACTTGTCTTGACGCATGTTCTTGTTCCTTCGAAAACCCCTGCATGGGACCGCATTGACTCTGCCTGCGATCACGGGATTCTCATCTGATGTCCCTACCTATATGGGGATAGAGCAGGACATTTCAAGATGCCTGAACATTGAAGTTGCTACAGAGTTTGTCCGGCGTCAAGACTCTCGGAGAGCCGAAATGAAACGACCCCGTCTGGTGCAAGACCGGCGGGGCCGTGAGCGTTCAGGCTGCCTTCCCGTGCTCAGAGCGAGCGGACGGCCGTCCAGCCCGCCCAAGTGCCCGTCAGGCTCAGCAGCAAATGCGAGGCCATGTGCACGCCGGCCCTGATGAAGGCGCCCGACGTGATGAGCGAGAAGGCTTCAGCCGAAAAGGTCGAGAAGGTCGTCAGACCTCCGAGAAAGCCCGTGATGACGAAAAGCCGTACGGCGGGCGGCAGCTCGGGATTCGCGCTCGTCCAGGCGAGTGCGGCGCCGATCAGAAGGCCGCCCGCGGCATTGGAGGCGAGCGTTCCCCAGGGCATCCATCCTGCGAGCGGATTGAGGAAATAGGAGAGCATCCATCGGCAGACGGCGCCGAGTCCGGCGCCCGTACCGACGGCGAGGATCACGAGCCAGAGCGGCCCGTCCCTGGTCATCGTGCGGCCTCACCCCAGCGACGCCTGGCCTCTTCGTCGCTCTCGCGCGCGTCGACCCAGCGCTCGCCCTCGGGCGTCCTCTCCTTCTTCCAGAAGGGGGCCTCGGTCTTGAGCCAGTCCATGATGAATTCGCAGGCCTCGAAGGCCTCGCGGCGGTGCGCGCTCGTGACGACGACGAGCACGATGTGCTCGCCCACGGCCATCTCGCCCACGCGGTGGATGACCGTCACGCCGCAGACGTCCCAGCGTGCCCTTGCGCGCTCGACGATGCCCGCGAGCGCCCTTTCGGTCATCGCGGGATAGTGCTCGAGCGTGAGATGCGTGACGTCGTTGCCGTCATTGCGGCTTCTCACCACGCCCACAAAGCTCGCCACGCCGCCCGCTTCGGGAGAGGACTCGATGAGCCTCTCGATCTCCTCGCCGGGATTGAAGTCCGCCTCGCTCACGCGAATGGTCGTCAGGGACATGATCAGCCTCCGGTCACCGGCGGAAAGAAGGCGACCTCGTCGCCCGCCTTCACGGCGTCGTCGGGCTCGGCCATCTCCTGATTGACGGCCGCGCGCACGCGGCGCGCATTGCCGAGCGCAGTCGCATACGGCTCGCCGCAGCCGCGAAGCCACTCGCGAAGCCCTGCGACCGTCGTCACGTCCTCAGGCACCTCAAGCTCCTCCTGCGCACGACCGAGGGCGTCGCGCAGAAGCGCAAAGTAAAGGATGCGGATCTTCATTTTGTTATGTCCTCTCTTTCTTGTGTTTCAGGTTTGCGCATTTCGAGCCACTCTCAGGCGAAGAACTGGCAGAACGGGTAGTAGCTGACCATGTCGCCCTTGCGGACGGTGCCGCCCACGGGAATGTCGACGAGACCGTCGGCCCAGGCGCAGGAGGAAAGCACCTGCGAATTCTGCGTGTGATAGAGGTCGAGCCCGCCCTCGTCGTTGCGGCGCACGCGCACAAACTCCTGACGGTCGCCCGGCTTGAGCCAGTCGAAGTCGGCTCTCACGGCCATGGGCTTTACGTCGATGTCGGTGAGGCCCATCGTCCTCAGGAGGTAGGGTCTGGCCATCATCAGGAAGACCACGAAGCCCGCAACGGGATTGCCCGGACAGCCTATGAAGGGCACGCCACGCACCTCGCCGAACGCGAGGGGCTTGCCGGGCTTGAGACGGACGCGCCAGACGTTGAGCGAACCGACTGCTTCGACCGCCGGCTTGATGTGGTCCTCTTCGCCCACGCTCATGCCGCCCGTCGTCAGGATGACGTCGGCCGAGGCGGCCGCGCTCTCGAAAGCCTCGATCGTGGCCTCAAGCGTGTCGGGCACGCTGCCCAGATCGAGCGCCTCGCAGCCGAGCTCCTGAAGGAGGCTGCGGATCATGAAAGCGGTTCGAGTTGTAGATGCCACCCGGCGGCAGGGGTTCGCCCGGTTGCACGAGCTCGTCGCCCGAAAAGAAGATGCCGACTCGAAGACGGCGGTAAACCTTGACGTAGGCGCGGCCGATGGACGCGACCATGCCGATCGCGGCGGGCGTCAGGCGGGCGCCCTTCTTGAGCACGACGCCGCCTTGAGGCACGTCGGAGCCGCGGCGGCGGACCCATGCGCCCTCGCGCACGGGGACTTGAAGCAGACGCCCTCGGGCGTCACCTCGACGTTTTTTCCTGGGGCACGACCGTGTCGGCACCCTCGGGCATCGGCGCGCCCGTGAAGATGCGCGCGACGCTGCCCTGCGCAAGCCTTGAGCCAACCTGACCGGCGGGAATGCGGTCGGAAACGGGCAGCACGACGGGATGATCTTCGGACGCCTCAGCCAGCTCGGCCGCTCTGACCGCGTAGCCGTCCATCTGGGAGTTGTCCCATCCGGGAACAGCGATAGGGCTCACGATGTCTTCGGCGAGCACGCGGTGGGTTGAATAGAGGAGCGGAACGGTTTCCATTCCCTCGACGGGCACCGCCTTCTCCATGAGGCGGCGCAGGGCTTCGGCGTAGGTGATCATAGGCTTACAACAAAATCTGCAACGGCTGCAGGGTCGTTGATGTCGAGCCGCGGCACCCTTTCGTCCGGCTCCTCGAAGTCGGAGGCGACGGCCACCACGTCGTCATGCATGAGCGAGAGTCTCGGATTGGCCTCGCACGCCCTGCGTCGGACTTCAATTTTAGGGAATGCGCCCTCGTTTTTAAACCCCTCCACAAGGATGACGTCGACATCCGAAAATCTGGCAAGCAGCTCTTCAACCGACGGCTGTTCAGGCGTTTCAACGAGCATGGCCCATCTTCGGTCGCTGCGCACGATCACCTGCGAGGCACCCGCCTCCCTGTAGCGCCAGCTGTCCTTGCCGGGCTTGTCCATGTCGAACCCGTGGTGCGCGTCCTTAAGCGCCGCGACCCGGAAACCGCGGCGGGTGAGTTCCGCCGCAACCCGGGTCGCAAGGGTCGTCTTGCCGCTTTCGGAAAAGCCGACGAACCCGACCGTTTTAGGCATCAGGGCGCTCCGTCAGCCTCTCGATCTCCTCTCGGACCGCCGCTTCACACGCAGGCGTCTGGACCTTGCGCAGCGGACGGCTGAAGAGGTCGGCCATGTCCTCGGGCGGCTCGACGGCAACGCCCGTGGCCTGCCTGACCATCCTCGGGAACTTGACGGCCTGAACCGTCTCGACGCAGAGCGTCTTGACGCCGACGGGATGGAGGTAGATGCCCGAGAAGAGCGCGTCGGCCGTGTGCGGGTCGACGTACGTGTCGTACTCGAGGTGCATCTGCTCGATGATCTCGAGGCGATTCGGATGGTTCGAGGAACCCGACACGACGCCCGACAGGCGGACCTTGCGGAATTCCTCGGCCGTGAGCGTGAATTCGCCCTTCGTCTTCAGATCCTCGGCAAGCTCCCTGACACGGGCGCCGTCGCGGCCGAGCACGTCGAAGAGGAAGCGCTCGAAGCTCGCGGCGCGCGAGATGTCAGTGGAGGGCGAGGACGTTGCGATCGTCTCGCTCGAGGGCTTCGGCGCATAGCGACCCGTGCGCGAAGGAACTCGTCCATCGCGTCGTTTTCGTTCGTGCAGACGATGAGGCGCATGATCGGAAGCCCCATCTTCTGGCGACCCAGCACGCGTACGCATTGCCGAAGTTGCCGCCCGGCACCGCGAAGACGACCTCCTCGCCCACGCGTTCGACGGCCCTCAGATAGCCGTAGAAGTAGTAGACGATCTGCGGCACGATGCGGGCCCAGAGGACGGAGTTGATCGCGCCGAGGCCGTGGGCCTTCGCGTACTCGCGATCCTCGAGGATCGTGCGCACGATGTCCTGGCATTCGTCGAACGTGCCGTTGACCTCGATGTTGACGACGTTCGGATCTTGATTGGAATAAAGCTGCGCCGCCTGGAACTGCTCGGCCACGGCCCTTCGGGGAAAGCATGACGACCTTGATGTTCTTGTGCCCGCCGAACGCGGCCTCGGCCGCAGCCCCCCCCATGTCGCCCGTCGTGGCGCCGAGCAGCGTGCGCGGGCGCCCCTGGGCGAACGACGTGTCGAAGAGCCTCGACATGAACTGCAGGGCAATGTCGTCGAAGGCAAGCGTCGGACCGTTCGAAAGCTCGAGCAGGCCGACCTGGTCGTGGAGCCACTTCACGGGCGTGATCTCCTCGGCCGTGAACATACCGCGGGTGTGGCCGAAGTTGCCGGCCTGATAGGCTTCGGAGCAGATCTGCCAGAGATCCTCCTTCGGGAGCTCCTCGGCGAAGAGGCGGATGACCTCGAAGGCGAGCGAGGCATAGGAGGCCGCGCCACGTCATCAGGGTGTGGGCGTCGACCTTCGGGAACACCGCAGGCACGTAGAGGCCGCCATCCTCGGCATAGCCCTCGAAGAGAATGTCGCTGAACGAGAAGCTCGATTCGAGGCCTCGGGTGGAAATGTACTGCATTAAACCTCCTTGAAAAGGGGGAAATAGTCGCTGTCACTCATCAGGCAAATGACGATAAAGCCATACTACCTGAAAATCATTCTCCGAAAACTTAAAGAGACGGTTTTTTACGGAACCCAGGCATTTGACCTACAGCGAAATAGGTGCTTTCGAGCAGATGCTCACGCGAAACACCCGTCCACTCGATCGTAATTGTAAGTCTTGTCGACCTTCAGACAGAAGGGGGACGCCCGCCGGCCACCGAACCTCTACAATGACTTCATTGACAATAGATTAGAGAGAAACGCCATGCCGCTTCCGAAAAGACCCGCCAAGCGAGGGGACGTGCTGACCGACTACGGTCCCCGAAGCCGATCTGACCAAGCCCGCCGGAAAGGCTGCGCCCAAGGCCGCAGCCAAACCGTCGCAGGCTCCCGAGACGGCTTCGAAGCCCCGCCGCACGACGAGGAAGACCGTGAAGGCCGCGCCCGCCGAAACGACGAAGACTGTCGAAAAGACCGTCACCGCGCAGGAGACTGCCGCCCCCAAATCGACGGCGAAGACGCCCGCGAAGCCCGCCGTGAAGAAGCCCCCCGTCAAAAAAGCCGCAACCGCAGTGAAGCCCCAGACGGCCCCCGAAGTCGCCGAGTCCGACGTGCGCGAATCCAGGCACTCCAACCGCCGCGGACGCGCCGCAACGCCCGCCGACAAGCGCAAGCTCTTCGTGCTCGACACCAACGTGCTGATCCACGATCCCACGAGCATCTTCAGCTTCGCCGAGCACGACGTCTTCCTGCCCATGACCGTGCTCGAAGAGCTCGACAACCACAAGAAGGGCACGAGCGACGTCGCACGCAACGCGCGTTCGGTGAGTCGCAGCCTCGATCAGCTGATGGAGCTCAACGGACACGATCTGACACAGGGCGTGCCGCTCTCGCTTCTGGGCAACAAGGAAGCGACGGGCAGGCTCTTCTTTGAAACCCACGCCGTCGACGTGCCGATTCCCGCCGCACTGCCGACCTTCAAGGGCGACAACCGCATCCTCGCGGTCGTCAAAGGCGTTGAAGGCGCCTTCCCCGATCTGGCCGTCGTGCTGGTGAGCAAGGACATCAACATGCGCATCAAGGCGACGACGTTGGGCATTCCCGCGGAGGACTATCTCTCCGACAAGGTGCTCGACGACACCGACATGCTCTACTCGGGCCGCATGGCGCTGCCCTCCGACTTCTGGACGACCGTCGGCAAATCCCTCAAGTCCTGGCAGGACGACGGCACGACGCACTACCGCTTCGAGACGAAGGAGGCCGGCCGCTACGTCGTCAACATGTGTCTGACGATCGAGGGCGACCCCGACTTCATGGCCATCGTCACGAGCGTCGAGCCCGACGCGGTCACGATCCGCCTGCTGCGCGACTACCGAACCCGCCTCAAGGTCTGGGGCATTCATGCGCGCAACGCCGAACAGAACATGGCGCTCAACCTGCTCACCGATCCCGAGATCGACTTCGTCACGCTGCTCGGCCAGGCGGGCACGGGCAAGACCCTGATGACCCTTGCCGCCGCCCTCACCCAGACGATCGACGAGCGCCGATTCTCCGAAATCATCGTGACGCGCGCGACCGTCAGCGTCGGCGAGGACATCGGCTTCCTGCCCGGCACCGAAGAGGAGAAGATGGCGCCGTGGATGGGAGCGCTCGAGGACAACCTCGAGGTGCTTCACCGCTCGGAAAACAGCACGGGCGGCGACTGGGGTCGGCAGGCGACGCTCGACCTCATCAAGGCCCGCATCCGCATCAAGTCGATGAGTTTCATGCGCGGACGCACCTTCCTCAAGAAGTTCGTCATCATCGACGAGGCGCAGAACCTGAGCCCGAAGCAGATGAAGACCCTCATCACGCGCGGGGCCCCGGCACGAAGATCGTCTGTCTGGGCAACATCGCCCAGATCGATACGCCCTACCTGACGGAAGGCAGCTCCGGCCTCACCTACGTCGTCGAACGCTTCCAGGGCTGGCCGCACGCAGCCACGATCACGCTCACGCGCGGCGAACGCTCGCGTCTGGCGGACTTCGCGACTGAAGTGCTCTGACAACGTTTTCCCCACAACAACGAAGAGGCGCATTGTGCGCCTCTTCGTTTCTGGAGGGCCGGAAAACTCGTCAACGTCTCTCGCACAATGAAAGCTGTTTCTTCATCTTCAGACTGTCGCAAACATGCTCAGTTTTTTGACGAAGACCGACCTCACTTTCAAGCGTGATTGAAGCTAAGATATTGAGCTCACACACGAGGAAGAAGCAAACACATGACTGACATGATTGACGATCCCGCCGCGCAGGCCGTGCGTAGGCCTCCGCAGAGCATCAACAGCGAACAGTCCATTCTGGGCGGCTTGATGATCGACAACAATGCTCTAGACAGCATCGTCGACATCATTCAGCCCGATGACTTCTACCGCCGCGACCACAAGATCATCTACGAGCACATCGCCGCGATGATCCAGCGCGGCCGTCCCTGCCGACTCGCTGACCGTCGCCGAGTCGCTTCGCGATGCCGGCCTCGACACCGATACGGGCGGCTTTTGCGTATCTTGCGGAACTCGTCAACAACACGCCCTCCGCTGCCAACATCCGCCGCTACGCCGAAATCGTTCACGACAAGTCCGTTCTGCGACAGCTGATCAGTGCGGGCGACCACATGGTCACATGCGCGCTGCAACCCGAAGGACGCGAAACGGCGCAGATCCTCGATGAGGCCGAGCGCATCGTGCTCGCGATCAACGAACGCAATTCCCGCGGCCAGCGCGGCTTCCAGCCCATGGCCACGCTCGTTCGAGAAGTTTCCGAGAAGATCATCGATCTTTACCAGAACCAGCAGGGCTCGGAAGTCACGGGGTGCCGACGGGCTATCCCAATCTCGACAGAGAGCTTGCGGGTCTGCAGCGCGGCGACCTGATCATCATCGCGGGCCGTCCCTCAATGGGCAAGACCTCGTTCGCCATCAACATTGCAGAAAACGTCGGCGTACGTCAGGAACTGCCCGTCGCCGTCTTCTCTCTCGAAATGGGTGGCGACCAGCTCGCCCAGCGTCTGATCAGCTCCGTCGCCAACATCGACGCCCAGAAGCTCAGGAAGGCGCAGCTCGAGGACGAGGAATGGAACGCCTTCTCGAAGGCCGTCCATCGTCTGGAAAACAAGCCCATCTACATCGACGACACGCCCGCCCTGATGATCTCAGAGCTTTCGAGCCGTGCTCGACGTCTGGTCAACCAGACGGGCCCGCTCGGCCTCATCGTCGTCGACTACATTCAGCTGATGACGGGCCGTGCCGGCGTCGACAACCGCTCGACCGAACTGTCTGAAATTTCACGCGGCCTCAAGGCGCTGGCAAAGGAGCTGCACTGCCCGGTCATCGTGCTCTCGCAGCTCAACCGCTCTCTTGAACAGCGAGCCGACAAGCGCCCGATCATGTCCGACCTTCGCGAATCCGGCGCAATCGAACAGGACGCCGACGTCATCATGTTCATTTATCGCGAGGTCGTCTACAACAAGGACACTCCTGACAAGAATCTTGCCGAGATCATCATCGCCAAGCAGCGTAACGGTCCAATCGGTACGCTCCGCATGGTCTTCCGCGGCGGCAACACCCGCTTCGAGCCCTGGGCAGGCGATGTCGGCTATTGGGAAGGCGCACAGTAACCTAAAGAGGAATTTCGAATGCTCGACTGGTTTGCACAAATAGACTGGTTTGCCGTCATCTGCTGGCTGAGTGCCGTTTCGCTGATCATCGCCGGCCTCGCCGGCACCGTCATCCCAGCCATTCCCGGACTTCCGCTGATCGCCGCAGGAGGCGCCCTGATCGGATGGGCAGGCGGTTTCGAACTGATCGGCTGGGGCACGATCGCGACGCTCGCCGTTCTTGCCATCATCGGCGTCATCGTCGACACTGTGGCGCAGACCGCCGGGGCACAGAAGGCCGGTGCCAGCTCCTACGGCATCTGGGGTTCGGTCATTGGTACCTTCGTCGGTGTCTTCATGGGCGGTCTTGTAGGCATCTTCATCATGCCGCTCGTCGGTGCATTCATCGGCGAGTTCTGGGCCAAACGAGAGATTATCTTCACGCGGGGCGCGTAGGTGTTGCGACTTGGATCGGCATGGTCGTCGGAACTGCCGTCAAAATCGCTCTGGCATTCACCATGCTCGGGCTGATGATCGTGATGTACTTCGTCTGATAAAAAAGAGTTGAGCGCGAGCTCAACTCCCTTTGCCCAGGCCATGCTTTTGCAAAATTACGCAAAAAATGCTGTTTTTTTTCGACAGGCGGGGCATTTTCGAAAAAATGCTCCACTGCTTGGCTCCTTTTCCTCTGCGCTGCAGGGTACTGCGGGCGGGGCAACATCTTAACTCAAGCCAGCATCAGATCTGAAACTCGAATGGCCGCACGGCGTCAGCAGGCAGACGCGAGCATCTGGCAACATCTTAACTCAAACGAAAGTTTGAGGCATGGCTCTCCCGACGCCTGAATGGCAAAAAGGCCCGCAGTTCTGCGGGCCTTTTTTTTGACTTCAAGTCAGTTGAAGCGGAAGCGAATTAGGGCTTCGCCAACAACGTGGACCGTGACGTCAGCCGTGATGTCGGTGAGAAGACCGATCGTGATGACGTAGTCGCCGACAGCCTTGATGGCGCCAAGCGGCGTGCGGACCTGGGACTTCTTGATCTGAAGACCGTACTTGGCATCGATGGCTTCGGCGATGTCAGCGTTCGTGACGGAACCGAAGAGACGGCCGTCAACGCCGCACTTGGAAGAGATTTCGATTTCGCCTTCGTTGATCGTGTCGGCGATCTTCTGGGCGGCAGCGATACGTTCGGCCTGAGCGGCTTCGAGCTCGGCACGACGGGCTTCGAATTCGGCGATGGCAGCCGTCGTGGCGCGCTTGGCACGGCCGGTCGGGATCAGGAAGTTGCGGCCGTAGCCATCCTTGACCTTGACGACGTCGCCGAGGTCACCAACGTGAGCAATCTTCTCGAGAAGAATAACCTGCATTTGATATCTCCTTAAATCTGATTACTGGTTGTCGGTGTAGGCGAGGAGAGCGAGGAAGCGGGCACGCTTGATGGCGGTGTCCAGCTGACGCTGATAGTGAGCCTTCGTGCCCGTCAGACGAGCCGGCATGATCTTGCCGTTTTCCTGGATGAAGTCCTTGAGCGTGTCGATGTCCTTGTAGTCGATCGTTTCAACGCCTTCGGCCGTAAAGCGGCAGAACTTCTTGCGCTTGAAGAGAGAGTTCTGCTGGTTAGCGCGACGGGGCTTGCCCTTACCCTTGAAAGCCATTTTGTAGCTCCTTAATTTAATTCGGTGATGTGTACGATCAGTTTGGAACTCTTCATCGAGCGCGGCGCCAGAAAGCCTCGGATGTTCACGTCCTGTCCCATCTGAGCCTTGTTCAGGCTCTCGGCCAGAGCGCCGAAGGCGATGGCGGGGAAGTCGTACTCGAGTTTTCTGATCCTGTTCGCTTCGGTCAGTTCGGATCGATGGTGAAAGACACCCTCAAAAACCGGAATGCCCGCCGGCGTGTATCGAACTTCCTCCTTGGAAGTCAACGTGCCGGAAATCTCGATGAGGTTCACTCAGATCTCAGATCGCACAGAAAAATCTGTTCAGTCGAGACTGAATTATTCGGCGGAAGCTTCGGCGGCAGCGGCTTCAGCAGCGGCGACCTTCTTGGCTTCTTCCTTTTCAACAGCCTTCATCATGACGGACGGAGCCGTTTCGGCATGCTTCGTCTTGACGGTGAGGTGACGCAGGATGGCGTCGTTGAAACGGAAGCCGTTTTCGATTTCTTCAATCGTCTAATGGCCGCATTCGATGTTCATGAGAACATAGTGAGCCTTGACGAGCTTTTCGATCGGGTAGGCGAGCTGACGACGGCCCCAGTCTTCGACGCGTTCGATCTTGCCGTTCTGTTCGGCGACAAGGGTCTTGAGGCGTTCGATCATGGCGGGAACCTGTTCGCTCTGATCAGGATGCACGAGAATGCAAAGTTCGTAGTGACGCATTGTTATTGTCTCCTTGCGGATGAAAGCTGCCCGGGCGTCTACTCCGGTGCAGCAAGGACAGAAAGCATGCGATTTTACTCACTTTCTCGGGCTTTCGCCACCCGAAAAGCGGAAAAAATCGCATGCCCGGAAAAAAGATTACTTGAGCTTGCCGCCCGTGCGCTGGCGCACGGATTCATAGAGGCAGATACCCGAGGCGACGGACACGTTCAGGCTCTCGACGGCGCCGGCCATCGGAATGGCGGCAAGGTCGTCGCAGCGGCGGCGGGTCAGCTGGCGCAGGCCGTCGCCCTCGGCGCCGAGCACCCAGGCGAACGCCTTCTTCTGGTCGAATTCGTAGATCGACTTCGTGGCTTCACCGGCAGTACCCACGACGGTCACGCCGGCGTCGCGCAGTTCAACGATCGAGGCGGCGAGGTTCGTCACCGTGACGACAGGCACCGTTTCCGCAGCGCCGGCGGCGGCCTTGAGGGCGGCGGGCGACATGTGGGCGGAACGGTCGCGCGGCACGAGTACGCACTGGACGCCGGCGGCGTCGGCGACGCGCAGGCAGGCGCCGAAGTTGCGCGGGTCGGTCACGCCGTCAAGGATCAGGATGAGCGTGTCGTCGGTAATCAGGTCGAGCAGTTCATCGAACTCGAGCTGGGCCTGCTTTTCCTCGGCCATCGCAACGATGCCCTGGTGCGGAACGTCGGGAGCCATGCCGTCAAGGCGACGGTTGTCGGCGGTCATCACGCGCACGCCGGCGGCGATCAGCTTCTCGCGCATCTCGCGCATGCGCTTGTCGCGGCGTTCGGGATCAAGGTAGACGGCGGAGATGGACTTCGGGTCCATGCGCAGACGGGCGCCCACGGCATGGAAGCCTGCCAAAACAATGTTCTTCACTTACAGCAACTACTATTAAAAGCGCGCTGTCGAGCAAACCAACAGCGCGCAGGGGTTTTGAAATTTGCGCTCATTGTAGCGCACGATGTTTCGAGCGTCAGCTCGAAACGGGCTCAATCGTCCCAGTCGTCATCGCCTTTCTGGCCGAACAGCTCGTCGAAGTCATCGTCATCAATGTCGAACGGGTCGAACTTGCGCCCATAGAGCCTCGAACCGCGTCTCGAAGAACGGCGCGAGCCGCCCTTTCCGCCCTTGATCAGACGGCGCTCTAGGTTCGACTCGAGCACGAAGGACATGCGGCGGTTCTCAAGGTCGACTTCCTCAAGCCTGACGATGACGCGGTCGCCGACGCGCACCTGCGTCATCTCCTCGCGGCTCGTCATTGTGAGGTTCTTCTCGTCGAATTCGTAGTAGCCCCAACCGAGGTTCGAAATGTGGATGAAGCCGTCAACGGCGATGTCCTTCAGGGCGACGAAGACGCCCGCGGGAATCATGCCCGTGACGACCGCTTCGTGACGGCCCTTGCCGTGGCGAAGCATGTAGTCGCACTTGAGATAGTTCATCACGTCGCGCGTCGCGTCGTCGGCGCGGCGCTCCGCCGCGGAGCAGAGAATGCCGAGGCGCTCCCAGACGCTGTGGCGCTTCTCGGCCTGCGTTGCGGGCTTGTCTCCGTCCCCTGCCTCAGGCCTGCTGCCGAGGCCTCGGGCCTGACGCGAGACCATCAGGGACGAGTCGTCGAAGACCACCTGCGGCACATAGATGCGACGCGAGAGAATTCCCTTTGATCGCACGATGAAGCAGCAGGTCGGGATAGCGACGAATCGGAGACGTGAAGTGGGCGTAGGCCTCGTACTGCAGCCCGTAGTGACCGACGTTGTCGGGCGAGTAGCAGGCACGGGACATCGAGCGCAGGATGGCGGTCTGCAGGAATTCATTTTCCTTCGTGCGCGAGATGAGCTCCGCGAAGCCCTCGGGCGTCGGCGACTCGAGCTTCTCGTTGAAGCTCTTGAGAACGGTGCGCAGCGTCTCGAGACGCTCCTGGCTCGGCGCCTCATGAACACGGAAGAGTGCCCCGCGCTTTTTCTGGATCACGAAGTCCGCGGCGCAGACGTTCGCGACGAGCATGCACTCCTCGATGAGACGGTGCGCGTCATTGTGTTCGCGCACCTTGAATTCGCTGATGACGCCCTTGTCGTCAAAGACGGCCATCGTCTCCTTCGTCTCCAGGTCGAGCGTATGGCGTGCATCCCGGGCCTTGCGCAGCGTCTTGAAGAGTTCGTAAAGCGCACGGATGTCGTCAAGGCGATCACCGACGGCGGCTAGTCCCCCTTCCTCGCCCTGCATCGCGCCCCAGACCTGGGTGTAGGTGAGGCGTGCGTGAGAGTGGATGACGGCGGGATAGAACTGATAGGCCTCGGTCCTGCCCTCAGGATCGATGACCGCATCGCAGACCATCGTCAGGCGATCGACGCCGGGATTGAGCGAACAGAGGCCGTTCGAGAGCTTCTCAGGCAGCATCGGCACGACGCTCGCGGGGAAGTAGACGCTCGTGGCGCGCTGCTGCGCGTCAACGTCGAGCGGCGCACCGGGCTTGACGTAGTGGCTCACGTCGGCGATGGCGACGAGAAGGCGCGTTCTGCCGTCTTCGACGCGCGCGCAGTAGACGGCGTCGTCGAAGTCACGGGCATCCTCGCCGTCGATCGTCACGAACGGGATGTCGCGCAGGTCGACGCGGCGACCCATGTTTTTGGGATCGACTTCGTCAGGCAGGGCCTGAGCCTCGTCAAGCGCCGCAGCGCTGAATTCAACGGGCAGGTCGTATTCGGCCGAGGCGATGGCGATTTCGCCGAGCGGATCGAAGCGGTTGCCGATCTCCTTGACGAAGCGCACGAAGATCTCGACGTAGGGGCTCCGGGCTTCATCGATTCGGGCAGGAACTCGACCTCGAAGGCCGCCTTCTCGAGATCGACCTCGGCGGGAACATCTGCAAGGTCCATCTGCATCTCGACCGGGGCGAAGCCGTTGATCGGAACGACCTGTGCGATACCCGAACGACGGCCGCGGCGGATGCGGCCGCGAAGCTTGCAGACCCAGCGCGTCTGATGACGTGCGACGAAGTTCGAAACGCGCCAGTTGCCCGTGACCGTCTTGCGAAGCATGAAGACGTCGCCGGGCAGGCAATGGATTGCGTAGGGCAAGGGAACCGAAACCTCAGGATCGCTCTGGAGCATGATCGTGAAGTTCGAGACCTCGCGGGCGCCGCGCACGACGCCGGGTTCGGCAGGCGCGTTCGGATTGCAGAAATAGTTCTTTTCGCCCGCCATGAATCCCTCCTCGTGGAGGGCCACGATGACGGCGTTGGACTTCGAGCGTTCCCAGCCACAGGCTTCTGCAAGCTGGCGCTTTGCCTGCGAGTAGGCAATGTCGGCATTGAGCCCCTCAAGCCAGGCACGCGCCTTGGCGAGATCCTCGTCAGGAAGGGAAATCGGTTCGATCTGCGCCACTGGCGTCTTCTTCTTTTTAGCCATAACACCTCTGTTGTTCATGCATTGCGACAGTCTACAGCCAACTCAAAAAAATATTTTTAGAAATTCTTGACAAACTCGAAAAGCATGTGCATAATTCAAATCCTCAAGGTTGCCCGGATGGCGAAATTGGTAGACGCACCAGCTTCAGGTGCTGGCGGCTTCACGGCCGTGGAGGTTCGAGTCCTCTTCCGGGCACCACCAAATTCTAAAAGGTCTGTACGAAAGTACAGGCCTTTTTTCATTTCAGCCCGTGCTATCCTGACTGTCGACAGCAGAACACCATTATCGTCCATGATCACAACAACACGCTTCCCCTACTGGATTGAACGCACAGCCGACGGCAGCTACCGCGCGCGCTTTCCGAGCATTCCGGAAATTCTACCTACGGCGCCGAGCATCGCAAAGCTCGTCGAGGGGCTGCAGGACGAGGTGCTGCCCGCACTTGAGGCAAGGCTCAAGGAGGACAGGCTGCCCGAGCCGCGCGAGCCCCGCGCAGGCGAGGAAGTCTTCTCGCTCTCCCCCAACTTCGCGAGCAAGCTTCACCTCATCGTCGCGCTGAAGAAGGAGAAGCTGAGCGGCTCCGAGCTTGCCAGGCGTCTGGGCTGCCTGCCGCAGGAAACCCACCGTCTTCTGAAACTCAGCCACCCGACGAAGATCGACACGATCTCCGCGGCGCTCTCAGCGCTCGGTGGCGAACTCACCTGTTCGGTCACCTTCAGACATTGACTGGTCGAAAGCAGCCGCGTCCGCGCTCAAGTCCGACCGCAGCAATCGAAATAACAAGGGCGCGCCTCGCGGAAGGCGCGCCCTCTCGTTGAACATTTCCGAGTTGTCGGTGACGATCGTCAGGAGGACTGGACCTTCATGCGGACCGGAATTTCACCGACGTCGACCTTGCGCAGGTTGACCTCGAGCTGGTTGTACGGCACCTCGATGCCCTCTTCGGCAAAGCGCTTGAGAATGGCGAGCGAGATGGCGGTCTTGAGACCGGCGACGCCGTTGACGGGATCCTTCACCCAGAAGCCGAGCCTCAGGTTGATGCCCGAGTCGCCGAAGGTGTCGAGATAGGCCCAGCCGCGGCGGCCCGTATCGATGCGCGGACGCGCGCGCATGCCTTCCTCGAGCATGATCGCGAGGGCGCGCTCGACGTCGGCGTCGTAGGCGACCGAGATGTCGATGTACTGGACGGACGTGGACTCGGTGTAGGAGTGGTTGAGCACCGCGCTCGTCACGAAGGACTCGTTCGGCACGATGTTCTCAACGCCGTCGTTGTTGCGCACAACGGTGAAGCGGGTGTTGATTTCCGTCACGCGCCCCTTGAAGCCGCCGACCGTGACCAGGTCGCCGATCTTGATCGACTTGTCGAGCAGGATGATGAAGCCCGAGATGTAGTTCGAGGCGATCTTCTGCAGACCGAAGCCGAGACCGACACCGACCGCACCACCGAAGACCGAGAGAATCGTGAGGTCGATGCCGACGGTGCCGAGCGCGATGATCACGGCGAGTACCATGAAGATTACGGTGACTACACGCTTGAGAACGACCTTGATGTTCTCGGACATGTTCTCGAGGCCCCGACCATCTGGTTGATGAGGGATGCGAGCCAGTTCGCAACGCCGAGCGTGAGGAGGACGGAGACGATCGCGACGAGAAGCTTCCCAGACGGTCATGCTGCCCCCGCCGATCGGGATGACCGTCGTATCGAGGTACTGGATGATGTCGGTGAGGATGCCGAAGAACTGCAGCACGGCCATCACCCAGAAGATGATCGTGACGATGCGGCGAACGCCCGGCGTGATCATGCGCAGCCCGATGCCTCCCTGAAGGAAGGCCATGAGGAGCGAGAGAAGCGCAAAGGCGTAGAGGATGTTGTAGCAGACTCGGGCGATGACCATCGACTGCGGCGCAAATTCGAAGATCTTGACGATGCAGTAGACGATGAGGGCGAGAAGAGAGCCCGAGATGAAGCTGAAGGAAACGTTGTGCGTGAAGGCGACGAGCGCGCGGCGGGCGTATGCGCCGAGACCGCGCACGTCCTCGCCGGGGAGCACGCGGTCGACGAGCGTGTTGATGCGGCGGGAGATCACGTAGCCGATCGCCATGCTGACGAAGACGGCCGCAATCTGCATGAGCACGTTTTCAAGCGAGAGGTGCTGGAGCAGCCCCTCGATCACGCTCGTGAAGCGCTCGGCCGTCGAGGCGATGACGTCCTTCGCACCATCGGCGAGTTCCGTGACGTCCATGCCGGCGTTGGTCAGATCGGGCGTAACAGGTTGAGTCATTGTTGTTGCTCAGTATGAGTATTGAGAATCTTCCACGCCCATCCTCCCTTTCGGTCGCATGGACGTGCCTTCCCTCCGACTTACCAGGGGCTCCCTAACCACAGATAGCGGGAATGCTCAGAACTCTGCGCTCACGCTTGGAGTGCAGCTCCGCACATACCCTAATTAGAGTGTTCAGGGTGCGAGGGATCCTATGGGCGCACTCCGGAACTTTTGCCGAAATGCGTCGCCATTCCGTTGCCGGAATGGACTTCTCGTACTCCCGAAGGAAGTAGCGAGATCCGATATTGTACGAAGCCGACAGATCACACTCATGGCGCTTCCCTGTCTTGAACGTACACATGCTGTAGTTCTCCGTGTCTCTTGCGACAGGACCCGAGCCGCCGTAGGCAAGCTTCGACGTGTTCCAGGCGCAGACGCGACGAATGCGAATGCCGCACCGATGCGCCTTGTGCTCCACCATCTTCTAGACATACTTGGCCCGCCAGTGATGCAGCCGTTGCCGCTTGGTGCCCCGTTTTCGACCCGTAAGATCGCGGTGCTCCATGACGATGACGTCAACCTTGAATTCATTCGCAAGCTTCACGATGAAGTTTGCCGTCTTGACGGCAATGTCCTTATTGACAACGTTCAACCCCTCTGCAAGTCGAATGCAGTCGTTGTCATGCTTGAGTTCCGTGAATTTCGGATCCCGGTGCCTCAGCATGATCTCGATGAAAAAAGTCCACTGCCTTGCGATACACCTCGACCGTATCATCGAAGACGCGGCAGAAGTTGCGCAGGCGCACGGAATAGGCGGACGCAATCTTCATCGAAATCTGCAGTCTGGTTAACTGGAATATGGATCCATGCTACCAAGTTTTGATTTTTTGGGACAGGCTTAAAAAGCACTACATTAAAATCGAACATTAGTATGCTTTTTTAATCCTAATTATCCATCACCCCGCGCAGATCACATGCCAAATCAAAATCACCTTCATTGCGTTTCGGCGCAACTTAAGTGGATCAACGATCAATCGACACCCATACAGACTTCATCAGCCCCGCTTGCCCCCATGCTTCGCATAGATGGGAAATCAGTTCAAAAGCCGCTTCCGGAAAGTTCCGAAAACGGCTTTGCGCTCTGGTCAGTATAACTCAGCGCGAGGCGTGTTCAAGAGCCGAAAAGCTCTCGAAATGTGACGCCCCGACCGGTCCTCAGGCCTTCTTGGCGGCTTCCTTTGCTTCGACGAGCTCGATGAGCTTGGCCGGGCCGAGGGCGTCGTAGCATTCGAACGGCTGGTGGATCCAGGGATTGTCCTCGAGGTATTCGACGTGCCAGTCGGGGACGAGGACGGAGTGGGCCTTGTACCAGAGGACGGCGACGCGGATCTCGGTGATGCCGGGGTAGCGCTTCTTGAGGTGCTCGATCACTTCGCGGATCGTCTTGCCGGAGTCGACCATGTCGTCGACGAGAAGGACGCGGCCCTTGAGTTCGGAGACGCCAGTGATGCAGTCGGAGATGTCAAGGTCGGACTGGACCGTGCCCTTGGCTTCGCGGTAGGAGCTCGTGGCGAGAACGGCAAGAGGCATGTCGTAGACGCGGCTGAAGAAGTCGCCCGGGCGCATGCCGCCGCGAGACAGGCAAAGGATGCTGTCAAACTGCCAGCCGCTCTTGGCGACCATGGCAACAAGCTTTTCGTTAAGGTCGATGTACTCTTCCCAGGTGTAAGAAATGTCCGACATGTGTGTCTCTCTGAACGTGCCAAGTGAGCGGACCCGCGAAGATGGGCGGGATCCGAGAAATGAAAGACGGGATTTTAGACCAAAAAGTTCGCCTTGTTGAGAGGTTTCGGTCAAGAAGGGGCGAAATAGATGAAAAAAACGGCGGGAAGCATGAGCTTCCCGCCGTTTTTTTCATGGTTTCAGTCTAACGGAGTTCAGGCTTCGAACGGGTCGACGTGAAGAATCGTCTGTTCGCGGTCAGGACCGGTCGACACGAGAGCGATCGGGGCGCCGGCGACTTCGGAGAGGCGCGTCAGGTACTGACGGGCGGTCTCGGGGAGTTCATCCCACTTCGTGACGCCGAAGGTGCTCTCCTTCCAGCCCGGGAATTCTTCGTAGATCGGTTCGCATTCGGCGACGGCATCGGCGCCGGCGGGCATGATCGCGATCTCTTCGCCGCGGTACTTGTAGCCCACGCCGAGCTTGACGGTTTCCATGCCATCGAGGACGTCGAGCTTCATGACGGCGAGGCCGGTGAGGCCGTTGATCTGAACGGCGCGGCGCAGGGCGGCACCGTCGAACCAGCCGCAGCGGCGGGGACGGCCCGTGACGGCGCCGAACTCGCAGCCCTTTTTCACGGAGCATCTGGCCGACTTCGTCGTGAAGTTCGGTCGGGAACGGACCTTCGCCGACGCGGGTGCAGTAGGCCTTGGTGATGCCGAGGACGTAGTTGAGCATGTGCGGACCGACGCCGGCGCCGGCGCAGGCAGAGCCGGCGACGGTGTTGGAGCTCGTGACGTACGGGTACGTGCCGTGGTCGATGTCGAGCATCGAGCCTTGGGCGCCTTCGAAGAGGAACTGCTTGCCTTCGGCGCACTGCTGATGGAGTTCGGCGGAGACGTCGCAGACCATCGGACGGAGGCGCTCGGCGTAGGAGAGCATGTGGTCGATGACTTCGTCGGCGTCAAGCGGCTTGGCACCAAGGTAGTTTTCGAGAACGAAGTTGTGATACTTCAGGACGGAGCGGACCTGCTCGACGAAGCGTTCCTTGTCGAAGAGGTCGGCGACGCGCAGCGTGCGGCGGGCAATCTTGTCCTCGTAGGCGGGGCCGATGCCACGGCCCGTCGTGCCGATCTTCTTGTCGCCGGCAGCGGCTTCGCGGGCATGGTCAAGGGCGACGTGGTACGGCATGATGAGGGCGGCGTTGGCGGAGACGCGCAAACGCTTCTCAACGTTGGGCACGCCGATGGCGTTGAGTTCGTCGACTTCGCGGAAGAAGGCTTCCGGAGAGAGGACGACGCCGTTGCCGAGGTAGCAGACGGACGTGGCATGCATGATGCCGGACGGAATGAGACGGAGAATGGTCTTCTTGCCGTTGATCACGAGCGTGTGACCGGCATTGTGACCGCCGTTGAAGCGGACGACGCCGGCGACCTTTTCGGTCAGCCAGTCAACGATCTTGCCCTTGCCTTCGTCGCCCCACTGAGCGCCGACCACAACTACATTCTTGGCCATGAGATTACCCTTAATGAACAGATTGACGGCGGATCCGAGCCGCCCATTGGCTGCCCGCAGAAGCAGGGAAGCAGCTGCGGGCTTGAAATGGATTGAGAGCGGCGACGCAGGCCCCGCTGCAGGCGACCGCAAAGTCTGCGGGCACGGCGGAAGCCGACAGGGCTTGGTACCCGCCGGCGGGCGTCGTCTCTCACACGAATCGTAAGTTTAGCAAAATGCGCGCGCCGCTCCCGAATCAGGGTCCGAAAAACCACTTAGACGCCTTCGCCGAGCGCAACAAACTCAGGGGGCGGATACCTCAAAGCATCCGCCCCTGAAGGACAGTGTCCCAATTCAACTCGGCTCGAACGGCTTTGAGAGCCGAGGACCTGATCCTGAATCAGCGGATCAGACGATCCAGATGATCGCCAGTCCGAGTGCGACGAGCAGAAGGCCCGTGATGCGCAGCGCGCGGTCGGGCTCGTCGAGGAATCGGCTTATCGACTCCTTCCAGAAGCCCGGGGCCACCATCGGCGTGAAGCCCTCGATGACGAGGACCCACCCGAGCGCGAGCATCATGACGTCGAGCCTGCTCATTGCGCCTTTTCCGACTTGAAGTAGCGGAAGAAGTCGGCGGACGGATCAACGACCATCACGTCGTTCTTGTCGGCGAAGCTGTCGCGGTAGGCCTGCAGGCTGCGGTAGAAGCGGGCGAACTCGGGATCGCGGCCGAAGGCCTCGGCGTAGATCTCGGCGGCCTGAGCATCGCCTTCACCCTTGACCTTCTGCGCATCACGATAGGCTTGGGCGAGGATCACCTCGCTCTCGCGGTCGGCGGAGGCGCGGATGCGCTCGGCCTGGGCGGCGCCCTCTGGAGCGTTCCTCGCTCGCGACGCGCTTGCGCTCGGCCTCCATGCGGCGGTAGACAGACTCGGAGATCTCGGGCGTGAAGTCAACGCGCTTCATGCGCACGTCAACGATGCCGATGCCGACGTCGCGCACGCGTTCCTGAAGGAGCTGCGAGATTTCGACCATGGCCTTGTCACGCTCGGAGGACGTGATCTGGTTGACGGTGCGCTTGTTGACGACCACGTTGAGCACGTCGCGCAGAAGTGCGGAGACGCGGTTCGCGGCAGCGGGTTCGGAGCCCTGGAAGGAGACCCAGTAGAGGCGCGGATCCTCGATGCGCCACTTGACGAACGTATCGATCAGAAGGTTCTTCTTTTCGGACGTCTGGACGAGGTCGGCGCCGGCCGCATCAAGGTTGAGGATGCGCTTGTCGAGGTAGACGATGTTCTGCAGGGGCGGCGGGAGCTTCACATGAAGGCCGGGCTCGGAGATCACGGTCTTGAGTTCGCCGAGGGCGAAGACAAGAGCGTACTCGCGCTCGTTCACGGTGTAGACGCACATGCGGAAGGCAGGCCGGCCGCCACGAGGACGGCGATCAAAAGCGTGGAGAGTTTCTTCATGGCTGTCGTCCTTTAGCGGCGGTCGCGGAGCATGCGCTGATATTCGTCGCCGGGAGCGGCGGAAGAAGTCGTCGGCTGGGCGGAGCCCGTCGTCTCGACGGCGCTCTGGGCGGCCGTGACGCCGTGGTCGGCGAGCGCGGCGGCCTCCTTCTGGGCCTGAGTCATGGCGTCGGACTTCGTGTTGTTGACGATCTTGTCGAGCGGCAGGTACAGCAGGTTGTTGCCGCCCTTGGCGTCGACGTAGACCTTGGTGACGTTCTTCATGACGTCGCGCACGGTGTCGACGTAGAGTCGGTCGCGCGTGACTTCAGGAGCCCTGGCGTACTGGGACTGCAGGGCGGAGAAGCGGTCGGCATCGCCTCGGGCGGTCTCGACGATGCGGGCCTGATAGCCGAGCGCCTCTTCCTTGAGGCGTGCGGCGGTACCTTCGGCCTTCGGGATGACGGCGTTGCGGTAGGCCTCGCCGAGGTTGATCGAGCGCTCGCGGTCCTGACCGGCCTTGACGGCGTCGTTGAAGGCGGCCTGAACCTGCTGGGGCGGCTGGGCGTTCTGGATGGCGACGCTCATGACCTCAATGCCGGAGGGAGTAGCGATCGACGCATGTCCTCATCGACTTCTTGACGGCCTCGGCGATCTCGGCCTTGCTTTCGAAGAGGACGCTGTCCATTGCCTTGCGGCCGACGACCTCGCGCATGGCGGACTCGGCGGCCTGCGTCACGGTGAGGTCGGGGCTGGCGGATGCGAAGACGTAGTCGCGCGCGCCGTCGCCCGGCTTGATGCGGTACTGACGGTG
>VOFC01000886.1_pt1 | contig 46001 bp, 57 predicted proteins | sample 5384161 | NCBI WGS metagenome assembly VOFC01 (sample SAMN12384722, study PRJNA508395) | human gut metagenome | isolation source: healthy gut B | host: Homo sapiens | reverse complement strand
TGGCGAAGCGACATGACCAGGGGAATGAGATAGGCCAGCGTCTTTCCTGACCCCGTAGGCGACAGCAGGATGAGGTCAGAGTCATTCTTCACATAAGCCTCAGCCATTGACTGCTGCATGGCATTAAGACTTTCTATCTTCAAATTCAACAAAATATTCTGTATGTCCATACGATAAAATTTCAAGTGATTCAATTCAAATCCGGGAGCAAAGATAGCGAAAAAAGCAGTCGCTTCCAATCGCAGCCCACTAGCCAATGTAATAAAAACAAAGGAAAACAAAAACAAAGAAATGAATTATATTTATTGATTATAAGCGATTTACAAAATTGCGATTATTTCCTATCCTCTCCTTAAAAATCCTTATTATTCGCCATTTTTGTTACCTGAAACGATACTCATTTACCGTTTATTTCCTATATATTATCATTAGTGTCCACTAAAAAATCATAGAAGTTCTTTGAAACAATTGAAATTCAATTTGTTATAAGTGTTTTGGGAGTCAACGGATTTGAATTTACTTTTGCAGTATTAATCAGACCGTTATGCATAAAGACAAGTTCGTTTTTGCTCAATTAACCCGATTTCTTGATCGCAATCACTTCAACTATCTCGTAAAGAAGTATGAAGGTGACAAATATATCAAGAGTTATACCCGTTGGAATCAACTACTTACGATGATGTTCGGTCAGCTATCCAGTCGAGAGAGCCTCCGTGATCTGGTTGTGGCTATGGAAGCACACGCTGGGAAACTCTACCATCTCGGAATCGGGAAATCTGTAACACGAAGCAATCTCAGTAAGGCTAATGAGCAACGTGATTACCGTATTTTCGAGGAGTATGCAACATTCATGATTGCCGAGGCCTGCAAGCGTAGAATCAATAAAATATTCGAACTTGGCGGTCATGTTTATTCATTTGACTCTACAACAATTGATCTGTGCCTGTCAGTGTTTGAATGGGCTAGATTTCGCAAACACAAAGGCGGAATAAAGTTGCATACGCTCTATGATGTTGAAGCGGAAGTACCTGCATTTGTGCACATTACACCTGACAACATTCACGATTCAAAAGCTATGTCTGAGATACCGTACGAATCTGGAGCGCACTACATATTCGACCGCGGATATAACGATTTCAGCAACCTTAATACGATAAGTCGTATAGGTGCTTTCTTCGTTGTACGAGCCAAAACAAACGTACGGATCAGGCCTAAAACCTGGAAACGAAGATTGCCGGAAGGTGTAGTTTCAGATGTAATCGGGTGCTTTACGGTTTATAAAAGTTCTAAGGATTATCCCGAGGAACTTAGAAAACTCATCGTTGAGAATCCTGAAGACGGTACACGATATATCTTCCTGACAAACAGTCTTGACGCATCTACGGAGTTGATATCATCGCTTTATCGAAACAGATGGAGTGTTGAACTGTTCTTCAAATGGATAAAACAACACCTCAGGATTAAGAAGTTCTGGGGAACATCGGAAAACGCAGTACGCATACAAATCTATTGTGCGATAATTACTTACTGTTTGGCAGCAATAGTCCAGCGCGATATGAAATTAGAACGCAGCGTCTATGAAGTTCTCCAAATTCTCGGAATCTCTCTGACCGACAAAACACATCTCTGTGACTTGTTTGACAAATCGAATTTCAAAAATGTCAAAGACCGATATGATTCATGTGAACCGAAATTATTTAATTTTTAACCTTGTCCATTTTTAGTGGACAGTAGTGTTTTGAATAGATTAATTCGTGGTGTAAATCCTTCAAATATGCCTATACATACCATTAGGAATGACCATCAAACGCTCAATCGCGGAGGGTGAATGGGGTTGTAAATCAACTGTGTAATAGCTACAATGAAACGAATTTGATGGATGTTTATATGTTTCTCGGCATACATTACGCAGATTTTTCCTAAAAAATGTTCCGCTTTGCTTCCTTTTATTTAACTTTGTTGTCGGTAATCCCTCTTTCGGCGAGAGTGTGGAAGCAAAAGTGTTACGAATAGTAACAGATTTTAAAATGGACACATTGCCTAATGTGGAAACTCGACGAGGCGAGTATAATCCTCTTACGCCGGACTTACCTCCGACGTTTCCCCCTGAAAAACAGAACAATCCAACAGGGGTGTCGGTGAGATACGCGCCTGATCCAAGCAAAAAGTGGTTTGTCTTACGTGTAACCTACAATAGAGCAAACAAAGCCAATGATTTTTTGCAGAAATGCGATGTAGACACTTATCTGCCGATGCGTTGGGTATGGAAACTGGTTAAAGGGAAAAAGAAAAGAATACTTGAACCTCTTATTCCGAATTTGTTGTTTGCCTATGCTTCTCAAGATGTATTGGATTCTTGCATGAAAGCAATATCTACACTGCCTTGCCTCTCCTATTATTATGACCACTTCAATACTTTACCTGGTGGGAAAAATCCTCCCCTCACGGTTGGCTACCGGGATATGATGAATTTCATTCGTCTAACGAGTGTTGACAATGAACAAATATGCGTGGTTACTCCGCAGCAATGCCATTACAAGGATGGGGATTGGGTGCAAGTAGTAAAAGGCGATTTTGAAGGAGTTATCGGAAAAGTGGCGCGGGTGACAGGGCAGCAACGTGTGGTGGTAAAGCTGGATGGCGTTTGTCTTGTGGCTACAGCCTATGTACCGAGTGGATTTATAGAAAAGATTCCAAGCAAGGATAATGAAATGCTCAAATCAGTATAATACGAGACGGACTTTGTAAAATCATATATATGCTTATCATACCTTTATTTATTACTGTTGCAGAATCGTGCTCTACGAATAGTGTTTTATTGGGCTTGTTAAAAGGAGGGCTATCTAACTTCACTGGTTCCTCTCTAAATCTGGTACAGTTTGTTTTTGTCGCAATCATTTTGTTGTGTGCCATAAGTGCCTTTTGGTTATTGAAAGAACTGGTAAGATTGGGAACAGGAAAGCGCAAACTGCAATTATCGTCAAATGGGATACTGCCTAAAATAGCATGGTTTGTTTTCGTTTCTGGCATGGCCATATATTATGTGGGGTATGCTTATGCAGGAACAGCAGATTGTGTTGTAACGCTCGTATTGCGTTCTGCCCTGTCTGCATTCGAAATGTTCTTGTCAAAATCCAATTTGATTGGCATTGCGGAAAATTGCAAAGATAACTCCATTTATATGTTTTGTTTTGCATTCTTTCATACGGCTGCTGTGGCGGTGAGCATGATATTTGCAGTAGCTTGTTTTGGGAAACGTCTGTTTGACTATGTGAAAGGGATTATATGGATATATGCCCCGACGAAATACAGGCTGAATGTATTTTGGGGAATCAATGAGAAAAGTATTCTTTTGGCTAAGGATATTTACAAAAAGAGTTATGAACAAAAAAGTGAAGAAAGAGAATTCAAAGAAAGAATCGTTTTTGTAGATTGGCCGCAGGCACAAGAAGAAAATAAAACCGGACAGAGTTTCAGCGGCATCATGGGACTGTTGACTTACAAAACTAACGCTGCCAAACAGCTTTCAGATATAAAGTATATCCTTTTGCGAAGTTCCATGTCGCCGGATGCAATAGATGCGACTCATTCGGAAATACTCCGGGAGATAAACCTCGAAAAGCTGGAAAGGTTCATGAAAAGAGCCGAGAAAACAAACTTTTTTATCTTATCCAACAATGAAGATGCCAATATACACGCAGCCATCAATCTACAGGCCTGTGAAGCAGGAAGAAATGCAAGTCGCATATACTGTAGTGCCAGGGAAACGAAGGAAGTAGCTCTTTTGGCTGAATCTTCTCAAGGAAAACTACAGATCATTGATGATTCTAAAGCTGCCGTCATGGAGTTTGCCATGCGGAAAAACGAAGAAGGTAAATGTCTTGCCCATCCCATCAACTTTGTAGAAATAAATCATCAGTTGGGTTGCGTGGAGACAAAGAAACCGTTCACTGCATTCATCATCGGTTTTGGCACTACCGGACAGGAAGCATTACGATTCCTTTATGAGTTTTCAGCTTTTGCAGACTGCCACGGAAAGAAAACACCTGTGGAATTTCATGTATTCGACAACCGAATTGATGAGATTAAAGGAGAGTTGTACCAAGAGATACCGGCTTTGCCGCTTTTAGAAAATTTCCATGAAATTACACTCCACCCGTGCAATGCCGGAACACTCGAATTCCTTAATCAATTGCACGGACTTATTGACAACTTGAACTACGTGGTAGTTGCCACCGGAGACGACGAGCGCAACCTGCATATTGCCACCATGATTTACGAATATGCTCTGCAACATCGACAGGACGGTTTCAACAAGTTCAAAATACTTGTGCGCCTTTACAAATCCGGTTCTGAATACAAATTCAAGAAAGTGATTGACACTTACGGGAACAATCATTTCCCGGCTATGGAGCAATTCGGCAGTCCCAATGACATTTATACAAAGGAATGGGTGGTGGATGATGCGGAAAAGGATAAAGCAGTCAAGTTCTATAAAGCCTATTGTCAAGTAGCTAAAGAGAAGTATAGACCAACGGAAGAAAGGCAAGAACACGAAGTGGGGAAAGAACCGACCCCATTATTAGGCTACAGAAGACTAAACCGAGTATTGATGCAGGACAAGGCAAACTGTAAGCATTGTTACACCAAAGAGATGCTGTTGGGACTACACGACATGTCAGCCTCTCCCGAACTTCCGTCATGGCCCATAAAAATGGAGACGAGCAACCAAGCAGAAAAGGATTGGCGTTGCCGACTCCTCAATGTTTCGATATGCGAACACATCAGGTGGAATGCTTCGCACCTGATGATGGGATATTTGCCCATGTCTGTTGAAGAGGCGAAAGCTATTTCGAATAGTTGCAACGAGAGAACGAAGAAGCACCTTTGTATTACTGATTGGGATAGATTGCCTGAAAATCCTGACTACAAAGAATACGATTATATGGTGGTATGTACTACGGTAGAACAATATAATAAAAGGAAAAAGGAAACGCGATAATGATTAAAAAGATTAAAATCATTTGGACATTTTTGCAGAAGCATTTTGACAAGGCGCTTTATAGGGGTGGCTGGATGCAATTTTTTTGGCTAACGGTTTTTGTTGCCTTTTGGGGCGCGTTAGGAGTGTGGGCGTCATCCCGTTTTGATGTAGACGGATGGCGAGTGATAGAATTATTGCTTGACCCCGGTTCTTTCTGCGATTCCGATGAGGAAACATGTGGGAAGGCAAATATTTATTTCCAACTGATAATAACCCTTTTGGGGGCGGTGTTCTTCACAAGTTTGCTAATCGGTTCAGTCGGAAACTTTTTGGAACGACGAATTGACCGATACCGCAACGGAGGAGTAGCTTATGAGGTGGATGACCACATCCTGATTATCGGAGTCGGTAGTATGTTGGTGAACCTGATAAAATCACTGTTGGAGGACGAAGCGAACACTCGGCGTGACATCGTTATCCTTACTTCAAAAGACGCGGAAGAAGTGCGTGGCCATGTCTTTTCTGAACTACCCCAAAAGTACACACGCAACATCTATATGTATTATGGAAGTCGTGTGCGGAAAGACACTTTGAACAAACTGGATGCATACCAGACCAAGGCCATTTACATTTTGGGGAAGAGGACGAACCTGCGCATGATTCCATCAACATGAAATGTTACGAGGCCCTTGCGGAAGTTTGTAAGCGTTCGCAACACACCATTGAGTGTTACATGGTGTTGGAGCGGCTCACTTCTCTACAACTTTTTTATTATAGGCAAGACAATGTGTCTTCCGGCAATTTGCGGCTCACCGTCGTAAATTCATTAGAGAATGTAGCACAGCGTGTGCTAGTCAGCCAATCTTACCGTGACGGAGAGACGTATCTGGCGTTAGACCGGAACGGAATCCATGCGGATGATGACAAGTTCGTACATTTCATCATTGTGGGAATGTCGCCAATGGGTTACGCGATGGCCATTACTGCGGCGCATGTATGCCATTTCCCGAACTTCCACAGCAAAGGGCTTCGGACAAAAATCACATTCGTTCAGGCAGGAATCAAGAAGGAAATGAACTTTTTCTTAGGCCGCTACAGCGAATTGATGAAGCTGTCATATTGGGAGTATGTCAACTTGGAAGATCAGTTGATTATACCGTTGCAAACTTGACATTATAATGCTTCATGGAAATCCCCAGCAATTCACCGGCCTGGTCATTGCAGAACTTCAGGACGGTCTCTTGCACCTTGAACCAGTTGAGATAGTCCTGCATGTACTTCGTGGCTACGCCCCAGAATGTTCCGTTAAGCCACTTCTTGAGCCTGCTGTGCAGGGAATTGACGTGTTGGATATGGTAAAATCCCCTCTTAACGTGCCGGCCGAGGTCAGCCCTTATGACCACATGCTCAATATGGTTGTCCATTGCATATCCCTTGTAGCTGACATGCCCGTCCGAACACAGCACCGTCCCTTGTGGCAGCGGGTGTGCAGGCTTTCCGTGATTTCCGCCTTCGTCAGCCGTCCATATCCGCAAAACGTCATGTTGAGGTCGTTCTTCCTGTCGGCAGTCACTATGACAGTAGCCTTGTCCTTGGATGCGCCCTTGCCTTTTCCCCCTCCACCACGCTTGCGGGGCTTGCGTCCCAGGTGGCGGCTGCCTTTGTCGGACTTTTCAAAGAATGTCTCGTCGCTTTCGGTTATTCCGGAGAACGAGCTGCCCTCGTCCTGCTTCAGGGAACGCAATATCTTGTGCCGCCAGTCGAAAGCTGTCTTCTTGTTGATGTGCAATGCGGCGGATATCTTGTCAAGGGACTTCTGCTCGGACATCAGGTGCATATGCCTTGACAAGCCCTTTCTTGTGGAGCTTCTGCTGCCACGTGCCGGTATATTCGGTGAAAGTCCTGCCGCAATCCTTGCACTTGAAGCGTTGCGTCCCGTGGTCCTTGCCGAAACGGTAGTAACGGTTGCCGCCGCAATGAGGGCAGCAGCCCTGCTTTTCCAGCAGAGCTGACAGGTGCGAGCTTTCAGGGACTGTCGCTTCACAATGTTTGGCCATGCTCAACGCTTGTACCAAAGATTGCCGTTCCGACTCTGACAAAGACTGAGCGGCTGACAATACTTCATTATACGTCATAATTGCCTCCTTTTTTAAAAAGTACATGCAATTTATGTGCCAATTTACAACGTATTGTTAAACTAACGTTGCTGATGGGCTTCAGCCCCTTTTCATCCATCCCGAAGATGTTGTTGTCCTGTGGCAGGTGAAAAATCCCAGAACATAAAACAACAGTAAAGTAATATTCAAGTTTATGAAGTCACAATAAATCAATGAACTATAATCTATGAACCACGATGTGTTTATAAGTTATTCAAGGAAAGATAAAAACGTAATTGGTGAAATATGTAGCCTATTTGACAAATACTCAATAACGTATTGGCTGGATACAAACGAGGTACACATGGGCGGAAAATTTATGGAGGATATAGTTGATGCTATTAATGCTTCATCCATCGTTTTGTTCATTTCATCAGTTGATTCAAATCATTCAATTTATACAGCTAAAGAAGTTGCATTTGCATTCAATGCTGGTAAATATATCATTCCATACAAAATAGATGATTCTTCATTTAGTAAAAATTTGCAATTTGTTATGACAGACTTGAACTGTATCAATGCTGTGCCTTATTCACAACAAAAGGCAGAATTACTGGTTCATGACATTCTATCCTTATTGCGAGGAGAAAGGCATGAAGAAATACGTGAAACTCATAAACGTGAATACATTGATGTTGAAAAGTGGAATGAACCAAACAACAAACTTTTGCGATATATAAAAAGAATATTTCAAGATAAATAATTATTAGTTATGGGAAAAATTAAAATCGATGGCTCAATTATTAGTAGGGCCACGAATGGGGACAAAGAAGCCATAATGGCAATGTTTCAGACGTTTGTGTCTGAAGATGAGAAAATTATTGCGGTAGAGTATTTTGGTAAGTATGGAATTATTTTCCCAACCAAAAGTTTTGTTTGCGTGACGGATAAGAAAGTTGCCACAATGCAATATGGGCCATTTGGTAAGATTGTGTATTCGGATGCGTTTCTAGAGGAAGTCAATAGTGGAATTATTTACCAACCATCTGTTCTGTGGCTTTATATTATCGGTGTGTTATTATGCATTTCTATTGTGGGTATTTTACTTCTCAACGCATGGGTCAAGTTGTACTACAGTATAAATAAATCAGGAATGGTATGGTGTGTGCGTGAAGGTGTGAACATATATGCATTTTCCAATCGATCGAAAATAAATTTAGTAAATGAAATATGGAGAACAACTTCTTACTTAAGAGGAAAGCGTAAACAGATTATGAAATAAAATATGATTAAGCCAGCAGAATTTATCCATCCCGAAGATGCGGCTGCCTTGCGGCAGTTGGAAAGCATTCCGGGATTTCCTACGTTGGTGAGGAAGATTCTTTCGTTAGGGTTTGAACAATTGATGTATGGCATGAATATGGCATCAGCCATTCGATTGTCCCCCACACAACTGCCTAATCTCTACAATCACTTGCCACCTATTTGCGAGAAACTGGGAATTGATGAACCAGAGTTCTATTTAGAAATGAACCCTTTTCCCAATGCCTATACGTTTGGAGACACAAGGATATTCGTCACCATGACATCCGGTCTTGTTGAAATGATGAACGATGAGGAGTTAGATACCGTGATTGCGCATGAATGTGGACACATCCTGTGCCGGCATGTGCTTTACCATACCATTGCCAATTACATCTTGAGCGGCGTAGATGCCTTGGGTGTGCTTGGGGCATTGACTGTTCCGGTCAAATACGCTATTCTGTATTGGCAGCGCAAAAGCGAATTGTCGTGCGACCGTGCTGCCAGCATTGTCACCTCGCCGGATGTGGTGGCAAGTGTAATGGCCAGGCTTTCCGGTGGTCCAAAGTCAATCACATCAGAAGTAAATATGGAAGCATGGGCCAAACAAGCAGATCAATACGACAGCATCCGGAATGACGGTTTGTGGAATAAAGCCTTGCAGGTTTATGCCATTGCGGCTCAAAGCCATCCCTTTAGTGCTGTCCGGGTTCGTGAAATTCTCCATTGGGGAAAATCCGTTCAATATCAAAACCTGATGTCCAACCTCAGCCAGCAGGCATCGGGCAAAAAATGCCCGCATTGTGGTAGAGGGGTGGAAACGGCATGGTGCTTCTGCAAGCACTGTGGACATAAACTGTAGAAGCAACTAAAGAGCTTCATTAAACGAAGATATACTTCTATCGCCATAGCAGATATACTTCATTGACAAAGTAGGCTATAATACTTTGGCAAGGAAACTATAATACTTTAGCAAGAAAGCAATGATACTTTGGCAAGGAAGCAAGCATATTTCAAATAGACATTTGCAACACTTAAAATATAAGAATTATGTTTTTCAATGAAAAAGGAATTCTGAACATTGACGAATGGGTTGCCAACAACGATTCATTCAAGAAAATCATGGAGGATGGCATTGTCACCGATGAAGAAGTAAAAGCTCAGTCAGACAAGGTTGTCTCCATGCTCAAAGAAATTGAGGCCAAATACACGGAAGCGCAGTTAGCGGAAATCAAGAATCTGTTGGCCGAGGCCAGCGTGCTTTACGCGGTCTATCAACTTAACGCATTACAAACCATTAACAAGTAAATCATCATGGGAACCTTTAACACGAAAAAGACATTATACGGGGCAGCTTCCCTCATCCCCGTTATGGCATCGCGCATCCAGGGGGAGTTTCAGAATGAAGGTTATGAAGTAAAATCAGATGCCCTGAATAGCGGGGCTTACGATATTTCTGTCACCAAAGGTGGTGTATTCAAAGCCGTACTCGGTATGCGTACAGCACTCCACGTCACGCTTGTGCCACAAGGCAATGATGTAGCCTTTGAAGCCAGCGTTGGCATTTTTGGCCAACAGGCCATTCCCACCGTTATATCGATGTTCTTCTTTTGGCCGGTACTGATCACACAGATTTGGGGCCTTGTCACGCAGGCTAAACTGGATGACAAGGCGCTGGAGATAGCTACGCAAGTGGCGTATGCCAATGGAGCAAAGTATCAGCAAGGGAACGCAAACGGATTTGGACAGGATAAGTTCTGTACGAGTTGTGGGGCGAAAGTGAGTGATGGGGCTAAGTTCTGTGGAAATTGTGGAAAACAGATATAGTCTTGGATTAAATAACTAAAGGACTATGCGCGACTATAAAATATCTTCATTTTCGTTTGAAACTATGTCAAATCAACCGAATAACTTATAATTGATAATCTATGGTATTATACGATACTATCGAACAAGCAATTCGGCAACACAAAAATAAAGTAATAGTCGAGCAGGCAACTCCACATGAAGTGAGGAATGCCATACGTTGGGTTATGCGCAATAATCCTGAATTTTTTTGGTTTACACATCAATGTCATTTTGACGAGAAAACAGGAGTTATTCAACTTCAATACACCTTTAAAAAAAGAACGGGTTGCATCAATCAAACAAAGCATTGATGATGTAATACAGAATGATTTTTGTTCGGATTATGTCAAAAACGCTTAAGGCTTATGAACAAGTTTCGTATGTATATAAGTGGTTGGTAACTTACAGCAATTACAATGCCAATTCGGCTTATAACCAAATTTTTTTATAGTGTTTTTGTTATGTTGAACTCCGCTTATACTGGATCTGTAAAGATTGTTCAATTCTTTTTTGACAATAAATATCATAAGTAATGTTTATAACACTATATATTAATAATCGTTGTTCTAACAGTTGTTGTGATTCTTATTAGAGTCGGAATACAGAACTCTAATAACCAAAAAGTCCAGTGATGAAACAGAACTAATAGTTTGCCGTGATGTCGCAGAAATCTACTGCAACACAATAAATTTCATCAATGAACTCTGTGCGATTAATAGCCATGTTGTTCAAGCATTGGAAAAGTTCTTATCTGCCATATCAATCAACAGTAACATTGAGACGTATCAGTTGACTTCTCTTGAAAGTGGAATAGACTTCAGACTGAAGGAAGTAAATGAATTATCCAAAATTATACCACCATTCAAGCTCAATATTACCTCCGAAAGCAAATTAATTCTTGCAAAGCACAAGTTGTCAGAGATAGAAGTTAATAGCACAGAAATGTGTGTGAAACAATCCGTAAGCGAAGTGCTATCAAATTTTCAATACTTGAAAGACTCCATAAAAGGGAATCAGTATGACGCACTTGCTGTAAACTTCGCTTTGGCTCGTCTAAAGAGTTTTGAGTACGAGTCTAATGCTATTTTTTTACGGAGCATTAGAAGGCTTATGCTCTTTTCCTATTGAATCTTTAACCATATATTATGAGATGTCTCCTTATTGGAGAAATTTACCCAATGATGTAACTCTTCTTTCTTTAAATAAAGAGGGATTTAAGATGAAACAAGAGCTAGAGTTTGGAAAGGCTCAGCAATGTATAAACGCTGCAAAAGAACTAATTGACAACTATAGCAATAATGTGGATAACGTCATTTCTATGTTTAAATGCAAGAATGTTAATCTCTTCATCGCAGGCTCTAAGTCCTTGCAACAAGAGCGGGACATATTTGCAGGAGTTGTTAATGTTTTTTACAATCCAAGTGGAAACCACTTGGAATAGATGTCAATAGTTATTCCTATCAAAATTTCCACGTGAAGTTACCGATATTCCATCTCAGAAACAATACAATAACTTTATCGCAAAACAAGTCAATGTCGCGATTTTTATCCTCAGCGGTAAGGCTGGAACATACACAAATGAGGAATTTGAGGTAGCCTACAGCAATTTTAAAAAGAACGGAACACCAAAGATATTCGTATATTCACTAAATGATGGCTCAAATCAATTCGATTCTGAAATTCACCAAAAGATGCAAGAAGAAAAGTTATATTGGATAGAGTTTAAGGATGTAAATGAACTTCGATACCTCCTTAATAGTGACCTTGAAACATATCTATTGGATACTTATTCGCGAATGATGAACACATTAATATAAGTATGGGTGGTGAAGCATAAATAGATGACACCGAATTGATGGCTACGCAAGGCTTGTTAGGAGCTTGCATCCTATTGGAAAAACTTGGAAATTATAAAATAGACATTGTAATGATGGTTGTTTAGATCCACTTGGTGACTTTTAACTTATATATAACAATAACATGGGTCCAATAACTGACTATAGACAACTACTTGAAGTAATCAAGTATAATCAAGAAGAAGAAGAACAGTGGTATATTTTATTGCTTTTTAATCCAATAAATAGAACCCCTGCCGTTGATTCTTTCCTTAAGAATTATCAATATCTAAACGATAGGACGGGGAATGTGCATTATTTCATTCCTGGATTGAAGAATGACGCGCAACTTAAAGGCGAAATCTTTGGACCTGATTGGACTCGATTCCAATTGTCCGAGATTGCCCCTCTTTATATGCTCTTCGATCGTAAAGGAATGATTGACACAGTGAACTGGATAGAAGACAATAGTCCATCCTATGAGTATAGGGAAGGTATCGATCTCATTCTCATGAAGTCTTATGGTAGACATGGAGACGCTTGGCTTGACATGCGAAATCTTATCTGTGTCCCTCTTGATGACATTTATCAACGTAATGGGAATGTCATTGATGCAATAACATTTGTTCGCAAAGTTGTAACCCAAAATATGTCTTTTAATGTTGCCCAGGTCGAAATACGCTCCCATTTAGAGAGAAGATTTGGTTATAACCAACCATCAATGTTGAAAGTATTCATTGCTGGTTCGAAAGACCTTTATCACGAGAGGAACGTAGTAAGGTCGCAGCTTCAGCAAATTTCTAACCGCACTAAAATAGTATTTTCTTCATATACTTATGAAGATTTTTCTAGGGATTTCCAGAAGTGCGGACACCAAGCGGAATACAACAAATTCATTGCTAATCAAGCCGATTTTGCAGTATTCATAATAGATGGTAAAATCGGTGGCATAACATTCGATGAGTTCAAAGTGGCTATATCAGCATTTAAAAAGTAAACATAAACCACGCATTTTTACTTATTGTAAAAATATCGAAATGGGAAATCCCGAAATAAAGTATATAATCAATGAAATAAACGGGAATCACCAATATTATTGCGCTTACCGCGATATTTATCAGCTTGAGTCAAACATTTATCACGATTTTATAAACATTGCGTGGGAACAAAGGTGAAATTTTAGTAACATTGATATGAACTATTATGATATTTTCATAAGTTATAAGCGTAAAAAGTCTTCCGACAGCTAACAACCTGTATTATAGGTTAACCCAAAGAGGCTACTCGACATTTTTTGATTTAGAAGAGATGCGTCGCGATAATTTCAATATTCAGTTATTGAGTTATATTGAAAATGCGAAGGATGTCTTTATACTTCTTGAAGAAGGATCTCTTGATGCCTGTAAGCAAGGTAAATGGAAAGACGATTGGTTCTGTAAAGAAATTGAACATGCCCTTAATGCCAAAAAGAAATATTATACCAATCCTTATAAATGGTTATAAGATGCCTAAGCAGGATTTCTTTCCCAAAGAGTTGCAGGAATTGTCATTAAAGAATGCACTGGAATTCTCATTTTCATATTTCGATGAGTATCTAAATAAACTTGTTGAAAGAGGATATATAACGTCTGAGCCTCAAAATAAAAAATCAGGCAACATCTGTTTTTAAGTTTTACTCAAATTCGATATGCCAGGTTTTTAAAGAAGGGAAATTGGTATGTAAAATAGAAGGAATGGCAGATGAGCCATATTATTTACCTGTATCAAGAAAGGGCGATTATAGATTTAAATGCTTGAATACCATAACGGGGAAAACAAAAATATTAAAAGAACATATTGATGCGGACGAAGAAAAGGATGTAGACATCCAATGGGATGAAGATAAGCAAATTGTATCTGACCAAGCGAAATTGGAAAGCGAGAAGATTGTCGGCGACATATTCATTGTGAAATTAGGAGAGATGAGGTTTGAAATGGTAAGAATAGAAGGAGGTGAAATAGAGATAGGAGCAACCAAAGAACAAGAAAGGGATGCTGAGCGCAACGAATTTCCTGCGCACAATATAACTGTTTCTACATTCTATATCGGAAAATTTCCAGTCACTCAAAATCTATGGGAATTTGTAATGGGATATAACAAATCCCATTTCAGATATAAAGAAGATGCTGTTGATTTGAATATAGGAACGCCATGTGATATTGGGCATTATCCTGTGGAGAATCTGACTTATGATGAGGCTCAAGAATTTGTTCGCCGTTTATCTAAAATGACGAACTTTAAATTTGACCTACCGACAGAGGAGGAATGGGAATATGCAGCCAAAGGAGGACAAAAGAGTAAACATGCTCGTTTCGCAGGAAGTGATAATATCAATGATGTCGCATGGTATAGAGGCAATTCAGAAGGAAGCACCCATCCTGTAGGAGAAAAACAGCCGAATGAATTGGGAGTATATGATATGTGTGGAAATGTATGGGAATGGACAAAAACACCAGCCCATTCGTATGCTACGGATATTGTCCCTGAAGGCAATATTTTCATTCGTCGTGGAGGAAGTTGGTGGCATGAAAAGAAAAACTGTCGAGTATCACACCGCTATGCAAGCAACCGTTCAAAAAAGACTAGAGGGTTAGGGCTGAGGGTGGTTATAAGAGAAAATTGTGATGATTAAAGCATTAACTGAAAACAATTTCTGACGGTCGTTGGTAAGCATATATAAAGGGAACGTTGACAACAATAATAGATTACAAACGGCTTCACTGTGAAACCACAATAATACTTTTAGAACACAATGACAACGTGATATTTTGTACACAATATTTGATTGAAAAGCAACAATGAACCATCAATATGACATTTTCATCAGCTATCGTCGGACAGACACTGGGGACAAAGCCGAGCATCTGAAAGACTTGCTTGAACCACGTTATAAGAACAGGGTGAGTTTCGACCGAGAGAATCTGACTGGATTATTCGATGTGTCTTTAATCCAGCGGATTGATTAGTGCAAGGACTTCTTGCTAATAGTGGGGAAAAACTCTTTTTCCTTTAACGAAAAGGATTTTGCGCCGGATAAAGTGGAGCTGTATAAGTATTTGGCAAGATGTACGCAGAAAGATTTTGAGGCTAAGATTATTGAATTAGGACATGATGTGCAACTTGACTTCGTGAGGATTGAAATAGGACGGGCATTGAATCGGGAAGGATTGAACATCATACCAATTGTGCCCGAAAGCACTACCGATTTTAATTTTAGCAAACTCCATCTGCCACCTGACATAGCCGGTATAAAACGTTATGAATCTTTCTTCTACAGCGATAATCCCGATGCGCTGTTCAAGGATGTAGTTCCTAAATTTGAGCCACATCTAAGGTCGCGAGCCGATGTGCCACTGAAAAGATTTCTGATGCCTTTAGCTATTTTGTTATTGGCTTTGTTGGTTGGTGCAGGTATCTATTATGGATATAACCAATGGGAAGAAAGAGAAAAACGGGAACTGATGGTTGATACCGCACTCGACGGGAAATACCTTAGCTGGAGTGAAACGATTACCATCGAGCAGTTGAAGGCCATACGTGGGATTTTAGAAAATATGGTCAAGGTGGATGGCGGCAGTTTCATGATGGGTGCTTTGCACAATCAAGACGGTACTTATGAAGACGATGTGGATGTCGACTTGGAAACGCCTGCGCATGAGCAGTCGGTTGGAACATTCTGGATGGGTAAGTATGAAGTGACCGTAGCTGAATGGCATCGGGTTATGGGTACACAGTATAATGAGGCAAAAGCTGATTACCCCATAACGAATGTTTCTTATGAGGAATGTCTTGATTTTGTAGGTAAATTGGCAGATCTTACCAACCTTGATTTCCAACTCCCCACAGAGATGGAATGGGAATACGCCGCACGAGGTGGCAATCAATACGAAGGAACAAAGTATGCAGGTAGCGACAATCCTGATGAAGTGGCTTGGTACGCAGGCAACTCGGCTGACAAAGCGCATGTATGCGATGCTGCTCACTCCCCCATGACTTGTAATGCCTTGAACCTCTATGATATGAGTGGGAATGTGAGTGAATGGTGTGACACCCAATTTACCCCTTATGACTCCAATGTTCCAACTATAGACGAAGAGGCTAAAGTAATTCGGGGAGGAAACTATATGTCGCCTGCGTATGGAGTCACGGTTTATCACCGTGAACCGATGAACAAAAGCAACAAAGCCATGACTGTTGGATTAAGAATAATAGTAAGAAACTGAATGATATGAACAAGAAATTTAAAAATAGACCCGTTGTCGTCGGATTTATTTGTTTCATGCAAATGTTGTTTTTGAGCAATGCTTACGGACAAACATTTTCGGCGAACATGCAGGCTGCCTATGAAGCATGCCTTAGCATGAGAAAAGCCATTGGCTCGGGTAGCCAGACAAGTTTAAGGGCTGCCAAAGAGGCTTTCGCAGCTTGTGAAACCAAAACATTCGAGGTGTTGCGATGTCTTGCACCTGATCCTTTACCACTTGACGGCCATCTTGTATTTGACGAAGCATTTGTAGACGATTTGATTGAAGGACGCGATGTTTACAAGTTTGCCCAAAGATATGCCAAACGAGAAAAAGACAGAGGAACTTCGAGCAGCGGGCAGATCTTCGACAAGACGTGTGCTGTCAGGGGCTTTCATCCGTAAAATACTCATTCCCATCCAAGGGACTACAAGAGTTGGCCGTCGTTACGGAGCCGGGTGGACTGGTTACACTGCGTATTTACGACAAGACCAATGATAAATGGTATAACGATACGGAAGATGTGAAAACAGGAAAAGAATCGCGTTGGATGATTATGCATCTTCCTGAAAACAAAAAAAGATGTGTTTTTAGAGATTGAAATAATCAACACGGTAGATAAAGATATAAGTTTTGTGATATTGTCCAATTAAATATGTTGCCTTATGGTTTTAGAAAAGCTACTTGACAAGTCGTCAATCGGAATAGGCCGATTTTTGTGCATTTGTATCTTGATGTTTGCCCCTCTGATGCTCTGTGGCCAAACCCAAGAAGAAGCTCAAGCCCTGCATGATAAGGGTCGTGAACTGATGGAAGCAGGAAAAGTGGCCGAGGGCAAAGATTACACCAAACGAGCCTTAGATATGCGGAAACAGTTGTTCGGTGAAGTGAATGAAGATTATATCAACTCGTTGAACAACTATGCCAATTCTTTTTGCATGGAGGAAAACTATCCCAAGGCGGTAGAAATTCAGAAAGAGGTGATGAGCCTGTGTAGCAAGCTGAAAGAACCCCATCCCAACTTGGGCATGTACACCACTAACATGGGGCGTTTCTACTATCTGAATGAAAATATGCAAGAGGCCGTCAAATGCTGGGAAGAAGCCATTCCATTGGTGGAGAAGTACGGAAGCATATATGAGTTTTTGCTCAACAATTTGGGTAACGCATACATGGAAATGAACGATTTGGCGAACATGGAACGCATATTAGGCTTGATGAAAGAGCATAATGAATATCAGCTAAAACAGCCCTGTAATGAACCCGGTTGTATGCTTGAACGTGCGCAATATTATGCGGCCACTGAAGACAATTCCAACGCCAAGGAGTGCTTCCTGAAACTGATGGGAATGCAGATGGATGATGCAATGAAAGTAAAAGCGTATGACGCTTATGCCAAATTTTTATATGACACCAAGGATTATGCGACATCGTGTGAATACTTATTGTCAAGTGCCAATCTGCAAAAAGAAAAGAATGGACTTACTGAAGAATACGCCAAGCGAATGAATACCATAGGCGTATATAGTTTTATTGGGAAACTGTACCAACAATCGGTGGACAGCTACACCGCTGCAATTGATTATTACTCGCAACACCGTTCAGACGAGGATTTGCTGAAAGAAGTAAAGTGCTATGCTGGAATGGGAAATGCCTACAGTGCTATGAAAGATTATGTTTCGGCTAAGACTTGTTTTCAGAAAGTAGTTGCATATTATGAGGCCAATGATACGGCCAATGCCGAATATCCCAAAGCTATCTTAAGGCTTGCCAAAGCGGAAAAATTCAACAAAGATTATGATGCTTCTATTGAACATCACAAACTTGCCATGAAGATGTTTGAGGATAGGAATATGGTAGAAGAATATTCGGACGCCGCTTCTTCGCTGAAATTGTGCTATGTGTATGCCGGAAAGCAGGAAGATGTTGATATGAACGAGGAAGAAGTTAAAGCTGCGAGGAATCAAAAGCTTGACGGGATTATTCGTGAGGAGGTTGGCAATTTGGATTTGTACAAAAAATATTTGGGTGAACTTGCTTGTGCCCGATCTTTGGCGACCATAGCCGGTTGTTACTACCAAAAAGAATCTTACGATTCTGCTGTTTACTACTACAAGCAATATATGGATGCCGTTCGCACCGGAATCAGGAATGAGTTCAGATTGTTAAATGAAGATGAACGTATGACTGTGTGGGGTGAAGAAAACGAAACGATGCAGGTAATTAAAGAAATGTCGGTCCTAATGCCAATGGGTAATGAAAAACTTTTGCCGGGTTTGGCTGCACTGCTTTACGATACGGAACTCTTGTCGAAAGGTATTCTTTTAAGGTCTTCCATTGAGTTCAGCAAGTTGCTGGAAGAAAAAGGTGACGCCAAACTAAAAGCCTTATATGATGAAACGAAACGGAATGAAAAAACTATTGAGCATTTAAGAGAACATGCTTCATCGGAAAATGACTTGCAACAAATCATCACCCTCTCACAACAAAATCAAGCATTGACCTTAAGATTGTACAAAGAGTGCAAGGAGTTTGCCGATTTTACGGACTATCTGTCTTACAACTGGGAAGACGTACAAAAGAAATTGAATGAAACCGACATCGCTGTTGAATTTACAGCCGTAAGAACCGGGGTGTTTGACAGTGACAACTACATGTTGGCGTTAGTGTTGACCCATGATATGGAAACGCCTCTTATCGTGCCCATTTGCCATTTGGCAGAAGCGCAACGAATGGAAGCATACGACAATCTGTTTGAACTGAAAAACAACGTAGTTTGGGAAGCCTTAACTCCTTATTTGGACGGGAAACATCGTATATTCTTCTCAGCAGATGGAAGTTTCAATCGCATAGGCATCGAGTATTTACTTTATAATGGCACTCCTTTATCGGAACAGTTCGAGGTTTATCGATTGTCTTCAACTAAAGAACTGTGTTACCAGCATCCACAGGTTGAATCGACCAAGGCGGCACTGTTTGGAGACATAAACTATAATGACTATCATGCATCCAACATCCCAGTAGAATCTGTTGAGAAAGATAGTTTGGAGAGTGATAAACATCGCGGATCGGGTGATTTAATATTGTTTTCCAACCTAGACAATACGCTCAGGGAAGTAAATGGAATATTTGATGTTTTAAGGAAAAGCGACTTCAGCGATATATCCAAATATACTGATATGGATGCAAGTAAATCCGCTTTCAAGTCATTGGACAATTCGGACATCAACTTGCTTCACATAGCTACGCATGGCGCATACGAGGATAATGATGGCAAGCAATCCAATGTTGCGTCCATGAATAACAGTTATTTAGCGTTTGCCGGAGCCAACATAAGCAAGGACGGAATAGTGACGGCAGCGGAAGTGGCATCTTTAAACCTAAGGCAATGCGACCTTGTCGTACTGTCGGCTTGCGAGACCGGACTGGGCAAATTAGGCAGCGACGGGGTTTATGGCCTGCAACGCGGATTTAAGAATGCCGGTGTGCATACTTTACTGATGAGTTTACAGAATGTTTATGATGCCGCCACTGCTGATTTAATGAATGGATTCTACCAGTATTGGTTAAATGGCATGTCAAAACGGGAGGCTCTCGTAAAGGCTCAACAGGATTTGAGAAGGTCCGGATATAACGATGCCAAATACTGGGCTACCTTCATCTTGCTTGATGCATATTGAACCCAACCGTGTTTGTACCAATCATTCAAGAAACAAGTATCCAAATGACAGATAAAGACATCATAAATGGACTGATAGCACGTGACAATCATGTGACGGAGGAATTCTTCTTCGTCAAATGCCGTCCGCTATTTTGTAGCATCATACAGAAAGTCTTTGGCTATGAAGTGGACTATGATGAATGTGTAAATGAATTGTATGTCTATCTCATGGCCAACGATGCAATAAAACTACGGAATTTTGAATACAGGAGTACAGTATACCAATGGCTGAAAGTGTTGGCCATCCGTTTCTTTATCAATAAGCGCAGCCGGATGATAGATGACAGAAGCCAAGAGACTCCTTATGATGAAGACATCCATGTTGTCAACGAAGTAAAGGACGTGACGGCAAAAGGGGACATAGAGCGGCTTTTCTGCAATATGCCGAATAAGCGTTATGTGTATGTTATACGTCGCCTTGTCATCGAAGGTTGGGAACCGGAGCAATTAGCACAAGAGATGCATATTACGACTGCTAACTTGTACAACATAAAACGCCGTGCGATGGCTCAACTGACACATGCGGCAATTAACGACATAAAAAATTATGGGAAATAACAGATACATATCCGATGATTTATTGGCCGCATATCTTGACGGCAACACGAATGAGGCCGAGACACAACAAGTGATAGCGGCGATTGGCGCAAATCCGGAATTGCGCGAAACGCTTGAAATTGCATTGAGTATTGATGAGACCGAAAACCAAACATACGACATTTTGCCCATGTTGAAGTTGGCCGCCGATAGTGCGGACAACTTGTGCAGCCTACTTTGCGAGGCTTTTATTCTTCATCGAAGAGAGATAAACTTTGAGGAAGAAAGCCTGCTATCCATAGCCCGAAACAATCATTGGCTGAAGCCGGAAGGTGCTCCGTTGTACGCCATCGGGCAGATTCTTGCTCATTGCAATCTGATGATTACCAGAAAGTATGATGCTGCTATTGAAGACATCATCAAAGCCCTATCGGCTGACAATGATGTCATAGTGGTGGTGGACAAGGAAAAGCTTTACGGGACGGAGGATAACGAGGATGCGCCAAACCATGCTGTAGTCGTTCGCAACATTTTGAATGAAAGCGTGTCACTATTTGACCCGTCTGAAAAGAATACCGATATAACGGTTTCCCTTTCTTCATTCTTGGATGCTTGGAAAGAATCTCAGAATTATATGGTTCAAGTTCTGCAATCTGTTGAAGACTACGAACCGCAGCCCATCAATCTCGGTGACATTACGCTTACCGATGAGTTGTTAGAACTTCGTGAAGCCATTGCAGAGAATGCTCATGACGTTTGGGCTGATGAACGCATAAGGGAAGGTTGGTCATACGGGCAGGAACGTGATGACACAAACAAAAAGCACCCAGACCTCATTCCCTACTCGGCTCTGCCAGACAGTGAAAAAAGAGTATGACCGGCTTATGGCACTTGACACCATCAAACTTGTGAAGAAACTTGGGTTTGAAATAATAAAAAGAGAATCAAAATGAGTGGATGGATAATGTTGGCAGCCGCAATTCTTCCTGCCGCCATATTATGGATCTACATTTGGAAGAAAGATTCGCAGCCGGAACCCACTTCTTGGTTGGTCAAGGCTATCTTATTTGGAATTGGGATATGCATCCCTGTGGTTATAGTGGAAATAGGAATAGAAATGTTCTTGTATTCTGTCGGTATTGTGCCGACGAACCTTGTTGGCACAACAATGCAAGCATTCGTTGTTGCCGCCATACCGGAAGAGGCCTTCAAGTTACTGGCACTTTGGCTCATTTTGCGAAAGAATCCCTATTTTGATGAACATTTCGATGGTATAGTATATGCCGTATGCGTAGGATTAGGATTCGCTGCCATAGAAAATGTTTTCTACATTTTGGGTGAGGAAGAATGGATGTCTGTAGCCATATCACGGGCATTGCTTGCTGTGCCTGCACATTACGCCTTTGCCATATTGATGGGCTATTACTACTCGGTGTATCATTTTGTAGACCACTCTACAAAGAATGCGATATGCATCTTGCTTGTTCCTGTAATGGCGCACGGTATTTACAATACTATCGCTTTGAGTGGGTCGTTTAATCCTTATATCGGCGAGGTGAGTTTCTTTGTGATGATATTTTTCTGCATTAAGATGCACAAGGTGGCGAGAAGAAAGATAGTTGCCTTAATAGATCCTGATAAAATGAAAAAGTAAGAACACTAATTATATTATTTTGAAATTATTATCACTAAATTATGGGAAATCAATACACTTCACAGAGTAGACTGAACACAGAATTGGATTCTCTTGTAAGAGAAGTCATGAAAAAACAGGATCGAATTATTCCAATTATAGGTGATGACTGTTTTGTTGGAGAGATGGATGGAAATTATGTTCCTTTGCAATGGTGGCTTGCCGAAGAAATGCTTGGAGATAGAGCAACCTCAGAGGTAAAACAAAAAATATATACTGATGGATATAAAGGATTAGATTTGTTGTTTGAAGAATATAAAAGGATCAATGGGGACGATTATTTTGATGATTATAAAGATGCAGTACTTCAATGTATAGATGCAGGAATTTCCGGAAACAGATTGTTCTTAAGGCAAGATATAAAGGACTTTTTGGACGCAGGAAAATTTGATGTTATAGTGACAACCTGTCCATATCACATATTGGAGCAAAAATTACATTTGGGAATAAGCCTTATAACCCTATGAGCTTTGCCCCCAAATCTAACAACTTATTCATGAAGTCTAGGGCCGAAGCTACATTAGACTTGCCTGCTATATATCAGATATTTGGAGATTGTGAAGGCGAATTTGTATTGAACGAAGAAAAACTCCTTGAATTTCTTCATCACTTGAATCAAACAGATTCAGAGAAAGGTTTTTTGGGCAAGCCCTCTCGTCAAGTATATTAAAGATAAAGGAAAAGGATAATAAAGGGTTGGGGTTGCTAATGCCCATTGGTTGTAGTAATTTACCTGATTGGCTTTTCCGCTTTTTGTGGTATCCTCTTAGCCAATATGAAAATTCTCATAAAGGCGGAATTTGGCCCAACTATAGGGATGAGGATTTTTATAAATTTTTACGTAAATATCAGTTTAGAACATTTTTCTGGTCCTACCTGCGGATTGCAGAAAGGAAACACTGATAGAGACCCTGTTTTAGATAGATTGACAAGTGAATTTCGGAATAGAAGAAGTGCAGTACAAGATGATTCTATGAAACTTGGCGTTGCATGGAATAACGAAGGAGAATGGGATATATTTATTTCATATGCATCAGAAGATAGGGAAATTGCGCAAATTGTTTGCAATGTTTTAACTGTAGATTGTGGGAAAAAAGTATGGATGGATAATAGAGGAGGTATAATGCCGGGAGACAATTATTGGTCGGCTATTCAGCATGGGATTGAACACTCGAATAAATTTCTGTTTATCATAACTGGATCATATTTGGAGAAAGCGGTTGATAAAAATCACAAATATCCCAATGGAACAATTCAACCTACTGGCGTGTATAAGGAAATCGAACTGATAAAACAATGTTTACTATTAAGAAAAAAAGACGGGTCGAAAGGGTATTCAATTCCTCTAATAGTTGAGGGACTCGGGTAACGTATACTGATTCTAATGACACGATACATACAAATGTTCCACTGAAAAACGGAATGCTTGAAATACTTCCAAAATCAAAAGAATATCAAATGTTACAGACAGATTGGCTATTTTGCAACATACAGGATATGATGTGTAGCAGAGAAGAACCTGCCATAAGAGAAAGCTTAATAAATATATTTGGACATTGAATTTTTAAAGAAAATGAAACAGAAATATATAGGAATAATCCCTTTATGATGAAAATGGCAGCTTTGAATTTGCCGGAAGAAGTGAAGAGACCTGGGCTTTATATGATAGAATCGCCAGAAACGATTATACCGTTTATTATGCGGCATCAGGAGAAGGAAAATCTTCATTAATTCGAGCGGGGCTTCTTCCCATTCTCCGCAGAAGAAACTATTTCCCTGTATATATTGTTTTCGAAGACAAGGAGTTAGAGGATTTTTTCAATTGATAGCGTTATTGACAATCGGATTGAAATAGAGAAAGAAAAGTATAATGTTTCATATGAGCAGTCTGAATTGTCGAAATCGTATTTTTCCATAGAGGAATCCAAAGAATTGAGCAGTAATCAATGGTGGAGATTACGAAATTATTGTTTTAAACAGGGAGATACGGTGCTGAAACCCTTTTTATATCTTCGACCAGTTTGAGGAGGTTTTCACTAAGGCTAATTACGAGTGGACAAATAGATTCTTTACTTGGTTGGAAGAAATATCCACGGATTATGTTCCAAATTCCTTACGGAAGTAATCAGGGACGAAATACCTGTCCAGAAGAATTTTAAAGCTTTATTCTCTTTCCGCACTGAATATCTTGGTGATTTAGACTATTGGTGCGTGCAAAAGCATTTTATACCGTCATTGCAAGAAAAACCGTATGTGTCTCAAACCTTTGACACCGAATGGTGCAAAGGAGGTTATAAACCTGAATGATGCTTTGGAAAAGTACGCAGATAAGATTATTCAGGGATGCGCAGAGCCCGGGAGCAATATTGAAACGAAAATCAGCCTTGTGTGTATGCCTTGATTTTATCTGTTGTTTGTCATACGTTAAGCGAAATGCCGGATGGGGAAAGAGATTCTCTCCTTGAAAGTCTAAATGCAGAGCAAGACAATACCATAGATGGCATTTTGTTAAGATTCTACAAAAAGAAGCTTAAGGATGTCGGACTTGACTATGTGAAAGATGAGAAGATAATAGCAGACATAGAAGATGCATTGGTTGACGAAAAAGGGAAACGTAGTAGACGCGATACAAACGAACCCAGTTTATTGCCTCTAAAAGAATGGATTGAACGATTGAGTGATAAAAAGAATGGTCTTATCAAGGAGGTCGGGAGAAAAGAAGTTCATGGGGAGATAATAAAAACAGTAGAATTCCCCATGATAGATTATGTCGGGCTATTGACTCTTCCAGAAAAGAAAGACAAGGGAAGGTTGCGTGGAAGCTGAAACGACAAGGCGAGTTTATGCAGTTTGGCATTATTTCTGTCATCATGGGTATCATTGCATTCTTGTGGAACGCATTGATGCCAGCACTTAAACCTGTCATAGTTAACATATTGTCAGATTCAAGACGCAGTAAAGTTTTTGAATTGTTTTTTGATAACTACCTAAATTTTAGAGATGTACATTCTGAGCTGGAAGGATACGTACTTGATGAAGGTTTTTCCACACTGCTATTGATGATACTGCTGTTGCTATTTATTCCATTGATAACTATATTTGTTATTCGTAAAAAGGTAGAAGGTGGCAACAGCTCTCATTAGTTATATCCTCATTAGGCATCCTGTCGTTTGTATTTTTATTATATAGGAATGCTTCTATACATTTTACAAATGGTTATGTTCACATATTTACAGTTATTGGGGCTTTTACTTGTTTAGTATGTGCGGCATATACTTTTGTCAAGTTGAAAGGATTGAATTCAAAGAAGCAGGCTATAGTTTCACCAGATGACCATTTTTCGTTTTGGCCTCTTTGGGGTGGTCTATTCCTTTTTTGCTTGCTATGCTTTCTATGAGTTCCTTTGCAGGGTAACATTCGGAATTAATGAACCATGCGATTCATGTTGGGCATTGTCGCTGTTGCCCCTTATGTTTACTGCATGGGCATGGGGATTTTTTAATATCAGAATAGAGCCGAAATTGCGCAAAAAGATATTGATGATGATTGGTGTATTGGTTTTTACTATTGGTGCCTTTGTCCGTAATTAGCTACCTCCCGTATAGAAGCTTCAAACAATCTTACGGAATGATATTGTCCCTGTTGCTAATCTTATTGTGGATATCAGTATTCGCATACATACTATGGCATGTAGGGTCAAGTTCGAAGTATTACATCTTTTTCAAATTGGAAACGCGCTATAGCTACGGCATTAGGCTCTTTGGTCATATTGGCTGCATATTTCTTGAATTTGGGGTATAATCCTTTTGAGATAGCTCCTAAATCAGTCAGCCATGTTTCTTCATGGAGAAGTGTGATTGTCTGCGGTAATGATTCTTTAGGAAACAAGAAGTTTGGTATTGTTTATCCTACAGATGGCGAAACAATTGTGCCATGTTGTATTGCTGATAGCATTATAATTGGGAAAGATACCACATCGAATAGGATAGACTCCTTATTGTGGAAAGGTGAATATCCTTTTGTTGGCGGAAAAGTCCCGATTGTATCCACATTCGTGCAATCACCTTTTAAAGACAGCAATTTCTATCATAATAATGACAAATCGTTATCGTGGGATTCTCGGAAACTTCAAATGAAAGCTTATATCCCGTCAGCTCCAACTTTAGAACAATATCTTCACAGAATATTATCGAATAAACTTAGTGCAGGTAGAAACATTGCAGATTCCATAGACTATTATGCGGCAAAGCTATTTTCTGAATTGAGGACTGCAAACATCAATTTTGCAGTCAAAGGGGAAACTTACAATCTTGCAGCATTAAAATCGTTGAATAAGTTAGATTCACTGCAACAGATAGCATTGTCTAATGAAATAGCGACATTAAAAGACAGTATTACTTACATTTCCAGTGGTCTTATAAAGAAGCGAGCAAGCGTTGAAGTCCTTGAAGACAAGTACCTTGTTGATTTTCATCGCGAGCTGTCAAGAACATTCCTTTTAAGCCTTATGAAAGACCGTGCCAGTCAATCTGATATGCCGGCAATGTTTACTTTGGCTAATACTTACTTGCTAGCGTTTTTCACGTCTGTTCCAGCTATGAATACAAACATGAATTTTATAGGAACGCTTGATGTTAAGACAAGAAAAAATGCTGGTATAGAAAAAATCAAATATAATATTTCTTCTGATGATATATTAAATAAAAGGTTATTTGCTTGGTATAACATTTTCAATTGCTTATATCTCATGGATATTGGCTGGAATGCTAAAGCATATGAAGAGAGGCTAAATGCTTTTTTAAATAAAATGCGAGAATACTTGATTATACAGAAAGAAACAAGAAGCAAATTGCATTCTGCCTTGTCAAATGTTACCAATATAAATAATACGTTCAATGAAAGTTTAAAAGACAGTATCACCTTAATTGATAAAGCATCAAATTTATTAGGATATATAGAGAACATGCGTAAAATGGGCGATTCCTTTGAATATGAAGGGATGGAGTTGATTTTAAACACATACACTATTGACGAGTCTTTTAATCAATTGAAAGATACTGTTCTGCACACATTATTGCCAATAATGGAAAAACATAAAACGGGTATTTACAATAATGATTTAGAAAATATTTGCAAAGGACTTATTCTTGTAGCTACCTTTAGAGGAAATGATGTCCAAAAGATATGGATTCATTGTCTAACTACCTCAGTGAAAAAAGCAATTTGGTCGTCGATCTAAACAATTTCAATAAAAATCTTGATCTACTTATTGAACAAAAGAAAATATTTCTTGAAAAATTGAACGAGATGATTGAGATAATTGAGATAATTGAAAAGTAAATAATTAATTATGAAACGCGATTGGTTAAAAGCTCTTTGCAAAGAGAAAGAGCAAGAATTGCTCAACAAGTATTTTGGCAATCTTGTGAGAGAGGCTGCCATTGAATGCCCAGAAGCCATTGGGGCATATACAAAAGATTTGCCTTTGAAGATAGAAGCGGAGTATAAGAAATTTCTTGAAGGACTGTGGAAAGAGTATGCTCGGAAAATTTGAAAGGCACACCTTTAGTGTTGGAAGAGCAGACGTTACGAAAACTGATGACTGACGATGACCGCGAAGGGATAGATGCTGCATACAAAGATGCCACGGAACGAACCTTGTGGGAACGTATTACGAAAACAAATCACAAGGATGTGACATATTATAAAGGTCTGTTGCTTGAGTACACTCGCGACCTGCTGATGGTGATGCGTGAGGACTTTCTGGAAGAGATAACCGGGCATCCTATCGAGAACAAGGCTTTTGAAGATGGGCAATGATAGAATTGGTAGGAAAAAGTGACTCTTTATAGACGTTGTTATACTTTAATTACAGATTTATGAGTGAACGAAGATACATCCCGCAGCCAATTGACACGGATGGTGTCAAACTGCCTGAAGAGTTAGAAGAACTTGTAGAAGAAATGTCGAAAAACGTGCATGAGGTGTGGGCAGAAACACGCTTCAAGCAGGGTTGGACGTATGGTGAACAGCGTAACGATGAACTAAAGACCCATCCATGCCTGATACCCTACGAGGATTTGCCTGAAGAGGAAAAGGAATATGACAGGAATACGTCTATTAGTACCTTGAAGATGATTATGAAATTAGGGTTTAAAATTACATATGAAGAATAGTAGGCGGTATCTAATTATGGCATATTGCAATTGAGGTTCATATTTTCATTAGTGGAAGTTTTGTCTATCATTAATATACAAATTAATTTCAGAATTTACTTATATGGTGGCTGTATTTGGTATCTGCATAATAACAATATTGATAAATTTGAGTATAAAAAAGTTAGTAGGCATATTTATTGCGAAATCAAAGAATGCTGCTTTTTCTGTAAAAGTCAGGAACGTATATCGGTATATTCGTATATGTATTATTATAATCTATACTATAGCAATGTTGATAGAATTAAATTTCTTAATCCCTGCTTTGTGGGATTCTTTTCATTATATTACAGCTAAACAGCAAACAATTAATATTATACTACTTTCATTATTACCATATGCTTCAATGTCATTACCAATAAGTGGAATGACCATTGATAAATTCAAAGAGGAGAATTTCGCTTTATATTTGAGAGGTTTTACAAGTGATTCATATGATGCATCGATGCTCGACAAATTGCATGTTTTAAATGAAAGGAAAAACTTAATTAATATATGGAAAAAGAAAAATAAGGAAAATACTGTGAAATTAAAATTCTCTGAGCATGAATTAGCTAAGGCCGTTAAACGATATATGCCGATTTATAGTGTTGGAATGACGAAAGAAATTGAAAGTCCTGAAGGTTGCAAACGTATTTACCTTGACGATAAAGATTGGCAAGAAGGAGTAAAAATGCTTATTGAAAAAAGCAAAAGATTATTTTCATACTGATAAATCCGAGAAAAAGTTGTATATGGGAAATTCTTCAATGTCAAGAGATGGCGATAAACAAAACTATTTTCTTTGTAGATAATCTGGATTATATAAATATCATGAAAGAAAAGTTGGAATACAGCACAATACCAGAATGTATTAAATATACAAGCAAAGATACTTTTAATTATATCATAGATGGGAAAAGCTATTCTTATATGTATACAAATAACAAAATTGGATTTTTAAATGTTTTAGCTGTGTACTTTGATGACAAAGAGGTCTCAGAGAAAATAAAAAAAGAAGAAATGCTAAAAAAGGAAAAAGAGATTAAAGAGAAGCAATGTGATTATAGTCGATATATGCCTCATTGAAATAACATTTGAGATTGCAAGAGTTCTCAGATGAATACGATAATACTGAATTTATCCTAATTGAATAAAAAAAACTCCAACGGCCAAGGAATTTCTATCTAAATATTAATGGCGTGATAGAATTTGGAAATATTCCGGCTCTTTACTACAAACGAACAGCATGAGTATGTAACTTATAATATACGAAGTAAAATGAAAAAATCAATCTCGTTCAGACTGTTCTTCACTGTATTGTGGAGGGGAATATGCCAAGTGTTCCGTTTTTTAGGAAAGTTTTTCGGTTATAAGGACGGCAGTTCCTATGCCAAGGTGTTATGGCGAGTTTCCGCCACTTGCCTGACAGTCCTGCTGGCTCTTTTTACAGGATGCTTTCTGTATGCGTTCACAACCGAGGTGGTAATTCCAAAATGGATTTCTCCCTCATTGAATCCGGAATGGGAAAGCCAACGCATCAGCAACTACGTTGTGTTCCAAAAGGATTATTGGAGCCGCAAGACACGGGTCTATAACGAAGCCACCGGCAAGGTACTCCTCAAGGATGCGGATTGGATTGTGACTTCCGAAGACCATGACAGCCTGGCCGTATTCGCCAAGGACGGCAAGCGCGGCTATATCAACCGTTTCACCGGGGAAATCGCAATCCCGGCAATTTATACCAGGGCATGGGTGTTCTCGGAGGGCCTTGCCGCCGTGGAGAAGGACGGCGAACTGCTGTTCATTGACCATTTGGGGGATATTGTGATAGACAAAGGCTTCGAGGTGCATTGCAGTATGCCTGCCTACGCATTCCATGACGGTTATTGCCTGGTGAAGAATCCAGTCAATGGAAACATCGGGCTGATAGACAGAAAAGGCGAATGGAAATTACAGCCCGAATACCTTGACATACGCAACCTTGACAGCGTATGGGTGGTGGAAACGGTTGACGGACAGGAAGCCGTGTTTGACAAGAGCCTGAATGTCATACTACCATTTTCCGATGCTGAATATTATGCCACGGGTGAAGCCATTGTCGCCACCCTGTCCGACCATACCGTGCGCAAATACGATTTCCGGGGCAAGCTCATCGAGCCATTCTGCATCAATGACGTGGAACAGATGACCTATGAAACGGGGCAACTCCATTATGCGGAAACCAATGAGGATGACAGCGATGGCGAATATGGCGGAACGGTAGACCCTGTGAACGTCCTTGCCACGGCCAAATGCTTCCGTTACCAGGCGGAATACGGATGGTACGGCCTCATGACACCAGACGGCCGGGTGGTAACGCCTCCCTCTTATGAGTATATTAGGGCGATAGGAGCGGACGTTTACTTGTGTGGTGACGGGCACGGCAATAACATCCTGCTTGACGGTAAGGGGAACAGAGTCCAATAAAAGCCGCATGAACCATTCATGGAAGCGTTATGCAGAAATAGTGCCGTTATGAAATAAATTCGTTAAATTCGCAAACAGGTAAAGTATAGATTGAAAGGACATGGATATATTCAGGCATTTTAAAAGGTCTAAAGCCGCTTTGCCATCGGACTGGCAGGAGCGCATTACCCCGATTTTGTCTCAACCCTTCAGGACAACGAAATCTTCGTGTTCGGATGCCGTATAATTCCGGCAGACATTGGGACGGCGCATCGGCATTCGCGCTGAAGCATTTCGGGGCTGTGTTCGGACAACGGGAAGGGGCGCAAGGGCAATCTTACGCCATCCCCACAATCGGCGGTACCATCGGGTTGAAAGCAATAGGGGAATCTGTCATGAGGTTCACGGAATATGCCGCCGCCCATCCGGAGCTGCGCTTCCTTGTAACGGCGATTGGCTGTGGAGGGGGCGGATGGCATCCGTCACAGATTGCCCCGATGTTCCGCAAGGCGGCATTACTGCCAAATGTATGGCTTCCACAGGATTTCTGGGATTTCCTTTATGCGTAATTGACCAAGAGGAAATCTTGTTCCTTTGGGTGAAGCAGTAAGCAGTTCGAAGGAAAACGGATTCGGTTGGAGTGATTGTCTCTTGGGCGAAATCGTGCAACAATATTGCGTGGAAATCATAGTTGCAGATATAAATTATAAATGCTTCATATTTGTTACTCAATAAGAAATATGTCTATATAAACATCATATAATCAATACATTATTGTATATTGTAGGTTAGCAGCCCACTAACCGGAAGCGGGACTGGAGCAACCGCCAGCCCGAAAAGCCGGACAGCCTCCGATCACCCTGCCAGCATACCGGCCTTATATTGCCTGTTGCAACGCCGGATATACCACAGACAGATGACCAGCGAAACCGAGGTGGAAAGAGGAGGCGCAAACCCCATCCACACAAGAGAACCCGGGTCAATGTGGCTGAACGTAAGCATTCGAAGAAATGCACCTTTTACACTTTGAGGTTTGGTTGTAGCTTTGCGGCAGTGAATACAATCAAACCTCAATTATTATGAACAGACAAGAATTTGAAGAATTAGAATTGCAGGTGCAACAAAGCGAGCTGCCGTTGAAGTCGTGCCTTCAACAGATAGGTGTAAGTTATTCAACCTATCACTACTGGCGCAGAAAATGTTCCGTTGACAGGAGCAGTATCAAACACGAGTTGGCTTCCCATCAGTTTTAAACAGGCATTTACGGAGTCTTCCCAAGAGGAACAATTGCCGCATGGTGTTGCGCTGCTGTTTCCCAATGGACTTCGTGCCCACTTCGGGAGCGGTTCTGAAGATTTGCTGAAGGAAATATTTACCCAAAGTCTTCGAGACGGTCATGTTTAACCTGAACGACACGATGCGCTACTTCCTGTGTCCGGGCAGGACAGATATGCGCAAGGGTATCAGTTCGCTATGTGGAGTGGTACATGAGAAAATGAACAGTGAAGTGAGGAACGGTGATGTCTTCATCTTCATCGGTTCCAGCCGCAGACTAATGAAACTCCTTCATGCCGAAGACGGAGGTATGGTAATGTATGTAAAACGTCTGGAGGCCGGTCGCTTCAAGCTGCCGGAGTATGATCCCAAATCAAACAGCTATCCCATGGAGTGGCGCGATCTGGTGATGATGGTTGAAGGAATACAGGAAAACCCGGAACAGAGGCTCCGGCGGTTAAAGCCGAACGTAAGGAATACCATGTATAACATGTTTTTTGCGTGAGTAAACTTTGGATATTGTTGCATAATTCACTGTTAATTAGTATATTTACACCATTAAAAAGAAGTATAGACAATGGAAGAAAAAAGAAATTTTACTCAAGACGATAGAAGGGCTGAATGCCTCGATAGCCTCATTGTCTACTACGAATAAGAATCAATCCGAACAGATAAAAAATCTGCAGGAACGTATCAAGGAGTTGACGGCTCAGGTCGCATGGCTGAACCGTCAGCTCTTTGGCCGTAAATCGGAGAAACTTCGCGTATATGATCCTAATATGCCAGATCTTTTGCAGACGAGTTTGCCGGACTCCAACATCAGGCGGAAGAAAAGCGCGATGAAGCCGTTGGGAAGATTGAAAAGGAACCGGCGGAAGTACGGAAGCAGAATCGTCAGAACCGAAAAATGATGGAGGACTTACCCGTACTGGAAACCGAGACAATAGAACCGGCAGGTGTTGACCTGTCTTTATACCGCAGGATAGGCGAAGAGATAACAAAAGTCGTCAAACACAAGCCGGGCATGCTTTTTACGTCAAGGAAATTATCCGTCCCAAATATGCCCTCAAGGACAGCACCCGGCTTCCTCCTGCCGGACAGAAGGGTGTAGGGATAGCTCCCATGCCGCTGATGCCGGTTGACAAGTGTATCGCTGACACGAGTCTGCTTGCCGAGATACTGCTTCAGAAGTATGAATATCATGTCCCGTTCTACCGTCAGATACAGCAATACCGCCATCTTGGAATGAAAGGCCTGACCGAAAGTACGCTGGACGGATGGTTCAAAAAAAACAATGGAACTGCTCAAACCTCTATATGAGGCGCTCAAGCGGAAGGTCTTCTCCTGTGACTATGTACAGGCGGATGAAACCACAGTTCCAGTCATCAACAGGGAAAAGCACAAGGCTGACAAGGAATATCTATGGATGGTAAGGTCAGTCATGGAAAAACCGGTCATTTTCTATTATGATGATGGATCCCGGGCAGGAGCGGTCATCGAATCTCTGGCAAATCAATACAAATATAGAGGATATCTTCAATGCGATGGTTTTGTAGGTTATGAGGCAGCCTTCAAGACCAACCCCGACGTGCGGTTACTCAACTGCCTGGCGCATATCCGTCGACATTTTGAACTGGCCCTTGATGAAAATAGGGAGATGGCAGAATATGGACTGACACAGATACAGTATATATACAGGATTGAGCACTGCTGCGACAAGGCAGGCTTGCCGTATGAAGAACGAAAGGCGAAACGCCTGGAACTGGCCAAACCAGTTATGGAAGCCATGAAGGTGTGGATGGAGATGGAAGGTATCAAGTACAGCCAAAATTCTCTGGCTGGGAAAGCTATCACATATGCCTATTCACGATGGGACAACATGATGGCATGTTTGGAGGACGGACGCCTGCTTTGGGATAATAATCTGGCTGAAAATGTCATACGTCCGATTACTTTGGGAAGAAAGAATTATCTCTTCTGCGGCAGTCACGAAGCAGCAGCTAATATGTCTGTTATCTGTTCCCTATTGGCTACTTGTAAGGCACACGATGTAAACCCAAGGAATTACCTGAATGATGTAATCGCCCAAATGCCTTATCACAAGAATGCAACTCATGAGATACTTTTGGATCTGCTTCCACACAAATGGAAGCTGAAACATCCGGAAAGTATATTGACAAAACAACATGGGGTATCTGACAACTAATGCCATATGCAACATATAGGTTCAACAAAATAATAGCGGCTGAAACTATTAGGTTCATAGTGACAGTCGCTATTGTTGTATATAAAGGTTTAAAACTTGTAGTTTATCGAATGCTTACAAATGTATTAAATCAGTCCAGGAATTCCCACCGTCAGACCTGTACAAGACTTTATCGGATTCCCATTCAAATTGATAATGTTCATCATCGCTATTTGACATCGTTACTAAATGTTTTGGAGATACGCCAAGCAGCCCTGCCCAATAAAGATATTTCAGTTCTTCTATATCCATATCATAAATGTCGTAAAAGAACATCAGGTTATTGTCATTAAGAGTTTCAGAATAACTAAAATCAGTAGATTGAGTATGGCTACCTTGTATGTCTATATGACTTATATCTCCATCAGTCCAAACGAGAGAGTATTCTCTTTCTTCCCGACCTTCGTTCATATAAACGAGATGCCCTTCCTCATCATACTCACAAGTGGATTGAAATTCAAAACCGCCATATTCATCATTATGTTTTGAATCAATGCGTCTGGCAAATCCCAATTCGTTCAGCCACACGTCATAAATATAGGACACACTTCCATCAGCACGTTCTCTTGTATATCTTACATCAGGATCTGAAGTCTGCTTGTCTGGATCAAGATAGTAATATTCGAATGTTATCTTATATCCGTCACCGTCATCCACTTGAGTAAGGAAACCGTTCTCATAGACGAACTTGTCCAATCCGTGGTCATCCACTTCACTTACCAGTTTCCCCGTAAATACCCTTTCAACCGGAGTCCTGTCTGTTGGAACAGTTACATCTCCTTCATCCCCGTCGCTTCCTGACGGATTCTTCTCGACCAGTTCCACCGTGGATTCGTACCATTCACCAGTTTCATAATCCCTATAATACTCATGAATGGTAAGTCTGTTGTCAGACGAAAAGTTTACAGTGAGATTGCCCTCTTCATCATCATTGTTCCATACGTTATCCCATGAATAGCGGATCTGGCGTTCGCCTTGGTTTTCCCATTTCCAGAAATGAGCTTCTATTTCATTGTCATTATAAAAACTGAGAAACGTACCCGACTTAGAAAACATAACTTCCGATATCGCACCGTAATATTCATCAGGAGTATAAGTATCGTCGTATTCCCCATCGTACGAATCATATCCTCTCTCATGTATATTCGTCACCTTCCACGTACGGCACAAAGCATTGGTCAAGTCATCATCGCCCATCGTTTCAGCCTTTTTACGGCAAAAGTCATCTCGTTTCCACCATTAGGTTTGATTATTACATCTGTAATTCCCTGGCCACCGTTTGATTTCAGTTGTATGACACCGAATCCCTCCAAATTGAAAGTTTCATCGTCGATTTGGATATAAGTGCCATAGACTACGTTATCATACGTCACAGCCCTGCTTGCCGGGGCCTTCCGGGAAAAAAGATTTCCTTTTTGCAATGAAGAAACAGCATAACCGCCGCTGCGTTTGATGACGACATAGTCACCGCTTGCCCCAAGTTCAATGCTTGCATACGGAGAAGAACTGTCTGTGATTTCATATTTCCCGCTGACAGATTCGTACTGGGGAGGATTCATATTGACAACGACATCTTCAGTGTCGTCACTACAAGAAAAGAAACACGGAACTGTCAACACGGCCAACAGTACCAGAAACGGAATTTTACAATACTTTTTCATAATTATTACTGTTTAATGTTGAATTTGATTGTCGGTAATCAAAATTCTGCAGACGGGATACAGCAATAATTATGTTTTTAAGGGAAAGAGCCGTCCCATTACTTTCAATACATCGGATAAACTCATTTATCACGTATCGAATTGCCAAGGTAATGTAATTCCCTTATCGGATGCCCGATTTTGTATTGCACATTTACAAATCAACAACCAGAAATAAGACTAGCCATCTGTTAAATTATCAAAATAGATACAGCATTAGAGTTTATATCGGATAATTGATAGTACCATTGGGATGAATATTACAGCCATTTCACCCCAGAGGGGAAAGAGCGCCAACGTATATCTTACAACAAGAAGACCAGTGTTTTGCCCTTGTCCAGGACAGGATGCTCTTCATCTTGGTATATCTGAAGGCCTATTCCCTTCAGGAGCTCCATGCCATCCAATTTGAGATGCCCCAGGCCAATAGATGAGATGCCATAAATTCAGTTTCGAAGATATGGTGATTCTTGTCGCTTGTGGATTACACAACTTCAGAAGCAGTCATAAAATGAATCATATAACAAGTTAATCTATATAACGTCTAATAATTGCTTTTTTTATGTTATATTTTTATCTTTGAAAAGCTAATAGGTTTGTATATGTACATCTGCGATGTCTATCAGTCTTCTCTGCATTTCTCCTGCCAGAGATTCGGCAATAACTCCAATCCCAAGTTTACGGACGAGAAGGTTCTTGCCATCTATCCACTCTGTGGCTACTGCCAGACATTGCCCTACTTACATTTGTCGATTCTTAATCTTTTAATACTACATGCATATGAATAAAACATTCTTTTTAATTACAATAATGTTTGGACAAACTTTATTGTATGGGCAACAAGTTTCCAGAGAGCCACAGGACAACAGCCTCCCCTACAGAGTATTCAACATTCCGGAAGTCAGTTTCTTCCAGAGCCTTTATCAGGATGACTTTATTGGAGATACACTTGAAATAGACGGAAAGACATTCTTTTTCAGCCAGTCACCCATGAAACAGTTTCCTGGCTATATGATGGGACAAAAGGACATGCGGCTGGTATTGGTTTCAAACCCTAAGGCGTCTACCGCAGGTATGCCGGACAAAGGCTATGTACTTCACTTTACCGTAAAGAACAGTCAGACAGCTTGTGTGGACAATGCCACTTACAACGGTACAATTTACCCTAAAAGCAATCAGCTCCAGCCGATGGACATGAATAAGGTAGCACGGCTCACGGGAGCGGAAGCCAAGAACGGAACTGTCACAGCCAGCTGGCTGAACGGATGCTACCGAATCAACGACACGCAGGCAAGCCCCAGCCACCCCTATCAGGGAAAACGCTACATCGCGGTATTTGAAAAAGGACGGTTCATTAAAATGTATCCCGACACCGAAAAGGAGAACTTCAATCCACCTTTAGTCGATTTGTCCGAGAAGCCGGACGGGATCAGCGTGCATGACTTCCTGACAGGCTCCATTCCCGAATACGTGTACTACAAATCGGCCGACCAAAAGTACACTAAAGAAAAAACGGAAACCACTATTCAAAAATGGAGCGAAAAGCTGATGAACACTTACCGGAAAGAACCGTTCCTGGACAGGGAGTGCGGAAAAGCACTCAAAAACGCATGGCTGGAAAGGCATTGAATATTTTCCGGTCATAAACTGAAGCGATGGTGAAAGCCCGCTTTTACCATCGCAAACAAAATTGCATAGTATCCGCCCAAACTCTATAGGAAAAACCTGTTACAAACTTTTTATATCAACCACATGAAAAAGCTTTTTTTAATCATTACTCTTTCTTCCTCATTTACTCCTGTTTTTTCTCAGCAGGGGAACAACTCTCATGGAGTAATTGATCTGAATAAAAGAGCCGTTGAATTGAATATACGCAATCTGTCAAACAATGATTCTATTTACAGAACAACCATTACTTATGTATCTAATTTGGGAAACAAAATAGAAAAAAGAAACTTACTTTTGATAAAAATGGAAATGTCATTGCTGAAATTATAAACAAATAATCAAAAGATTGTCTATGAAAAAGTATCTGATTCTACTAGCTTGCTACATCATGTCTCTCCTAACCTCATCAGGACAGGAGTTTATCCAGGAAGACATAGCCAAGATAGAAAAGACTCCCGAAGTATTGTCTTTATATCAATCTGCAATTCACTATGTACTGCTTTACGAAAACGAAACAGATTCCCTGCAAAAAGCCCTGACTTATATAGAAAAGGCCATATCCCTTAACCCAGAAGTGCTTACCACCCAGATGTGGAAAGGAGAAATCTTGTTCCGCATAGGACGGAAAGAAGAATCTCTCAATCAATTCATTTCATTATGCGGCAAAAAAGAATGCCCGGGCAGGATATTGCTTCTGACAGGCATCCTACAAGAACATCTGGGAAACCAGAAACAGGCATACAGGTATTACGAACATGCCCTGCATAGAACGGGAAACATCTTATCCGGCAACAAGGGAAACCTGAAAGATTTCATCAATTATCTCATGGCAAAGTTTTTTATGGAGAATAAACTTTTATCCATAGATGAGGTGAAAGAATTGTTGCCCGAGAACCTGAAAAACACGGACGAGAAGACAATCCGGAAAATAACAGACGAAATGTCCACCACATTTGCAGACAGAGAAAACTATATAAGAAATTTCTGGAAATATAAAGCAAAGACTTCCTCCGGCCATACCAATAAAGATATAGAGATTATCAAATCTTTTTATACCTCCTACATCACCAACTCATTGAAAAATCAGGACAAGAGGAACCAGGCATTAATGGAACAATACTTTCTGCCGGAACTGATTGCGGAAGTAGATGAGATGGCAGATTATTCAGGAGCAGACAACGTGCTGCGTGCGCAGGATGTTTCTCCCAAAATGCTGACTTCTCTAAAAATCAGCCATCTGAAAGACGACTGGTATATGGTCAGCTACTATTGCGACAGAAAGACGGAGATTCCTTTGAAAATGACATCCCGAAAAGGAAAACGCCTGATAGAATATATCATACCACTCAACATGGACACTGACTTCGGAAACCATTTATTGCCCAATGTCATCATGCTGAAAGATTTCTATACCACTTATATCGGAAACCGTCTGGACAACAAGGAATCCGACAACCGGTTCCTGGCTGAAAGATACCTCTCGTCCGGTCTGATAAATTCCTTGAAAGAAAGAGGAAGCTTTTATGCTCCGGAATTCATACTCCATTCAAACGACGTCACGGAAAGCATGCGAGGTGCGGTACAAGTGGAGTATCTGGACAATGACTGGTATGCCGTTACCATCCAGGGAAGCAAAACCATACATGTAAAAACCGTTTACAAAGACGGCATAACCTTCATCAAATATATCGTCCCCGAAAAGGAAGGGATGGCATACGGCGACAAACTGATCCCCGAAACGGAAGCCGCCCCTGCAGAATGCGAAACAGACGGCTGGGACATGCTCAACCACTTCTACAGAACCTATCTCACCAACGGACTGAAAGGGGACACAAAAGCCAACCGCATCCTGACCAAACATTATCTTGCATTTGACTTCTGCAACACATTCCGAAAAGTAAGAGAATCCTCCGGAGACAATCTCTTATTGCAAAACGAGGATAAGTTTACGGAAGACATGCTGGAAAACTTAAAGGTTGAGCCTGTGGAAAACAACCGGTACATTGTAAGCTATAAAAATGGAAACCAACACATTTCCATTCTTATCGAACTAGTCTGTCAAGATGAAAAGTGGTACATCGAAAAAACTGAAAGATACAGATGAAGATACTACCGGAAAATTACAGACGAAAAGTTTGCCCAATTCGCCAAAAGTAACGTCCTTTGCAGAAACTGTTACAAATATATACCATCATGGCCGACAACTATATCGAAAAGCAATACGAGGCATACGAGGCGCGCAAGGCTGCCTGGGAAAAAGAGAACAAATACAAGCGGAAGAAGACTGCCGCACGCACGCAGCCGGACAGCACTCCCTGCGAACGGCTCTTCCACAACCACGGAAAAAGAGTGGTGGCCGTACACGACCTTTCCGGAATGGGACGGGTATCGCTGATGGCTGTGATACCCATTCTTTCGTCCATGGGACTGCAGGTATGTCCCCTGCCCACCGCCATCCTTTCAAACCACACCCAGTATCCTGTCTACTCGTTCCTCGACCTTACCGACGAAATGAAGCGGATCATCGAAAAATGGGAGGAACTGGACATGCGCTTCGACGCTTTCTATTCGGGATACCTCGGATCGCCGAAACAGGCTCAGATTGTGGAGGACTTTATCAGAAGATTCCGGCGGCCTACCGACCTCGTTGTCGTAGACCCTGTCATGGGGGACAACGGAAGCCTTTACAAGGGGATCACCGAAGACATGGTTACCGAAATGAAGAAGCTGATCTGCCTGGCAGACATCATCACGCCGAACATGACGGAGCTGTTCCGCCTGCTCGACATGCCTTATCAGGAGTGCATGACCGACGCGGAACTGAAGGCTGCGCTCAAGGCTCTGTCTGACAAGGGACCGAGCATCGTCATCGTGACCAGCGTGCCGGTCAAGGACGACCCCCACTCTACTTCGGTCTATGCATACAACCGGTTCGGGAACCGCTACTGGAAGGTTACCTGCCCTTACCTGCCCGCACACTATCCCGGCACGGGCGACACGTTTACCAGCGTCATCACCGGATCGCTGATGCAGGGCGACAGTCTGCCCATCGCGCTTGACCGCGCCACCCAGTTCATTCTGCAGGGCATACGCGCCACCTTCGGCTACGAATACAACAACCTGGAGGGAATCATGCTCGAAAAGGTGCTGCACAACCTTGACATGCCTATCCAGGTGAGCAGCTACGAACTGCTGGAATAGACAAGTGCAAAAAGCGGGAGGCACAGCGGGAGGAAAGCCCGCCATGCCTCCGCAGAAAAAGAGAACCTGATTAAAAACGTTTGTCCGTTGTCCGAGAACAATGAACGAACAGAAAAAAATGTAGAGATTCGAAACAGTTCCTCAGTTGTTTTTCATCACGCAGTTCTTGCGCGACTTGCGGTCGCAATACCGCTTGCACTGCGCGCAGATATCGTATCCGAGCATTGCTCCCAGAATAAAATCCTCCTCAGGCGTCAGCTCGTTGAGCGGACGTTTCACCATCACACGGATTGCCTCAATGCACTCCGCCTTCCCGAAAAACAGGTTGATGCGTTCGCTGTCCACCTCCTGAATCACAAAACGGATGCGCTGGCTCTTCAGCCGCTTCACGGCAAAGGCTTCGTATTTCTTGTTCGTGGTATAAAGCACCATCTGGCGCACACCTTTCTTCAGTTCATAAATATGGTTCAAGAACACCTTGAGTTCTATCGGATTGATATCGGGAGCAATCATAAGCAGGCTATGTCTTTATACGGTTAAATCAGCTTTCAGCATCTCGGTCCACGACTCCACACGGGCTTCCGTCTTGTCGCTTTCGTTCATCTCGTCGATGGCCAGCCCCACAAACTTCCCGTCGGCCACGGCGACAGACGCGCTGTAGGTATAGTCCGACTCGGAGCACCGCGCCGATAAAGATGCATCCGCTGTCCTTCAGATCCTCGTAGAGCACGCCCATGCCGTCGCAGAACGTATCGGCATACGATTCAGAGTCGCCGCACCCGAAGAGGGCAATTGTCTTTCCCTTCAGATCGGCACCCTTCAGCACCTTGATGCCGTCGTACCAGTCATCCTGAAGCTCGCCGTCGCCCCAAGTCGAAGTGCCCAGTATCAGCGCATCGTACGAAGCCACCCTGTCAGCGGTCATTTTGCTCACATCATGCAGATCAGCCGGCGAGATACCCAGCTTTCCGGCAATCAACCGGGCCACCGACTCTGTCGTTCCGGTTGTGGAACCATAAAAAATACCAGTCTTTTTCATTTTTCTCGTTTTTGATTTGACACGACAAAATAAGCGCATGGCGGCGAGATATGAAATACCTAAAAATTGGGATTTTTTTCTCCGTTCTGCGCCAAACAATCATACGGAACACTTTTAGCGTCTTTCTGATGTTTTGAATTTTGTTTTTTATCTTCAAATTTGCAACACAAATAAACATTTGCGGGTGTATGCAGCCTGACGGACTCCAAAAAGCAAGAAGAAAACAGCCGGAATCGGGGGAAAACCTTTATCTCCAGCTTAAAGATGGTTGGCTCCAGGCTGAAGACAGACTATTTCAAGGCTTCGGAAAACAATGTGCGGCAGACATTCGCCCAAACCTTTATTTATGAACAATTGCAGAACTCACATCTTGCCTGCGCTTTTGTGCTGCTGCCTGACGTTTCCGTCGGGAGGATGCGACATGATCGAATACCATCCCTACGACCTCGACATTGACGGAGAAACGGGCATCAACGCAAAGAACATGCAGCGCATCGAAGCGGAGCTGGAAGGCCGGAAGCGCATCACGTTTGCCGTCATCAGCGACACGCAGAGATGGTATGACGAAACGGAAGAGGCGGTAGAGTCGCTCAACGGACAGAAAGATCTTGATTTTTGTGGTGCATACCGGCGACTTGTCCGACTTCGGACTCAAACTGGAGTTTGAGAAGCAGCGCGACATACTCAACCGGCTCAGCGTGCCTTATGTATGCATTCTGGGAAACCACGACTGCCTTGCCACGGGCGAAGAGGTGTTCAACCGGATTTTCGGAGAGAACAACTTCTCGTTCAACGCCGGGAATGTCCACTTCCTGTGCCTCAACACCAATGCCCTTGAATTCGGCTACGACACAGCCATACCCGACTTCCAGTATATCAGAAACGACCGGCAGAGCCTCCCGGAAGGAATAGAGAAGACAGTGGCAGCCATGCACGCCGGCCCTTTCTCCGAGCAGTTCAACAACAACGTGGCCCATTTCTTTGAGCAGACGATAACATCCTTCCCCTCACTGCAGTTCTGTATTTACGGACACGGGCACAATGTCAGTGCCGAGGAACTGTTTGAAGACGGCGTGATGTATTACGAATGCGCCTCCGCAAACAAACGCTCATACCTGCTGTTTACCATCAACGAAAACGATTATACCTATGAAGTGGTTTCCTATTAAAATATTGTGCATCCTGCCGGCTTTCCTTTCTCCTGCGGTACATGTATGTGCCGGAGATACCATTCCCGCCCCGGCCGTTCAGACCCGGCGGTGGGACAAGCGCGTCCACCTGAAATACAAACGCTGGGAACGCCTGAAGCCCACCCAGGCTTCGCTCCAGTATGCCGGAGGAATGGGCATGTTCGCCATCGGAGCCGGATGGGACTACGGCAAGCGATGCCAGTGGGAAACCGACTTTCTCTGGGGATTCCTTCCGAAGAAATATGCGGGCGAAAAAACAAGGCTCACTTTTACGGTAAAGCAGAACTACATCCCGTGGAGCATCAGTTTCGATCCCCGCTGGACGCTCGAACCGTTTTATTGCGGGCTGTACGTGACCACCATCACGGGCGACGAGTTCTGGAAAAGAGAGCCGGGAAAATATCCCAACAAATACTACAACTTCAGCACCAAGCTGCGCCCGTACATCTTTATCGGGCAGCGGTTCGGGTTCAACCCTTCGCACAACCTGCTGCGGAACATCTCCGCCTATTACGAAGTGAGCACCTGCGAACTGTATCTGGTCAGCAAGGCAACCAACCGCACGCTCCGCATGAAAGACATCCTCCGCTTCTCGTTCGGCATAAAGGTGCATCTGTTCAGGGACTGAAAAAAATCTTGCCGGAAAAAGTTCCGCCGCCCGTCATTCATCGGCAATCAGCTCAAATGCTTTGCCGAGAGCTTTCTCCTGCGGAACAGCATAGTCGGGCAATGTGCCGTGGATGTCGTTTTCGTCCGCCCCGTACAGCCAGAAGCGTTTCCAGGAAATGGTGCATGCCAGCCGGGAAACAGGCAGCCTGTACAGGAGGACATCTCCGAAAGACACGCTCATTCCACCCGTTTCCTCACCGATCACGGTTCCCATTCCGAAATGCTTGAACGCCCATGCGAACGAGCTGGCCGAAGAGAACGTCATGTGACTGGTGAGCAGATACACCTTGCCCTTATAGCGTTTCTCCGCAAGCGGAAGAATAAGACCGCTCCCGTCCTCTCCTTCTCCATCGAAGAAAGTCCATCCCGGTTTCAGCCCCGGATAATCCGTCAGGCGCAAGGTTGTGGGAGTGATCCGTGCCAATCCTTTTCCCATCTGCCGGAAAGGCTTGTGCGAGATATAGCGCAGCAGCACGTCACCGACCGCGGAGTTTCCCCCTCCGTTGCCGCGTATGTCAATAATAAGATTGCCTATATGTTCCTTGCCGAGTACGGAAAACATGGAGTCGGCGAAAGCCGCCATCCGCCGGGGATTATTGAACGAGCGGAAATCCATGACAGCCACGTCCTTATCTTTCAGTATCCGGAAAGAATAGTCGGACGCCTTACGTTCCTCCTTCTTCTTGTCCGGCATCCGTGCCTTCATTTCTGCAAAGGCGGCCGGACGCAATGTGGAGTGAAGCGTGTCTGTTCCTTCCTCCAAACGGTAAGCCACATCGTATTGCCCGGCAGCATAGAGCATTTCGAACAAGGCTGCGAAATCATAACCCAGACGCGAAAGGCGGAAAAACTCACGCTCGCCGCTCGCATAAGGCATCATGGCCTCCAGCATCTCCGCCGCACTCCGACCGTTTATTGAAAGCACTTCCGCCCCCGCCGGTATCAGCCCGTCGATGCAGCGGTCCACAAAAATGCGGGGTTCTGAAGTGGACACCTTGACAAAAAGCGGCAGGCGGAGATAAGTTTCAGTGAATATGTCATTGTAGGGAAAACGGAGCATCGTATGCCCGTCGCCTACCAGCGTAACCAGCGGAGCTGCACGGCGGAAAAGTTCCAGTGCAGTGACCGAGTCAGGCATCTCATACTTCACCTTGTTCACAGCACGGAAGAAATCTTCCTGACGACATGCGGAAAACAGGTCAGGATGGATTTCACCCAACGTATAGACCAGCGCATCCACATCGAACCTTGCCTGCTTGTAGCCGTTGGAGAGCTCGTGGACGGTGAGATCCTTCGGAATGTTGACCACCATGTCGATCTGCTTCTCGTGGAGCATGTCGAGGGCCTGCGGCTTCTTGTCGGCATCCGAAGGCCAATAGACGAGCGTGTTCTCCACACCGTTCTCGGTCAGATAGCGCGACGTGCCGCCCGTGGCATAGAGCTTGTAGCCGTGCTGCTGGAGCAACTTGGCAGCGTCGAGCATCTCGGCCTTCTGCTTCGCGGCACCCGTGGAGAGCAGGATGTTCTTCTCGGGGATGCGGTGGCCGACGGCGAGCATACTCTTGAGCAGGGCCGTATTGGTGTCGTCGCCCAGACAGCCCACCTCGCCCGTAGAGCTCATATCGACACCGAGAACCGGGTCGGCCTTCTGCAAGCGGTTGAAGGAGAACTGGCTGGCCTTGATACCGACATAGTCGAGGTCGAAGAGGTTCTTCTTCGGCTTCTCCACGGGCACGCCGAGCATGATCTTCGTGGCCAAGTCGATGAGGTTGAGCTTCAGGACCTTCGAGACAAACGGGAAGGAACGAGAGGCACGGAGGTTGCACTCGATGACGTAGATGTCGTTCTCGCGGGCCATAAACTGGATGTTGAACGGACCGTTGATATGGAGCGACTCGGCGATCTGACGGCTGATGCGCTTGATGCGGCGCATGGTCTCGACGTAGAGTTTCTGCGGCGGGAACTGAATCGTGGCGTCGCCAGAGTGGACACCGGCAAACTCGATGTGCTCGGAGATGGCGTAGGCCATGATCTCGCCGTCGCGGGCCACGGCGTCCATCTCGATCTCCTTG
>VOFC01006141.1_pt1 | contig 46016 bp, 52 predicted proteins | sample 5384161 | NCBI WGS metagenome assembly VOFC01 (sample SAMN12384722, study PRJNA508395) | human gut metagenome | isolation source: healthy gut B | host: Homo sapiens | reverse complement strand
TCAATTTCTACTTTGTGTTTCCAACCAAGTGAGTGAAGCTTTGAAACATCTATGAGTTTACGCGGTGTGCCATCGGGTTTGAAGCATCGAAATCTATTTTTCCCGTAAAACCTACGGCTTTTACCACAAGTTCGGAGAGTTCGCGTATTGTCAATTCCTTTCCTGTGCCAACGTTAATATGACAGTTGCGTATTTCGCCCAATTTTGAATAGCCCCTCCGCGACCTTCACTATTGTTTCGGTTTACTTCGCCGTTTGTTTTGGTTCCGTAGAATACAGAAGAGTATTTTTCTATTCCTATAATGTCGCTGAAATTCACGTTGAGAAGCATGTGGACGGAAGCGTCTGCCATGTCTTCGCTCCATAGAAATTCTCTGAGAGGTTTACCTGTTCCCCAAAGTGTAACGTGGTTATTGCCGATTCCATAAAATGCGAGTGCTTTCAGAATTCGTTCTTCCGTGCAATTTCCGGTAACGTTTCCTTCACCAATTTCCTTGCGTAGTGCTTCGCAAGGATTTATGGACGTTTGTTCATATCTGTTCGAATATCCGCCCAATTGTTATCGTTTATAAGTTTCGCCAGATAAATTTTCCTCATCATGGCAGGCAGAACGTGAGAATTCTCCAAATGGAAATTGTCGTTCGGTCCATAAAGATTTGTTGGCATAACGGCAATGTAGTTTGTACCATATTGAAGATTGTAGCTCTCGCACATTTTCAATCCTGCTATTTTGCAATGGCATATTCCTCGTTTGTGTATTCGAGAGGAGAGGTAAGCAGTGCATCTTCTTTCATTGGTTGCGGCGCGTTCTTGGGATAAATGCAGGTACTACCAAGAAAGAGTAGTTTTTTCACATTGTGCGAGTAAGCATTGCTTATCACGTTGCACTGTATCTTCATGTTCTGCATTATGAAGTCCGCACGATATAGCGAGTTTGCCATTATTCCTCCCACGAAAGCCGCCGCCAATACCACAGCATCGGGCTGTTGCTCATCGAAAAACGCTTTTACTGCATTCTGATCAGTAAGATCAAGTTCTTCGTGGGTTCTTCCAACGAGGTTTTCATATCCCCGCTGTTTCAAATTGTTCCAAATAGCAGAACCAACAAGCCCTTTGTGTCCCGCTATGTATATTTTATCGGTCTTGCAAAAAGCATTTTTATGGCATTTGTGCTTTTATGTGATTCTTTACATAGTTCATATCATGATCGGTCATGATTTTCACGAGTTCTTCAAACGAAGTTTTACACGGATTCCAACCAAGTTGTTTTTTAGCTTTTGTAGGATCTCCAAGCAACTGGTCTACTTCGGCTGGACGGAAGAATTTCGGATCTACTTCCACGAGTGTTTTTCCTGTATTCTCGTCAATTCCTTTTTCGTCCACACCTTCGCCTTCCCAACGCAGTGATATACCCACGTTGTTAAAAAGCAATTGTGCAAAATTCTCTTACAGTGTGCATCTCTCCTGTGGCTATCACAAAATCATCAGGTATGTTTTGCTGCAGTATAAGCCACATACATTCCACATAATCTTTTTGCATATCCCCAATCGCGGCGTGCATCCAAATTTCCGAGGTATAATTTGTTTTGATAGCCTTTGGGCTATACGGCTTGCCGCAAGAGTTATTTTACGTGTAACGAAATTTTCGCCTCTGCGTTCGCTTTCGTGGTTGAACAATATACCGTTACAGCAAAACATGTTGTAGCTTTCGCGATAATTCTTCATAATCCAAAAAGCCATAGAGCTTGGCAACGGAGTAGGGCGAACGCGGATAGAAAGGCGTGGTCTCCCGTTGCGGCACTTCCTGCACCTTGCCGAACAGTTCGGACGTGGAAGCCTGATAAATGCGACATTTGTCAGCGAGACCACATATTCTTACGGCTTCCAAAAGACGCAAAACTCCAATTGCATCTGTGTCGGCGGTATATTCCGGTACGTCAAACGAAACTTTTACATGGCTTTGCGCGGCAAGATTATAGATTTCCGTAGGCTGGGTTTCCGATATAACGCGAATCAGAGAGGACGAATCGGTCATGTCCGCCCAATGAAGGTTCACGAGACGCTTTTGTTTCATATCGCGTACCCATTCATCTAAATATAAGTGCTCTATACGCCCTGTATTGAAAGACGAAGAACGGCGCAACAGTCCATGAACTTCGTATCCTTTTTCTATTAGGAACTCTGCGAGATAAGGACCGTCTTGTCCCGTGATGCCGGTTATTAAGGCTACTTTATTTTCCATTTATTGTTATTTTGATGTTACAAAGTTATAACTAAAATATTTAATACCCAAACCAGGAAACGGTTTCGGCTACATACTTTCCACAAAAAACGCATTTGCCCGTTTCAAACAAATAAAACGGGGAATTTGTTACTTGAATGATATAGAAAAACAATGTTTTTTGGTTCATAAAAAACACACAAAGGCATCTTTTGCAAAAAATACAAGGCACATATTTTAAAATAAGTGCCTTATATTTCAAAAATAAATGCCTTGTATTTTCGGACTTTATATAATTATGATTAACAACAACTTACAAAAAGCTGTAAAAATACTCGTTATTGCGAGAACAAATTTGTCGTTGCCTTTGGGCTATATAGTCGTTTCGTTCGGCAAAACAGGTTACATAATGATGTGTCTCTTTGCTTGTGTGGTAGTATAACACTTCTTCTGTGCGATTATTTGCGAAATATGTTTGCAGATATAAAAAATGTGCTTACATTTGCACACCAAAACTTGAAATGTGCAAAATGAAAGAGACTCAGATTGGCAGTTTCATAGAATTAGTTGAGAATGCCATAAAAGAATATTGGGATCTTGACGCTTTGACCGATTACGAGGGAGCCACTTTGCAATATAAAGATGTGGCGCGCAAGATTGAGAAACTACATATTATATTTAACGAAGCCGGAATAGAAAAAAGGGGACAAGATTGCGGTTTGCGGCAGAAACAGTTCGCAATGGGCTGCTGCTTTTTTGGCAGTTCTCACATACGGAGCTGTAGCCGTGCCTATTCTGCACGAATTTACTCCCGAGCAGATATATAACATTTTGGAACATTCCGAAAAGCAAACTGTTTTTTTTGTAGGCGACCAGGTATGGCCGGATTTGAATGCCGACAAAATGCCGGGTGTGCAAGGAATTTTCGGTCTGCACGATTTTTCTTTAATGGTGAGCCGTTCCGAAACTATTACAAACGCCCGCGAAAGACTGAACGAATTGTTCGGAAAGAAATTCCCCAAATTTCAGAAAGGAACACGTAAGCTATCGCAGGGACGAGCACGAAGAACTTGCAATGATAAACTACACATCGGGAACCACAAGCCAGTCAAAAGGTGTCATGATTCCTTATCGTGCAGTTTGGAGCAATATGGATTTTGCTAATGGTGCACTCGGCATGAGCATACACCGTGGAAGCAAAGTGGTATCCATACTTCCCATGGCGCACATGTACGGAATGGCTTTTTGAGTTTCTGTACGAATTCATATCGGGAGCTCATGTGTTCTTCCTTACAAAAAATCCCAGTCCAACAATCATATTCAACGCTTTCAGCCGCATTAAGCCGGATTTGATTGTATCGGTTCCTTTGATACTCGAGAAAGCCTTGCGCCGTGCAGTATTGCCGAAACTGCAGACACCGAAAATGAAATTGCTAATGCGCATGCCTTATGTAAAAAGACAAGGTTATAACTGCTATAGGAAACCAGTTGACAGAGGCTTTCGGAGGAAAATTCTACGAGATAATCATAGGCGGAGCTGCGCTTAACAGAGATATAGAGGAATTCCTGCATAGAATTCATTTCCGTTTTACGATTGGTTACGGACTTACCGAATGTGCACCGATTATAACCTATGCCGATTGGACAATGATACCAAACGGTTCATGCGGTCGCCCTGTAAAAAACACATGCAGGTGAAGATTGATTCTCCCGATCCGCAAAATGTTCCCGGCGAAATCCTATGCAAAGGAATTAATGTCATGCTCGGATATTACAAGAACCCGGAAGCCACGGCTGCAACCATAGACAAAGATGGTTGGATGCATACAGGGGACCTCGGACTTATGGACGAATACGGATATGTATATATAAAAGGTCGTTCCAAAAACATGCTGCTTGGTTCTTCAGGGCAAAACATTTATCCCGAAGAGGTGGAAGGCAAACTGAACATGCTTCCTTATGTGGAAGAAAGCGTGATGATTCAGAAAGGAAACCGTTTCTATGCCTTGGTTTATCCTTCGGAAGAACTCGTAAAGACAAATGGCATAACCAGCTTGCAACTTGCAGAAATTATGGAGCAAAACCGCCGCGAGCTAAACAGCGAATTGCCCAATTATTCGCAATTGTCGGGAATAAAAATAGTGAATCAGGAATTTGCAAAAACGCCTAAGCGCAGCATTAAAAGATTCTTATACGCCGATTATGACATAAGCTGAAAAACGAAAACGGAGCAGAATTAATCCTGCTCCGTTTTGTAATCCACGCAACTGCGTTCGGCGATATAAGGTTTGAGTTGTCCTGCCACTTTTACATGGTTGGGATTTTTTCCGTAATCAATAACGTCTTCCAATGTACGGAATTCGCTGTTCAGACAAATGTTCCATTGTTCGCCGGGGTTTATGTTAAAGCCTACTTCTATATTGCCAATTGTGGGAATTACATCTTTTAATTCAAAATACCTTTGCGAAAAGAATTGGCAACTTCCTTGCGCGTGTTTTCATCAACATCGTCCTTGAAACGGAACATAACTATATGCTTAACCATGCTATCTGATTTTTTATGTTATGCAAAGTTAGGCATAATGCTTAAAAACAACAAGCTCATAACAGTATAGCGTTCTAAATTTGTATCTTTGCAATAAATAATAATCTCATGAGTAGAAATAAAAAAGCCATTGCCTTTATATAAAGATGTAGAAATAGTAGCTGTAGCAGCAGAAGGAAGAGCTATAGCAAGGGTAGACGATTTGGTTGTGTTTGTTCCTTTTGTTGTTCCGGGAGACGTGCTTGACATACAAGTTACACGCAAGAAGAACAAGTATTGTGAAGGTGTGGCGGTTTCCATAAATAAGCGTAGCGAAGACCGTAGCGAACCTTTCTGCAAATATTTTGGAATATGTGGCGGCTGTCGTTGGCAAAATCTTAAATATAGCGAACAATTAAGATGGAAGAGACAAACAGTTGTAGATGCGCTCAGGAGAATAGGGAAAATAGACTTACCGGAAATACTGCCTATAATCGGAAGTGGAAATACAAAAGAATTCAGAAACAAACTTGAGTTCGGCTTTTCAAATAAGCGTTGGTTGACAAAAAGAAGAAATTGCCGAAGATAAAGTCTATGACAACATGAACGCCGTAGGCTTTCATGTTCCCGGAGCTTTTGACAAGATTATCGACATTGACTATTGCGGTTTAATGGATGATTGGCAGAATAAAGTTCGCAACGAAGTTAGGAAATATGCTTTCGACAATAATCTCACTTTTTTCAATATTCGTCAGCACGAAGGCTTGCTAAGAAACATGATGCTCCGCAAGACAACAGTGGGAGAGACCATGATTCTTATGCAATTTCACTATACGGACGATATAGAGCAGAAAAAAAGCAATGAAATTGCTTGAACATCTTTCAAAGAAGTTTGAAAACACAACATCGTTGATGTTTGTGAACAATCTGAAACTCAACGATACTTTTGGAGATTTGGATATTCAAACTTATGCAGGAAGAGATTTTATATACGAAGAGATGAATGGGCTGAAATTCAAAATAGGTCCCAAGAGTTTTTTCCAAACAAATACTTTCCAAGCAATACGTCTTTACGACACTGTGGCTAAATATGCGGCATTGACAGGAGAAGAAACCGTTTATGATTTATATACCGGCACTGGAACTATAGCCAATTATGTAGCCCGTCAGGCAAAAAAAAAAAAGTAATAGGTATAGAATATGTTCCAGAAGCAATTGAAGATGCAAAAGAAAATGCCGCCGTAAACGGAATTAAAACGCGGAGTTTTTTGCTGGAGACACTCGCGAGGTGCTTACTCAAGAGTTTATTGCGAAGAAAGGTAATCCAGATGTTATCATAACCGACCCGCCACGCGCCGGCATGCACAAAGACGTTATAGATACTATTCTTGGGGCAAAGCCCAAACGTATAGTATATGTTAGTTGCAACCCTGCGACACAAGCAAGAGATTTGCAATTGATGGATACGGAATACAAAGTTGTCGCCGTGCAGCCTGTGGATATGTTTCCTCAGACTCATCATGTGGAAAATGTGTGTGCTTGAAAGAAGATAGAATATGACAGGTAGTCAATGCACTGTAATGGAGCAGCACATGCTTGCACTATCTTCCCAAGAGGATTTGTCTTTATTGGGTGATTACCTTCAAGGAATGACAAATTCCGAATTCCGTGCGGCAAGTCGTTTGTTATCAGACAGAGTTCTGATAAAACTATACGGCGAAAACTTTTGGCGTGTTTTTTCGTATTTGTCCATATTGAAACCTAAGGCATTTCTCGGAACTTGTCTGAAAGCAGCAGAGACATTGTATAAAGGAAACAATATTTCGTTTGAGGGAATCGCACTTTCTGAATATGCTTCTTATTTAAGAGAACAATCAATGAAAATTGATATAAACAAATTCTTGAGGACCGCAGTGGTTTTAGTAAAGGAAGAAAAAGAATTTGCATTAATATGGAAAATGTTCGGTGTTTATGAAGCCGAAGAACGCATAGATTTTTTAATGCATGGAACAACATATGTACTATATTACGAAGTATTTAAGGAGTGTAAACGTTTACAAGATTCTCACGACTATTTGAGGAAACTATGCTATGTATTAATCAGGAAAGGCGACAACTTGTCTTTTTAATCTAGCAAGCATAATATGCACGTATTTTGGAATAAACGGTGTGAGTGCAATGTTTTCATTAAATATAGAACCATACAAACTAAATTACATAGAATCATCACGCCATAATTTCGAAAAAATAATAACAAGCTTGTAATCTCTTTTCAAAAGATGTAATTTGCCACAAACATTGTAAAGGCATTTATAATAAACTGCACATAATTTTGAAGAGAAAACATACCATGTACATTATTACATGGATCATGTAGCTTTATATGACTTTTATTTCTTCTCCTGCAATTTTATCTCATTTGCCTCACATGTAAATAGGCGATACCTTATCTATACAAAGGATTTACGAAAAGAAGAAAGCATAACCTATCTTCCTGTGTATATGACACTTTTCTTATAACTCTATATAAAATATATGATTATGGCAACTTACGATTTTCATGTATTGCAACCAAGCGAATTTGAGGAACTCACTCGCGATTTATTGCAAAAAGAGTGGAATTGCTTTATAGAATCGTTCACATCTGGGCGAGATGGGGGGATTGATTTAAGATGTTCGACAAATAATGGTGGAAAAGCAATTATTCAAGCAAAAAGGTATAAAGACTACAATACTTTATTGTCAAATCTAAAAGGAGAGGTATTAAAGGTAAGAAAATTGAATCCAGAACGATATTATGTGTCAACATCCGTTGGTCTTACCCCTGCAAATAAGGAAGAGATCAAGCGATTGTTTGCACCATATATTCTGGATGTATCTGATATATTTGGAAACGATGATCTTAACAATTTGCTTGGACAACATTGTGAAGTTGAGAAACAATACTATAAATTATGGTTAACAAGCACTGCGGTACTAGAGAATATTCTTCACAAGGCTCCTGTTTTGTGGTCTGATTTCGAGTTGGAAGATATAAAAGCACATATATCAACGTATGTGATGAATGATAGTTTTGATAAAGCTCGTGAAATTCTTAAAAATCATAACTATGTAGATAATATCGGGTATCCCCGGTATTGGCAAAACTACATTGGCTAGGATGTTAGTCTATGATTATCTTGCAAATGGCTTTGAAGAATTTTATTAATCTTTCAGGAGATATAGATACTGCGGCAAAATTATTATTTAAACGAGATAAGAAACAGGTTTTCTTCTTCGATGATTTTCTTGGTGCGAGTGTTTTTGAAGATGGCGGTACTGGCTTTGCTCAAAAATTAATGACATTTATACGGCAAATACGCTCTGATAAGTCGAAGGCTTTTATCTTAACAACGCGTGAATATATTTTGGCTGAGGCTCGAACGCATTATGAAAAAATGCGTACAGAGAATATCGAAATGGCAAAATGTATCCTTGATGTGGGTGCATATACGAAAGCTGTTAAGGCAAAATACTATACAATCATATGGCAAATGCACAATTGCCTCAAGATTATTTAAATCAATTTCTAAAAAGAGCGGAATTATAATAATATAATCAATCATCATAATTATAATCCGCGTATTATTGAAACATACATTGATAAAGGTCTGTGGAAAACCACAGATCCAGACAACTTTATGCCGCAATTTAAGCATCTTCTCACAAATCCATTTTTGGTTTGGGAGATTGCCTTTGATAAACTACCGCTAGAATGTAAATATGCGTTACTTGTGCTTGCAACGATGGGAGAACAGGTCACAATTGATGATTGGAAAAAAAAGGCATATATACATTTTTGTTCAAATACCGATCTGGGTGTGGCTCTCTCTTTTGACGATACTACATGGAATAAGATTGTCAAACTATTACATGATTGCTTTATTAGAACACGTAAGCATCAAAATATGATAATAGTGACGACCTACAATCCATCAGTCAGTGATTTCTTGATAAATTATATTGGACAAAATGAAAATATACAAAAGGCGTTGATTCAAAAAGTCCTTTTTCTCAGAACAAATCACATATGCGTTTACGGAGGCGGAATCACACAATTATAAGCTTCCGAATTATTTCCAACATAACTATTCAGCTGTGTCTATAAATAACATGAAGTACCTTCTAGAGAAATTTTATAACTGTTTAGAAGGCTCTTTAAAATCATGTAAGTTGCAGAGAACGTCGGAAGGTATAAAAAAAACTACTTTTTGACAGAGCAATATTTATAAAGTAATTTATTGATTGCTTTCCTATATTGTTTAAATCCATATCAAGTAAGATTAAAGAGTCCTTGATAAGTCTAATTATAGATAGTGATATAGATAACTTCTACGCAAGGCTTGAGATTATCAAAGCAATGGATTTTTCTCAAGATCCAGCGGAATTAACAGTTATATTGTCTAAACTCTCTGACGAGAATATTCTATTGGATAACTATGCTCCATTTATGGATTTGCTAAATTCATCATATAATGAAAATGTCATTACGGATACTTTTGTAGAAAATCTCGAAGAGGCAATGATTGTGGATATGGATTCATGTATTTCTAATGAAGCAGAGTGCGCTCAACAAAAGGAAACTTATGAGGAAATAGCAAAAAAGACTACCAGATGGATTTTTTTAGATAGGGCTTTTGAACATCTAGAAGAAATCGAAGCGTCTCTTCCTGCGGAAATGGATTGATAAACTGAATGAAATGTATTACCGTAAGATTATAGACTGCAAAGTAGTGATTTTTGGTGAGATTCACAACTCATAATCTCAGCTGAAAGATTTGGGGATTCTTGTCATATTGAGAACCTTGAATACACTCGATTCGCTTGAAAAAGTGTAGAGTAATGGGTGATATTCGTTGGAAAAAGTGTAATGATGTTGAATTATTCGCTTGAAAAAATGTAATTGTTTGCCCACTATGGAAAATGTTTGTGTGCCCTACCGGAGCACTTGTATTCAGCAACAACTATTATAGCCAATCGGGTATAATTTTGCTTATTACATCAATATTATACCTGAAACGGTATAAATCAATAGACTTGGCTGAACTCCATAATGTCAAGCATCTGATATAGTATTCCGTCAATGGCAGAATGCCAACTTTGATGAAAATGACTATAGTATCAATGGCTTATCGGATGGTTGTCGGTTTTGAGATGGTGCAGAAGCATATCCATCGTTTCCCGTCCAAATTGTATATCCTCAATCAATGAAGGATCGTTTATAGTCCATTGGCTAAGGTCGTTTTTGGAGAATAGTTCACAATGTGAAGGTGCGGTATGTGTGTGACAACTGTATCAATCAGGAAGCTAGCAGGGATGGCATTCATCTTATTTGGATCATAAACAGGAACTTCGTTCTGCCAATATAAATTGCGAGAAATATCATTTTCTTGCGACTCATTTGAATGAACACGGTATTTGTCGTTCTATTCCATTCATTTATGCGATAAATACGGTCAATAGAGATAGCTCCAGAAATAGCTCCGCCTACACAAAGGATGGTATGATTACAGGCTTGTAGAATGGAATAATCGGGAACAGCAACGAAGCGTTTGAAGTTGAGCATTGCGCCATCGAAATAAGCAGGATTATCATGATTACCTCGCACAAACACAATCCAATTGTTGTCTTGGTTCATTCGCTTGGCGTTTCGTCTAACTATCTGCTCATAATACTCTTTCTTTTCGAAGCCGAAGCCACATCCCCGGCTACAATTAGCAAAGTGTCTGTAAGCTGATATTGGATACAGAGCTTGAACACCAACTGATTAAAGTTTCCATGAATATCACCAGAAACAATAATTGTCTTGGCTTCGGGAAAAGATAGTGAGAATATGCCGTTAAAGTTCGGCCAAATCAAGGAAAGCGGTTGATAGACGATTGAAAGCTGAGACTTCTTTGTCGGACAAGTAATTCTGGGCGATAATTGTATCCGACTTTTGGACTCTGCCGTCAGGAGCGTTTTTCCACGTAGTAAGTCCCATGTGGGGCTTTTGGGCATCTGCTCTTGAATAGATGATTTCGGTTGCCGTTTGATGGGAAGTAGCCCAATACATCATATCTTGCACCATCTTGAAGAATTGTAGGGTGGTCTCAGCCTTAGGATCATAATCGGCACTACATTCGGAATAGACATCGGTGATTTTCTGATAATACCGACGTTCAGAAGCTCGTATCTCTCGGATACGTTCTAATAGGTCGTCAAAATAATCTTTGCCAAAATGTTTGCCCTGTTTCAAGCGTTCATCATCCAATACAAATCCTTTTATGATCATTTCTTTTAGAACCGATGTAGCCCACATCCGGAATTGGCCCGCTTGATAACTGCCCACACGAAACCCAACAGCAATAACCGCATCCAAATTGTAGAACAATATTTCATCGTTCTTGCCATCAAGTTCAGTTGTTCGAATTTTTCGAATAACTGAACTCTCCTCCAATTCTCCACTTTTGAATATCTCTTTCAGATGGTTATTGATCGTATTCGTTTCAACACCAAACAAATCGGCCATTCGCTTTTGCGACATCCAAAATGTTTCATTATTGAAGATGACCTCTATACGGCTTTCTCCTTGTTTCGTCTTATATAACAATATATTGGAAGACAAGCTATTGTAGATTAATTCAGGAGTTGATATTTCTTGTTTGAAATATTCTCTTGCCATTTGCACTTGTGGCTTCTTGCTATCGGCATTTTCAGTAATCATCAAACAAGCGATTCGTGATAGATATATATTCTCAACCTTACGAAATGAATCGGAATTTAGTTTGACCATCTCAAACGTAGGATTAAAATGCTCGGTAGTGTTACAACCTTTCTTATTGGGATGGCGATAGCTTTGTTTAGAGTACGATTGAATTTTTGGTATGTACTATAGCCTAAAGCAGTACATAATTCACGAGAAGTCCAGTACTCTAAACCTTTTTGTCTCGCTTTTTAATCCGTTCAAAGTTGGATTGATAGGGGGTATGTTTTTCTCGTCCATTGTCTTGGTATATTTTATAATGACCGGAATTACTTGTATAATCCCGGTCTAAATTCCTTATCATGCTTTATGATTCTTTCTTCCAAAAGAGAACCTTTGGAAACTATTTCATAGGGATAGGCTTTTTCAAATGCTTGGCGTCCGGCATTTGTCATAAGTCCTCGGTCTTCAAGATTGATACAACGTTCTTTGTTTAACTCACTCCAATGACTTCCTTTGCGACGAGGTGAAAGCCGCTGTGCAAGGCGTCCGTCTGGCAATTTCTTTAGAGTTGAATCAATCCACCCGAAGCACAACGCTTCTTCAACAACATCAATGTATGGAATACATTCGTATGTTGGCTGTTTAGAACGAGAAGTTACAACCCAACACGATTTTGCTTGATTATGGTTGACCTCTAACCAATTTCTCAACTCAATACGGTCTGTAAAGTCCAGTAGATTGAGAATCTCCATATTTGCCTCCAATTGATATGTTATTAATCCAACTGTTTTCTATAAACAGAATCCAAAGTATTTCCATCTTTGTCTTTCCATACCAACCAGCCGTTATTGCTGCTACCAATACAGAAATCTGCGGCAGTACTGGGGCTTGAAAAAGTTTTATTCGATGTTAATACCAATATTCCATTATCATTGGAAGTGTAATCTTGAAGCATCTTTTCTCGTTTTTCTTTCCAGTTGAAAGACGGAACCATTGTTTTGGCTACAGTACTTCCTTTTAGGACTGTGAATCCATCGGAACTGTAGAAGCCCTTTGCATTGCACCCTCTACCTTTGGTGTAGAACAGATGTTCTTCTTTGGGTTGTGATACTTCAAAGATATTGCAACCGATGAATGATGCTAGAAATTTCACATCTTCGAAAAATTCATCCATTGAGTCTTGTTGATGCTCTGGTAGATTCGGTGCTTTAGGGATTTGTTTATTATCGCTTAAAACAAAAGCGTTTGCTTTCTTGGCTTCGGCTATCGCTTTATGTTCTAGGTATTGCACATCAACTTTAGTCATATCGGCATCTTTCGATACGAATATGAGCGCTTTCTGCCAAAACGCTTTTTTGCTGTCGTGGTCTTTTACACGTTCTTTGAAATTTTCCGTTTCACCTATATATGCCTGCGGCTTGGTTGTTTCATCTTCCCCCAGCAATATATAGAATGCAGGTTTTTGTAACTTCTCTTGTGTATTCAAATAGGAGAGATTAGAACGTGGTACAACAAACATTTGGCAAATCTTGTTGCTAATGAATGCGTATTGAGTTCCTTTCAGGTCTCCGTCAATTAAATATGTTGTTACTGTTTTACCCATAGTGTTTTATTTATTTTAAGACTCAAATTTCCGGTAATCCTAATTCTCTTAAAAACTTATTATGTCGGTTACGGGCATTCTCTATTTGCATGTGTATCTTTTTCAGCTCCCTGTTTATCGCTAATAAATCAATCAGTTCTTCCTCTTTAGAAAGATTTACATAGCGAGTAATATTCAAGTTATACTCATTTTTCTTTTTATTTCTTGCAGCGATACCTGACGAGAATAGCGTGTTTCCTCCTTGCGATACTGGTATGTTGTAACAATTTTGTTCACATCTTCATCACGAAGATAGTTTTGCCGCTTGCCTTTCTCATAATGCTCATCCGAACTGGCATTTATGAAAAGTATTTTGTCATTTTTGCGACACTTTTTTCAACACAATAAGACAGACAGGTATGCCGGTTGAATAGAAAAGATTAGTGGGCAATCCTATAATGGCATCAATATTATCGTCTTCAATCAGTTTCTTTCTTATTGCAAGTTCTTTACCACCACGAAACAATACACCATGCGGCAAGATAATAGCCATCGTTCCTTCTTCGCTCAAGAAATGGAAACCATGCAAAAGAAAGGCAAAGTCGGCAGCAGATTTCGGTGCGACTCCATATCGGCCGAAACGGAAATCTTTTGCAGTCTCTTCCGTTGGATCCCAACGTAATGAGAACGGTGGATTTGCTACAACTGCGTCGAATGTCATCTTCTTTGCCGGGTTCTGTTCATTCAATATGCTCCAATCATTAGCAAGTGAATCTCCATGAAAAATCTCAAACTCTGTATCTTTTACTCCATGCAGAAGCATATTCATTCGGGCGAGATTGTAAGTGGTTATATTTTTTTCTTGACCATAGATTTTACCGATACCCTTATCACCCATCTCATGACGTACATTCAATAGCAGCGACCCTGAACCGCAAGCAAAATCCAATACCTTATTTATATGGTTCTTTTTTTCCCATTGCCGGGTCTTGACAATCCAAAGTCACAATACGTGACAGTATCGTAGAAATCATCTGTGGAGTATAAAACTCTCCGGCTTTCTGTCCTCCACCTGCCGCAAACTGCCCGATTAGATATTCATACGCATCACCCAAAGAATCTGAATCGGAAGTAAATTCCGTAAGTCCATCGGCTATGGTTTTGATAACCTTCGCTAAAAGGTTATTTCTCTCCATATAGTTTTTGCCTAACTTCTCAGAATCCAGATTGATTTCAGAAAACAACCCCTTTGAAGGAACTTTCAAAAGACTCATTCTCGATGTGTTTGAAACCATCTTGCAGTGTTTTGAGTAATTCATCACTTTGTATCCTTGCCAGTTCTACAATATTATCCCACAAATATTGAGGTTCTATCACATAGTGAATCTTACGACGCATCTGTTTCTCAAACAGGGGTGTATCGTCTTTATTCTCTTCATACCAAATACACAATGGGGTTGTTGTATTCCATTTCTTTTGTTTTTCCTCCATAACTTTGTATGATAATCAGCACCGAGTTCTTTCTGTGCCGCTTTTATGTAGTTATCTGAAAGATACTTCCAGAAGAGGAACGACAACATATAATCTCGAAAATCATCTGCCATCATTGCGCCACGCAAATCATTGGCTATACTCCAAAGGGTTTTACCCAATTCACTTTGCTTGTTTGTTGTCATAGTTTATTTGTTGGGATGAATAATGAATTGATATTTTGCCATGAGAGCGTGATAAATCTCTCTGACAATCTGTTTGTTGTCATCCACCATTGCTTCCATCTGTGGATAATACACTTTCTGATGAGTTAAGGCATTGACTATAGTGGACACGCGGTCGGCATTTGTGATACCAATCTGGTCAAGGACATATTTTTAGTTGTCCCGTTCCCAAGAACGAGGCAATGTTCTCCAGCACTTGTCTCAAAAGAGCAATGTGATAAATTTCAGTTCATCTTTTGTAACGGCACCATCCAATATCTGAAGAAGCCGCAGATGATACAGCAACACATCATTTTTAGGATTAACCAATATGTACCCATTGCCTGTACGTTCCAATAACTGGATCTTGGACTTCTTTTTATATTTTTCCGATTTTTCTCCTTTAAACAGGCTATCACTTAAAATTGTCGCAAAATCCGATGTGGTGAGTTGTTATTATTATTTTCTTCTTGCCATAATACTTGTCAATCAATTCCAATAATGTAAATATCGTGACGAATATATTATGATCGTCAAGACTTGAAACAGGGTCATCAATAAATATGTAATCAGTCTGTTCATCTTGCCATCCTTCGGTATCAAACAGTGTCAGGAAGAAGCACCAAATGAAAATACGTTCCTCACCTCTGGAGATTTTGATTGAATTCTTCTCTTCATCATCTTTCAGATAGAAAGTTATTTCTTCAATTCCGTCTTCTGGACGTTCTTCGTTTGTGTGAAAATCAAAGTCATACTTTACATTATATGGCTTTAGCTTTTCCCTTACTTTTTGTTTCATCTATATAAGAATGCAAGTTGTTCAGGCTACTCTTGACAATCTGCATTCTTATGTTTTCTTCTGCATTCTCAATCATTATTCCATACGAAAAGGTCTTCACTGAAAGCATTGTAATAGACTCCAGTTTGCTTATGCCGCTCGTTCCTACACAATTCTTTATATTCTACAGAGAGTCTTGTCTTGCCTGTAGCATTAAACGCGTATAAAAGAAATATTTGCTCTTTGGCTTCTTTAATTTCTTTGGCTATATCTTGTAATTCCATATTTTCCTTTTTTTATAGTTTAGGAAACAATTGTTGTATCAATCCTTTTTTATGTTGTTCCAGTAAAGTCACTTTATTCTCATACAAACCAATCAATTCATCTATAGATGATAGACATTCTGCTATTTTTTGTTGTTCATCAGGAGAGGGGATGGTATTGATAACGAAGAATACTCATTACTGTTAATTCCTGGCTGACCGCTTCTGGCAGATGTTATGTTTACCCATTTTTTATAAATATCCGTCTGCAAATATTGAAAAAATAAACTCAGAATTATATTTGGTAGTATTGGGTCTTATCCTAATTAGAAAACCCGCAAATACCAAATCCCCGTCTTCTTTTCGATATTTATATGATTTTCCAACACTTGCGCCTGTTCTTGCTAAAACAATATCTCCATCATGCAACGAATTTTCATCCGTTATTGTAGCATCAACAGAAACCTTTGTTTTACTTATAAAACGTCCATTTTCTGAAATATCTGTTATTCTCAAATAAGTAGGCAACAAAGGAGAATAAGGAACTGCAGGAGAGTTTAATCCATAATCAGGAGATTGTAATAAACAATCTCCTAATTTTTGTTATCCCATTCATCATCCTTCTTAAATTCAGGAAAACGAACTTCTGGCAAAAACTTTCCTGCAACTGGAAAAAGTTTCTGCAAAAGACCCTTCTTATGTGCTTTTAACTGTTCCACCTTTTTCTTTTAAAGCACAAATTTCTTCATCTATAGACGAAAGACATTCTATTATTTTTTGCTGTTCTTCGGGAGAAGGATATGGTATTAATAGTTGCTTGAAAGCCGGCATGTTCACAGAAACCAAACCTCCGCTATTGATATTCTTTTTTTGCACCATTCGTCAATGATAAACATATAATGATGAAAAATACATCATATCTATCTTGTCTTCAAACGATTTACGTTTTGTTAAAAACGTAAATTGTTGATTCGCAAGCGAATCAACAATTACCAAAAGCGTGTTCGCCAATCGTGGCTGTTGTTGCAACGATAATGGAATATGCAGGAAAAAGCCCCGAACTTTTTATGGCTTGTGGAGTAACATGCTGTATTGAATCGGATAAAATATGTCCATTCTTACGTATATCCTCCATGCGGAACCATGGGATTGTTCCATTATCCCAATATGAAGGATTTGACTTTGAAGGAGTGTATCCATTCTTTATATCAAATATACTCTGCATCAAATCTGTTTTCCATTCTTCTTTGAACTCAGGAAAACGAAGAGCAGGAACAAGACACTTTTCCCTTGTTCCTTTCATATCATATCCTGTAATCATATCATTCTTCATACGCCGACAATCCTGATATTTCCTGACCTGCTACCATCTTCTTCAATAACGGCATCAAGTCATTCATCAATATTGTTTCCTCATTCGCACGTGCTTTCCAACCAAGTTCAAGTGGTTCAAGCAACTCATTTAGTTTCTCGCCATCAAATATTTTCCGTTCGACAATGTTATTGACAAACTGTTGCAATGAGACAATATTTAATTTATGAGCATTTGCAATGTTTGAAAGCTCGGCAGCATATTTCTCTGCCTTGAACACTTCATATTCCTCTTTGATTTCCTGCACGGTCTTTCCGTTCAAGCTATCAGAATCGTGACTATTTACAAAGTCTATAATATCATCACGCTCATCAAGCATATTCGAACTGGAACAAATCAGGCTTATCAGTTGGTCTTTTTGTCATCTTCGACATGGACGGAGCTCCGCTGTAATAGCGTGTTATAAGTTCCATGATATAATCATAGTCGATGATGGCTGACGCAAACAAAACAAACTCAAAGTCCAAATCATCTATCGTATCAGAAACGTCATCATTTCTTTTCTTCCGTCTGTCTCGAAGTTCCTTTGCCAAATCCAAATAGGCACCCCTAAATGCCGCTAAATCAGTATCGGTGAACCCGTAAGATGGCATCGGCTCGTTGACGACATTCGATTCATCGCTTCCGGTAGCCGCGAGATCTGTATACTGATTCAATTGGGTTTTATACCTCTGCACTTCCTTAAAACAGTTGATAAAACCGGCCTTGGCGTCATCCCCTCTGAGATTTGCCACTTCTTCTGCTTTGAACTCCAAATCATGCAGATTCATAAATTCACGCAAACTTTTGACTGCATCATTATATTTTTTATGATAACATATGCAGGTTCAACCAGCCATACCTGTCGTGCTCGTTCATCTTTTTCTCCGGAAAACAGCACAATTGCTTCATCCACGGCAGCTTGCTGTCCACGGAAGTCGAGTATGTTGCCGAATGGCTTCGTATCGTTCAAAATACGGTTTGTACGTGAAAAAGCCTGTACCAGCCCATGCCACTTTAAGTTTTTATCCGCATATAGTGTATTCAGATACTTGAGTCAAAACCGGTAAGCAACATATCTACCACAATGGTAATATCTATCTTGTTCTGATGCGGATAGTCCTTATTAGTATATTTCTGGTCCTTTATTCTCTGCTGTACATCTTGATAATAAGCATCAAAATCGGTTATGGAATGATTTGTCCCATATTGATTGTTATAATCGTATATAACTTCCAAAAAGAGCTTTTTTCTTTTCATCCGGATTCTGCTCATTATCCAAACGTTCCTGCTGCAAATCCTCTTGCATCTGCATTATATCTCTATTTCCTTCTGCCGGAGGCGAAAATACACAAGCTATATTCAGTTTGACATAGTTTTCATCTGTCTCTGCTCGTTTACTCTGCTCTTTCTTGAACAGATTGTAATATTCAATAGCCTCATTGATAGAACCGGTGGCAAACAAGGCATTAAACCGCATGTCATTGGTGGCTGCCCGATGCTTGTTCAAAATGGCATCGACAACGGCTTGCTTCTTTACCTTTCCGCTAAACATCTGCACGCCACTCTCATCAGGCTTGAAATAGTCAATATGGAAACGCAATACATTTTGATCATCGATGGCATTTGTTATTGTATATGAATGCAGTTCCTTTTGGAATATATCTACCGTGGTTTTGTAATGACCTTCTTCTCCTGTTGCTTGTACGTATGTCGCATTCTTGTCAAATATAGGCGTACCAGTAAAACCAAATAATTGCGCTTTAGGAAAGAAATCCTTTATGGCTTTATGATTGTCTCCAAACTGTGAGCGATGGCATTCATCGAATATGAAGACAATTCTTTTGTCACGTAATTCTTCCAGTTCCTCTTGATAGTTTTTTCGGTTTTCCGGGTCTAATGCTATTCCCAGTTTCTGAATGGTGGTGACAATAATCTTATCTTTATAGTCTTCAGATAACATCCTACGTACAAGAGAATCCGTATTGGTATTTTCTTCCACACAGTTTTCCTGAAACTTGTTGAACTCCTCACGCGTCTGTCGGTCAAGATCTTTTCGATCCACCACAAACAAACACTTTGCAATATCAGGATTGTCTTTCAGTAATGTGGCTGCCTTAAAAGAAGTGAGTGTCTTACCACTTCCCGTTGTATGCCATATGTAACCATTCCCGCGGTTTTCCTCTATACATTTGACTATTGCCTTTACTGCATAAATCTGATACGGACGCATCATCAGTACTTTCTGCTCACTGGCTACAAGTACCATATAACGGCTTATCATCTCACCCAATTTGCATTTGGGAAGGAAAGCGTCTGCAAAAGCATCCAGTCCGCTTATTTTTCTATTATTTTCATCCGCCCACCTATATACCGGCAGAAAATTCTCATCAGCATTGAAATTGAAATGCTGGTTATTATTATTGGCAAAGTAGTAAGTGTTAGTCTGATTGCTTACAATAAACATCTGGATGAAGCAAAGCAAGGAATTGGCATATCCATTGCCCGCATCATTCTTATAGTCAACTATCTGCTGCATGGCCCGTTTCGGACTTACCTCAAGTGCTTTAAGCTCTATTTGTACAAGCGGCAAGCCATTAATCAGCAATATGACATCATATCGCCGAAAACTATTATGCGTATTAATACGTAATTGATTCACAACCTCATACTCATTTCTGCACCAATTCTTTATATCAACCAATGTATATTGAAGCGGCGTACCATCCTCAGAAAAAATGTATTACGCTCACGCAATCTTTTGGAAGAAACAAAAACATCGGAATCTGTAATATCCTCCAACAATCGTGCAAACTCCGAATCAGAAAGATTAACACAATTCAGACGTTCAAACTTTTTGCGGAAATTGAATTCTAATGTATATCTGTCACAAATATCCTGACGATATGTATATTTCAACTCTATCAACCTATTGATAAAGTTTTTCTTCTATTTGCTTTTCTCTAATCATATTTTATTGGACCAACGCCGCAACTGTATTCCCAGAAACGGATGTATAAATCCATTTCGCCTACATGGACAGAAACACAAATGCCGTTGGCGTTGTGCATAACGGAACAGCAGTTTCTGTAACCGAATCTCTCACACAAATAGAGATTGAAATCGTAAATAAAATCGGAATAGTTCATAATAATTTGAATTTTGATGGTTAATAAAAAATTGATTATAGACTGAAACCTCGCTTGCGTTTCGGTTTCTTTTTCTTCTTTTTAAGCCGGTTGGCCTGTATTGCTTCCTCCGTATCATAATCCGTAGGAGAGGGCGTGAACAACCCCACACTAACACCGGAATGATTCTCCTGCTGATATTCATGCCGAGGTTCCTCGCGTATGGTTTCTGCCTGTGGCTGACGCTGGTTCATGGTAGCAGAAAGAGCGTTATATCTCAATTCCTGGTCGATGTTCAGGAAACTGAACTGACGATCAATCTTGGAACCGCTAAAGGTCAGTTGGTTGCATGTGAACTTGACACCTTGCATCTCTCCGGTCGTGCGACTTAGCTTCCATTGCGTATCAATTCCATACTCTCCGTAAGGCCAGTCGCAGCTCACTCCAGCTTCGGGCATTCGGAACTTCTCGTTTCAAGGCATGATAGATAAAGTACTTTACCTTGTCGTAACGACGCAACCGCATGAAATTGACATGCTCTTTTCCTTCGGCAAAATGCAAACGGTAACGGGCTGTCAGCATCTTGCAGACCTTTTCGTTCCGGTAACGGTCGTTCTTGTCGCTGATGGTGCGGCCGTCATTATCCACCCGGTTGTAAACGATGTGACAATGCGGATGGTCACGGTCGGTATGCCGGGCGATGATGAACTGCGTGTTCTCAATTCCCATCAGCTTCATATAGTCGTGGGCGATCTTCAGCATCAGCCCATCATCGTCACGGATACGGTCTCCGTCTTCTGCGGAGAAGCTCAATGATATATGGCCGACCGTGTTCTTGACCTTGTCGTTCAGTAAAGTCTGCAACTCGAATTGCTCCGCTATTTCTTCGGGTGAACCGTAGACACCAACTGCTTTCAGCAGGCGCGATTTATCTTCTTTCAGCACATAGTTTACGCACCCGGAAAACGATGTGCCCTTAACAATCTTACCTATCATCCTTGAGTTGTTTTATGAGTTGCGAAATCTCTTGGGCGGTACTGCACTCATCGGCCACACGATAAAAACCGTAAGCGTTGGCTCGTCTGGCAAGCTGGTTCAGGTTTGTGCTTTCGCCAATCAGTTTTCGGATAATGTCAAGATTTTCTCTCGTAATCCGTTCGCGCACCGTACCGCGTTCGATAAGTGAACGCACTACTTCGCTTTGACTGCGTTTACTGCGTCGGCTGAGTGCTCTGAGCCAGCCGAACTGCTCGTCTGTAAGACGGATTGTAACTGTATTTTTCTTGTCCATAATATTTGCTTTTGAGATTAATAATTGTGACCATCGGGAGCTGTCTCACCTTCTTTTGAAGTGAGCAAGTGGCCGGGAAATGTAATACACCGGCATAAACTTGCTCCAGTGAAAAAGAAGTGAATCAGACATCTGAAAGTCATCGTTTGAAAAGTCCTTCCCGTGCATGTTGAACCGTTGCTGAAAGCGGTGCTTTCTTCACATCGACGAGCTGCAAATCGAAAGTTTCGACCAGCGTTTTTAGGGCCGGATTCAACGTGATAAGACGATTAAGAATAGCTTCCTTTGTCTCTTCTCTCAGCAGAAAATCGGCAATGTCATAACCTGCATCCCGTTCTTCTTTTGTTGCGTTTCTTTCCATAAAATCGAAGAGAGAAACCTCTATTCCCAAGCTTCGGATCATCTCCATTTTACTGTTCCAATAGTCGGTTGCACCCAGATCGGGGAAGAGCAGAATACGTCGGTTTCTTAATACGCTCATGGCATCCCGATTGAACGCTCCGTTCTTTCCGCCCGAAGCAATCCATAGATATTGTGGCAGATAGAAGCTGGAAATCAAAGCGCTTTTCTCACTCTCCACAAGGGCAACCGGACGCTGCTGGTCGGAGGTCAAAAGATGCTCGCCAAACAAACATTGCCGGAGGTTGAAATTCTCTTTCTTCAAAAGGGAATGTACCCACGTGATGTAGTTGTGCGGCTCTTTAATCCGTCTCCCGTTTTCGGGATTGTAGAGCATCACTTTTCCGGTGCGTACCCGTCCGAAATCTACCTGCCAGAAGACCGTAGCTCCCGGCCAATGCTTCGATGTTCCTACATGGTAGCGCAACATCAGTTCTTCGGTAGCCTCCTGCCGAAATGGAAACTCAGGAACTGAAACAGCTTGTTCGTGTGATACAGCTTCAGGGACTGCCTCATGATTTCCGGCTCAATGAAGGATGGTGCAGGAGGCAGACTGATGCGAGGCTTTGACACCGGCACAAACTCTTCGCTCAGTCGTTCCTTGGCCATCGGGTTCTTCGTCAAAATACATTTTGGGCGTATAGTTGTAGCCACACTTCTGTTCATGGTTGCATCGTCCTACATAATTGGGAAAGCTGATTTGCTTTTCCGTGTCGATGTATTTGGCGAAACAACTTTTGCGGTGGCAGTTCGGGCATGTGTGCCGGGTGCTGACACCTTTGTATGGTTCTAATGTAAATCTGTAGTTCATTTTTCTTTCTGTTTGGATGTTACTATGCACATTTTCGCAACTTCACAAACCCCTCGGTTGCGAAAATGTGCATAGTAACAAGGTTATTTACTGTACTCTCCATGATTCTCTTTTCTGAATAATGTTCCGATGTGGCGTTTTAGAAACATCTTGAAAGCATGCTCCTTCATCCCGTAACTTTCAGCAATGCCAATACCTTCTGCCGTTGTAAATCTCTGAGGCAGATTCAGGTAGATGTTGCGGTGCAATTCACTCAACTGTTCCTGACTGACGGCAGTCTGCACTTTTACAGCTGTTGTCCGAAAATACTCGGCCAGCAGGATGGCACGGTTCACGCTTTCAAGGTCAATCGTATGCTTATCGCACTCTCCGCAAGTCCATCGGGCAAGCTGTATAATCAGACAAAACCGGATAATGTAGATTTCCAGTTTGCAGTAAATACCTACCAACGCATCGTTGGTTTCCATATCACATTGACGGGCATTTTCATGCTGCCAACCGTAAAGCCGTTGCTTGGCTTCTTCATCGAATGGCAGGCATTGGGGCTGCAACTCATTATTCTCGTCATGCGGACAATCCTGTGCGATGAGCTTGTCGATAATCTGTTGCCACTGGATTTCCAGTTCTTCAGGAGTTTCCCGGTCGTTCCATCTGCTTTTCAAGACAGATTCAGGCATCACGAAAAGAATACGGTCTATGAAACCGTTACTCGAACGCTCGCCCTTGACCAGTTCGCCCAGAATCTTCTTTTGGATGGTACCGATAACGGAGATGTAAGGACGTCTGATAAAAATGGAACTTTGCGTACTCTTGCGGTCGGAAATCGTGGGCTTGGCATTGAACACCGAAAGCCAGAACTGTTCTTCCGAACCGTTGAACCATTATTATAGCGGTTGAAATTCTTGAACCAGGCAGACAATTCATCAGCCCACAAACATAAACCTCGTTTGTTTTGCGCATGAATAAGGCTCAATCCCTCAGGCGTTACATCTGAAATCAAGAAGCGTTTACGGACTGGTTTCTGTGGAAATTGCTCTTCACCGTTGTCTGCACGTTCTTTACGGCTCATACTCATCAACTCATCATATTTGGCAAGTGCCTTTTCAAAGACTTGATTCTGTTGATAGTCGTAATCAAGAAACGGTTTCATCGCAAAGCTCAGCGGATGGCTTTTGTTTGCTCCCGGTCGTCCAATCAATGCCATATACAGGATAGGGCTTTCTACCCAGCCTTGCTTGATTTGGGCAAGATGCGTGTTACCGATGCCAACTGCTATTGCCGTAAGGATTGCTGCGGCAATGTAGTCGGTAGGGTAGTTATGGCATTCGTGTACCTTGCTGATGATGCGTTGGATTTTTGACGGGAATATGCTGACCGGAAAATCATTATCCGTCAGTTGCATACTTAAATCAACCGCTTCGTCAATGATGGATGCCGGATTAATAGAGTATGTATCCATATCCACACTCATTTAAGTTTCATGGATGATTTGGGCTTATGACGGACACTGCCTTGCATATTGGCAAGTATTTCCTCGTATGTTTGTTCGGAAGTCTTTCTCCGTCCGTTCTAAATCCAAGCAAGAAGTTCGTCCTCGTAGAAATAGAGTTTCTTGCCTTTCTTATAGGCAGGAAGAAGTCCCTTGCGTACCAATGTATAAATGGTTGGCTTGGCTTTTCTGATGATACGGCAAGCATCCTCAATTTCAACCAGCACGTGTTTGTCTGATGCAGGTGGTTGAAGTTCCGACACCATTCTTTTCAACTCGATGACCTGTTCGGTCAGATAACCTACCGCTTCGGGCAGCTTATCAAATGTTACTGTTTCTTTTTGCATACGTCGCTCGTTTTTAATTGTTCGACGGCAAAGGAAACAGGTGTTTCAATGGTGGAATCATTCACCAAAATATAACTGATGAATAACTTTTTGATGTAGTTGGTAGAACAATTGCGAAGATTTGTATATCTTTGCATAGTATTAGTTCTTTGATAGACTGAGAAGGCTTTGGAGACTAAATTATGCTAAAACCTAAAGCGAGCAATCGCACCAAGTCATTGGTAAAATGGGGCGGATATAGTTTTGAAGTATGGCAGAATGGAGATAAGAACATCTCATATAGTTCGTTCATTATTTCCGATTGTCGATATATGTAAGATTCGTATCTACTTCATTATTTTGTGTCCATTTTTTAGGCACGTGAAAATAGAGAGTACAATGGAAGACAATGTCTAAGCATATTTTAGTTAGGTCATATTGATTTTAGGCACGTGGCAATATTGCCCGAACTAAAATTAAATGCTTATGACTAAAAAAAAGAAGAAGCCTTCAAAGAGAGGGAAGAAGGCTAACAAAAATTCCCTCCATTGTTCTCCAATGATTGTAACACAGGAGAAGAAGATAAAAAATTTGGCAAAATGGATTAAAGCCATTGCTGAATTTATAAAGGCATTGATTCAATTATCAAATGCAATGAAGCCTTTGATAGAATGGTGCAAATCTTTTTTTGAATTGTTATAATCAACTCTCTAATTTCTTTTTTTTGATGATAATAAGCGAAAAATATTTACTATATATACTGGGTGTTAATAAGGAACAGTTGGATTACTTGTTGACACATATAGAAGATTATTATTATTCTTTTGAAAGAGTAAAATTTAATAAGTTTACTGACAAACTAAAGAAGAATAGTAGTGGAGAAATTGCCACTAGACAAATAAACTCGTCTAAAGGAAAACTAAAAAGAGGTTCAAACGCGTCTTTATGATTTTATGTCAAAGCAAGTTGAAATTCCTCAATATGTTTATGGTGGTGTTCTGAGGAAAAATAATGTGCGTAATGCTCGTCTTCATCAAGGAAATAAATATATATTTACGACAGACTTGAAGTCATTTTTTTTCATCAATTTCTCATAAGCAAGTTTTTCAAATGTTTCTTCGAGAGGGCTGTACGCCTGCTATAGCAAGAATATTAACTAAACTAACTACTCATAAATATCAAGTTCCGCAAGGTATTCCAACCTCAACTTTAATTGCTAATTTGGTATTTAAACCCATAGGCATGGAAATTGACCTGTTAGCAAAGGAGCATCATATTAAATTTTCAATGTTTGTTGACGATATAACTTTATCATCTAAAGTTGATTTTAAAAATCTAGTACCTCAGTTCCTTGCAATCATTAAAAAGTCTGGATTCAGAATCAGTCACAAAAAGACACATTATCAAACTAAAAATCCTATTATAACAGGTGTAATATGCCAAAACAACCGACTTCTTGCTCCTTTGGGTTATAAAAAAAAGATAGCAATACTATCCAAGCAACTCTCAACGCACGAATCTATAAAGAATAAGCTACAAGGAATAAAAGCGTATTTGTCAATAATTGAAAAATCAAGTTCGCTTTGACTATTTATGTTGTCATTATATGTGGTGATTTTATGCTATTCTCCTATCCAATTTAATCTTGCATACGGATTCCGTGTGCGACATTTTACGTTCAATGGTAGATATTTCCGAATCACTGAGGGTATGGGCAAATACCCTCTTTATAAATGTGGCAGTCTGTAAACGTGGTTTGCCGAATGCCTTACCGATATTCCATCCAAAGTGCATAATGTCGATGGTCTTTAATTGAGAATCTACCTTTATAGGTTCGACTTTAGGCAAAGAATCTGATAGGTAGTATTCTGTAACATATCCACATAAGCGATTAAGGTCAGTTTCGTTAAGATAGAGAACCAAAGTTTGTTTTATATATGTGAGAACTTTATCTAATTTTTTTTGCGATGCTCGTTCTTTTTCAGCCATAGCGGTAGCGTGGTATATCTCATATTCTGTTGGCTGGCTGGATTCTTCTATGGGAGTATTATTGATAATAGAAGATGTGGCTTCATTCTTTGGAAGCTCTGTACTGTCTTCATTGGATTCTGAAAGCGAGAGAGTAGAAACTTCTTCTGTGGTGTCAGATGGAGTTTCATTTTCGATTTCAGATTCTGAAACGATAGATTCTATATCTGCTGCTACTTTCAATAACTTCATGATGTTCTATTGGAATTTCAGCTACCACCGTTTTGTTGCGATAGCTCTCAAATCTCATAAAGCATCTTTCTATTGTTGGGGAAAGGAGTTGTCTGAATGCTATTTGTAGATTGAGATAGATTGCTCCAATGACAATAGAGCATACTACAAGAATAAGGTAGCTACTGAACTCGTCCCAACCATAGTGAAGTACGGTCTGACGGGCTAAAACACCAATGATTGCGATTGTACCAAAAACAATCAGATGCAATGTTATATGTTCTATCTTTCTCTGTTCCATAGTGAGATGTATTAATCGTTTGTGTGCAAATATATAGGATTAATTTTTGAGAAAATCCATAGTTTTGCTTGTTAATGGGCTTTTGACGATATATTTCATCACTTTTCACCACGTTACACTCCTAATAATAAGCGTATTGCAAATTTCTTGTTTTTGAATGAAAATAGTTGGGTAAATAGACTTGTGTATCTTAAAAACAGAAATTATCTGCATCATTTGGGGTGAAACAATGCAGATAATCAATAGGGTATAGAGATATAGCTTATTAGCAATACAATGTATGGTTTGTACCCTTGTTGAGATATAAAAGGATGTTGCAATCTTGATTATGAGCGACTTTGTTTATTAGCCATTCTCTGAATACTATGGAATGTCCGGTGTCTATTTGATAAGATAAGGCTACAACCATATCGAGATTATACACATCGGTATTGTTCCCATTCTCCAATTTGATGTACTTACAAACTTCGTGGCTCTTCAAAATATTGGTTTTCAAGATTCTCTTGATTGCTGCATGGATAGCTCCAGCCGTTGTATAAAACAAGTCTGCAAGTTCCCAAGTGGTCATCTATACTTCTCCATCAGAAATATGGATGCCTAGCCCTTTGTTGGTTATGATTCCTCGTTTCATAGTTACATTTACTTGAGTGATATTTTATTGGCTGTTTCTCGCTTCTTGGAATTGACCAAATCGGCATATATTTGAGTTGTGGACACGTTCTTATGCGTTAGCATCTTTGATACTGTGTAAATATCTGTACCTAAGGATATTTGTATGACGGCATACGAGTGACGAAATCCGTGGAAGGTTATCGGTTTCGTTATTCCTGCCTTTTTGAGCCAGCTTTTCAGTGGGTAATTAATCATACTTCGCTTCAAATCCTTGAAAACCTTGCCTGTTCCGGGTGTGCCGCATAGTTCGTAGGCTTCGTAACTGATGGGGAGTGTCGCTTCCGTCTGGGTTTTCTGTGTTCTGATACGTAAACAATAGCCTTGGTCGGGGGCGATAGTGAAGTCTTCCCATTGCAGGTTTAGAATATCACTGATGCGTAAACCTGTCAGACAAGCAAACAAAGAGGCTGCTTTCAATACGGGGATGTCGCAAGGAGTGGCTGCGAGTTGCTTCACTTCGTTCAGAGTCAGATACTCTTTCTTTACATCTTGTGGCTCAATCTTGTCCAGATAGTCATTGATGTTCTCACGCAGCCACTTGTCACGATAGGCAATCTTCAATAATCCTCTGAAAGTAGAGTAGTAGCCGGATGCCGAATTGAGGGATATGGGTCGGTTGCTATGTTTGAGTTGCTTGGCATTCAGCAAGTATTCACGGAATTTTTTGCATAAATCCATATTCACATCGCCAAAGGTACATTGTCCCTTGACGAAGTTGTAGAAATGCTGATAGACGAATTGCCATTTCTGGTCTTTGTTCCGACACATCTTCTTGAAATAGGCGAGGAAATCGGCTTTTTGCTTGGTCTTATCCAAGAAACCAAATTCTTCATTGATGAGTGATTGTACCCGGATGCAACGGATTGCTTCTGCCTTGTTCAACATATCGTTGTTGAACTCCCGTTCCATTTCGTTCTTCGGGTGGGCATAGATGTAGATACCGAGGTATTCCCTGCGGCTCATCTGCATCGTTTCGGGGTTACGGACTGCCGGATAATAATCCAGATACAAGGAGATACGATTGTTTCTAATCGCTCTCTGTCGAACTGTTACTTTTGTACACGTGTGTGTCATACTGTTTAATATTTAGAGTTTTACATTTGTTTGGTGCAAAGGAATTAGGTGATTCAATGGTGGGTACATTCACCGATAAATAACTTATTCAATCTTTGGGGTGGCAAGCAGTTTATCCAATTCAGGTTTGGAGATAAGCGTGTATTTGCCTTTCTTGACCTTGGGATATTATGGTATTTCGCATAATGATAGAGTTGGTCACGAGTAAGATTGAATTTTTCCATCGCTTCGGCCACCGTATAATATTGTGGTTCTTCGGGTGCTGCTATGCCTTAGCTATATCTACATGTTTCTTGGAATAGTACACTATGATTCCCTCTTTCTTCTTCGGAATGGCATTCTTAGAAGCGAAACAGTAGATGGCGGATAAGGTCATGCCGAATTTTTCCTGCATTTCCTGTGTGCTATACCATTCGGTAATGTCTGGATCCGGGGCTTTCTTAGCAAAGTAAACATCCACGTGCTTCTTACTCCAGTAGGTCTTGCCACGATTGAAAGTCCGGGGAATGTTGTTCTTCTTGGCTACCGAGAATATCCATGACTCGTTTACATGATATTTCTCTTTCACTTCGGCAGTGGTGTAGAAGTCGGTGATAGGAATAGTGTCCTTCGGTTGTCGTTGTTCATAAGGGCGAGCTTCCAGCATTCGATCAATATCTCCTTTACGGATAAAAGACAATCTGCTACTGATGCGGAATGCTTGTAGTTTTCCTGCATATACCATTTTATATATGGCTTGTTTACTCAATACTAATAAAGTTGCAACCTCCTTGAATGATAGGTATTCTTTATCCTTGAAATCGGATATAGGTTGTTCACTGATGACCGTTTGGACTTTGGTTTCAACTTCTTGTATTCTCTTCTGCCGTATCGCTTCTTTGTATGCAAGATTATTGCACTGATGAGAACAGAAACGTGTTGTTAGCTTTTGGGCATAGAATGTTATGCCACACCATTCGCATACCTTCTTGATTTTCATTTTACTTGTTGCCATATTCGTTTCTTTTTTAGAGGTTTATTTCTCTTGTTTATTTCTCCATTTTGTTCAACTATCGTAAATCATAGTCAACCATAGTCAACTTTCTCCACGACCTTTCCGACCTAAAATCGGAGAGTAACAAGCGAGCAACAAATGCGGTACAAAAATGAGCTAAAAAAGCCCTATAAACGATAACCATCGCTTATAGGGCTAAAAAGAAAGGCGCTCAAAATGAACGCCTTAATAATCGTTGATGATATATGCTAAATTGCTCCTAAGTGGAAGGTGCATTCGCGAAGGTCCTGGCTGATGAAGTCGCCCGATAGGCCGGTGTTAAGGCCCTCGATGACGCGTTCGATGGCGGTGTGCGCTTGGGTAAGGGCTTCGTAGTGACGGGCATTGCTGACGATGATGTCGTTTTCGTCAGTAGAGTTAGAGCGGAGGGATTGAACGGCTGATGAGAGGTGATGACGAATGGATTCGATGTCCGTTTCGTGATGGGCCGATAAGTAGAGTAGGGAGTGGATGATGGGGGCGGTGGCGTTTTCCCTATCGGTTGCTTCGGCCTCGGTGGTGGGGTGGGGAGAGTTAGAAGAAAGAAGTGAGCGGAGGTTTTCGTTGAGGGACGTTTGAAGGGCGGCAAGGGCAGGGGCATCGAGGAGGTCGGTTTTGTTGACCGCCAGCAGATAGTGCTTGCCGGGACACAGTACTTTGCCCTGTAAGTCGTGGAATTGATCAAGGGCACAGGTGGCATCGAGGAGCCAAATGACGATTTGAGCTTCGTCGATTTTTTCGTAAGTGCGTTCAATGCCCATACGCTCCACCGTGTCGGTTGTGGCACGGATGCCAGCCGTATCGATGAAACGGATAAGGGTGTCGCCCAATACGATGGTTTCTTCCACAGTGTCGCGCGTGGTGCCGTGAATGTTGCTGACCAAAGCACGCTCTTCGCCAACCAAGGCATTGAGCAAGGTGGATTTTCCGGCATTCGTTTCACCCACGATGGCAACCGGGAAACCACGCTTCAAGGCATTGCCTAAACTGAATGATTGGCAGAGTTTGCCAATTTGCATACGGATGTGAGTAGCCAGGTCGAACAGTTCCTGACGCGAGGCAAACTCCAGGTCTTCGTGGTCGGAAAAGTCGAGCTCCAATTCCATGAGGGCAGTGAGGTGTAGTAGTTTTTCGCGCAGTTCTTTCAGCTTTCGGCTGAATCCGCCGCGCATTTGCTGCATGGCCATGCGGTGATTGGCTGCCGTAGTCGATGCGATGAGGTCGGCTACCGCTTCGGCTTGGCTCAAGTCCATTTTGCCGTTCATGAATGCCCGTTGCGTGTATTCGCCCGGTTGCGCCATGCGGCAACCTTGCGCAAGGAGCAACTGCAACACGCGGTTCAGAATGTAGGCCGAGCCGTGGCAGGATATTTCGATGCTGTCTTCGCCCGTATAGGAGTGAGGCGCCCGAAACAGGCTGACCAGCACTTCGTCAACCGTTTCGTGCGACGTGGGGTCGACAATGCGTCCAAAGGTCAGCGTACCGCCTGCTTTTTCGGCCAATGTTTTTGAACCCATCGGCTGGAATAAAGGTGAAACGCAAGTCAGGGCTTCGGGACCCGACACGCGGACAATACCGATGGCACCACCGGCCGGAGTGGCGATGGCGCATATAGTAGAGTTAGGATTGTATAAGTTTGTCATGTGTCTGAATTTTTATTCTTTCAAAAGTCATGCAGCGATGTTGCTTAACTTCGCGGTAGCAAAATTAGTGCAAACCGGATACAGAACTGTTTTAAAAAATTGTTTTTCAAAAGTTATGCTGAGGGGTAGCCTAGCTTCGCGGTAGCAAAGTTACAACAAGAAACTGTGGACTTCGGGATTATCAGAGTAAATTTTTTAAGTTGGCTTTCTTCTTCAAAAAATAAAACGCTTTGTGTGTCGTTTCTTTGTGTGCAATCAGCATGCAGAGAACACTTGGTACATAACCAAACAGCAGGCGGTAAACGAAATGCTTACCGCCTGCTGTGCTATATATAAATGGGTGTTACCCTATAATCAACACCTATTTTACAAGTTAAAACTCACACCACCCAGTAGCAAGAAACCGGGTTGTTTTACGTTCGCCAAGTCCACGTAACGGTGGTTCGTCAGGTTACTCAAATCGGCAAACACCGCCCAATGCTTTTCTTGCCAGTTGAGTTTGCAGTCAAGCAGTGCCTGTGTGCCGTACGGGCGCAGTTCGGCCGTAGGCTTCCCACCTTCGAACACCTGCCAAGCTCCTTCTCGTTGCTGCAGACGCAAACTCCACTGCGCATTGAGTTTGCTCACAATGCGGTGCGACAGTTGTACCACCAGTTTATGGCGCAGATACTCCATGGCATAATTCGACTTGAAGTAAGCCTCGCCCTTGCGCCGGTTCTGATGCAGCCAAGCATACGACACCGTCAACTGCTGCAGCGGTTGACGCGTGCCCAGCCAAGCATCGAAGTGGCAACGTGCATCAAGGCCCAAACCAAAATTGTCGAGCGAGAAGGATGCTGCATGGTAAATGTCGTTGGGCGAGCGCATAATCCAGTCAATCATGTTGGTGCCGCGCTGGTAATGTCCTTTCAGTTTGAGGCTCAACACCCGGTGCGTAAAGTCAGCCCCCACGTTCACTGCCGTACACTCCTCCGGACGCAATCCGTCATTGCCCTGCTGCGTCGGACTTTTATACCAAAGGTCAGTAAACGAAGGCAGACGCATTGAACGATTGAAAGAGGCATAAATGCGCCAAAAGTGGTTCGGACGATAACTCAGGTCGGCACCCGGGTAAAAACGGAATTGCCCATCGACGGCACTGTTCCGCTCAGCCATCATGCCTAATGACAGGCTGAATTGGCGCCACACCACATTGTGTTCGGCAAAGCACGAAAAGTTCGTTCGGTCTGCCTGATGCGTGTAGAGTTTTCCCGCGTGTCCGGGCACCCCCACCATGCCATTGTCGGGTAGCGGATAGCCCAGGTTGGTGCTGTAAATGTCCTCTTCGCGCAAGTCGACGCCCAACGTCGTGGTGCCACCTGTCCAGCGCGTGTGTGCATTCACTCCCACGCCCAATACATCGGTGCGATGAAAGTTCTCGCCTGCCGAACTACCTCGTGTCAGTTGAAAATGGTCGGTGCTGCGCAACCACGAAGCCTGCCCCGACAGCGCAATACGCCCTTTGGTGGCAACGCGTGCTGCAATCAGATAACGCCGCGTAGCCTCCCACTGGTTTGGGTAGGCAGCTGCGTAAAACGTGTTGGCACCGAAGTCGTTGGCTGTGGCTCCCAGCTGCAAATCAGCGTCGAATGCCGGTGCTGCGTAAGCCACACGTCCGTAGCCCTTACCACCTTTGAAATCGCTGTTGCTCACAGCCCCGTCTGAACGCTGGTAGCTGCCGCTGGCCGAGGCAAACCACCCCTTGTGCTGCCAGTCCGTGCGCATTTCGCCGCGCACCGTGGCATACGAACCGCCTTCGACGCGTCCCTGCCACGACATGGGTTTGTCACGATGCGTTTGTGTTCCGCGCGTAATCACGTTGATGGCTCCGCTGAAAGCCTGACTTCCGGCCACGCGCGAAGCAGCGCCTTCGAGAATTTCGATGCGCTCAATATCAGAAATGTTAAGTGGAAAATCGGCCGCGTTATGGCCTGTTTGCGGATTGACAAGCGGAATGCCGTTAAGAAGAATCGCAATTTGGTCGTGCGTTCCGCCATGAATGCTGATGTCAGTTTGCATACCAAAACCGCCTCGTTGCCTGACATCAATGCCCGAGGTCAGTTTAAGAACGTCGTTAATGCAGGTCACACCGGCCGCGTTCAAATCGTCGCGCGTCAGCGTCACCACCTGTCGTGCCGCCATGCCGGCCGCCATTGGCGCACGCGAAGCCGTGACAACGGCCGCTTCGCCCAGCGTCAGTGTGTCGGCAGTCATTTCCGTCAGGTTTGCCGTGGGGTCGCCTTCAGCATGAGCAGCAGTAGCTCCGGCCAAACACGGTGTGGCCGTGGTCAGCGTGGCTGCGCTCAACACGCCGATGCGAACCTCGCGATGCAAACTGCTGAACAGACTCCAACCCTTGCGGTTGAAGTGGCTGAACGTCAGCACGCGCGCTGTTTGTTTAGGGTAGTTGAACATAAAAATATGAATTAAAAAATGATTGAAGAATGAGGCTGCCGTCCACATTTGCCAATGTTTACGACAGCACAACGCCTCTGCACAAACAGGCAGAGGCGTTACAAATTCGTTGCAAAATTAGCTTTTTTTTTACGAAGTCGTCTGAACTTTTATGAAATTCAAGATTTGCCTTAATATTTGAGGCGTTTTTTGGCCTTGAAGAAGGAGTGTAGCGAGCTACACGACTGATGAAAGGTCAAAAAACGGCCAAAAAGAAAGGTGAAGATTGAATTTAGAAGAGATAAATCTCCCAATCAAATCTTCGTCAGAAAAGTTTAGACGACTTCTACACCTTCAAACCGCTCAATGCACACTAGGGTGCCACACTTACGCTGGAGAAACGGCAGTTGAAGTCGGCTTTAAAAAAAGTTGTAAATTGCTTGCTATGCAGCAAGCCTTTGATTATTAAGTAGGTGTTCAAAAATTATTTTATAAAAATCTACTGAAGTCTTTTAAGAACCACTCTTAACTAATAATTTATTTACAACGAAATGGAACAAGTAAAGAAAACCCCGGAAAATGGCATGGTGTCTTTGCCCCTCGGACTTTGTGAACTTATGTCGGCCCGCATAGCGCATTTCAGCAAACAGGGCCGTCAAAAAACGGCAGACAACTATGCGTGTGCGCTAAGGCATTTTCAGCTTTTCAAAAACGGAGAAGACGTGGCATTGGCCGATGTGTCGGTGAGCGAGATGAAGGATTTTCAGCAGTATCTTATAAGTAAAGGTTTGAAAATGAACACCGTGTCGCTTTACAACAGGGTACTTCGGGCAGCCTATCATTATGCCCTCGATGCCGAAATCATCAGTATGGACAAACGTCCCTTTCGCAAGTCGTTTACCGGTCGTGAAAAAACGCGTAAGCGAGCCGTTGAAAGCGACATCATCAAGCGTTTAACGAAGCTTCGGCTGTCAAGCAATTCGTGGTTATCCTTTTCGCGCGATTTATTTCTTTTCAGCATTTACATGCAGGGCATGCCGTTTGTCGACATGGCCCATCTCCGAAAGGAGCAAGTGAAGAATGGTTGGGTACTCTATCAGCGTCGCAAAACGAATCGTCAGTTGCGGGTAAAGATTCAGCCCGAGGCACAGGCAATAATCGACCGTTACCACTCCGACACCTCATTAAGTCCGTATGTATTTCCCATTGTTTACGATCATTCGAATCAGAAAATTCGCGAATACATGAGTGCGCTTCGCGTTTACAACCGTCATCTTAGCCTTTTGTCCACTCAGCTTGGTTTAGACGAGCCCTTGAGTTCGTATGTAGCGCGTCATACCTGGGCTTCGTTAGCTCGTCAGTGTGGAGTAAGCGACACCGTGATATGCGAGGCAATGGGTCATAGTCATGTAGGTATAACCACCATCTATCTGGCTTCGTTAGACACCGGTTTGGTTGCCCGTGCCAATAAGCATTTCATTGCTTTTCTTACCAAACAACAGCCTCCTGAGGATAATATGGATTTTATAGAGACTCGCATTTGAAAACTCCTTAATCTTTAGTTTATGGGTTTTCAAATGCGGGTAGCGCAGCTCCCCTTGACTTTCCATGCACATCTATAAATACAACGATAGTAAAAAGAGGTATATATAAGATGTATTGGTATTTCCGAAGCCGCTAAATCTTTAGTTTAGCGGTAGTTCACTTCTGAATATTGAATTCTCACTGAATAATTGTAAAAAACTTCTTAGTCCTTCTCTTTGAGCCCCCAAAGAGGAGGGCTAAATACTTTATGCATCGTAGTGGGTAAAATCCGATGTTTTTTTGCTTTGTTCTTGCATTTTTGCTCGCTTTCCTATACCTTTGTTCTTGCCAAATTAGGTTGGGGAAGAGTAATGGCCTTGTTACTTAAAGGGTTGACAGGGGGGCGACCTTTCTTTGGCGAAAGAAACAATTAAAGTAGATTTGTTATGAAAAAAATCATGTTGATGATGTTGGCGGCTGTATTTGCCGTGGCTGCAAGCGCACAAACTAAAAAACAATATTATTGCGAGGTAAAGGCGGTGGATAATGGACTGAATGATGCGCAGAATGTGGTGATCGACTTTGGTAATAAACCCGTTTATCGAGGCTTGGAAAAAACTGACTGTCATTCACGTGCTGGTGGATGATCAGGGTAAATGGCTTGGATTGAATAGCATGGTGGATGCTGCTAACTTCCCATGATAAAGGCTGGAAACTGACGCAAACGTATAGCTCGGTGCATGAATCGAAAACTATTCTGCATTGGGTGTTTTGCAAAGAAGCAGATAGCCCGGAAGAGGCTATCAAGGGGATTATGACACGAAGGGAGTATAAAAAACTGATGAAAAATAAGGAGACTGCTCATTAGCTGCGAGATACCTATCGGCATACGTTGCACTTTGGTTGATGAACCGTTATCAGCAGGTCCTGAATTTGAATTATACAAAAACAGCAATAAACAAAAAACAGCGACGAATCGTAACGTATGAATATGATTCGGGTATACGTTGCACTTTGGTTAATGAACCGTTATCAGCAGGTCTTGAATTTGAATTATACAAAAACAGCAATAAACATAAAAACAGCGACGAACCATAACGTATGAATATGGTTCGTCGCTGTTTTTGGGGCTATTTGGGGCAGTGGCCTTAATGATGCTTGCCGGCACATTCCGGACAATAGCCCACCAGCACATAGTTGGCAGAGGTGAGTTCGAAACCTTTAGGAAGGGGGGGACGCTGGGGACGGGGAGTCCACGCAAACAAAAGGTTTTGCCGCAGCGTTGACAGCGGAAGTGCGTGTGTAAGTCGTCAAGACCGCAGTGCTCGTCCTCGCCACAGTGGCATTGGGGCGGACAGAGTGCATACTTTAATTGTCCGCTGCCGTCCTCAATGCCATGAATCAGATGGTGAGAGAGAAAAAGCGTAAGGGTGCGGAATATGCTGGATTTGTCGACCGTACCGAGTCGTGCTTCCAAGTCGGTGAGTGAAAGGGCACACTCTGCCTTTTGCAAGGCATCCAACACTAACAGGCGTACGGCTGTCGGTTTGATGTTGCGTTGTTCTAATATTGTGTTATCCATGTGGGTGAACTTTTTATACAGAAGTAAGTACGGGCGAGTTTGCTGAATGAGCATACGCAGTAGGTATACGCAACATTCCAATAAAAAAATGAAATGCGCGGAATGAATCAACTGCGTTTCCGAATGAAATAGGTGTTGGCCACACACCACAGTGCCACGCCCGTATCTGCCAGTACCGCCGCCCAAAGTCCGGTGAGGCCAAGGGCACCTGTAAGAATGACTGCTAATTTGACACCTAAGGCTAAGCTGATGTTTAACTTAACAATGCGGCGGGTGGTGCGGCTAATGGCAATGGCGTGAACCACGCCCATGGGGTCGGCATTCTGTACGACGACGTCGGCCGTTTCAATGGCCGCATCCGTGCCGCCACCCATGGCAAATGCCACGTCGCCCGTGGCCAGTACGGGCGCATCGTTGATGCCGTCGCCCACAAAGGCCACACCGCCTTGCGGAAAGCGTTGTTTCAGTTTGCACAGCTCTTCGGCTTTATCGGCAGGGAGCAGATTGCCGACCGATTCGTCCATGTGGAGCTGGCGTGCCATGGCAGCAGTGGTTTCGCTGCTGTCGCCCGAGAGCAGGGTGGTGATGCGAATGCCCATTTGCTTGAGCAAACGGATGGTTTCGGCTGCAGTGGGGCGCGGTTGGTCGGCAAGGCGCAGGGTGGCAGTGTAGGTGCCGTCGATGGCACACAGCACAGCTGTGGTACCCACGGTTGATACGGTTGAGGTTGTCAGTGCAATGCCTTGCTGCTGTAACCATTCGGCTTTGCCCACACAGATGCGATGGCCGTTTACCTCGCCACAGAGTCCGCCGCCGGGTGTTTCGCTCACGTTGTCGGCCTGCGGCAGCGCATCCTTTTCGGCAGCACTGACCAGGGCTTTGGCCAGCGGGTGCGTGCTGAATCGTTCGACGGCAGCCACCATGCGCAGCAATTCGGAGTCGGAAAGCGTGTGGGGTGCGTTGGCATTCCGTTCGATGGCTGTGAGTGCAAACTGGCCCGTGGTGAGTGTGCCCGTTTTGTCGAAGGCCACTGCTTGCAAGCGGCTTACGGCATCGAGGTAGTTACCGCCCTTGAACAGCAGGCCGAAGCGCGATGCTACGCCAATGCCACGATAGTAGCTGAGGGGAACGCTGACTACCAGGGCGCACGGACACGATACAACCAGGAATACCAGGGCGCGGTAAGTCCATACGCTCCATGCCTGACCCGCTAACAGGGGCGGTAGCACAGCCATGAGTAATGCCAGCAGGGTGACGGCGGGAGTGTAGATGCGTGCAAAGCGGCGGATAAAGGTTTCGGCCGGCGACTTGCGGGCTGCTGCTTCGTCGACCATGCGGAGTATGCGCTGAAGGGCGTTGTCGGCAAATGGGCGCAGGGTGCGGAGTTGCACGGCGCGTCCCACGGCAATCATGCCGGCCGAAATTTCCTGCCCTTTGGTAAATGAGCGCGGCAGGGGTTCGCCCGTGAGTGCAGCCGTGTCGAATTCAGCTGTATCGTTCATCAGTTCACCGTCGAGGGGTACTCTTTCGCCGGGCAGCACCTCGATGACTGATTGGGTGGCGATGAGTTCAGGGTTAGTTCGTTGCCGGGTTCCGTCGGGCTGAATCAGTGTGGCCGCTTCGGGGCGCATACTGACGAGGGCGCGAATGTCGGCGCGTGCGCGCTTAACGGCGCGTTCCTGAAAAAACTCACCGACGGCATAGAACAACATAACACCCACGGCTTCGGGGTATTCGCCAATGGCAAAGGCCCCGATTGAAGCCAGCAGCATCAGCGTAAATTCGTTGGCCCAGGCCCCGTGGCGCATTTCGCTCCAGGCGGACCGCATGACGGGCAGGCTTACCGGCAAATAGGCTAAAACCAAAAGTAGCAAGGACAGCCGGTTGTCCGTTCGGACAATCAGACCTGCAACGAGCAACAGGGCCGAAACAATCATGGACAGGCAGGCACGCCATAGCGGCCCTTCGGCATGGCTGTGTGCGTGATGGCAGCAACAACCGCAGCCACCATCTGCTGCGTGGTCGTGTGCGTGATGGTGTGCATGGCTGTGTTCGTGGTCATGGTCGTTTCCATGATTATGTGCATGGTCGTGGTTGTGATGATGCGTGTGCGCCGGGTGAGATGAGTGGTTCATAACTTTTAAATGGCTATGTCTGTATGTGTAGTTTTAAATTTACGAGCAAAGTTACGAACTTCATTGCGCAACCCGGTTGCAAAAGCAGGTTCGGGCCTGTAGCCGTTTAGGGCTTTTTGACTGCTGATTCGGGTAGCAGGTGCAGCGGCGTTTGGCTGAACGATTCACCGAAAATGGCCCGTCGTTTTTTGCAGAAATCGATCCATTCGTCCGGCGTGTTGGGGTGTATGTTTTCGCCTATGCGGTCGAGTGTTTCGAGCAGTGACACCACCGTGATGCGGTGAATGTCGGAGGCCGGAACGTATTTGATGCCCGTGTTTTTTTCATCGTCTGAGATGGCCATGATGACACCGGCGCGTGTGAGTTCGCTAAGCAATTCGGTGACGATGCGCAGATGCAGTTTTTCGATATCGGCCAGTTCGGCAGCAGTCAGTGGGGTTTCGGCGCGTGCAAAGCGTCGGCAAATGGTGGTGACCAGGCGTATGCTGAGGCAGTCGTGGTCGAGGCGCGAAAGGCGCACATCGTCGTGCCCGTAGTAAAAGCTGTGTATGTTTTGGTCCACGTAGCACAGCGTGCCGCCAAACAGAACCAGCATCCAGGCTATTTGGCAGAGCAGCATGAACAGGGGAAGTGCGGCAAACGAACCATAAATGGCATTGTACGAGGTGAGCCACATTTGCGAATGTACATAACCTATTTGCAGTAACTGAAAGAGTATGCCGGTGGGGATGCCAGCCTTGAGTGCGCTCGACAGTTTGACGTGGGTGTTGGGCATAAAGGCAAACAGTCCTGAAAAAAACAGACACACAATGAGGTAGGGCAGCAGCTGCACCAGGAAAAGAGCCACAGGACGCAGCAGGAGCACATCGGGCACATACTGGCTGGCAGCAGAATAGATGAAAATGGTCAGACCGCTGCTCACAACAATAAATATGGGCAACAGAAAAAATATGGCCGTGTAGTCGGTGAGCATTCTGAATATTGAACGCGGGCGGTCTACTTGCCAAATGACGTTGAAGGCCGTTTCGATGGAGTCGGTGAGGCTGATGAGTGTCCAAAGCAGCATGATGAAGCCGAAGCCTAAGAAAATTCCGCCTTGGGTGTGGTTCAGATACGATTGAACAAAGCCCACCAAGGTGTCGATAAATTCGGGTTTGGCCACGATGTTGCTTCGAATCCATTGTTCGGTAAATTCAACGAGGCCGAAACCTTTGGCTATGGCAAAAACTATGGCGAGAATGGGCACCACCGAAAGCAGCGAGGAATAGGTCAGTGCTGAGGCACGGAAACTCAATTCCTCGCGAAAAAATATGCGGGTTGTCAGATACAGACGTTTAACGATGCCGGCTAATGCACTCCGCCCGGCGCGGGTTCCGCTTTCCCACATGTCCTGAGTTACGAAACGGAAGGCCCAACGGTACCAAACGCGAAATTTCTGGATTATCTTCATAACGTAAAAACAGTTTTTGGATGGATGCATGCAAGCGCGTGGGTAAACCGAAGCCCCGGTGAGCCATACACCCTGCTTACTGCAAATTAAAGCAATAATGCCGTAAAAAAGGAAGTTTGGACAACAAAAACAGCCTTTTGGTTGATTTTTTAGTCGAATTTAGCCATTTGTATTGGTTGAATCGGCTGGAATTGCCAAATTTGCGCCGCATTGGGTTCTATTTTCATCCATGCCTATTCATTACACATATCTATATATAATAGTTGTAATCATGACGAAGTATTCATTTCTTTCGGCAATCGCAGCTTGCGGTTTTTTGCTGACGAGTTGCGGAACGAGCAGCAATGTGTTGCAAAATGTAGGTCAAGCTTTGGCCGGCGGTATGAACCAAAACGGTAACACCGTGGTTGAAAATAATCAGCAGCAGGGTTTCGACACGGAGTCGCTGTTAGGCAATTTGCTGGGCAATCTGCTGGGTTCGGGTACCACGCTGACTGAAAAAAGTTTGTTGGGCACCTGGAACTACACAAGTTCCGACTGTGTGTTCGAAAGCGAAAACCTGTTGGCACAAGCCGGTGGTGCAGTGGCTTCGAAAAAGCTCGAAGAACAGCTCAATACGCATTTGGCAAAAATCGGTGTGAAGCAAGGCGCTTGCTCGTTTACCTTCAACGAAGATAAAACCTATACAGCCATTATCGGCGGACGCACCATTACGGGTAATTATACGCTCGACGTGAAAAATAAAACCTTGAAGATGACTTACCTGGCCGGATTGGGCAGCATGACGCCTAAGGTGGTGGTGAAGAACGGTAAACTCAGTTTGCTGTTTGAAAGCGACAAACTGCTGGGCATCGTGAAAAAAGTGGCAGCCATCGGCAACAGCACGACGTTGAAAGCCATGAGCGCATTGCTGAGCAACTACGAAGGCATGTACATCGGCATTCAGCTCGAAAAATAAGCGTACAACAAATTAGTCGCATATTTCACATGGCGGCAGGAATCATCCCTCCTCGTTCGGAGAGATTGTTCCTGCCGCCTTTTACTGTGCAGTTTCACCAGTCAGTCTGCGCCAAATGTTAATAAGGTAATCCGCTCTGCGTGTAAAACTTCTTAAAATATGTCCTCCTCTATTCCCTCCGTTTTCCCCTGTTAAAACAGCGAACCAGCCCATCCTTCAAATTTATTCAGCGATTGTTGAAATTAGTTCCGAGTTTGTTGAAATTAGTTCCGAGCTTGTTGAAATTAGTTCCGAGCTTGTTTGAATTAGTTCCGAGCCAGTTATAACAATCTTGGAATTATTGATAATCAGCACTTTCGTAAAAACAACAAATCCGGTTCGCCGTACGCAGCATTCGCACTCAATGGCATGTAGCAGTGAAGGCATTTGTTTTACCTTTATTAAGGTATTTGTTAATCCAACTTCCACACAATGCTGCCAAGAAGTTTACTTGATTTTACCGAAAAAATCATGAACAGCAGGCACGCCATCGAACGAAATGCGCAAAATCCCAAAATTTAGGTATTTCCGAGAAGCCCAAGAGTGTCTACTTTTGCCGATGCAAACCATTCAAAATATTTACATGATGCATAAAATCGGAATTTTTTATGGTTCCAGCACCGGAACCTGCGAAGGACTGGCTGCACAACTGGCCGGCGAATTAGGAGTAGCAGACAATGACGTGCACAGCGCCAATAAACTGACTGAAGAACTGGTCAACACCTACGATGTGCTGGTTCTGGGCACCTCGACCTGGGGCAGCGGAGACGTGCAGGACGATTGGTATGATGCCATGGATGTGCTGAAAGGAATGGATTTACACGGCAAATGCGTGGCCCTGTTTGGCTGCGGCGACTCCGAGTCGTTTTGCGAAACCTTTTGCGACGGAATCGGTTTTCTTTATGAAAGTCTGAAGGATACAGGATGCACCTTCATTGGCAACAGCGTCAGCACCGACGACTACACGTTCGAAAGTTCAGCCGCTGTAGTCGATGGTTGCTTTGTGGGCCTTGCGCTCGACGAAGTGAACGAAAGCGACAAAACTGCCGCCCGCCTCAGTGTCTGGGCCGCAGAACTGAAGAAAAAACTGTTGATGTTTCCTTGTTTTACGCTTTAGCTTTATGACTCAGATTTCATGCTCCAACATTCTCCCGGCAGACCTGAAGGTTTTTTTGAATCACGTGTACGAGTATAAGAAAGGTGTGCGCCGCATGGTGCTCTATACGGTGAACCGAAAGTACGAAGCCTTTGCCACATCGCGCCTGAGGAGCCAGCATATTGATTTTTTAATACAGCCTGCTTCAGACACGAGTGTTAACCTCTACTTTGGACGCCCTGAGTGCATACGGGCCATCCGTTTCCTGGCAGACCGTCCGCTCAACCTGCTTTCGCCCGAAGAAGACTTTATTTTGGGAGCGATGCTGGGGTATGACATCTGTGCACAGTGCGAACGGTACTGCAAACGCAAAAACAAATCCTGCTGAAAAATAACATCCATACGCGCAACTTTGAGATATGCGCACAAGTGATGCAAGCCCCAAAAAAGGCGACAGAAACAATCACTCCCTGTTCGGAGAGGTTGCTCCTGTCGCCTTTTTAAAGTTTTTAAGCTGCGTGTGAATCAAGTCGTACACCTCGCCAATGTAGAATGCACTGATGCAGCCCTCGTAGTCTTCGGCCGTTATCCCTTTGTATTCAGCCCGTTTGTGGCTGGGCGAAAGGGTTACACCCGGCTGTTGACATAAGTTGTCGAAGTTGCCATTCAAACTGAAAAACTTGCTGCCCACCTTTACTTTAACCAGTTTTGAGTAAATGGTGATGCCCCGGATAATGCCCCCGTTGACTTTCAGTTGCAGCGATTCGTTGCCTTGTTTCAAAGGTTGACAAGGTCGTCGGTAATCGGCACAATCTGGCTGTAAAGCCCATTGACACATTTGGGCAAATCGGCCAACCGCATACCTATTTTACCGGGCAGATGCCCTCCTTCGTCATGAGCCAGCCGTTAGCCGGTTTGGCCGTGGAAACCGAAGTTTGTTTGGCAACATTTTTTCGCCGTTCCGGCAGATTGGGCATAGGCCGTTGAGGCACTCAAAACCGACATGACCAGCAGCACGATGCCGGCCAGCATACCCGTAAACATGGTAGTTCGTTTCATAGTCAAAAAAAAAATTGTGTAAATCTGCGCTGCCCAAAGTAAGCAAGTAGCACTTCCGTGGCGAACTTCGCGATACCCTCAATCCGTATAGCTTTCCCTTGTTTACCTCGTATTCCTTGCACCGGGTCAGAGCCAGATTGGCAAAGTCAATCCTACCGTCAAACCACTTGGGATGACCACGTTTTCCTGTTTTCTTTTTCCAATGTCGGATAGTACAGGATTACGTCATTCCGAAAAGCGGCTGATGACATGGAAATCGTTCTCACACATAGGCGTTACGAAAGTTTCCTTGGAAAAGAATGCGTCTGCTACCACTGTTCTGGACAGGCTCTGTATCTATTCTTTTCTGCTGATAAGATAGCAGCTGTACCAGTCAACGAGGTTCTTGTCCATATTATCCAAGGTCTTACAATCCGGCGTCTGAATGGAACCTAAAGTCATGCATTCATGGTTATCGATGTCAATGACAGCGATGCCCATGATTTCCAGTCCACGCTTGTACTCTCCTGCACAATCAGACCAGAAGTAACCTATCCAAGGTGTCTTCTTGCCCGATTTGGGGATATAGGAAGGAACGATGGCAATGGCTTTTCTTTTGCCTGTGAGATGCTTGCTGATGATAGAGCCGTTGAACGCAAAACCAGTCGAAAGTTTCATGCTCAAAAAAGGTTACGATAAGTCTGTTCTGAGAAACAGCCATATCTGCCCAATTGAAGGAAATTTTTACGATCTGGGATGGCCATGAATAATTTCATGGTATCCATGAACGTTTTCAAAAAGGTTTGTGTATATTTGCTAGCTGATTTGAGAGCCGACAGGTACTCGGATTGGTATTGTATAAGGAGTGTTTCTTTAGTCATAATCAGAAGAGTTCAGAGACTTCTAATTTACTAAAAATAACGAATTATGCAATACTTTTCAACTTTATTATCAGCAGGTTAGCACACTTTTTTAGCACATTTCTTCATGCTTAACCATTCGTTTTTGACAACATTTCAATGACCTATTTAGTGTTTTCGAACCGACTTTTTGCCGGTTCTATGGTTTAACTTTTAATTTTTCGGTAAAAATTTACCGAAGTATTGATAAATATTCGACTTAATTAATACCTATAAAATCACTTAACCTTCTAATCTTCGCTCTAAAAGTATTTGTACCTTCTTTTAAGTGTTTTTTTGACTTCCTAAGTGAGTGACATTTTGGAATCAAAATGTAAAAACGATATAATATGGAGAATCATTTTTCTTTCGCAAATCCCAGGTCTACCATGACCGTGACTTCTTCTGGGTTTCTGACATTTTTGCTTAAGTCTTATCTGCCTTGACAGGATCACAATATCTCTATTTTCTTCTTATCCATAATCAAAGGTGATGCATTCATGTCTATACCAATGAATCTTCTGCCCATTAGGTTTGCTGCAATTCCTGTTGTACAGCTACCAGCAAAGGGGGGTCAAGTACACGAATCCTTCTTTTTGTACGTTTGAATAATTCGATATAGGGGTCTTAATGGTTTCTGAGTAGGATGTTTTCCACATGATCTTTCCCAAAAAAGGACGACAGAATTTCCACATCTGGCATTTCTACTCCGCCATTTAATTGTTTTCAACAAATCATAATTGAAACAATGAGGTCATTTTTTTTCTTGCCCATACTATATACTCAGCAGAAAAAAATTCAATCTGCCACCATATGGAGTTGGTGGTGGTCTAATTTGCCATACAACTATGTTAAGGATTTTTTAAACCTGACTCTAGTAAACATTGTTCTACTGAGTAAATATTGTGATAAAGTACCACACACCCTATAGTCCGTTTTCTTTAAAGGTTTCTGCATCTTGTTAACCAAGTTTTGTTAAAAGCATTTATTTCCTTCAAGGAAGGACACGATCCCCATTCTCCTTTATCACGAATTTTCTGTTTTTTTCCAAACGCTGTAGTCTTTTTTCTGGTTGGACAAGAAATAAGGCGGGTCGAAACCCAAATATCATGTCAACCTGTTCTGTCAATCCATGACAGAATTACATTCGCCCTCATATAACATAAAGTTATCGTTATCATTGAAATATGGAGTCATACAATCCATGATATGCGTATTAATTTTATTAAAAAAGTCCCGTTATATTTAGTATCGATTATTTACGATGCATTCTATAGTCTGTTGATAACGCTCTATTCAGACTGTACTTTTGCATCCTAAAGAATGCCACTCTAACGTATTCATTCTAAATTTTTAAC
>VOFC01002152.1_pt1 | contig 46037 bp, 80 predicted proteins | sample 5384161 | NCBI WGS metagenome assembly VOFC01 (sample SAMN12384722, study PRJNA508395) | human gut metagenome | isolation source: healthy gut B | host: Homo sapiens | reverse complement strand
TTCATAACGCCGTTACCATTCTCGTCTTTAGCAACACCTGATGCATCAAGACAAGCTGCTCCAGAGTTGATCAGGTGAAGGAATCCGCCAGCTTCTTTGGCAACACCCTCAAGGTCATATCCTGTAGCTTTCTTTAACTGCCTCTGGGCTCCAGTATGTACGAACATCAGCGAAAATCTGAGCACGTCCTGTAAGAAGTTTCATGAACATCATTCCAAGTCCGTTGAGAACGTCGTTCTCTGTAGCCAGTATGTACGGCTCACGGGCGCCGTTCCAATCAAAGGAAGTATTCAGGACTGCCTCTGCGAAGTCGCCGTTCGGATAGAAGTCTGTCCACTGTCTCTGTCCCTGGAAGCCTGCTGCCAGAGCGTTGTGTCCGATAGCTTCCTCGGAGAACTTCGGATCCAGATTATCGCAGCCGTTCATCAGCTCTTTGATGATAACTGCCATTTTTACAACAAACTCGAACTGCTCCTCTTTCTCCTCTGGAGAAGCCTGAAGCTCTTCTGGGTTCTTATCCCAACCAATCTTGCAAGTCTCTTTTTTGCCCATTTAAGAGCTTTCTCGAACTCAGCCTTGTCATAGATCTCTTCTGACATACGACGGATGATTTCCACCTCGTCAACAGACTCTACACGCATTCCAAGGTAAGACTCGATGAAATCAGAATCGATGATAGATCCACCGATACCCATTGTAACAGATCCAATCTGAAGGTAAGATGTTCCTCTCATGGATGCTGCTGCAACAGCTGCACGTCCGAATCTGAGAAGTTTTTCTTTAACGTCTTCCGGAATTGTTGTGTCGTCAGCTTCCTGAACATCATGTCCATAGATACCGAATGCCGGAAGACCTTTCTTTGCATGTGTAGCAAGAACGGATGCCAGATAAACTGCTCCCGGTCTTTCTGTTGCATTAAAGCCCCAGACTGCCTTAATAGTCTGTGGATCCATATCCATTGTCTCAGAACCGTAGCACCAGCACGGTGTAACAGTAAGTGTGATGTCTACGCCTTCTTTACGGAATTTGTCAGCACATGCAGCACTTTCACCTACACGTCCGATTGTTGTATCAGCGATAACAACTTTAACAGGCTCACCATTTGAATATCTTAAGTTCTCCTCAAACAGTTTTGCTGCTGATTTATGGACTATCTGAACCGCCAGCGCATTGAGCAGGCCTGCTACCAGCTTTCCACCACAGACGATTCCATAACGGATATTGCCTATCGCAACGGCTTTAATGATCTGAGTTATTTTATCCGTACTTTTAAGAAATACAAGGGAACCACTCTGGAAAATATAAAAAAGCTGATCCAGTTTGAAAAACAGGGAACAGCTTGAAGCCAAAAATTGATTTTCGGAATTGTGCCGGGCGGGAATGCACCTTTACCCCCGCCCGTGAAAAAAAAGAACTTTACTCTTTTTTTCAAAAAGCACCAGATATGTAGAAGATATGATTTTTTTTCGCCGCAAGAAAACGACAGAGAACTATTCCCGCATTTTCATGCGGGCTATGGTGATGCACTTTATGCATCTTCTTTTGCTGTACAGACACGAAAAATCGTATTTTCGTTATACAGGCTGGTTACAGGCTGGTTATTCCAGGACCCTTATGCTGCGCGTCTCGAGTTAAATGGATGATGGAATGATTGCTGATCAGGCTGAGTAGCCCATGGCAGAAAACTGTCCGCACATACTGCAGCAGAACGCCGCAGAAAATCAGAAATTTGTTTTCTCTTTCGTTTCCTCTATTCTAACAAAGTTTTTTGGTCTGTTACAATAAAATTCGGTCGTAAAATTCTCTTATAAATCGACAGCCGTTCCGTCATTTTCTGCTGTTATTGAGATATTTTATCAATATGCAGCGTTTTCTTTTTGGAATAAACGTGCTATAATAGTTTTAGTTAGAAGATGCTAACAAAAGTACGAAGAAGGGAAGCTGTCAGATCATGGGAAGACGATATCATTTATCAAAAGCTGTTTCAAAAGACCAGACAAATGAAATCTTAAAAGAACTTACGGAGCGGGGCGATGTGAAAACTGCCTCAATTTCAGATGATGGACGTTATCTGCATGTAGACACCATTGATGGTGAATTTTCTGTAGTAATGTATTCTGCAGTAAACATCTGCAGCCGTATTGCAAACTGCGAGCTGTCCTTCGAGGGATTTGACTATACAGCTTAAAAATATTTACAGAATGGAGAACAACGATTATGCAGCAATATACTTTAAAAATAGACGGAATGATGTGCGGAATGTGTGAATCTCACGTAAATGAAAGCATTCGAAATGCTTTTTCCGTAAAAAGGTTACCTCTTCCCAGGCAAAGGGAGAAACCATCATCCTCACTGAGAAAGATCTTGATGAGAAGAAGCTGAAGGAAACCATCGATAAGACCGGTTATCAGCTGCTTTCCATCTCCAAATCCTTACGAGAAAAAGAAGGGTCTTTTTTTCCTTCCTGAAAAAAATAAGCCCTCTTTTCCATAATAATTAATAACCCCATAAAAAGACCCTGCTTACGCTCTTATAAAAGAGAAAAGCAGGGTCTTCCCCATTCTCAATTCTATCATCTATCTATAAGCTTCAGCCCAGAATCTCAGGCAGTACAGACAGTCCGTATTCTGCAAGGCTGTGGTCTTCTTCACCTGTGCCGCCGCTGATGCCAAGTCCTCCGATAATGGTATCTCCGGATTTCAGCGGGACGCCGCCGCCAAAAGATCACAATCTTGCCTCCATCCATCTTATCTACGCCGTAAAAAGTTCCTCCTGGCTGGGCAAGGGCGGAAAGCTCCATGGTGGACATCTTCACTGCCACGGAGGTATAGGCTTTCTTAAGTGCTACATCAAAGCTTACCAGAAATGCTCCGTCCATTACATGAACTGCAATGGGATTTCCGTCTGGTCCACAGACTGCGATCACTGCACGTTTGCCCCGGCGAAGTGCTTCCTGCTCAATCTTCTCGATCAGCTTCTTGGCTCCGTCCAGTGTAATTCTGCCGGAAACACCAAGACGTTTTAAAACTGCCTGGATCACGGCTTCATCTACAGAATCAGAAGAAACGCCGCCGGACGGCTGTGCCTTCTCTTTCGAAGACAGGGGCGTACCTGGCGCCTCATGATCAGCTGCGCCAGATAATCCCTTCCCAGACATACTGGCATCGGCATACCTTGCCAGCACATACAGATAGTCTGCCAGACGGTTCATATATTTCTTACTGCCGGAATCCGTACCGAACTTTACGCTTACTGCTGCAAGTGCGCGCTCAGCCCTTCTTGCAACAGAACGGGTCACATCAATCTGGGCAGACAAAGGACAGGCTCCCGGAAGAACGGAATCCTTCGGACAATGAAACAAACCTTCCAGACGGTCAATTTCTTCCTCCAAAAGTTCCGTCTTATCATCGTTGATCTTATATTCTCTGTTAAAAGGATCCGCCACTCCTGCCGTTACTTTGACAAGATTTTCCTGAATCTTCTCCAGGAAACGGATAGTATCCCCATCGCTTATCATGGTTTTTTCACCACACCGATATGGCTGGTCAGCTCATCTATGGTTCCCTCCAACTGGATTCGGTCATCCGATTTGGAAACATTTTTGGTATGGACAAGATTGGTGGTTCCCTTGTCTCCATTTTTGTATAAAATACTCATATGGCACTCTCCCGGTCTTTTTTTCGTTACCAGTACACTGAAAATAAGACAACCTAAGCTGTTGCCTGATGTTCACTATACTGGTAGGCTTCTCACTGTGTAATTGATAAACTGGCTTAAGACAGACCCGTTAAGTATCTGCCTTAAGCCCATTGCATTCATCAAAATACCGCCTGTGGCGATACCGCTTTTAGAATGACCACAGTTTCTTGTAAATCTTTACGATATCTTCCTTGGTAGGAACTCTCGGGTTCGCAGGTGTGCAGGCGTCTGCAAGTGCTGCGTCTGCCATCTTGTCGATAGCTCCAAAATATTCATCAGGAGAAATGGTTCCAAGTTCCTGAATGGTAAGCGGAATATTCATTTCCTTCTGCATAAACTGAATCCAGTTTACGAGAGATCTGACGGACATTACTTTGTTGTAATTGCTAAGACCCAGAATATGAGCAATATTTGCATATCTCTTCACTGCCGGAAGATATTCTTTCTGGCTCTTACTGTGTTTGTTGATATCTGAATTGAATTCTACAATATGCGGAAGAAGCATGGCATTGGCTCTTCCATGAGGAATATGGAACATTGCACCAAGCTGATGCGCCATACTGTGTGTGATACCCAGTCCTGCTGTATTAAAGGAAAGTCCTGCCAGACAGGAGGCTACATGCATCTTCTGACGTGCATGCATATCGCTGCCGTCAAGGTAAGCTCTTAACAGAAAGACTCCGCAGATTTCAATTGACTTTTCTGCAAGAGCAGATGAAAATTCATTGTGATTGATACTTACATAAGACTCAATGGCATGAGTCAGTACATCCATACCTGTATCCGCTGTAATGGAAGGCGGAACACTCTTTACAAGCTCTGCATCCAAAATTGCCTCATCAGCAGTCAGGCTGTCTGAGATCAGCGGATATTTCACATGATTTTCTGTATCGTTTACTACTGCAAAAGAAGTAACTTCTGATCCGGTACCACTGGTCGTCGGAATTGCGATCAGACCTACTTTTCCGTAATTGTTGATCTTCAGTGCAAATTCTCTGATTGCCTTGGATGAGTCAATTGCAGAGCCGCCTCCAACAGCTACTACAACCTCTGGCTGATATTCCAGGAACTTCTTTACCCCTTCTGCGATCTTGTCCACAGGTGCATCCGGCACAACATCACTGAATACTTCAAACTCCTTGCCACCGCGTCTCAATGGGTCTGTGATCAGCTCGATCATTTTCCTTTTTGCGATGAATGGATCTGTGATCACCAGAACTTTTTGTATGGCAGTTCTGCCAGTCTATCCAGGGAATTGTCACCAAAATGGATGACTGTTTTTCATTTCAAAAGTTTTCATAATTCAATGCTCCTTTATCGGACAGCTTACGGATATCTGCACTCCACGCCCACCTCTTCAAACAGCTGCAGCCATTTGTCGGAAGGCTTTTCATCTGTCACGATGATATCAATGTCCCGCAATTTTCCTGCTACGGAAAACGCGGTCTGGTCAAATTTTGTATTGTCCACAACCAGGATTTTCTTACGTCCGGAATCCAGCATAGCTTTCTTCGCAGTTCCGAAAGCCTCCTGAGATTCCATTACTCCAAGCTTCTCATCAAGAGCCTTGCAGGAGAAAAATAACGGTATCAGCAAAATAAGAGCGAATGACTTCTTCTGTGCGGGAACCAAGGAAAAGCCAGGTAGCCTTCCTTCATCATCCCGCCTGTGGAAATAATATTCCAGCCTGACACATCAGCCAGTTCCAGAAGGATCTCCATGGAATTGGTGATCACGGTGAGTCTTTCTTTTTCTTTCAGTGCTTTCGCCACGAACACCGCAGTGGTGCTGGCATCCAGAAGCAGATGTTCCCCGTCATGCACAAGAGAGGCTACAATTTCCGCCATCTTCTGTTTTCCCACTACATTCTGGTTCTTGCGCACATTAAAGGGCAGGTCAATGCTCACATCTTCATTGATCACAGCACCGCCGTAGCTTTTGATTGCAAGACCTTCTTTTTCCAGCTTATCCAGATCTCGCCGGATGGTCTCCTCAGAAACCCCGTACATCTGACTAAGCTCGCTTACAACTACCCGTTTTTCATCCTGTAGTTTTCCAGAATCAGATTTCGTCTCTCTAATGCAAGCATAAGGTCTCCTCCGCGCTTATTTTTTTTTTAGACCAGAAGCTTACAGAAGGCTGTCGATCATTCTTCTGTCCGGATGTGCGATAACAGATGAATCCAGATACATGCCTTTTGCCGCAACCAGCTCTTTGGCTCTGTCAATAGATGCAGATACTGCAGAAACCTCACCAGTGATCATCATGTAAGATTTTCCGCACATACCTTTGTTGCAATACGAAGTTCGATCAGGTCAACAATAGCAGTCTTGGCTGCCTGGTCTGCTGCCTCAATGATTGAAGCTGCATCATAAGTTTCCAGAATTCCCAGTGCACTGATCTCCTCAACCTGAGTAGTTCCATAAATTGCCGGGAAAAGGGACTCATGTGGATTGCCCAGTACGAAACTGTCAATGCACTTGTCCTCATATGTGGTTACTGCCGCATCAACTGCGGCCTTAACTGCACTTAAGTCGCCTGTGATAATTGCAATATATTTTCCAGGACATACGGTCTGTGCCTCGACGATCTCTACCTCAGATGTTTTTACCATAGCATCTGCTGCAGTAACGCCTGTAGCTGTGGTCTTAAATTCAATCATTCCGATTGCTTTACTCATGTTGTGCACGTCCTTTCTAATTCTTTGCAACTACGATCCAGCGATCTGTCACTTCGGTAACTTTACCGGAGATGGTTGCATGGATGCCAACACTTAAGCCCTGGGCAGGTTCTGCGATCATCTGACCTCTTGTCACCTGATCTCCAACCTTGACAATTGCCTTTGAGCAGGTGCTCCGATGTGCTGGCTCAAAAAGAATTTTTTACCTTCGGAATCTCAACCAGTGTCTCGTCCATTGGTGCGTCCTTATCATATTTGGTAAGACCAAGTCGCGCCATCAGACGTTCCTCAGGAACTTTACGGTATTCTCTGGATTCCTGTACCGGTTTCGGCTGTACTCCCTGCGGAGGACGGATACCTGCCTGACGAAGTCCGCCCTTCATATCTGCAAGAAGTGTTCTTGGAGCAAGACTCTGCGGACATGCATACATTTCACAAACACCGCAGGAGCTGCAGAAGCTTGCATTGATGTATGGATTCAGGTCTCTGAAATCATGATTGGAAGCGGCACGCATGAAACTTGCCGGATCAATCGGATGTCCCAGATTATGACGTGGGCATAAATCTGTACAGGTATTGCACTGGCAGCAGATAGATGCTGCACGTTTTAGATCTATAGAAGAAGTCCGCTGTTTCTTCGCTACAATAAGATGGTCTTTTGGAAGGACCAAAATCGCATTTGTTGTCTTCGTTACAGGGTCAGAACCTTTTCCGATTCTTCCCATCATCGGTCCACCAACAAAGTAAACCGGGTCTTTTACAGTAGTTCCGCCAGCCTGGGCTACTACATCATCCATGGTACATCCAAGAGGTACTCTTACAGTGACCGGATGATTTACCTCAGCTACAACAGATACATATTTGGATGTTACTGGCTCTTTTTTCTCTACTGCCTGATAAATGTTGTACAGTGTCTCTACGTTGAATACTGCAACTCCCTGCTCAATAGGAAGTCCGCCAGGTCTTACAACTCTACCAGTTGCCTCGTAGATCAGTACAACCTCGTCTCCCATAGGATATACCTCATCCAGAAGGTGGATGCGCATTCCCGGAACTCCTCGATATGCTGTTTCAGAGCATTTACTGTCTGAACATAGGATTTCTTAATTCCAATAATGGACTCAGCAGCACCAACGGTCTCCTGAACCATATCGAATGTTTTCATGATCTCGTATGCGTGCTTCTCCAACAACTGTCTGTGAAGTTTCAGTAATGGTTCGCACTCTGCACAGTTCATAAGAATGGTATTAGCTTTGTCTGTCAGCTTCATGTATGTAGGGGAATCCTGCACCGCCGGCACCAACTACACCATTCTCCTGTATAATATTCTGTAATTCTTTGATTTCCATGGCGTTACTCCAATCCTGCACCGTCGTCTATGATACCGACGATCGCGGCATCCACCGGTGCTGTTTCTACGCCGCAGCCAATTCTCGCTGCGCTTCCTTGTGCCACCAATACATATTCGCCGATTCCCGCACCGATCATATCGATCGCCACGATCTGGCTGAGGTCACCTTTCATATGATGCACCGGTTCCACGATCATAAACTTATTGCCGATAAGCTTTTCGTTTTTCTTGTGGAAACAACGCTTCCTACTACCTTGCCAACTATCATGTGAACCTCCAAATTTATGTCAGCACAGCCATGCAGAATCTGTACTGCCAGATCCCGCATGGCTGAACATCTTTATTTTCGTAATGAGGAAAAAAATCCCCGACTGCATTACTTTATAATTGTAACAGTATTGCCTGTGGCAATTCTCTTGCTGCATTGCTTCGTCTGTATCAATGTGCATTTCCAGTGTAAAGCTGTCGTCTACACGGATCTTCACCTGATTAAAAATGGTTCCTCTCTCATTGTCTGCCTTAACGGAAACAATATCTCCATCCTTCACCCGGCTGCCTGGGCATCCTTCGGGGACATGTGGATGTGGCGCATTGCTACGATACATCCCTCTTTCAGATAAATTGCACCTTTCGGTCCGACAATTGCAATAGGAGCACTTCCCTTAACATCTCCAGACTCACGAACCGGCACTTTCATGCCAAGCTTGATTGCGTCTGTAGCTGATACTTCAACCTGGGAAGCCTTGCGGACCGGTCCGAGAATTCTTACATTCTCGATTGCGCGCAGCTTAAGTCCAACGATGGTAACTGTTTCATTGGATGCAAACTGTCCGCCCATCAGATCTTTTTTCTTGGTAAGCTGATAACCTGGTCCAAATAATGTTTCTACGTGTTCCTGTGTCAGGTGGATATGTCTTGCAGATACTCCGATTGGAACCATGAAGCCGTTTCCTTTTTCTTCCTTTTGTTAAGAGCGTCCAGCACCATTCTGGTGATCAGCTCAACATTATTGGTTTCCAAAAGTACACCTGCTTTCTTCCTGGATTATGTAATAATCTAGGCGTGGATTATTTCAGAACTGGAAGGATTTTCTCAACATCTGTATGAGGTCTCGGAATTTATTTCAGAACTGGAAGCTTTTCAAGCTCTCCAAGTCTGGATGCTGCTGCGTCTTCCGGCTGCTCTCTCTCTACTGCAGATTTAACAGCTCCTACATCTCCACGTACCATAACTGTTACCAGTCCGGATCCGATCTTCTCTGTTCCTACTAATGCTACGTTAGCAGCCTTGCACATCTGGTCTGCTGCTTCGATTGCTGCTGTAAGTCCTCTGGTTTCTACCATTCCTAATGCTTCCTGTGTCATGATTTTTTCCTCCTTATGAATTGCTGGTTTCTCAGCTTCTATATGTTTGGTTTCTGTAATCTTTTCATCTGCTGCAGTGGTTTTGGCTTCTTCCGCTTTTACCTCTGCGGCTTTTGCTTTTGTTGTTCTGGCCGTTCTTCTCCGGGCGGCTGCCTTTTTAGGGGCTGTTTTTTTCGCTGTCTCTTTCTTTTCTTCGTCAGCCATTATTCATCCCCCTTTTTCTTTCTCCATCGACTTGCACTTAATTCCACCATTCTGACGATTTCTTCGTGGGGACGTGCAATTACTGCATAACTTACCGGTTTCTTGATGGCATGTGTTGCTGCCGCTTCCACGGCTTCTGTAACAGCTGCCACATCGCCTTCTACAATAAGAGTGACAAGTCGTCCGCCCAGCTTACGTTCCCATGACGCCAGCTCAACGTCTGCAGTTTTGCACATGATGTCCAGTGCATTGATCGCTGCAACGACACCAGTGATTTCTATAAATCCATATGCTTTACCCATGAGCGAACTCCTTTTAGTTCATTAGATGCTTGGAAGAATTTTTTCTACGTCTGTATGAGGTCTCGGGATTACATGTGTAGCTACTAATTCGCCAAGTCTGGATGCTGCTGCACTTCCGCTTTCTACTGCAGATTTAACTGCTCCTACATCTCCACGAACCATAACTGTTACGAGACCAGAACCGATCTTCTCTGTTCCTACCAGAGCAACCTCTGCTGCTTTTGTCATTGCATCAGCTGCCTCGATCGCAGCTGTGAGGCCTCTTGTTTCAACCATTCCTAATGCTTCCTGTGCCATGATGAATTCCTCCTGATTTATCTCAACTATTCAAGTACGCTCCAGCGCACTTGCTGTGAGGTACCTGTCATGCTCCGCATGACTGTTCATTTTTATTATAGATGTTTCTTCACTGGTTCGCAATAACTATTCCTTATCCAGGGCGCTGATCTTCAGCATTTTTCTGTACCGGTTTCCGGATTGGGTATTACATAGTGCTGTACCACACCAGTCATACTCTCTGCTACTCTGATTCCAGCTTCTACAGCCTCTGTTACATCAGAAACGCTTCCGCGGAACTTGATGCAGACAAGGAGCGGTACCGGCAGACTGTCCGCATTTGCAGGTTTATTTTTATCAAAAACCTCCAGGCGGACATTTGCTGCCTTACATCCTGCATCTCCTGCTACAAAGGCTGTCGCAAACCCAAATACTTCTAAAATTCCTACAGCTTCTGCCATTTTGCTTCTCCTTTATCCGGCTATTATTTATTTACGACTGCGATCTTAAGACCGGTCATAGCAAGGTTCTTCTTTAATGCTTCATTGATCTCCTCAAGCGGATACTTGTCAGTGATCAGTTCTGACATCGGAAGTCCGATCGCTTTCGCTCTCTTAAGGAAATCAAAGGTTGTAACGTAATCTCTTAAGGTGTATACCCAGGATCCTACGATTGTGATCTCTTTGGAGCAGATATCAAAGTGCGGGTTGATTGTAGCATCTCCGCCGTTGATAAAGAATCCAAGCTCGCAGAGACCGCCGCCGTTACGGATGAATTTGTAGATGTTTGCATGAGCAACAGGTGATCCTGTGCACTGGAATGCAAAGTCTGCAAGATGTCCGCCAAACTGATCTTTAACAGCTTCAGAAAGTGCTTCGATTCCTTTGTGCTCCATGAAGTTTACACTCATGGTAGCGCCCATTCTCTTAGCGAAATCAAGACGCTGCTGATTTCCATCTACAGCACAGATGTTCTCGATACCCATGGTACGAAGAACTGCAATACAGATCAGACCGATCGGTCCGCATCCCTGTACAACAACTCTGCTGTTGAAACGAAGGATACCAGTTGTTTTTGCTCTCTCAACTGCATGTACAAGTACTGCACATGGCTCGATCAGGATACGGGAATCCAGGTCAAGATCGCTTACGTTGAAGAATGTGCTTCCGAAGTTTCCGCCGCGGATAAAGATGTAATCGGAGAACCATCCGTTCAGATGTACATCATCATCTGGAAGAAGTCCGTATACATCAGCTCCGCCAACGTTCTTCTTGTTCAGGTCGAACATTGTGATCTCCGGATCATCCTTGAAGATCATGCAGGTAACAACCTTATCACCGATCTTAACCGGTTTTCCAGCTGTATCTGTCTTAACGTTTTTACCCATAGCAACGATCTCACCAGTTCCTTCATGTCCAAGTGCAACCGGGATCAGGTTAAATGGGTCTCTCTTGAATTCGTGAGCATCTGTACCGCAAACGCCGCAGCCTTCTACTTTAACAAGGATGTCGTCATCGCCAATTGCCGGAATCGGGTACTCTTTAATATCAAAATGCTCTTTTTCAGTAAGAACTGCAACGTGTGCAGTTTTCGGAATAGCGCCTGCCGGTGCTGCAGCCGGTGCCGGAGCAGCTGCTGGTGCAGAAGCTGCCGGAGCAGTTCCAGCCATTCCAGCAAGAACCTGTTTTACGATTTCTTCAATATTTACGTTATTCATATCCATTTTTATGTTTCCTCCTGTCAACGAATGCAAAGGCTGTCTGTCATTACGCAGCGACGTCTCTTTGTGAATGTGCTTGCACTTGTAAGACCTTCTCCTGTACGGCTTGCGATTGTAAATGTACAGAATCCTTCTCCACCAAATCCAAGTGCTGAATAGGACGGGCCGTTCTTTACAAGGATTGCTGTATCAATTGCTTTCGCATATTTTGTAATGTTGTCAACATTCTTGGAATGGATGTGTGCTGAATGACGGTTGCCATGTTCAAGCCATACAGCTTGTTCTACAGCATCGTCGAAATCCTTTGCTCTTACGATTCCGAGGATCGGCATCATAAGCTCTGTTGTGATCAGCGGATGTTCCTTCGGTCCCTCAAAGATGATACAGCGGATATTTGCCGGTGCATTGACACCGATCATGGAAAGAAGGGTCTTCGCATCACGTCCTACACATTTACGGTTCAGCTTGCCGCCTGCAAGTACAGTCTCAACAAGTTTGTCCTGCTCTTCCTTGGATGCAAGGTAGCAGTCATTCTCGCTTACCAGATAATGCATCAGCTCATCTGTAATAGAAGCAACTGCAACGATCTCTTTCTCTGCGATACATGGAAGATTGTTATCAAATGTACATCCGTTTACGATATCCTGAGCAGCTTTTCTGATGTCAGCTGTTTCATCAACAACTGCAGGCGGGTTACCTGCTCCGGCACCGATTCCTCTCTTACCTGAAGAAAGAACAGCTGTTACAACGCCAGGGCCGCCTGTTGCAGCAATAAGCGGAATATCTTTATGTTTCATCATAATATTGCTTGTCTCTAATGTAGGTTTCTCTACTGTTACTGCGATATTGTCCGGGCCACCTGCTTCCAGGGAAGCCTCGTTCAGAAGGTTGATCGCATAAATAGAGGTCTTGATTGCTGCCGGATGCGGGTTGAATACAACTGTATTTCCGCCTGCCAGCATGCCGATCGTATTACACAGAATGGTCTCACTTGGGTTGGTACATGGAGTGATTGCTCCGATCACACCGAATGGTCCCATCTCGATCAGAGTAAGTCCTCTGTCGCCTGACCATGCTGTAGTGCTGAGATCTTCTGTACCAGGGGTCTTGTCTGCTACCAGATGATGTTTCAGGATCTTATCTCCTACGTTACCCATTCCTGTTTCATCAACGCCCATACGAGCCATGATTTCTGCATTTTCTTTGATTTTTTTACGGATGCAGGTGATGATTTTTTCTCTCTGATCCAAGGACATTTTCCGAACGATTTTCTGGGAAGCTTTCGCTGCTTCGATAGCATCATTCATGTCCTTGAAGACACCATGTTTTCCGGTCGGAGCATCTGCGATCTGCATTTTTGCCATTACTTCCTGTACAATATCCTGTACCATATTCTCACTGATTGGCATGAGATTGTTCCTCCTTAAAGGTTCCACGCAGCCGCCTGGTACCACTCCGGGCAGCCGCATTTCTTATTTTTCAGATTATTTCAGGCCTAACTGTGCCATAACCTGTTTTGTGATCTTAGCTACTAACTCTGCATCTGCATTAGCGTTGTTAGCTGTGTTCTGCTGTCGGAGCATCGCTTCCGCCAACGAAATCATACTGATATCCTGGGAACTGTTTGTAATCCTCGCTGTGACATGCACCACCGCAGTTGTGGCAGTTCTTGCCGTCTTTGTTCAGGCAGAGGCTTGCCGGATGTTTTCCAGGCATACCGAATTTACGACGGATTGCATAGAAGCTTCTCGATGTTTTCTTTGTCGAATTCCTTCGGTCCACCGAGCAGTTTGGTCTGATACAGCAGCTGTGCATAGAATTCAACAGATTCCATCTTCATATAAGCTGCGTTTAAGTCTGTGCTCCATGTCAGTGCTCCATGGTTCTCAAGAAGTACTGCATCGAAATATGGAAGGTATTTCTCAAGATTGTCCGGAATCTCCATTGTGGATGGTGTGCCGTATTCAGCGATCGGAACACATCCAAGAGCGATAACTGCCTCAGGCATGATCGGCTGTGTAAGTGGGATACCTGCAATTGCAAAAGATGTAGCATATATAGGATGTGCATGTACAACAGAACCTACGTCCGGTCTCTTCTCATAAACTCTCATATGCATCTTGATTTCGGAAGATGGTTTGAATCCCTTATTTGCCTGGATCACATTACCCTGGCTGTCTACTTTGCAGATATACTCCGGTGTCATAAATCCTTTGGATACACCTGTAGGTGTGCAAAGGAATTCGTTATCATTCAGTTTTACGGAAATGTTACCGTCGTTTGCAGCAACCATGTTACGGTTGTAGATTCTTCTTCCGATGTCACAGATCTGTTTTTTGATTTCAAATTCGTTTACCATGCTTTTTTCCTCCTAAAGCACATTCAGGTGCGGTGGATTATGTATTTTATAGTACCGCACCGGGTAACTTATCATGGCTGGACATAGTCAGCCTGTTACTTTTATGGTTATGTTGTAAGTTTACACCATTCCACATCATAAGTCAAGGTTTTTCCGTTGTTTTATGTTGTTTTGTGGAATCTTTGGAGAATTGCTATGTTTTTTACGTGGTTTTGATATTTTTCCCACATTCTCAAGGTTTGTTTTCTTTTGCTTTCTTCTGTGCTTTTCCCGGATGGTTCTTCAGAAGTATCCTCAGGCTCATCCAGGTCCGCCTTTGGCTTTCCAGGAGCCTCTTCCCAGGGCATTACATCTCCCTCTTCCCGGAGATATTCCAGGATTTCCGGATGCCTTCCTGCTGCTTGGAATCCACATAAAAAGATCTTTTTGCAGCCGGCCAGCTGCAGCCAGGAGGTTGCCAGCTTCACATTGGCCTGGGGATTATGGATCTTGGTGACAATGCCGATCACCTCGCGGTTGGCCATGCAGGTGATGCATGGGGAAAAAGGCAGTAAGGCTCTGTAGCCGATACCAAAAGTCCCACAATATCAGACTCATAAGTATACAACGCCAGGGCATGTCCCAGTCCCTTCGTCTGGGCATACTCACCTGGCGTATCCACGATCACATCAAAATTATTTACATATTGTGTTTTATGATAATGTATTTTTTCACCACGCAGAGCCTGGGTCAATGTGGTCTTTCCAGCCTCACTGCGACCGATCAGAACAAGTTTCTTCATATTCTGTCAAGTCCTTGTAATGGGGCATAAAGTAAAGCCCAGCTTGTTTCCCCACATAGTCCAGAATGGCGCTTGTGGAAGCTTCCACCTCAGATACAGTGCCTGTGATGATCAGGCTTCCGCTGAAGCGGTCTACAAAGCCCAGCTCAATGCCGGATGACTTCATGGCAATGTCTGCCATAATAATGGCTGTCTCTGCAGGGCTGACAGTCATAATTCCAATGGCTGCCCTTGAATAATCCAGAGACGGGTCAAGTCCCAATTTGGTGTAAAGAATCTTATCCGGATTGGCAATGATATGTGCCAGGGAAATCTGCTTGCCTGGTACAAGCTCCTGCACAATGCGCTGCTTCATTTCCGGAGACATATTATCTGTATATCCCATTTTTCCTCCTGTCTGAAACTTTGGCTGATCCTGCCGTCAGCATACAGCATTCCCATACCTGAAAGTTTAATATATATCCAAAATCTTTTGCTGTTTTTCTACCGTAATTATACTATCCGGTGTTTTTGACTGTCAACAAAAAGCAACACTTTCCCTACACATATATGTGGTTTTTTCTTGTGTTTATGTGTTGTTTTTATTTGTTTTTCCAAATTTTCTTATTTTACAGTTGACAGTCTTTTTCTGCTCTGTCATACTGAAAACAGTACAGGCATTCACAGCTTTTTAAGCTTTCCGAATGCACAGACTTCTTAACAGGAGATGATTTTTTATGTATCTTTCCGATATGCATACCCACTCTATCGCAAGCGGGCACGGAACAAGCTGCACCATCAGCGACATGGCTAAGTCAGCTTCACGCAAAGGGTTAAAGCTTCTTGGCATTACAGACCACGGGCCAGCTACTCTTGCAGCAGGAACCGCGTCTTATTTCCGCAGTCTTACTTATTCGCCGCGGAAGCGTTTTAATGTGGAATTATTATATGGGATTGAACTGAATATTTTGGATGTGAACGGCAAGGTTGACCTGGAGCAGGAGCTGCTTGAAAAGCTGGACTATTCTATTGCCAGCATGCACGCCCAGAATTTCCATCCAGCCAGCAAAGAGGAAAACACCAAAGCCTTTCTTAATGTGATGAAAAATTCTATGGTAAAGATTCTGGGGCATATTGATAATACCCAGTATCCGGTAGATTATGATGCAGTTGTAAAGGCAGCCGGAGAAAATGGGGTTCTTCTGGAGATGAATGAGGCTTCTTTGCGCCTTATGGCTATCGCGGAGATACCCGCAGCAACTGTGCGGAAATTTTAAGATGCTGCCGCAAATATCTGGTTCCAATTGTACTGTCCAGCGACAGTCATGGGGCAGAGCATATTGGGGATTTCACTTATGCGGCAGATTTTGTCCATCAGGCTATGTTCCCGGAGGGACTGATCCTGAATAACCAGATTCCGAAGCTGAAGATGATTCTCAGTATGCGGTAGTGTGTGATTGTTCAAGAAAACGACTTGTTAGTAAATACCGCTCCCGCTAATTTTATCTGCAAAATAAAAAGTTTCCCTGCACCCAATTTTTGGGTAGGGAAACTTTTTGTTTTACTTTTCTTTTTACGTCCTGATTTTCACGTACCTTCTTCATCAAATCAGCCAGTTCCTGATACTTCCCGGTGACATAGCCATAATTTTTCCGTTTGTGGGGAAGCTGGCAGTTAGTGCAGTCCTTGAAGCCTTTTTCGTTGTAGTGGAAATTCCCGCCGCATTTATCCCCCCTAATGCATAGAGGGGACAATAGCAGAACAGGCAGTTGAAGTCCTCCGGATCTGCGCCTTTATGACAGGGAAAAATTCACATTTCTTATGGCTGAAATAAGAATATTCTTTCCCTTCCCAATAATTCTTTTCCATTTTCCGGCTCCTTTCTCATCTGCCCTAACAAATTCCTTTTCCGCAGGATTTTTATAGTAGAAATCTTCTATATCATTTTCAATTAAATAAAAAATAACCGCTTACGCGGCTTCAAAATTCTCGCAGATATTTAAGAGGGAGCGATGCTACTCGGGGTAGAATATGACCCGTTCATATATACGCGGAGGGAACGGTTTCATCCAAAGTAGTATCGCCTGCCATTTAATCTGTATAATTCTTATGAACAGGCGCTATTCCATAAAAAAATGTCCGCTCATAAAAAGCGGGCAACATTTCAGGGGTGCGGAGTCCCTGAAACTGGTTGTTACACTTTACACGGAAGTTTAACCTCGCCATAACAAGCAGGTTTCCTGGCTCCGGGCTCATGGCATCCTCTCTCCTTCTCATACATATGTACAATGGACTATGAGATTCGCTCCTCTGTTACAGTGACCGGATCGCTCAGGACTCTCACCTGATTCCCTCTTTCTGCCAGCTTACAGCTGTCAGCACTTAATATGTTCACTATGGAATTATACTAACATCATAGTACCACCTGCCTAAGTATTTGTCAACGTAATCTGTTATTTATTTATCAAAATTATGGAAAGCAAATTCCGCTTTTTATACTCTGTTTCGGACACCCTCAAGTTTTCACCATAAAGCCCCAAACAATCCCACCATCAAAAACCTCCCGGATTCCATTGCGAGGATCCGGGAGGGATTCAAATTTTTCATTAAATATGCCCGCCGATGCAGGTACTGTATTTATTCAGGCCTATGCTGCAATTACAAAGACGTCTTACAGATGTAATGGTTCTGTATGCAGCATTGTCGCTGATCTTGATTCCGTCTCTGGAGTTGGACGCGTGTACAATCTGTCCATTTCCCATGTAGATTGCGACATGACCGCCGTAGCAGATCAGATCTCCTGGCTGTGCATCTGCATAGGAAACTTCAGTTCCTGCATTCTGCTGCTCATAGGAAGTTCTCGGAAGGCTGACGCCGAAGTTTGAATATACGCTCTGTACGAACCCAGAGCAGTCAGCACCATTTGTCAGGCTTGTTCCGCCCATACATATGGATTTCCGACAAACTGTGTTGCATAGTTCACTACAGAAGATCCTGAGCCGGAAGAACTGCTGGATGAGCTGCTGGAAGAACTTTCAGGAGTAGCTGTCATAATCTACTGTATTATCGCTGTCGATTACGTTTCCATACTCATCATATTCATAATCAGAAGAAGAATCAGAGCTTCCGCTTACAACGTCTCCATCCTCGTCATACTGAACATCTGTATCTGAACTGTCGCTGTAGTCCTCACTATCATCTTCACTGTAGTCATCATAGCTTTCATCACTCTGTGACTCTTCTGCTTCCTGTGCGGCAGCAGCTGCAGCTGCCGCTTCAGCTTCTGCCTGACGTCTTGCCTCTTCTTCGGCTGCAATACGCTCTGCCTCAAGCTGCTCGATCTCAGCCTGCTGCTCTGCAAGAAAGGTTTGCATACTCTCGGTAGCCTGCTGCTGCGCGTATGCGATCTCATTCTCGCAGTCAGCACTGTTTGCACGGGTTACATCCAGCTGATACTGAAGATTGGACTGCTGTGCCTCATACTCCTGTTTCATTGTCTCGAAAATCAGCTTTCTCCTGCTCGTACTGATCTTCTAACTTCTGAACCTCTTCAATGGTTCTCGCATACTTCTGAAGGCTCTCTCTGTCCTGCTCATACATCTGCTGTGTGTACTCTGCCCTGGTAAGAAGATCTGCAAGGTTGTCTGCGTTGAGCATCATCTGGAACCATGCATTGTTTCCGCCTTTTTCATAAAGATACTGGATACGTTTCTTCATGGAGCTGTACTGTTTATCCTTGGCGTTCTGTGCCTTAGTCAGGTCGCCCTGGGTTTTCTCATTTTCCGCTTCCTTGGAAGCAATATCATTCTCAAGAGTCTGAATGGAAACCATGACATTCACAAGATCGGAATTCAGGGAATCGATCTGGCTCTCAAGCTGCTGTTTCTGCTCCCAGAGAGCATTCATACGTGCATATGTAGCATCCAGCTGCTGGCTTGTCCAAGCCTGCTCTTCTCTTAAGTCGCTCTCGCGGTCAGCCATTACGCTTACTGCCTGTGAGCCGCACATTAAAATTGCCAGTGTCAGACATACAATTCTTTTCTTCATGTTTCGTCACCCTCATTTTTTGAATCTAAATATCTAAATTTGTAATATGTTTGCAATATTTCAATCAATCTTGCTACATATTAACACAGCTTCGCAAACATTTCAACCCTAAATGCAATAAATTTTAAATTTCTGTAACATTTCGTAATATATTCGTATTTCATTTGCCAGAAATACAGCGTTCTTATAAGCAAAATCCACAACCGTAAATTGATTTTTGTAATTCGTAATACTCAAAAAGGAGGAAACCAGTTTCAAACTGATTTCCTCCTGTGTAAATCACTGTGAAATTATTTGCCAAAAGATCATAAAGAATCTGATCAGCTGTCTTGTTTAAATATCCGTCCGGATCAGAAAGAGTACTGCTGTTCCATCTCAGATAATTACCATTACGGATATAGTTTCCGCTGGATGTATGATAATTGAATTTGTTGTATCCGGAATACATTGCCATATATTTCTTTGCAAGAGCCACTGCCTGGCTGGAATAATTTCCAGTCGGTGTAGTTGTTCCGGAAATCTGAACACCAGCCTGAGGAGTAGAGTGAACGATTACAACACTCTTGTCACTGCACTGACCGATTACGATCCAGGTATGACCAGAGTTGTAAACCAATATCACCTGGTTTCAGTGTCCAGCCTGCCTTTGACAAAGCTGCCTGATTCAGAACAGTTCCCCATCCAAGGCTCTTATAATAACTTCCAATTTCACCAGACACTACTGTATATCCGGAACCAACACCAGACTTGGTCTGCATTACCTGATAAGCGGACCAGCCCACAAAGCCGGAACAGTCAAATCCTTTCGCCCTGTTGGAAACAGAGAGATCACGATAATTGTTATAATCATATCCGGATGGATTAGAAAGCCACTTGTTATACCAGTCTGTCATAGTGGAGCTAAGGCCCTTTCTGGTAGAATCATTCCAGCCGCCGCCCCAGACATAAAGAGCTTTTCCAACCGGTTTCAGCGCACCTGCAAGGTAATTCTTAATGGTCTTGCTTCCTGTATTTCCACTTGGTGATGGGTCGTCCTTCTTCTCACCCAGGCAGATACCGGAGCTTGAGAACTCATATTTCTTGCCGTCAACGGTCTGTACCCCTGTATACATTGCGCCTGTTGACTTGTTAAAGTAATACTTGGTACCCCTTGCTTGTATTGTTTACCCAGCCTGTAGCCATCACTCCAGAGCCTTTATAGAAATAGTATGTAACGTTATTGAGCTTCTTAAAGCCTTTCGCCATAACTCCATTAGCCTGAAATATCGTTTCGCTCCGGAAGAACTGGTAAGCCATCCTGTAGCCATGATTCCTGTCTTAGTAAAATAACGGGTATTTCCTTTGCTATCCTTTACAAACCCTGTAGCAGCAATACCTGATTTAGAATACAGATAATATGTCTTGTTTCCAAGCTTCAGCCATTTAGTTTTCATATATCCTGTGGACGGATCAAAATAACGTCTCTGTCCTTTAGAATTGGTAAGCCACCCGGTTACCATCGCTCCAGAGCCGCTGGTAAAATAACGCTTTCTGCCCTGTGACGCATTCACCCATCCTTTATCTGAACACCAGTATTTCTATTAAAATAATATTTTCTTCCCCTTAATGTCAGCCATCCTTTGTGTTTTCTGACCATTGGAATCGTAGTAGTAGGTTTTTCCATTTTCTTTACGAAATCCGGTCTTCGTAGCTGCCTGAACATCCTTAGATGTAGCACGGCATGTAACTCCAGCTGCCATAACCATCACCAGTAACAGGAGTGTCCACCATCTGAATTTTTTTTTGATTCTGCTTTTGCATACTTACCTTCCTTTTTTTTCATAATTGTTATTTATCAGTGCAAGTTTTTTACAAAGTTGTTACAGCTTTATGTAGCTCATTATATTACAGAAACCCTTTTCTTGCATCCCTTCTGTCCTTCCTGGTTCATGCGATATGCCGCCTTGCATAAGCAACGGAAGAAGTGAATTCCGGGTTGGAATCAAGTTTTAAGCTGTACTCGATTACGTGCTTGTTCTCTTTATTCCAGCCGGTCACACCTGTACGGAACACAAAACCACCATGAGGAATACCGCTGTGGTCACGCTCCAATTCTTCCTCTGTAATGAAATGAACTGTTGTATCATAATCAGCAAAATAGTTAGGCATTGTCTTGATATCATTCTCGATTCTCGCAAGATCTGCACCTTCCTCTGCTACTACGACAAAGCACTCTCTGGTATGCTTCTGTCTGGTGGTAAGCTCTGGATTTTCTCCATTTCTCACTGCCTCCAGCGCAGACTCTACCGGAATGGTGTACTGCTTTTCCATCCTTTACGCCTTCAACACGGCGGATGGCATCAGAATGTCCTTGGCTTACGCCCTTGCCCCCAGAATGTATAATCTTTTCCACCTGGATGGATAGCATTGGCATACAGACGGTTTAAGGAGAACATACCTGGATCCCAGCCTACTGATATAATTCCAACATGACCATTCTCAGAAGCAGCCTTATCTACATTGGCAAAATGCTCTGGAATTCTCTTATGGGTATCAAAACTGTCTACTACGTTAAACCACTGCGCATACTTCGGTGTCTGCTCCGGAAGGTCGGTAGCACTTCCTCCGCAGAGGATCATAACGTCGATCTGGTCTTTCATCTTCTCTGCGTCATCTACAGAATATACCTTGGCTGTCTCAGTCAGGATCTTAACAGTCTCAGGAGCACGACGGGTAAATACGCCCACCAGTTCCATATCAGGATTATGTTTGATTGCACATTCTACTCCACGTCCCAGGTTACCATAGCCAGGATGCCAATACGAATACTCATTCTCTGATTCCTCCTATACCACCGCATATGGGATATTCTGCTTCCGCTTCCAGATCAGAATCTACCTGCGGCAACTCTATTTCACGCTTTAACAGTTTAATACGTGCCAGTTGTGTTGTCAATTATTTTTTAGAAAAAACTAAGGAGCCTGAGCATGTTTGAGAAAGGCTCTAAACCCTTTCAGGAAATTTTATCAACAGCAGAGCACGCCGCCTCCAGGGCAGCACATTCCGCAAAGGGCATTTGCCAGGCAAAGCTTCAGGCACATGTCATCCCCTGCCGCCGGCATTCCTCCAAAAGGTCCCTGCTGTGTCTCATACCAGCTTCCGCCGCCTTCCATACGGTTCAGAACCCTGCGGTACTGCTGGTTATTTGGCTCCAGGCGCACAGCCTCGCGGATCTGCTCCAGCGCCTTCACATTATTCCCCATACCCATGTTCGCCATGGAGGAAAGATAATACCATTCTCCATTCTTCTGGGAAAGGGAATTCAGTACATTCATGGCTTCCTGATAATGTCCGCTCTGAACAAAATTGGCTGCTGCCCGTCTGCGGACACTCTCTTCATCCTCGTAAGTGCTCTGACGCTGCTGGCCGCCAAATCCTCCGAAACCGCCATATCCCCCGTATCCGCCAGAGGAGCCGCCGGCACTTCCGTACTCCCGCTCTTTCATAATCTGCTGGTACGCCTGCTGGATCTCCTTAAACATTTCCTCTGCCTGATCCTTATTCGGATTATTGATATTTGCATCCGGATGATACTTCCGGCTTAATTTTCTGTATGCCTTTTTATCTCTTCGTCTGTCGCATTTCTGGAAACTCCCAGTACGCTATATGGATCTAACATGCTCTTTCTCCCGTTCTCCCCTGCGCTTTTGCTCACTTCCTCGAAGCGGCACCACACGCCGGAATATAAAATGTTCCGAAGAATATCCCCATATTTAATAATAGGAAGCTTCTCGAATTCTCTGCAGGTTTCTGCCATCATCATAAGAAGAATCCGGCGTACTTCCTCTTCAAACCCTTCCATTGTATATTTTTTGTGCGAAAGGATTGTAATCTTCATTTTTCACATCCTCTTCCACATCATCATATGCGTCAGAAGATAGATGAATTTGCCAAGATAAAAGCCCATTCTGCGAAGGCTTCTCTCCCACTCGTCCTGTCTGTAGGCAAAAATCTCCTCCATAATATGGCCAAAAATACCGGACATTTTGTCTACATCTGTCTCCCCTGCTTTCTCAAGCTCACCAAGTTCATCCAGAAGCTCTGCGATCCGCTTCGCCTTATCCGGATAAAGCTTAAGAAGGCGGTTATTTTTTCCCCTCAAGAAGCTTCGCATAGCCAAGCTTCACATATTTCCGGTCGTCCTTCCAGTCGTCCAGACACTTGTAATAAGTAAGAAGGACATTCATATCTGCGCAGTACTCTGTGACCTCACTTTTCCTCACCGGCTGTTTCCGAACCGGATGAAGGATGCAGCAGGTAGTCCCCTTATAAGTCTTCGGCTCATAAAGCCCGGAAAGAAGCAGGATCACAAAAGTCATGTCGTAGCTCAGTGTAATCTGACCGGAGATTCCGTATTTTTCCCGCAGTTCCTGCACAGGCCGCAGTAAAAGGATCGGTACAGGTCAAAATCCTTCATCTTGATCTCCGGCTTATTCATTACAATATATCCAAACATATCAGCGCCTCTTTATAAATTTGGTATGGCACTTCGGACATTCAATCTCCACTTTCTTAAAGCCGCCTCTTGGAATACGGATCTTCTGGCCGCATCCCGGACAGCTGTAAATATGATAATCCTTACGCTGGCTCATCATGCGCTTCTCTTTCTGAAACCAGGATCTATACTTAGCGGAAACAGAAAGATATTTCTGATTCTCGGCATAGCGCTTGGAAATATTCTTGGAAAAAAATCCTGTAATACGTATAGACAAGAGCTGCCATTCCCAGAATGTCCAGGAACGCCCCAAGTCCATTTCTGGTTCCTGTAAACAAAGTCAGCACGATTGCAACCAGTGCCACTCCCATAGTAAATCTGGAAAACTGGTCAACTCCGTTTCGTCCCTGCATAAACCGGATAAATTTTTCTCTCAATGAAATACCTTCTTTCTTATCAGAGTATGTTAAAAAAAGCTCCAGACTATCTGTCGCTGCAAACCTGGAAAATATAAAATTTCAAATAATAGGATTCGTCGGATGACCACAGAATCGGATGATCCGGGGCCTGGGTACGGTACTCTACCTGACGGAGACGCTTGTGCACATTCTTAGCCGCCTGTCCGATGGTCTGTGTAAAAAGCTCAGGATCCATAAAATGAGAGCAGGAACACGTTACCAGGAATCCTCCGTCCTTTTTACCAGCTTCATGGCACGGAGATTGATCTCACGATAGCCCTTTACTGCATTCTTAATGGAGCTTCTGGATTTCGTAAATGCCGGAGGATCCAGGATCACCACATCAAATTTCTCCCCTTCTCCTCAAGAGCCGGAAGAAGGTCAAACACATCCTCACAGATAAACTTCACCGTATCAGAAAGACCATTCAGTGCCGCATTGGCTGTTGCCTGATCCACAGCCAGCTGGGAAGCATCCACTCCGGTAACCTCCTTAGCGCCCGCATATCCTGCATTCAGTGCAAAAGAACCGGTATGGGTAAAGCAATCCAGCACCCGGGCATCCTTACAGAGCTTCTGAATGGCCAGACGGTTATACTTCTGATCCAGGAAAAAGCCGGTCTTCTGTCCGTCCTTTACGTCTACCTGGTACTTCACGCCATTCTCAACGATCTCCACCAGAGTTGAAAATTCTTCACCTATAAATCCCTTGTATGGCTCCATTCCTTCCTGCTTGCGGACCTTCACGTCACTTCTCTCATAAACACCGCGAATCTGGATTCCGTCTTCTGCCAGAACCTTCTTCAAAAGTTCTACCAGCATCTCTTTGTAGCGGTCAATTCCAAGAGCAAGTGACTGTACCACCAGCACATCAGAAAACTTATCCACAACAAATCCCGGGATAAAATCAGCCTCTCCGAAAATCACGCGGCAGCTGGAGGTATCCGTCACCTTCTTACGGTACTCCCATGCGTCCCAAACTCTCTTCTCGAAAAAATTCTTCATCGATCATTGTATTCTCGTCTCTGGAAAGAAGACGTACCACAATTTTGGAATTCGTATTGATAAATCCCTTCCCAGCGGATATCCGTCAAAGTCATGAATCAATACAATATCTCCATTTACAAAGCTTCCCATTACAGAAGCTATTTCATTATCAAAAATCCACATGCCGCCGGATTTTAAAAGTCGTCCCTCTCCCTTTTTCAGGGTTACTACTGCCAGACTCATAGCATTTCTCCTTTGCTTTTGCGATTTAGCTATCATTTTAGCACACAATGTTTCAATTTACCAGTATTTCCAGCGTCTCCAGGGCAAAGTCACAGAAATTTCATTAATCTTAAATTTTTATAAAAATGAACTTAGGAAAAAAAATATGGCTCCAGATTCTGCACTGCAAAATCTGAAGCCAGTATAGAAGTTCTTATATTTATTTGTTAGCAGATGCCATTACATGGACATCGATCAGATTCGCCTTGATCAGCGCCGGACGGATGGCATTGTAAAGAATAACTACCAGGATGGTAGATACGATCGCATTGACGAAGGTTGCGCCTGCACTTAATTTTGCAAGAATGCTTGCTACTTCCTGAGGCTGTCCCAGAATGTACTGTTTGTAGAAGTATCCAACAACCGGATCTGCAACTACATTAAATGCCAGACCTGCGATAGATGCGATCAGACTCCATTTGAAAACGTATTTCTTGTCATTGGTCTCATTGATCTTGGCAAGCTTGTGGGCAACCAGTCCTGTGATCAGGCCGATGCAAAGCTTCAGCACAAAGGTCTTCGGTGCTCCTGTAATGTAAACCGGATCCATAAGGTCTGCGATGGTCATACCGATTGCTCCTGCAAGGCCGCCGTACCAGCCGCCAAGAAGCAGTGCTCCAAGTACACAGAAGGTATTTCCAATGTGAAGGAAGTCGCATCTCCGCCTGGTACCGGGATCTTGATCTGCAGGAATGTGAAAGATACGTAGCAAAGTGCAGCAAACAGCGCTGTCTGTGCAATTTTCATAACGGTAGTGTTCTGTTTGTTCATAGTTTCTCTGCCTTTCCTGGACCAAAATACTGTTCCTGTATAATCAGCACTATCTTACCCACATACTGTCTTCTCGCCAATAGCCACTTTCAAACTTTTTTTGCATGGTCAGTTTAATTGTAAAAAGCACTTCCACAAGTTCCATCCTGGCAGAATCTCTTTCCCCTATAAGAAAAGGGGAGACCAAAGTCTCCCCAAAACAGTTGTCCTGTTTATTCAGCAGCATCCTCAATTGTGTCTTCGGAATAGGAATCCTCTCCTGCCCCATCAGCTGCGCTGTCATCTACAACTGCATCGCTGTATTCTGCGCTGTCTGTTGTCTCACCGTAAAGATTCTCAAAGAACTTCATAGTGTCTTTGTATAAGGTATCCTTATCCTCGTCAGATACATCTGCACCCAGAATATCGATATCCTCGATAGAGGAACCGTCATCAATGATATCAATTCCGAAAAGCTTCTTCAGCTGCTCATCCAGCATATTCAGCTCTGGAGTCATGTATTTCTCTGTGCCGTCTGCGGAGTAAGTAACTGCTCCATTGCCAAGGATTCCAAGGTATTTCTCAAGAACCTGGATGGAAAGCTTATTGGCTGTATCAGAATCCAGTGTTACAAGTGCAGCTGAATCATCGCCCATAACCTGACGAAGCGCATCCTCATCACCCTCATACTCACCCTGGCAGAAAGTCTTGGCTTTCTCGAATTTTGCCTGGGCATCCTCATCCAGGAAATCTGCATTCAGCTGGGAAATATCGGTAATCTCATCAGAACCAGACTCATCGGTTCCATCTGAGGTGTCAGCTGCAGCATCCTCTGTGTTTGCATCGCTGCTGTCGGAAGAATCATCACTTGTCGGATACTCTTCCCAGTCTTCACTGTCGCTGCTGTCAGAAGCGCCAGTCTCTTCAGCAAGTCCCGGGTCCTCTGTAGAACTCTCGATTACATTGTCTCCAAGAGCACTCTGATCTACGTCATTTACAATGCTGTCCGGATCTTCCTCGGAACTGTCTGCTGCTGTGCTCTCATCTGCCTGACCTGTCACGTTGTCATTCACACGCTCCAGAGTCTCCTGCATTTCGGAATAATCGTAATTCTGCTGTGCGATCTGGGTCAGCAGGCTTACGATGGTGTTCAGCTCATCATCTGTAAGAGATACGTTGTTGTTATTGGAAATATTTACTACAATGTTGTAGATGTCATCTGCATTCTGCACATTGTCTGCGATTACCTGCATCTTCGCCTGGTTGATGACTGTAGTAGCATCATTCTGTCCTACAGAATCTGCAAGGTTGCCGGTTACTACCATCTCTTCAGTAGCCAGCTTCTTCTTGGTCTCATCAAGCTTCTCACCGCTGGCTGTCTCATAAGCCATCTGGATACCGGTCAGAGCACCGGTGCCAGATACCTCGAACGGGCAGGCAGCAACCACTTCGCAGTTAGTTACACCGGATGTGGAAAGAGAACTTGCGATCATATTACAGGTAACCCAGTTCAGGTTCGCTGTACGTACCTTGGATGCCGCCGGATGTGGTAGGCTTCACATAAGCACAGCTTACGGTTCTGGTACCGATCTGCTCCAGCGGAACATAGGAACTTAAGTGGTCTCTCTCGTCCTGATTGGTAACATAGATGATCTGCACCTGGCTGGAATCCACCTTAAAATATCTCAGCATGGTGTTCTTCTGATCCTCGGAAAGGTCTGCTCCTAATGTTACAACCTTCATGGCATCTGCCATGGCAGGAACTGACGGAACAACACTTCCGATCAACATGGATGCGCTGCATACAAGCGCTGCTAATAATTTGGATTTCTTCATAAATTTCCTCCATAACTTCTGTTCGGATTAGAGTCTGTTTTTATTTGATGAACCTATTATAGCATACTTTTTTCTGGTTTTGTAATATTAATTCACTGCTGCAGTCCAAATATCGAAAATATGTTTTGGTGGTTTTTACCAATTCAGAAATTTACCCTTTATTTCAGGACCTGCTTCAGCACTTCCTGTACAGTCTTTACAGGGGTAATCTCAAGCTTCTCCTTCACCTCGTCTGCCACATCATCCAGGTTGTCCACATTCTCATATGGAATGAATACATGTTTTACACCGGCCCTGCTGGGCTGCCATCAGTTTCTCCGGCAGACCGCCGATGGGCATAACCCCTCCACGTAGAGAAACCTCACCTGTCATAGCAATTTCTGCCGGAGCAGGCTTTCCTGTTACCAGAGAGGAAAGGGCTGTCACCAGGGTAATTCCAGCGGATGGGCCATCCTTTGGAACAGCACCTGCCGGAACGTGGATGTGGAGGTCATTTTTCTCAAACTTCTCTGCCGCATCCGGATAAAGGGATTTCACAAGGGTGATCGCGATCTGGGCAGACTCTTTCATTACATCCCCAAGCTGTCCGGTGATAATCACCTTTCCGCTTCCTTTGGTAAAAGAAGTCTCAATGAACAGAATCTCTCCTCCTGCACTGGTCCATGCAAGACCGGTTACCACGCCAGGTGCTGGGTTTTCCAGAATTTTTCGTGATGGATTCCGTTATTTCCAAGGAACTCTGGAACCCGCTTCTCGCTGACTGTAATGCTCTTCTGCTCACCTTTTACCAGCTTCACGGCAGCGTAGCGGCAGAGCACATCCATCTGCTTTTTCAGCCCGCGTACACCTGCCTCTGCTGTATATTCCTCAATGATCCGGCGGATTGCGTCATCGCTCACCTTCAGATTCTGGGCTTTGATTCCCATGCTCTTCATTGCCTTGGGCAAAAGATGGCGTCTGGCAATCTGGAATTTCTCCACTGCAGTGTAGCCAGGGAACTGGATCACTTCCATTCGGTTCAAAAAGAGGCTCCGGAATCGAATCTGTAGTGTTGGCTGTGCATACAAATAATACGTTGGACAGATCATACGGCACATTCATGTAGTGGTCTGTAAAGCTTCCGTTCTGTTCCGGATCCAGTACCTCCAGAAGAGCGCTGGCTGGATCGCCGCCGTAATCCTTGGCAAGCTTGTCCACCTCATCCAGCACCATAACCGGATTGGCTGCGCCGCTTCGCTTCATCCCTTCCATAATTCTTCCCGGCATAGCGCCGATATAGGTTCTTCTATGTCCGCGAATCTCAGCTTCATCCCGGATTCCTCCAAGACTGATGCGCACGTATTTCCGGTGAAGGGCACGGGCAATGCTTTGTCCGATGCTGGTTTTGCCCCGTACCAGGCGCACCTACAAACAGAAGAATGGAACCGGATTGTTTCTTATTTAAAGCCATAACTGCAAGCTGCTGGATAATACGTTCCTTTACTTTTTTCAGGCCGTAATGGTCTTCATCCAGGATTTCCTCCGCTTCACCAAGGTCAATCTTCGCCGGCTCCTCCGTTTTCCAGGAAAGGCTTGTAACAAAATCAAGATAATCGTACAGCATTCCGTACTCGTGGCTGTCTTTTTCCCTCCTGCTTCATTCGGTTCAGCACCTTCTCGGCTTCCTTGCGTGCTTCCTCGTTCATGCCGGACTCCTGGATTTTCTTCTCGAAACGGCGTACATCGGAAATATTCTCCGGATGCATCTCGTCCAGCTGCTGCTGCAGAAATTCAATCTGCTTCTTGATGGCGGACTCGCGGTAAACCTTCTCACTGGAATTCTTCTGTGCAGTCTCCGCTTCCTCACTGACACGGAAAATCTCCATCAGCTCATAGACTGCCTGCTCCATCAGCTCCAGACGCTCTTTCCGGGAATCCGCCTCAAGAATATGGTACTTTTCCTCCCAGGAAAGGCTCATATAGCCAGCCAAAGCGCAGATTGCTTCCGGATAACTCTTCCAGTGATAGATCATGCTGCGCACCCAGACGCCCCACTGAAAACCTTTTGGCAAAATCCATCAGTTCTTTCTTGATGACATCGAATTTCTCCTTCTCCTCTTCTGGAGAAATATCCTGAATGTCCGGCAGATCCACGGCTTCCGCCTGCACCGCGCCATCTGCATATTCTACGGATGATACCTGAACCCTGCATTTCGTCGTTACCTTAATGCTGCCTTCTTCATCTATGCTCTCAATGGTTCCAAGCACACCCACCGGAAAAATATTTTCCATGGAAATTTCTTCTGGAACCATCTCTTTTTTCTGTAACACAAAGAGAATCTCTTCTCCAATATTTTCTTCTGTGATCCTGCCCTTCGGAAACATATCTTTTTAAAGAAAAATGTAACTCCCGGCAAAAGAAGAAGTTCATAAACTGGTATTGTGATCATACATGTTTCCTCCCTTGTTTTATCAGCACTCCGTTGTATTGAGTGCCAGGTTAATCTTATAGAAAATGGCGAACTCATATGAATTCGCCACTGATTCTATGATAGGTCAATTATAACACCTGTCCACAAATTTGCAAGATGGAATTTTCTGTCTGCCCGAAGTTCATATTGGGTCTTTGCTGTTATCGCAGGATTCGGTAAAACCTTCTAATTCTGTTTGAAAAACTGCTCTCCCTTTACCAAAGCATAGGATATCAGCTTTTCTCCATCTAAATCTTCCTTGTGCATATCCACTGCGCTGATCTGGTGATTATCATAGGTGGTATAGTAATAGATTCCCCGATCCGTATTGCAGCAGGAGGTGTATAAGGTAATCTCATACTTATCTTCCCCAAGCTTGCAGCAGCCTCTCTGCTGATCCACGCTCCCCAGAATATGAAAAAACTGGCTGACGCTCTCTTCTTCTGAATCCCCGGACAGAGAATTCATTTTTTTCACAAAGGCCACCCGCACAAATCTTGACTGGGAGGAGAGATCTCCCGGCAGTCCCATGCCGCCCATGCCGCGGCTGTACGGGTTTAAGACCAGCTCGTCAGAAAAGGTGTTTGGGTGGTTTGCTACGGCAAGGTGCATATAATTGTTCAGATTAAACATCTGATAGTTAAAGGGCGGATTATTGGTAAGAACGCCTACCGGATTGTCATAAACCTTCATTCCAGTTCCATACACTCAAAGGGTGATGCATGCTTCTTTATCCGCAATGATCCAGTGAAGCTGCGCCATGGGAAGCTTCTCCATAAATGGGATATCTGTAAGATTCAGATTCTCAAGAAGGGCTCTTTACTTCTTTCACAGTTGCGCACTTTCCAAGGATCCAGGGAATGAGCTCAAACTGGGTAATATTATCCTTGTCTGCCACTGGTTTTTCATTGTAGTGGGCATTTCCAACGAAATTAAGCCCTGCAATCCCAAGCCCCTTCTCATTTACCGCATCATAATAGAGCGGATAGTCCTGCATAACGCAGGCCATTCCAATCATAGCATAATGGCTTTTCAGCTGACCGCCATATGCCGCAGGTCAAATACATAATTTCTTGGTGTCATTACCACCTGGTCTCCATAAGAAAATTCATAATCCAGTGTTCTTCCGAAGTAAAAATCTTTTGTCTTATAGGTTGCTGCTGTACACATGCTGCCTGCCTCCTCTTATTCTATAGCCTCGCTTGGCTCCTGATTCATTTTTTTTCCTGGATTTCTCCGGCACTTCAATCAGTTCAAATCTGTAAAACAATGCATAAATATAGGAAATTCCACGGATATCCCCAAGCGCCTTCGGGCGCAGAACCAGCTTCTTATTATAATGATATTTCCGGATCCTGGTGCCCTCCGCCTGATCTGTCTGATCTGTGTAATCGGTATGCTTCATAGATTCCATACACTCTATGTTTTTCCTGGCTTGTTTCAGCCTCCGCATCATACAAAGAGTGAAAAGCCAGCTTCACAGAACTCCACGCCAGACTTTTTGCTGTCTTCTCTTCTGTCTACCCATAGTTCCTTGGTAAATCTGCCGTTTTCCTACTTTCAGTTTATATTGAAAGGGCAGCCCGGAAGCAGTCCACATTCTGGTATTCTGAAACTCTGCAATGCATCTCCACAGATTTTCCTCTGTGCAGCATTCATGCATCCTGTGGACAGCTTCCTGCTGCCTTATATTCTGTTCATTTTTCTCTTCTGTATGCATTTCACTGACGTACCGCCTTTCCTATCCTATAGCAACTGAATTCGGGCAAAATATGCCGCAAAGTGGGGCGTGCAGATTGCGGGAATGATTTTTCAGACACGCCCTAACGCTTCGCGGACTGTCTGGTAAAGTAGTCGTTATAGGCATCCACCACTTCCTTGCGTCCCCTCACCCGGATTGGCACGCTGGCTTTATTTCGAAGGATAAAATCCTCCTGCACATCTGCAATGTGTTCCATATTTACAAGATAGCTCTGATGGCAACGCAAAAAAACGCTGGTCATCGATTCTCTTCTCCAGCTCACCTAACTTATCTACAGTTACAATTTCAGAACCATCCAGCATATGTATTGTCACTGTATGGCGGTAACTTTCAGATACAATATGTCATCTATAAATGGATATCGGAACTGCCGCCTGCATTTTCACCGCAATCCGCCTGCGAAGGTCTGTTCGCAAAGGCGCTGCAAAAGAGCGTTCGTCTGCTCCTCATCAGCAGGCTTCAACAGATAACCAGATGCCTCCACCTCATAGCTCTCCAGAGCAAAAATCCGGCGAAGCAGTCAGAAATATAATGGGTGCTTCTACCCCAGCTTGCGCAGTCTTCTGGCAGTATCAATTCCGTTCAACTCACCCATATAAATATCAAGAAAAATCAGATCCGGCCAAATATAACCGTCTTCGATTTCTGCAAGAAGGCTTTCACCGGAAACGAATTCCCGGATCTGCGCCTCCCCACTGGTTGTTCGAAAGTACGCCATCAGCTGACGTCGCAGCACAAATCGTTCAACCTCTACGTCATCACATATGGCTATTTCTTTTTTACCAAAGCTCTCCCAAAGCCTCCTCGTACTTTACATTTTTATTATAACAGAAATTTTCCGCTTTTTTAGAAAATCTGCACAACTCTCACTTTTTTAAGCACAATCCTCAGGTCTGGAGCATCTGCAGAGCGTTTTTCTTAACTTTATCTTCTTTTTTCTACCTTTTCAAAAGCCTCTCCCTTGCAAGAACAAACAGCTTTTTGATTCTGGTATTCCCAAATATAGCACTAAAAACTGTATGCGTCAAGTAAGGATTGGGAAACCTGTATTTCGAATTTTCGCGAAATATTTCCAAAGAACCGTAACATAAAATCTTATTTTGGGATGCAGCACAAAGGTCCTTCACCACTTCCCCTGCAATGATCAGGCCTGCAACGGACGGCACAAATGCTACGCTTCCCGGAATGTCACGGCGTTCCGTGCACTTATGCTTGGCTCCTGGCGGGCAGATGCAATGGGTTCTGCAGCTGATGGACATATCCTCGATTGGTCTTGTGGGCACTTCCTCGGAATATACCACCTTCAGCTTGCGCACGCCTCGCTTCTTCAACTCGCGGCGCATTACCTTGGCAAGGGACATACTTTGGTCTTATAAATATCTGCTACCTTGAACTGGCTTGCATCCAGCTTGTTTCCGGCACCCATGGAGCTGATGATGGGAACGCCTTTTTCTTTGGCTTTCATTACAAGGGCGATCTTGGCCGTTACTGTATCTACTGCATCTACAATATAGTCGTAGTCCTCAAACGGAAAATCGTCTGCATTTTCCGGCAGAAAAAAAAGTTGTGGGTCTGTACATTCACATCCGGGTTAATCTCCAGCATACGCTCCTTCATGACTGCGGTCTTGTATTTGCCTACTGTTTTGCGGGTTGCAATGATCTGGCGGTTGAGATTGGTAAGGCACACCTTGTCATCATCGATCAGGTCAAAGGCGCCCACACCGCTTCGTACCAAAGCTTCGCACACATATCCGCCTACACCGCCGATTCCAAACACAGCCACTCTTGCATTGGCAAGCTTTTTCATGCCGTCTTCCAAGAAGCAGCTGGGTTCTTGAAAACTGATTTAACATAAAATTTTTTTCTCCTCGTATACTGGGTTTATTTTAATTTCAGGCCGTCTTTGAAAGCGTTTCCTACCTTCTCCCCAAGGACCAGATAGTCGTTGTTCACCGGATCGTAGCTGATTGGTTTTAATTTGGCAGGGTCAATGCGTCCGTCTGTGAGCACGCTCTCATCTGCATTGATATTCACGATTTCCCTACCAGAATGCCGTTGTCGAAGCTTTTCACTTTACACTCAAGTGCCATAGGAAGCTCATCGATCAGAGGCGCGTTTACAAATTCGCTTCTGGTCGCGTGGAAACCGGATTTTGCAAATTTATCCGGCACTTTTGTTGCGGACTCAATTCCAACATAGTCGCTGGCTGTTACAGTATCTGCTGTTGCCATGCTTACGGTGAAAGCACCTGTCCTGGCAAGGTTTTCTGTTGTTTTGTGCTCGCCCATGCTGATACTGATCTCGTTCATGTCTGTGATAATGCCCCAGGCTGCGTTCATTGCATCCGGTACGCCATTCTCGTCATATGTTGCTACGATCAGTACCGGCATTGGATATAACCAGGGTTTTACTCCGAAATTTACTCTGCTCATTTTTCTCCTCCTGCTTGTTTCTTCTCTTTTCATGGAAAAAGTGCTTTTGAATCTCACAGGACATATGCAGTTTTTCAGCTGTGTTTTCCCCTGTGATTCTTTTCGCACTCTTATAACAGTTTTGCTTCCCACTCAGCTTCTTTAAATCCGGTCAGCACAAAATCCTCTGCCACAATCAGCGGTCTTTTTACCAGCATGCCATTGGTGGCAAGAAGCAAAAGCTGCTCATCCTCACTCATTTGCGGCAGTTTGTCCTTTAACTGCATTTCTTTGTAGAGCATTCCGCTGGTATTAAAAAAATCGTTTCAGCGGAAGTCCGCTTCGCTGGTACCATTCCTTCAGCTCTTCGTATGTGGGATGATTCTCTACAATGTGACGGTCTGTATATGAAATTTCGTGCCCATCCAGCCATTTTTTCGCTTTCTGGCAGGTGGAGCACTTAGGATATTCTAAAAACAACATGGAACCAGCCTCCTTTTTTGTATTTTTCAGTGATCTTTTTTTATTATACATTATCTGGGCAGGACACTCAAGTCACTCTTCTGGTTAATGGGTAAAAATACATTATTGATTTTTCAAAAACTATTGATTTTTCATTGCAGCTTGCATATACTAAAACTACAGATAAATACTTCATGTCGGCATTCTTTTTACCATTGGCGAATTTCATTATTATGTTCCCATTTCTTCTTCAAAACCCAAACATCAAAAAATGGCAAACAGTCTGGATTTTCACAAACTCCAGGATGAAAGCACTGGATATCTTTATGCCGTACTAAATCTCAACAATATGATTCCGGTTCCTGATTTCTGCCTAACTTAATTAAAATACAATCAAATCGACCAATTCCGTTTTAAAAATTCCAAAGAAAAAACAGATTATATATATCTTTTGCAAAAAGAAAAATACCTAATTGATAAGCTTCAAACCACATTGCACGCAAAAGCCCTGAAGTTATATCAAAAATGCATTGCCAAGCCTGACTCTTCCCTTGCTATGAGATGCTGCAATTTTAAGTTGCTGGAAGAAAAATGTATGCTCTATTGTTCGCATTAAATATTTTTTATTCTTATATTGTGCAAAATTTTCATTGACATATATATCGAATCTCGATATAATCATTATATCGAAGTTCGATACATCGAAATAAAATGTATAAGAGGACATATGGACAGTAAATTAAAAAGGATTTATGTTCCCATGACGGAAACAGGGTTTTACATTCTTTTTTTGTCTGCAGAAGCCGCAGCATGGGTATGGAATTGGGCTGCAGGTGAAAAAAGATGACAGATGGAGAAGTTTCCATCAGTGCGGGAACTATGTACGGAACTCTTTCCAAAATGGAAAAAGATGGGCTTATCGCCTTTTTTTGCTGAAAAAGAGAAACGAAAATTATACCAGATCACCCCTCTTGGACGGGAAATACTGGATCTGGAAATTCAGCGCATTAAACGACTGTATAGAAACAGCATGGAGGAAATATAGTATGAGCGAGACCAAAGTTAAAATCAGATTTTACACAATTGCCGACTTTAATGAAGAAGAAATCTGGCTGAGAAAAAGAACACCAAAGTGGATGGAAGCTTGTGAAAATGGTTCCGCCCTGTTTCTATCATTTCGAGAAATGCCAGCCAGAGGATGTAATCTACCGTCTTGATTTCAAAAACAACGGAGAAAATGCAGATTATATGCAAATGATGAAAGATTATAACTGGGAATATTTCGAACATTGTGTAGGATGGCTATATTTTAGGAAGCCAGCTGCAGAGGTACATACAGAAAATGACGGCGAGCTGTTTTCTGATAATGAATCCCGTGCCGCTATGATTGCGCATGTGATCAAAGTCCGCTTACTCCCGATTCTGGCCATTTTCCTGTGCGCCGTGGTTCCAAACGCCACAAGAATCTCTGCCGAAAGTGTAGGTAATATTATTTTTAGTGTAATTTGCAGCATCCTGCTTGTATTTTATGTTTATCTGATCGTGCACTGCACAGTGAAGCTAAAAAAATTAAAAGATGAAGTTACAATTAAATGAAATAAGTTAAAATTTCCAAGCAGAAAACAGACAGCGGGCAAATAGCCACCTGCTGTCTGTAATATCTTCTAAATTCTCTATGCTTTCTCAAATACCAGAATCTTCTGTGCGAATTTCTTCACAATAGGCATCCAGGTTACCAGGCCGTACAGAGGGGTCAGGGTTAGCATGCCGCGGACGATGTTGTCGTCTTTTTACTTTTCGGAAGCCCGCGGCAATGTCTCCCCCAGGTCGTCAAAAGCAGTTGGCACCCCCAGGTAAAGGTTGCTCCGGTGGCTTTGATGGACTTCTCAATTCCTTCTTTTTTCACGAAGTAAGGACACAGGGTTTCCATGCATACATAGGCATTGTCAAAATGATCCCGTATAATTGCAAGCATCTTCTTTACTTCGTCTGCAGTCATATACATGGTAAGCCCCTCGATGATAAACAGCATTTTGCCCCGCACTTTGACCTGCTCCACCCATTTTTCGTCCAAAACAGAGCAGGCGATCGTTGAAATCCTGCCCTTTTCCTGATAGATTGAATCGCGCACCTCTATGGTTTCCGGCAGATCCAGGTTATACCAGGTGAGCCTTCCATTGTCCATACGGTATGCACGGGTGTCCAGTCCGCAGGCAATGTTCACCACAGTGCAGTCCGGGTATTTGAAATAAACTCACTGACCAGTTCATCAAAAACAACGCTCCTTGCCCACAATTCCGCCGCTCATGGCGGTATCTTTTTGCATTGCTGAAATCGTAATCCAGACGGTCGATCAGTTCCTCTGCCTTGGCATCGTGAAATTTGTTTTTGGGATTTTTGCTGTGCATGGCACGGGCATAAAAGCATTGAAGCATGGTTTCGGCGGTGCCGTTTAATTTGGGTTTGATTTTCTCATTATTCATTTCTGATGTTCCCCCCTAATTTTCAAAGGTTTTCAGAAAATCGCGGATTGTACGCACGTAATCCTCCGACTTCAAAATCGTAGACAGATGACCTCCGGAAACATATGTAATTTTCGGATCATGCATGAGACGAATCAGGTTCTCCTGCATTTTGCCGGAAAAAGAAATCCTGGTCTGGAAGAATCAGAAGGATTTTTCCTTTCAGCTGCTGGAAATTTTCTGCTGTAACAGGAGTCTGGTTCATCAGATCTGCCAGCAAACCAGAGATATGTACATCTTTCTCTTTTTGTGTAATCTTTAAATATGATTTCAAACATATCCTGGGCGTAGGCAATCTCTTCCTTTGCTTTCATTGCGGATATGGCTCATTCCTGCTTTGATCAGTTTTGGCTTCAGTTTTTCATAATTGCAGTGCTTCATATACCAGAGCATGACCGGGGCAAAGAAATACTTCTTTTCAAAGTTTTCAAGGTTTCGGCATCCATTCCGCCGGTGGAAACCAGAACCATTCCCCTGCCTCACCCGGGTATTTCTGAATGTAAATCTGCGCCACCATTCCACCGTCACTGGCTCCTACAAAGATTGGTTTTTTACGCCAATTTTTCCTGAAAAAGGCATGCATGCCCGTTACCAGTTCCTGGTTGGTCCGAAGCTCCTGTGGGTAATCGAAAAGCAGTACCTGGTAATCTTCCGAAAAGGCATCCACATAGTTCATCCACATTTCCAGCGTATTCATGCCGCCGTTCAGCATGACGAGCGTCTGGCTGTCCTTCCTGCCGTTTAATACATAATGAAATTTCGCACCATCAACCATCACATCTTCATATTTGTGTGAAGCCGCAAATGCTTTCAAATCCTCTGAATATGACATAACTTTCCTCCCCGCTTTTATTTCATCCACGTTTTTGCAGTACGTTGCAACTAACTTTTATTATATGCTCTTTTTCTCATTTTTTCAATTTTATCTTTTAGAAAAATATAAGCATCAAAAAACATCTACCATTTCTGATAGATGTTTTCAATCGAATCATAATTTGGATAAGTCAGATATCCACAGAATATCCATTTATCCACATGGTTATGGAAATACTGGTGTATAAATATACTTTTTATTTTTCTTTCATTTACATAGCACCTCCAGGAAGTGCTGAAACTGCTGATAAATTGATACGGTCTAATGTATCCATCTGCTTAATTGCCAAATTTCTAAGCAATAATTCCTTGAAATCACCATCAAAAGTTGTTTCAACTTTTGTCAGACCATCCTCTGTCGTATAAATAAGCATATCTGTTTTTTCTTTGTTCATAAATCATTTTCCCCCTAAAAAATCAGATACATTATCAGCTAACACATTGCAATAATAATCTTCCATATTCGCACTGATTTTACTGTGCATCTGGTTTTCGGTTGCTCAAGAGGCAAATTGTCTCGCAATGTACTGTCTCGCAGAACTGTTCCACGCTGCAGGTGCGCTGGATCTGGTAGCCGGCGGCGAGGAAGGAGGGAGGTCCCGGGCCAGGCTGGTGGGTTTGCAGGAGATGTAGACGATGTTTTCTACGCCGTAAGCAATGATCTTCGGCAGTGCCTTGGGGTGGATGCCGTCTCTGGGGGGATCCAGGATGATCATATCCGGCTTCTCGGTAAGGTCATCCAGCGCCTTCAGTACATCTCCGGCGATGAAACGGCAATTGGTCAGGCCGTTAAGGGCAGCGTTTACTTTGGCTGCTTCTACAGCTTCCTCCACAATCTCCACGCCGATCACTTCTTTCGCTACAGAAGCAAGAAGCTGGGCGATGGTTCCGGTTCCGCTGTAAAGATCAAACACTACCTTATCTCTGGTATCTCCTACATATTCCCGCACCTTGGAATACAGGATCTCTGCAGCCAGGGAATTTGGCTGGAAAAAGGAAAAGGTGCTGATCTTAAAGCGCAAGCCCAAAAGTGTCTCATAAAAATAATCCTGTCCATAAAGAATCTGCGTCTCATCGCTCTGCACCACATCAGACAGGGAATCGTTGATGATGTGCATGATCCCCACGATTTTGCCCTCAAGAGGAAGGGCGAGCAGTCTGGAAACCAGCGGCGCATAGTCGTACTGGGCCTGGCTTGTGGTAATCACGTGAACCAGAATCTCTCCGGAGGTTACCCCTCTTCGAAGAAGCAGATGTCGGAGATAACCTGTATGCTGCATCTTTTTGTAATGGACAGCCCCAAGCTCTGTGAAAAAGTCCAGCACACAAGAGAGAATGGCGTTGAAATCCGGATGTACCAGCTTACAGTCATCTGTAGTAAGCACATCATAGGTGCTGCCTTTTTTGTGCAGTCCCAAAGACAGGGGACCGTCCTTAAACTCATCCCCAAAAAGAGAATTCCATCTTATTCCGGTATCCAAACTCAATGGGACTTCCATGGATTCCCTCCCAGTGAAGATCCACGTCCTCCCCCAACTGCTGCCTGAAGAAGACTCTTCACCTGATTTTCTTTCATCTTCAGCTGCTCTTCGTAAGACATGGTCTGATACATACAGCCGCCGCAGGCAGGGAAAATGCTACAGACAGGTTCCCGCACCTCAAGAGGTGATTTCTCCAGAACCTCCAGAAGTCTTCCCTCCACCCGGCCGGAACGCTTCTTGTTGATCATAAAACGGACCTTCTGTCCCGGAATTCCATTCTTTACAATTACTTTTTCTCCATCTATATTTACATATCCCTTATTGGGAAAATCCACTTTCTCAATCACACCTTCATAAATTTCGCCTTTTTTCATAAATCCTCCGTAAAAAATAAGGTATACGGGAGAGCATAAATGCCATATGCCCGTATACCTTCTTAATCATCCCTATAAAATCACAGCCTGCAATTATTTCTCTTCATCCTCGAAGTAATCATCAAAATCATCATCGAAATCTTCTTCAAAATCTTCCAGATAATCCGGAGCAAAGAAGCGATATACTGCAAATGCGATTCCTGCAACTGCTGCAACTGCGCCTATGATAGCCAGTACCCAGAGGACTGTATTTTTCTGCTTCTCATCTTCTTTTTTTCTTAAGTAATGATAATAATTCCTCGAGCTTATCCATTTTAATGTTCATGTGATACCATCCTCTCTTTCATATAGCTTGCATGTGCATTCTGAAGCAGTTTCCTAAAATAGCCAACTAACTTCTGCACCGAAACACCAGAGCGTATTCAAAAAGTCTCCGGCACCCGACTTACATTTATTGCAATCTTCATCAGGTTTATTTATTATACCACTTTTTGCTACCATTTTACCATAGTTAATCTTTTTATTTTGAATTTTTCGTTTCAAAGCATAGCGCTAATCGCAGGGCGCACAATTATATTTTCTTCAGCTTGGCAAAGCTTTGCGAACATCTTCTTCACACCAACCTTATCAAACTCTACTGTAACCTCATAATCACGGCCGCCTTCCACGATTTCCTTCTACAATTCCAACGCCAAATTTAATATGGCGAACCGTATCTCCAACCTCATAATCTAGGGAACCGGATTTGGTCACCTTAAATTCCCTTGGTTTGTAGTTACGGCTCTGGAGAATCTCCTTCATCTTGGAATACTTGGTAGGTGTTGGGATCAGATCCTCGGCCTTCGGCTTTTCTCCTGGATAGTATGGCCCAGATCTACAAGCTCACGGGGAATCTCTCTTACAAAACAGGAAACCTTATTGTACTGGGTTTCCCCGCGGATCATTCTCTGCTGTGCACATGTCAGCGTCAGATCCTTCATGGCACGGGTAATTCCCACATAACAAAGCCTGCGCTCCTCTTCCAGTTCTCCGTCATCTCCATAGCTGATGGTCATATGGCTTGGGAAAATGCCGTCCTCCATTCCCACCATAAACACCTTTGGAAACTCCAGGCCCTTGGCGCTATGTAAGGTCATAAGCAGTACATAGTCCTGGTCCGGATCTACCGTATCAATATCAGCTACCAGCGCCACTTCTTCCAGAAAACCGGAAAGTGTAGCAGGCTGATTCTGCTCTTCCATAGCCTCCTGATAAGCCACAGTTTTGGAAATCAACTCGTCAATGTTCTCGATTCTGGCCCTGGATTCCTCCGTATCCTCAGCTTCCAGCTCTGCCACATATCCGGTATCATCAATCACCTCCTGCAGCAGTTCTTCCACAGAAAGCACATCCGCCTTGCTCTTCAGGCTCTGGATAAACGTAACAAAACCGTCGATCTTGGATAGGCTTCTTTCAATGGAAGGAACCTCCTCTGCCACCCGAAGAGCCTCATACAGGCTGATTCCCATATTGTCTGCATAGTCCTGGACACGTCCAAGTGTAGTGGCACCGATTCCGCGCTTGGGCACATTGATGATTCTCTGCACAGCAAGGTCATCTCTGGCATTGTCAATGGTTTTCAGATAGCACAGAAGATCCTTGATTTCCTTACGGGCGTAGAAGTTCACGCCGCCTACCAGCTTATAGGGAATGTTGGCTGCAATAAATTTCTCCTCAAAAATTCGTGACTGAGCATTGGTGCGGTAAAGAATGGCGCAGTCCCGATAGCTTCCCATTCCTTCCCTCTTCATCCTGCCAATCTCCCCTGCTACATATTCCGCCTCCTCATAAGCATTGAAAAACTGCCGGAAATGCACCTTGCTGCCCTCTTCATTCTCGGTCCACAAAGTCTTGGCCTTACGCTCGGTATTATTGGCGATCACCTGGTTGGCAGCGTTCAGAATGTTCTTGGTGGAGCGGTAATTCTGCTCAGGCGGATTACCTTTGCATCCGGAAAAACACGCTCAAAGCCAAGGATATTCCCAATATTTGCCCCGCGGAACTTGGAAATAGACTGGTCATCATCACCCACCACGCACAGATTCTCATATTTCTGTGCCAGAAGGCTGATAAATTTAAACTGCGCAGTATTGGTATCCTGGTACTCGTCTACCATAATATATTTGAACCGCTCCTGATAGTACTCCAACACAGCGCCGCAGTTCTGGAAAAAGTTCCACAGTTTTCACGATCAGGTCATCAAAATCCAGGGCGTTGTTCTTGCGAAGGGCAGCCTGATATTCCCGGTAAACAGAGGCTACTTTCTTCATATTATAATCACCGTGCAGCCTTCAGCTCCATATCATCCGGTGTGAGCAGTTCGTCCTTCGCATGGGAAATCTGTGCCAGAAGAGAACGTTCCTTATAAACCTTGGTGTCAATGTTCAGCTTCCTGCACATCCTTCATCAGGGATTTCTGATCATCTGTATCGTAGATGGTGAAATTGGTGCTGTAGCCAAGATTGTCAATGTGTCTTCTCAAAATCCGCACACAGGCAGAGTGAAAAGTGGAAACCCAGATGCTCTCAGACCCAAAGCCCACCAGCTTATCCACACGTTCCCTCATTTCCTGGGCTGCTTTGTTGGTAAAAGTGATGGCAAGAATATTCCATGGATTGACCCCCATCTCTTCCATCAGGTAGGCGATTCTGTGAGTCAGCACTCTGGTCTTGCCTGACCCTGCACCAGCCAGAATCAGAACCGGTCCTTCAGTCTGCGCCACTGCCTCGCGCTGCGGCAGATTTAATGTATCGTATATGCTCATCTATTTTCTCCTATATAAAATTCCAGGTTCATTGTCTCATATGGGTAACCATAACAGTAAAATTCATTATACATGAAATCCTCTTTTCCCACAACCCCGCGCATGCAAAAAAGCAAACATAGTTTCGGTTTCCCTCTTCCATTTTTTACAGAAACTGAAAAAAACAGTTTACAAGTAGTATTTAAAACTATATAATAGGGAGCAGAGGTGATAAAAAATGACAGAAGACGATAAATCCGTATTCAGAAGCATTCTGGACCACATTTCCGGAATGGATTATATAAAGCCGGAAGATATCCCGAATATCGATCTTTACATGGATCAGGTGACTACCTTCATGGAAGATCAGCTTGCATCCACCAAGCGGCATGAGGACGATAAGATTCTGACTAAGACGATGATCAATAATTACGCGAAGAACAACCTGCTCCCTTCCCCGGAGAAGAAGCGTTATTCCAAGGATCATCTTCTCATGCTGATCTTCATCTATTATTTTAAGAATATTTTGTCCATCACAGACATCCAGAAGCTTCTGGGTCCTATCACGGAGAAGTATTTCAAGGGCGAGCCAGGCAAGGACATGACCTATGTATATAATGAAGTATTCGGCATGGAGAACAGCAAGATCGACCAGCTGATCAAGAACCTTCTGAAGGATTACCGCTTTTCCAGCACCACCTTCCAGGATGCAGATGAAGAAGACCAAGAATTTCTCAAGCGGTTCAGCTTTATCTGCCTGATGAGCTTCGACGTCTACATCAAGAAGATGATCATTGAGAAAATGATCGATGACATCTCCCCCGCAGAGGATAAATCCTCCAAGAAAACAAAAGAGAAATAAAACTTCTCCCCTACACCTGCCATAAAGCATCAAGATATGCTTCTGGGCACAAAACCCGCGAATCACCATCCAATGATCCGCGGGTTTTCTTTCGTGCATGTAAGTCCTGTTCTATTGTCTGTCATTTCCAGAGCGGGAACTTCAAAGCTCCTTATTCGTCCTTCTGGTCCAGCGGACGATTCTGCTCCTTCTTCTCTTCCATTCTCTTAAATACCATGTCATATCCGTCATTCCCATAATTCAAAGAACGGTTTACACGGCTGATGGTCGCTGTGGAAGCACCTGTTTTCTCAGAGATGTCCAGATAAGTTCTCTTATCCATCAGCATCTTGGCAACCTCAAATCTCTGGGATAGGGATAAAATCTCGTTAATTGTACATACATCCTCAAAGAAAGTGTAGCACTCTTCCTTATCCTTCAGACAAAGTATGGCCTCAAAAAGATGGTCAACTGCCTCAGTTCTGATATTTTTACTCATTTCGCTACTCCTTTTTCTATCTTTAATTGTTGCTATTCTATTTCCAATAATTACTATTTTAACACGCTAACGTGTGATAAGCAAGCAATTTCGAGAATATTTTTTTTGTGAAAATTTTATACATTTTGATTTTCAAATTGCTTTTTTTTCCACAGATTCGTTATACTATTGCATAAGCTATAACGCCGGGACTGATTCCGGCTTTACAACAAACAGAAAAGAGGAGTATATGAATGGATCGTTTCTTCAACATGGATAACAAATTTTTCACCTTTATGAGCAGAGTAGCAGATCTTATCATTCTGAATATTCTGTGCATCGTCTGCTGTATCCCAATTGTTACAATCGGCCCTTCCATTTCTGCCATGTTCTATGTCACAATGAAGATGGTACGCAATGAAGAATCCTACATTGTACGCGGCTTTTTTAAATCCTTTAAGCAGAATCTGAAACAGGGCATCCTCATCAACCTGATCATGCTGGCTGCCGCAGTTCTCCTTTGCCATTGACATCAGCATCTGCCGCGGCACAGCAGGCTCCCTTGGCAAGGTACTCCTGGTGATCTTCATGATGATCCTGGTGGTTTACCTGATGCTTTTCATGTACATCTACCCGGTACTTGCCAAATTTTACAACACCATCAAGAATACCTTTACCAACGCATTTTTGATGTCCATCCGTCATCTTCCATATACAGCACTGATGATCCTGATCTCTGCTGCACCGGCCCTGGCATTCTTTTATTCCAAGCGCCCAGCTCCAGTCTACCGTGATCCTGCTTCTGGTGCTCCTTGGATTTTCCGGAATTGCTTACATCAATTCACATTTCTTTGTGAAAATTTTTGACAAATACATCCCGGAGAAACCAGCAAACCAGATCCGGATTGTATAGTAGATCACAGCCAGGATCCTGATGTGCGATGAATAACTGGAACGGCAAGCCCTACCATTCCCTTGACTATATGCTGCGGGAACGGTTCGGGGAAAAGGTTTACAAGGTTACACTGAACGGAGGCATGAGCTGTCCCAACCGGGACGGCACCATCGGGCACGGCGGCTGTATTTTCTGCAGTGAAGGGGGCAGCGGTGATTTTCGCCGCAAGCGCAGCCCTTTCCATCACCAGGCAGATTGACAGCCAGATTGAAATGCTGTCCGCCAAGCGTCCAATCCACAAATATATTGCATATTTCCAGGCATATACCAATACCTATGCTCCGGTTCCTTATCTGGAGCGGATTTTCACGGAAGCCATTTCCCATCCAGGGATTGTGGCGCTTTCCATCGGCACCCGTCCAGACTGCCTGGGAGAGGATGTGATAGAACTTCTCTCTCGCCTGAATAAAAAAAAAGCCCGTCTGGGTAGAGCTTGGACTGCAGACCATCCATGAATCTACTGCCGCCTATATCCGCCAGGGGCTATCCTCTTTCCTGCTTCGAGGATGCACTTTGCAGGCTTCGAAAGGCAGGACTTGAAGTGGTGGTGCACACCATTCTCGGACTTCCGGGGAAAACAGGGAAGATATGCTGGCTACTATGGATTATCTTAAGTGCCTGTGACATCCAGGGCATTAAACTGCAGCTTCTCCATGTTCTGAAAGGCACAGACCTTGCATATGATTATCTTGCCGGGAAATTTAAAGTGCTTGAACGCGCCGAATATATTGACCTTGTAGCTGACTGCCTGGAACATCTGGATCCATCCATTGTAATCCACCGGGTTACCGGGGACGGCCCAAAAGATCTGCTCATTGCACCTTTATGGGCAAGCCGCAAAAGAGAAGTCCTCAATCTTCTTCACCACCGATTGAAGGAAAGACAGAGTTTTCAGGGAAAAGCCAGAAAGGAGGCTTGAAAATGGCAACACCATTTACTGTTTACAAGCTGATCATTTTATATATGCTTCGAAATTCATCCTCTCCCATTACCAATTCAGAGATTTCTGAATTTATTCTGGACCGGGAATACACCAATTATTTCCATTTGCAGCAGGCTCTTTCCGAGCTTGAGGAGACGGAGCTGATCGAGAAGC